>Ga0075429_100003535_pt1 | contig 13310 bp, 12 predicted proteins | sample RhiMetdeltSRZDD3_FD_75295 | JGI IMG/M metagenome (GOLD analysis project Ga0075429, IMG submission 75295) | Populus rhizosphere microbial communities from Tennessee, USA - Rhizosphere MetaG P. deltoides SRZDD3 | ecosystem: Host-associated > Plants > Roots > Rhizosphere > Soil | place: USA...
TGATCACCGAGACGAGGGAAAGGCGGCTCAGGTTCTGCCAGAATTCGCGCGTCTCTTCCCGGTGGGTGACGGCGAGCAGCACAACCCCGCCGATCACCGCGACGGAGAACAGGAGCAGCCACCGCGAACGCGTCAGGATACGTTCGCTCGAATGGAATACCGGATCATGACGGGGCCGGCACGTCCTTGAATTCCCCTTCCCAGCGCGCGATCACCACGGTGGCGAGACAGTTGCCGATCACGTTCACGGATGTGCGCGCCATGTCCATCAGCTCGTCGATGCCGAGAATCGCGAGGATGGGCCACTCGGGGAGACCGAACGATGCCGCGGTGGCGAGGAGAATCACGAGCGTCGCCCGTGGCACGCCCGCCACGCCCTTGCTCGTCAGCATCAGCGTGAACACGATCCCCAGCTGCTGCCCGAACCCGAGATGGATCCCGGCGGCCTGGGCCACGAAGATTGTGGCCAGCGACAGATACAGCGTGGAGCCGTCCAGGTTGAAGCTGTACCCGGTGGGGATCACGAACGCGACCACCTTCCACGGTACGCCCAGCTCGTGCATCCGCTGCATCGCCAGGGGCAGCGCGGCCTCGGAGCTGGTCGTCGCGAAGGCGATCGACACCGGCTCGGCGATGGCGCGGCCGAATCGACGCAGCGGCACCCGGGCGATCAGTGCCACCGGCAGGAGAACGAACAAAAGGAAAGCGATGAGCGCGACGTACAGAGTGGCGAGCAGCTTGAAGAGATTGACGAGGATCCCGAGCCCCATGTGCCCGACGGTGTAGGCGATCGCCGCCCCCACGCCGATGGGGGCGAAGTACATCACCAGCCTGGTGAATTTGAACATCACCTCCGCCAGACCCTCACAGAACGTCAACACCGGCTGGCGCTTGGACTCGGTCACGAGCGCCAGCGCGACGCCGAACAGGATGCTGAAGACGACGATCTGCAGCACGTGTCCCTCGGCTACGGCTTTGGCGACGTTTTCCGGGAATGAGTTGAGGATCGCCTCCGCGGCCGTTTGCGCTTTGGCTGTGGCACCCGCGGTCGCCGTTTCGGCAGGCGGCGTTACCCCGACTCCGGCGCGCGACAGGTTGATCGCCGCCAGCCCGAGGAACAGCGCGACGGTCGTGATCGCTTCGAAATACAGGATCGCCTTGAGGCCCATCCGGCCCACCTGACGCAGGTTCGGATGTCCGGCGATCCCGACCACGAGCGTGGCGAACAGCAGGGGCGCGATGATGGTCTTGATCAGCCGCAGGAAGATCTGGCTCAACAGGCGCGCCGACTGTCCAATGGCCGGCCAGTCGTGGCCGATCTCAGCGCCCAGCGCCATCGAGACGAGAATCCAGGCGGTGAGCGAGCGCCGCCGCCAGGCGTACAACACGAGCCCCACCAACCCCACCCAGCGTCCGAGGAACCCGGCGGTGGGCTGGTGTGCCAGCCAGGACACGGTGGCGACGAGCGCCCCGAGGGCCATCAGCGCGAAGGCGGCCACGCCGAGGCGACTCGCTCGAAGGGTCAATGGAGTGCCGGTCGTATTGGTCATGCGGGTCGGCGACGCTACTGCGAGCGGCTCAGCACGTCAAGCCGCAGGGCTTAACTTTCGCCTCGCCATGAGTGTTCCGTTTCATCGCGAGGTCCGATTTGCCGACAAGGACGCCGCCCTGCGGGACGACGTTCGCGCCTTGGGGGCGCTGGTCGGGGAAGTGATCCGCGAGCAGAGCGGCGAGGCCCTTTTCCAACGGGTCGAGACGGCCCGCATCGCCGCGATCCGCCGGCGCGAGGGGGGGGGCGAAGCGCAAGGTGCGGACCAGCTGGACGCCGCCGTGCGAGCGCTCTCCCCCCGGGATGTGGAGGAGCTGGTCCACGGCTTCGCCGCATACTTCGACGTGGTGAACCTGGCTGAGCGCGTCCACCGGATTCGGCGCCGCCGCGACTACCTGCGCGCCGGCGCGACGGGGGCGGCTCCCCAGGAAGGCAGTCTCGAAGACGCCGTGCGACGCCTCGCCGCCGCGGGAGTAGGACCCGCCGACGTCGGCCGGCTGCTCGAGCGCCTGGTATTCGAGCCGGTCTTCACCGCACATCCAACGGAAGCGACGCGCCGGACGTTGCTCGAGAAACAGCAGCGCATCGGCCGGTTCCTCGTGCGGCGACTCGATCCGTCGCTCACTCCCGACGAAGAACGGGCCACGCTGGGCCGCATTCGGGAAGAGATCACGGTCGCCTGGCAAACGGAGGCACGCCGTACCCAGCGGCCCACCGTGCTCGACGAGCTGGAGCACGTGTTGTTCTTCCTGACGGATGTGGTCTATCGCGTCGTCCCACCGTTCTACGAGGAGCTGGCCGACGCGCTGGCGGCGGTCTACGGGCCCGCCGGCGCGGACATTCCCGTGCCGGCCGTGCTGCGGTTCGGGTCGTGGGTGGGCGGGGACATGGACGGCAATCCCAATGTGTCCGCAGACACCATCCGCGCCGCCCTGGCTCGCCACCGTGCGCTGGTGCTGGAGCGCTACCAGCGGGAGACGGTCGAGCTGGGGCAGCGGCTCAGCCAGACCCGGTCGCGCGTGGGCGTGGACGACGCGGTGGTTCAACGGGCTGCCGACTACGCGGACCGCTTCCCCGCCGCGCTCGAGGCCGTGCCCGTCCGTTATCGCGACATGCCATACCGGGTGCTGCTCCGGTTGATGGCCGCGCGGCTTGGCGCGACGCAACGAGACGAGCGCGAAGGCTACACGAGCGCCGAAGAATTCGCCGCAGACCTGGGGCTCGTCAGCCACAGCCTGGCGCAACACGGCGGCGTTCACGCCGGGCTGTTCGGCGTGCGGCGTCTCGAACGGCGCGTCGAGACGTTCGGCTTCCACCTGGCCACACTCGACGTACGGCAGGACGCCTTGGTGCACCGCAGCGTGATGGGTCGCCTGCTCGGCGACCCGGCCTGGCTCGAGCGCAGCGGCATCGAGCGAGCGGACAGGGTGCGGCGCGCCCTGGCTGCCGGGGAGCGCCCCGTCACCCCGCCGGATGACGAGGCCGAGCGAACGCTGGCGGTGTTCGCGGCGATCGCCGAGTGCCGGGCACGGTACGGACCGCACGCCATCGGCCCGTATATCGTCAGCATGGCGCAAGGACCGGAAGACGTGCTCACCGTCCTGTTGCTCGCGCGCTGGGGTGGACTCGCCGCGGACGGAGCCGTGCCCCTGGACGTCGCCCCGCTGTTCGAGACCGAGCACGACCTCACGGTGGCGCCTCAGGTGATGGCCGAGCTGCTCGCCGACGACGTGTATCGCGCGCACCTGAACCGGCGCGACCGTCGCCAGATCGTCATGATCGGGTACTCGGACAGCAACAAGGACGTTGGCATCGCGGCGTCCCGCTGGGCGCTGCAGCGCGCGCAAGCGGCGCTCGTCGCGACGCTCCAGGCGGCCGCCATCGACGTCGTCATCTTCCACGGCCGTGGCGGCAGCGTGAGCCGCGGCGGCGGCAAGCTGATGCGTGCCGTGCTGGGCGCGCCGCCCGGCACCGTGCGCGGCCACCTGCGCGTCACCGAGCAGGGCGAGGTGATCAGCGCGAGCTACGGGCTGCGCGGGATCGCGCTACGCACGCTCGAGCAAGCCGTGGGCGCCGTCGCGCTCGCCAGCGCGCTTCCGGCCGCATCGGATGATCGCACGCCGCGCTGGCACGCGCTGATGGACGAGGTCGCCGCCGTGAGCGGCGCGGCCTACCGTGCCCTGGTGTACGAGGACCCGCGCTTCAGCGAGTACTTCGCGCTCGCCACCCCGATCGACGTGATCCAGAGCATGCCGATCGGCTCGCGGCCGCCGGTGCGCCGCTCCGGCTCAGGGATCGAGCAGCTGCGCGCGATTCCCTGGGTGTTCGCCTGGACGCAGAGCCGCCACATGCTGCCGGGCTGGTACGGACTGGGGACCGCGCTCGAACACATCGTCCGTGGCCACGGCGAAGCCATCGTGCTCGACATGCTGCGCGACTGGCCGTTCTTCAGAGCCCTGGTGGACGACGTGGAGATGGTCCTCGCCACGGCCGACATCGGGATCGCCGCCCGATACGCGCGGCTGGCAGGGCCGCTCGAGCCGGTTTTCTTCCCCACCATCCGGGCCGAGTTCGACCGGACGGTGTCATCGGTATTACGCATCAAGGGAACGGACGCCCTGCTCGACGAAGATCCGGCCCTGCAGCGTTCGATCCGGCTGCGCAATCCCTACGTGGATCCGATGAGCCTGCTCCAGGTGGAGTTGCTGGCCCGCTGGCGCGCCGCCGGCCGCCCGGACGACGATCTCTTCGGGGCGCTCCTCGCCACCGTGCGGGGTATCGCCCAGGGGCTGCAAAACACGGGGTGATGTCGAGTCAACGCTGTGAGTGGTGAATCGGAGCAGTCAGCACCTCGAGAGGAGAGCCCATGAAGGTCGGCATTCTCGGTTCCGGCGACGTCGCCAAGACGCTGGGGGCCGGTTTCCTGAAGCACAGTCACACCGTCATGCTCGGCACCCGCGACCCATCGAAGCTCGCCGCATGGAAAGCGAAGCACCCCGATGCCCAGGTCGGCTCATTCGAGCAGGCCGCCACTTCGGGGGAGGTCCTGGTGCTGGCCGTGAAAGGGACAGCCGCGCTCGAGGCGCTTCGCCTCGCCGGCGCCCGCTCGCTCACGGGCAAGGTCGTGATGGACACGACCAACCCCATCGCACCGGCTCCGCCAGTGAATGGCGTGCTCAAATACTCTACGACTCTCGACAATTCCCTGATGGAGCGCCTCCAGCAGGCCTACCCTGACACGCACTTCGTGAAGGCGTTCAGCTCTGTCGGAAACGCGCGAATGGTGAACCCGCAGTATGCCGGTGGACCACCCACGATGTTCATCTGTGGGAACAACCACGCCGCGAAGCGTACCGTTACGGAGATCCTCGATCAGTTCGGGTGGGAAACCCTCGACTTGGGGACCGTCGAGGCCGCGCGGGCCATCGAGCCGCTGTGCATCCTGTGGTGCATCCCGGGCTTCCTCCAGAACGAGTGGACTCACGCGTTCAAGGTGCTGCACGCGTAGGGCTTGGCCAATGTCCGGAGGCGTCCGCCTCAAACGTCGTAGAAGCAACAAGGAGACGTCGATGAGCGAGTTCGTGTTTCTGTTTCGGGCCACCGAGGCGGAGCAGCGCGAGGCCATGGGGACGCCGGAGCACGCGCAACGGAGCATGCAGGCGATGCTGGCCTGGTTCCGCGCGCTGGAGGCAAACGGTCACCTGAAGAACCCTGGTCAACCGCTCGAGCCCACCGGGCGCGTGGTGCGCGGCCCGAACGCCGTGGTGACCGACGGCCCGTATGTCGAGGCCAAGGACATGGTCCTCGGGTTCACCATCATCGAGGCACGCGACGTTGCCGAAGCGGTGCAGCTGGCGAGCGATTGCCCGATGGTGACGGGCGGCGCCGTGGTGGAAATCCGGCCGGTGGCACAGTCGCGTGTCCTGAACGAGTCTGGGGAGTGACCGATGCGAAAGATCATGGCATTCAATCGCGTGAGCGCGGACGGGTACTTTACCGCACCCGACGGGAACCTGAACTGGGTCGTTCCCGACCCGGAGCTCGACCGGCAGGCAGCGGCCGCGATCGACAACTCGACGTCGGGCACGATGTTGTTCGGGCGTCGCACCTACGAGCAGTTCGAATCATTCTGGCCGCACGCCCTCGACGCGACACCGACTTCCCCTGACCCCCACCACCCCGGTCGGGCGTCACCGGAAATGCGCGCCATGGCAGTCTGGATCAACGCGGCGACCAAGCTGGTCTTTTCGAGAACCCGCAAGGACGTGACGTGGAAGAACTCTCGACTGCTCCACGAGCTCGACCCGGCGGAGATCGAGGCGATGAAACGTGCGCCCGGTAACGATATCCTGGTGTTCGGCAGCGGCTCCATCGTATCGCAGCTTACCCGTCACGGGTTGATCGACGAGTACCAGTTCATCGTCGGCCCGCTCCTGCTCGGCAGCGGCCGGCCGCTGATCAGCGACGTGTCCCAGCAGCTGGGGCTGACGCTGTTGGAGGCCAAGCCGTACCCGTCGGGGAACGTCATCCTGCGCTACGCGCGACGCAACTGACCGCGGCAGGGAGTCACCAGGTGTCCGTGCCTCCGGATCTGCACGAACAGCTCTTCCGGCGCGAGTCGGGGCGGCTGGTCGCGGCGCTCGTCCGGATTTTCGGTGTGCAGAACCTCGCGCTGGCGGAGGATGTCGTCCAGGACGCCTTCTGCCGCGCGCTGGAGGTATGGAAGGACCACGGCGTACCTCAGAATCCAGCCGCCTGGCTCATGGCGACCGCGAAGCATCGTGCCCTCGACGTGGTGCGCCGCGAGCGGACCGCGCGCTCCTTTGCGCCCGAGGTCGGCCGACTACTCGAGACCGAGTGGACCACGGCCCCCATCGTCGACGAGGCGTTCGCCGCCCACACCATCCGCGACGAGCAGCTCCGCATGATGTTCTCGTGCTGCGATCCACGCCTCCCCGAGGAAGCCCAGGTCGCGCTCGTCCTCAACATCCTGTGCGGTCTGGGGGCGAAGGAAATCGCGAGCGCCTTCCTGCAGGGCCGAGCGGCGATCGAGAAGCGGATCTCGCGCGGCAAGAAAGTGCTCGCCAGCGCGAAACGATTGTTCGACCTCGCGGATACGGAATTCGCCCGGCGCCTCTCGTCCGTGCGCCGCGCGCTCTACCTGCTCTTCAATGAAGGGTATCAGGGCGCATCCGAAGTCGCCGCGATTCGAGCCGAGCTGTGCTGGGAAGCGATCCGGCTCACTGCCCTGCTTGGCGAGCACCCACCCGCGGCCAGCCCCGAAACCCAGGCCCTCGCCGCGCTCATGTATCTCCATGCCGCCCGCCTCCCGGCGCGCCTCGATTCGGCCGGCGATCTGACGCCGCTTGGCGACCAGGACCGATCGCGCTGGGACGCTCGGCTCGTCGCCGAAGGGCTCTCGCTCCTCGAGCGCTCGGCCTCCGGGACGACAGTGAGCGCGTATCACCTCGAAGCCGCAATCGCGGGCGCCCATGCCGGCGCGCGGAGCCTGGAGGCGACGGACTGGGCGTTGATCGTGTCGCTGTACGACCGCCTGATGACTATCGCCCCTTCACCCGTCGTCGCCCTCAATCGCGCCGTTGCGATCGCGCAGAAGGATGGCCCCGAACGAGGCCTCGAGGAGCTGCACGCGATCGCCGACCGCGATCGACTCGACCGCTATCCATTCTATCCAGCCGCGCTCGGCGAGCTGGAGCTGCAGCGCGGGAATCGGGAAGCCGCGCGGCACCATTTCCGCGCGGCCCTGCCGCTGGCGCGCAATCCGGCGGAGCGACGGTTTCTCGAGAAGCGGATACGGGCCTAGCGAGCGTATTTTGCGATCGATGCCCCGATCCCCGAAATCACGATCCACCGGCGCCAAGAGCGAGCCCGAGCTGCTCGTCGTTTCGGGACGAGACATCACGGTCTCGAATCCGCAGAAGGTGCTGTTCCCAAAGCCCAAATACACGAAGCTCGACCTGGTGCGGTACTACCTCGCCGTGGCCGAAGGGGCGCTGCGCGGGGCGGGAGACCGGCCCAACGTTCTCGTCCGCTATCCCAACGGGATCAAGGGCGATTTTTTCTACCAGAAACGGGCACCCGATTCGCGACCGCCGTGGATCGAGGTCGTGACGATCCGCTTTCCCTCGGGCCGCACGGCCGAGGAGGTTGTGCCGCGTGACGCGGCGGCCCTCGCCTGGATGGCGAACCTCGCCTGCCTCGAATTGCATCCGCACCCGGTGCGCGTAGACGATCTCGATCATCCGAACGAATTGCGCGTGGACCTGGATCCCGTGCCCGGGATCAAGTGGCCGCAAATTCGCCAGGTGGCCCAGATCGTCAAGGCGACGCTCGAGGATTTCAAGTTGGTCGGCTGGCCCAAGACGTCGGGCAGCCGCGGTATGCACGTCATCGTGCGGATCGAGCGTCGCTGGGAGTTCGATGCGGTCCGTCGTGCCGCGCTGGCCCTGGCCCGGGAAGTGGAGCGGCGTGTCCCGAAGCTCGCCACCAGCAAGTGGTGGAAAGAAGAGCGCCACGGCGTGTTCCTCGATTACAACCAGAATGCCAAGGACCGCACCGTGGCCTCGGCCTATTCGGTCCGGCCCACGCCCGAAGCCCGCGTATCGGCCCCGCTCACCTGGGACGAGGTGGACGACTGCGATCCCGAAGACTTTACGCTCGCGACGATGCCCGGGCGCTTCGCCGAGATCGGCGACCGCCATGCCCGGATCGACGAGTACCCGGGGACGCTCGATGGGCTGCTCGAGCTGTCGGAGCGTGACGAGCGCAATGGCCTGGCCGACGCGGCCTGGCCCCCGCACTTCAAGAAGCAGCCCGGCGAGCCGAAACGCGTACAGCCATCGAAGGCGCGGGCCGCGAAACATCCGTTAATCGAGATCGGCCGATCGAGAGTGAAGAAGGAAGCGCTCGAAGGACTGAAGCGTTGGAAGCAACGCCACGCCAAGGCAGCCGCACACCTGAAGCCCCGGGATGTGCTCGTCGACTCGATGCGTGGTCGCTTCACGACCTGGACGCGGATCCGCGTGAACCTGGAGCACGTGCCACCCAAGCTCCGCCCGCGCCAGGGCAAGCTCGATCCCGACGACCCGACGTTAACGGCCTGGTCGTGATAGCGCTCGAGGCGTCCCGGCCTGGTCAACCTGGTCGGACGCCGCCAACCCGTTTACCGGGTCGGCCGTTGCCGCGGGTCGTCAGCCTGGTTCACGTACGTGATCCCCCATGGGCCGGTCCCGTGAAGCTGGAGAATGACCTCGCCCTTCGCACGCGCAAAATGCTTCATCCCCGGAGGGATCACGCCGAATGTCCCCGTGGGAAGCTCGTTGAACTTTGACGCGTCCAGCTGGTCACCCATACCGATGAGGAGCACCCCCTGGACTACAGTGACATGCTCCGTGGCGGGGTGGAAATGCGGGGGGATGGTATACCCGTCAGGCAGCCGCAACCGCATCGTGAACGCGCCGGGCTGGGCGGGGTCGCCCTCGAGCACAGCGGCCTTTGCCCCAGCGGGAAGCGAAGCCGGGGCGGGACCCCAGGTGATGGAGCCGGGAACAGCCACAACCACCTGTGGCGCTGCAGCAGGCGCCTGAGCGAGAAGGAGACTCGGGACCGCGAGGACGCTCGCGGCTAGCAACGGGATTCTCATATGACCCTCCAGGATGTGAGTATCGACGAATACGGACGCCCGACGAGGAAAAAGGTTCCCGGTGGCGCCTGCCACAAAGCGGTTAACGGCCTGGTCGTGATGGTGTCGCAAACACCTTCTTCAGCTCGAATGGTCGCGTGACTTCCAGCTGGTCGTAGCGGCAGTCGGCCGGCTTTTTGTCGGGCCGCCACCGCAGAAACGTCGTGCCGTGGCGGAATCGATCGCCTTCCAGGTGGTCGTACTTCACTTCGCACACCCGTTCGATGCGCAGCGGCTCCCAGGACAGGTCCTTGCCCGCGCTCCAGCGGCTTTGTCCTCCGGGCATGCGTCCGCTGCGTGACTGGGCCTCGGCCCATCCGCGCCAGGGATGCCGGTCGAGCGCGTTCTTGCGCAGCGGCGCCAGCTCTTTGACGAGCTGTTTCCGCATCACCATGGTGAACGACGACGTCACCCCGACGTGCTGCAATGCGCCGCGGTCGTCATACAAGCCGAGCAGCAGTGACCCAACCGCGCCCTTGCCCGTCTTGTGCCAGCGGAAACCCGCGACGACGCAATCCGCGGTGCGCGCATGCTTGATCTTGAGCATGGCGCGCTTCCCCGGTTGATAGGGAGCGTCGACCGGCTTGGCGATGACGCCGTCCAACCCGGCGCCCTCGAACTGATCGAGCCATTGGGCGGCCAGCCGGCGGTCCTCGGTCATCGGCGTCAGATGCAGCGGGGGACGCGCGCCTCCCAGCAGCTTCTCGAGCAGGGCGCGCCGCTCCGCTTGCGGCGTGTTCAGTTTGCTGCGCCCCCCCGCCGCCAGCAGGTCGAACGCGACGAACGACGCGGGAATCTCCTTCGCGAGCTTCGCCACTCGCGACGCCGCGGGATGGAGGCGCATCTGCAGCGCGCCGAAGTCGAGTCCTTCGGCCGAAGCGATTACGATCTCGCCGTCGATCACGCAGCCCTTCGGCAGCTGCTCGAGCAGCATTTCGTGCACTTCCGGGAAATAGCGATCCAGAGGCTTCAGGTCGCGGCTCTGGATGTAGAGATCGGACGCACCGCGGAACACGATGGCGCGGAACCCGTCCCACTTGGGCTCGAACAAGTACTTGCCATCGCCGGGAATGGATTCGGCCAGTTTGGCGAGCATCGGCTCGATCGGTGGCGCGATCGGGAAGGTTATGGCTCCGTCTCCTCGACGTAGGTCAGCTCGCGTCCCTCGGCGGCACAACGCAGCATCAACGAACCCCGGCTCATATCCCCGCGCCCGATGAACTCCTTGGGAAAGCGCAGTCGGGACCCAAGGATGTCCTGGAGTGGCTGGCGATACTTGGGAGTCGCGATGCTGCCCAGCAGCACTGCCGCATCGCCCGATTGCAGTTGTGCGGACAAACGTGTGGCATCGCGTCGCAACGGCTCGGAATAGCGCGGCTCATCGGGGTCGACCGGGACGGCGGCAATCGCCTGGAGCCCCGCGAGATCGATCGTCGTTTCCGGCGCACGGAGACCCAGGCCCGGCACGATGACAAAGACTCCCGGAATGCCATCGCGCGGTTTGGCGAAGGCCGACGCATAGGCCAGCTTGCCGCGGAAATAGAGCCCGCTCATGAAGGTGAATACCTCGCCGACGCTCGCCCCTTCCTCCGAGCGCAGCCGCTGAGCCAAAGCGGACGCCCCGTCCTGTCGCAGCAGGAATCCGGCGCGCTTCCCTGAGCAGTTGGCCGGCGAGAGAAGGAAGACCTGGTGGTTCATTGGGTTTCGGGATATCTTCGGGTCAGCATGAACGAACCGAAATCGCCTGACTGGCGACCCCTGGCGGCCGCCCTCGTTTCGATCTGCTTGTGGTCATCGGCCTTCATCGGCATCCGCGTCGCCACCCGATCGATCTCGCCCGGCGCGCTCGCGCTCGGGCGTCTCCTGATCGGCAGCATCCTGCTGGGCATCCTCCTCCTGCGCCGTGGCGCCGTCCACATCACGCGCCGCGACCTCGGGCTCTTGTTCATCGCCGGTCTGTTGTGGTTCGGTCTCTATAATGTCGCGCTCAACACGGCGGAGCGCGTGGTCGACGCCGGCACCGCGGCCATGGTGATCAACATCGCACCGCTCATCGTGATGGCGCTAGCGGCGATCTTCCTGCGGGAGCGGCTCTCATCCGGCCTGCTGCTCGGTGGCGCGATCGCATTCATCGGAGTGGTCGTGATCGGTCTCGCGACGACGTCCGGGAACGCGCCGCTCTGGGGCGTCCTGCTCTGCGTCATCGCGACCGCCGCGTCGGCGGCCGGCCTAGTAGCGCAAAAGCCGGTTCTGTCACGACTCTCAGCACTCCAGGTGACGTGGACCTGCTGCGTGATCGGCGCGCTGTGCTGCCTGCCCTACGCGCCGGCGCTACTGCGCGACGTGCGCGTCGCGGCGCCCGGCGACCTCGCCTGGATGGGGTATCTCGGCGTGTTCCCGACGTCCGTCGCGTTCACGACGTGGGCCTATGCCCTCGCGCGCGGCACGGCGAGCCGCCTCGCCGCCACCGCCTACCTCGTGCCGCCGATCACGATCGGGATGAGCTGGTTGATGCTGGGCGAGGTTCCGAGACTCGCCGCCGTGTTCGGTGGAGCGCTCTGCCTCGCAGGGGTCATCTTCGCGCGTCGCCGACCGGGATAGCGCGAGGCCCGTGCGTCTAGGCGCCGGTGGCCCGCACCCGTACCAGCGTGCCCCACGGATCCCACGCAGTGCCGCCGTCCGCAACCCGCTCCACCGAAACACCCGTACCGGCAAGGCTATCGAGCGCCGCTGCCGCATCCTTACCAGTCGGGACGAGAACTTCCCACTCGAGCAGACGCGCGTCCTCGTCCGAGGCGGGCCGGGCGTCCTTGGCCCACGTATTGGTGCCGAGATGATGATGGTACCCGCCGGCGCCGAGGAACAGCGCGCCGGGATAATTCCACACCATCTTGTCGAACCCAAGGCCCTGATGGTAAAAGACGGCTGCCTCGTCGAGGTCACCCACGTGAAGGTGGACGTGGCCGATCACGGTTCCCGCCGGCATGCCGCTCCAGCGGTCCGCGCCGGCCGTTCGGATCAGCTCCTCGACGTCCAGGGGATCGGAGGCCATCGCAAGCTCGCGGCCGTTGAGTCCCCAGGTCTCGCGCGGACGATCCGCGTACACCTCGATACCTAGCCCATCGGGATCGGTGAGATAGATCGCCTCGCTCACGAGATGGTCCGCGCTGCCGGCACGCACACCTCGCTCCGCGAGATGGCGAAGCAATCGCCCCAGGGCGGCGCGGTCCGGCAGGAGAATCGCGAAGTGATACAGCCCGAGCAGGCCGCGCCTCGATACAGGAGCGACTCCCGCGCGCTCGCGCAGCTCGAGCAATGGTGTCTCACCTCGCTCAGCGCCCAGCGCCGCGACCCCCGCTTCTCGCGTGACGACCCGCATGCCGAGCACCTCCTGATAGTAGACCAGCGACCGCTCGAGGTTGGCTACTTGGAGCGTCACCCGCCCCAACCGCGTCGCCGCGGGCAGCCGGTAGCCGGTTGGAGCAATGCCGTACGCGGTCACAGGCTCCTCCATCGCAAGAGTTGGGCGTTCAGCGCCACGATCACGGTGCTGGCCGACATTAACACCGCGCCTACGGCCGGCGAGAGCAGGATCCCCCAATGCGCCAACACGCCGGCCGCGGCGGGGATGGCGATGACATTGTAGCCCGCCGCCCACCACAGGTTCTGGATCATCTTTCGGTAGGTTGCGCGGGACAACCTGATGAGACGCGGCACATCGCGCGGGTCGTTCCGCACCAGCACGATGTCGCCTGCCTCCACGGCGACGTCCGTTCCGGCGCCGATGGCCACACCGACATCGGCGGTTAAGAGCGCCGGTGCGTCGTTGACCCCATCACCGACCATCGCCACCCGCTTACCCTGCGCCTGGAGCTGTTTGACGATGTCTGCTTTCTGCCCGGGGAGCACCTGAGCGAACACGGTGCCGATGCCGAGGCGTCGCGCCACTGCTTCCGCCACCGGCCGAGTGTCCCCGCTTAGCATCACGACCTCGATATGATCCTCCTGTAACCGCCGGACGGCCTCCTCGGATTCCGGCCGTACCGTATCAGCGATGGC
>Ga0075429_100003538_pt1 | contig 13306 bp, 11 predicted proteins | sample RhiMetdeltSRZDD3_FD_75295 | JGI IMG/M metagenome (GOLD analysis project Ga0075429, IMG submission 75295) | Populus rhizosphere microbial communities from Tennessee, USA - Rhizosphere MetaG P. deltoides SRZDD3 | ecosystem: Host-associated > Plants > Roots > Rhizosphere > Soil | place: USA...
TTGTGCCACGCGTCTGCGCCCCCACACCGATGACACTCCGAAGACCCTGCTTCCGGTCGACGGAGTTCCCATCCTGCGGCGGACGATCACCAGCCTCCTGCGCTGTGGCTTCGACCAGTTCGTCATCGGAACCGGCTACCTCGAGCACATGGTGCGAGCCGCGGTGGGGCAGTGGTTCCCGGGTCTCGACGTCACCTACGTGACCAACCCGGACTTCCGGATCACCAACAACGCCTACTCGCTGGCGCTGGCGGCGCCCCACGTCCAGAGCGACGCCTTCATCCTGCTCGATGGCGACGTCGTGTTCGACCTCGCCGTGGTCGAGCAGCTGCTCGAGCGCGGCCCCGACTGCCTGGCGGTGCGCTCGGTCGGCGGCATCGGCCTCGAGGAGGTCAAGGTCACCGCCAACCGCGAGGACCGCGTCCTCGCCATCGGCAAGCATGTGCCGGTCCGCGGCGCCATGGGCGAGTCGGTCGGCATCGAGCTGTTCTCGGCGGCGACCTCGCGCCGGCTGTTCGCGGCGCTGCACCAGCGGATCCACGTCCAGGGCCTGGTCAACGAGTACTACGAGGCCGCGTTCCAGCAGATCATCGACGAGGGCTCGGTCCTGTACGGCGTCGACATCGGCACCCTGTACGCCACCGAGATCGACACCATCGAGGACCTGCGCGCCGCCGACGCCCGCCTGGCCGCGCGCCCGGCCTTCGACGTCGCGGTGCCCGGCATCCGCCTGGCGATCTGACGCCGCGGCCGCCGGCGGCGTGCGGCTGCGCTAGAGTCGCGCCGTGACCATCGCCTTCCTCGGCACCGGCCTGCTCGGCTCCGGCTTCGTCCACGGGTTCCTCAAGCGCGGCACGCCGGTGACGGCGTGGAACCGCACCGCCGCCAAGACCGCGCCGCTGATCGAGGCCGGCGCGAAGGTGGCGGCGACCCCGGCCGAGGCGGTGCGCGGCGCCAGCCGGGTCCACCTCTGCCTGTCCGCCGACGACGCGGTCGACGAGGTGCTGGCGGCGATCGCCGACGCGGTCGGCGCCGGCGTCGTCATCGTCGATCACTCGACGACGTCGCCCGAGGGCACCGCCGAGCGCGCCACCCGGCTGGCGGCGCGCGCCCAGCCGTTCCTGCACGCGCCGGTGTTCATGTCGCCGGGCGCGGCCAAGGCGGCGCTCGGCATGATGCTGTGCGCCGGCCCGGCGGAGCTGCACGCCCAGGTCGAGGCCGACCTGCGCGCCATGACCGGCGAGCTCTGGTACCTCGGCGACGACCTGCGCCGCGCCGCCGCCCTGAAGCTCCTCGGCAACGCCATGCTGATCGCGATCGCCGCCGGCGTCGCCGACACCCTCACCGTCGGCGCCGCCATGGGCGTGGTGCCGCGCCAGGCGTACGAGCTGCTCGCCCGCCTCAAGCCGGGCGGCGCCATCGACGTCCGCGGCAAGCGGATGGCCGAGGGCGACTTCGCCGCCACCTTCGAGCTGACGATGGCGCGCAAGGATCTCGGCCTCATGCTCGACGCCGCCGGCGATCGCCCGCTGGCGACGCTGCGCGCCATCGCCGGGCGCGCCGACGAGCTGATCGCGCGCGGCCTCGGCGGCAGCGATCTCGGCGTGCTGGCGACCGACGCCGTGACGAAGCCCTGAGGATCACCGCGCCACGATGATGACCGCGCCGATCCGGCCGCTCGCGGGATCCTGCCAGACGCCGACGCCGAGCTCGGTCATGGCGCCGTCGAGCGCGGGGTCGGGGAGATCGATCTCGCCGAGCTCGCCGACCTGGTGCGCCGACACCGCCGCCGCCCGCGCGATGAGCGGCCGGATCGCCGCGCCGATCCGGTCGGCGGCGCCGTCGACGCCGGCGCCGGCGATCGCGCGCGCGTGATCGAGGGCGATGGCGCCGAGGTCGCCGCGCGCGGCGAGCGGGCCGAGGCCGCGCCCGGCGCGCGCGGTCGCGATGCGCGCGGTCAGCCGCTCGGCGGCGTCGGCGGGCAGCGCCTCGACCGGCCGCGCGAACACCTGCGTGACCAGCCAGTCGGTCCCGGCGCGGGCGACGCCGACCCCGACGTGGGTGAAGCGGTGATCGACGATGTTGGCGCGGTGGCCGACCGACAGCATCAGCGCCGCCTGCGCCTCGGCGACGCCGTCGTTGCGGGCCAGGTTCTCGCCGCTGGCGACCGCGCGGTAGCCGGCGACGGCGAGGCGATCGACCAGCTGGCCGGTGGTCGGCGACTGGTGGCCGAAGAACTCGCGGTCGCGCATGTCGCGGCTGTGGGCGCGCGCGATGCGCGCCAGCGCCGCGTCCGGCTCGAGCGGCGGCGCGCCGGCGGCGGCGCGGTCGGCCAGGAGCAGCTCGAGGGCGCGCGCCTCGGCGCGATCGTCGTCGAGAGCGGTCGGGTCGGCGTCGGGGACGTGCACGGTGGCGCGGCGCGGCGGCCGCGCCCCGATCCATACCGTGAGCTGCAGCAGCTTGGCAGGGCCGCGCGGCCCGGTGCCGTCGATCGCGATCCGGACCGCGCCGCCGTCGGGGCCCGCCATCGGCACCGCCAGCTCGGCGACGTCGCCGGCGATCGCCGGCACCTCGTGGGTGATCGCCAGTTCGGGGCCGAGCACGGCGGCGTCGAGATCGCGCCAGCCGGTCGGGAGGCGCACGCGCAGGGTCCAGGTCGTGCCGGTGTCGGCGTGGGTCGGCGCCGGCTCCATCTCCCAGTCGCGGCGCGCGACCAGGACCGCGACGTGCCGGGTGAAGGCGTCGCCGGGCGTCGCCGCCTCGCCGACGCCGACGCGCAGCGGGCCGTCGCCCGCCGGCGGCCGCGCCAGCGCCCGCGCCACGGTGTCGGCGATCGGGCCATCGTCGTCGCGGCGGCTGTGGGTGACGAAGACCGCGGCGCCGGATTCCGGACAGCCCGACGCCTGCAGGAGGTACGCGAGGGCGGCCTCCGGCGGCGCGGTGCCGAGGCGCGCCGTCTGCACGGCGACCTCGACGGCGGCGCGCGCCAGGTCGGGATCGTAGAGGACGCCGGCCGGGGCGGCGGCGGCGACGAGGTGACGCAGATCGGCGTCGGCGCCGCCGGCGCGGGCGGCGTCGGCCGCCGGCATCGCCCGGACCGCGGCGTAGGTGTCGGCGGGGACGGCGAACAGCTCGAGCTCGAGGTCGCGGCCGGACAGATCGACGGCCGGCGGCGGCGCGAGGGCCGGCTCCGGGCCGGCGTCGGCCCCGGAGCCCCACGCGGTCGTCGGCGCCGGCGGACGCGCGCGGTCGGCGTGCCAGATCACGGCGGCGATCGCGCCGACGACGGCGAGAAGCAGGACGGCGCGGAGCCGCACGATCAGAGCCTAGCGTCCGCGGCGGCCGCGCGCAGGCGCGCGTAGCTGGCGTCGCGGTCGCGCTCGATGTCGTCGAGGACGGCGCCGACCGCGGCGGCGCCGGCGCGGGCCACGGTGGCGAGGTTGGCGCGGGCGATCCGCTCCGCGATGTCCGGCTCCGGCGCCGCGGCGCGGCCGGCGAGCATCGCCGCCTGCGACGCCAGCCCGGGCGGCGGCGGCGCCCGCTTGACCGCCTCGAGCACCTCGCGGCGGACGACCTGAAGCATCGGATCCGGCGCGCGGCGCAGGAACGGCACCAGCCGCGCCGGCGACGACAGATCCGCCGTCGCGGCGGGATGGAAGTCGGCGATGGCGACGTCGCTGCGGCCGGCGAGCAGCTCGTCGCGCAGCCGGCGCAGCGACGGCGGCGCGATCGCGTCGGCGGCCGCCGCGAGGACGACCATGCCGATCGCGGCGGCCCGGTCGCCGGCGATCCGGTCGACCGCCGCAGCGGCGTCGCCGATCGCCACCACCTCGACCCGGATCTCGCCGCGGCGGCGGGCGCTGGCCGCCCACGGGCACAGCTCGTAGGCCTCGACGACCTCGATCAGGTAGCGATCGAGGAGCCGGCGGGCCTCGGCGGCGAGGGCGGCGTCCATCCGGCGATCAGGCCACGGCCACCGCGACGCTTGCAACCGCGACCCGCGGCAGGTGTCATGCTGATCGAGATGCGCAGCGCGCTGATCCTCGCCGCCGCCGCGGCGGTCGCAGCCCCGGCCCGCCCCGCCGCCGCCGGCCCCGATCCCGCGATCGCGCGCCTGCGCCGCGCCCTCGCCGAGCGCGACACGCCGGCGCGCCGCTGCGAGCTCGGCATCCTCTACGCCGGCGCCGGGGACCTGCCCCGCGCCCACATCTACCTCCGCGCCTGTGACGAGGCCCACGACGAGGCGCTGGCGAAGCGAGCCGCGCCGAGCCGGACGCGGGTCAAGAAAGCGCTCGCCGCCAGCGACCTGTCGCCGATCGAGGTCGTGACCCGCCCCGAGGGGCTGCGGGTCGAGATCGACGCGCTGCCCGGCGACAGCTTCGTCGCACCGGCGCAGATCTGGCTGCCGGCGGGCACGTATCGGCTGCGCGCGACCGCCGTCGGCGGCTACAAGGTGGCGACCGCCGAGCTCAAGGTCGCCGACGGCCGGCGCGCGCTGGTCACCCTCGAGTCGCCGCGGCCGGCGCCGCGGGCCCGCGCCGGCAAGGTCGACTTCAGCGACGAGGCGGCCACCGACGTCCACGCCGGGCCGCCGCCGAAGGTCGAGCACCCGAGCCTCCTGCCGGCGAAGTACCGGAAGGGGCTGCGCAGGCCCTGAGTCGAGAATTTTCGGGCTCGGGCTCGGGCTCGGGCTCGGGCTCGGGATCTGCGCCATACTGGGCGCGTGACCGTCGTGTCGCGCTTCGCGCCGTCGACCACCGGCGAGGCCCACCCCGGCACCCTGCTGTCCGCGCTCCTGGTGTGGCTCGACGCGCGCGCTCGCGGCGGGCGCGCCCTGCTCCGCCTCGAGGACCTCGATCACAGCCGCGCCCGCCCGACCTGGGCCACCCAGATCCGCGAGGCGCTCGACTGGCTCGGCCTCGACTGGGACGCGGTCACCGTGCAGACCCACCGCCGCGCCGCCCATGAGGCGGCGCTCGATCGCCTCGCCGCCGACGGCCGCCTCTACCCGTGCGGCTGCTCGCGCAGCGGGCGCCGCGGCGGGCGGCGCGCCCCCGACGGCGGCTGGGCCTACGACAACACCTGCCGCGGCCGCCGCCTCCCCGACGGCGGCTGGCGCGCCGCCACCGACGCGCTGCGGGTCGAGCTCGACGACGACCGCGTCGTCCTCGTCGACGAGGGCGACCTGGAGCTGTCGCAGACGCCGGCCTACGACATGGGCGACCCGGTGCTGCGCCGGCGCGACGGCGTCATCGCCTACCAGCTCGCCGTCGTCGTCGACGACGCCGCCGCCGGCGTCAACCGCGTGATCCGCGGCCGCGATATCGCGCCGTCGACGGCGACCCAGGTCATGCTGCAGCGCCTGCTCGGCCTGCCGACGCCGACCTACCGCCACCACTTCCTCCTCCTCGAGCCGCGCGCCGCCGGCGGCGAGGATCGCAAGCTCGCCAAGCTGCACGGCTCGGTCGGCTACACCGCGCTGCGCACCCGCCACCGCGCCGACGAGCTGTGCGGGCTCCTCGCCCACGCCGCCGGGCTCCTCGACCGGCCCGCGCCGTGCCGGCCGTCCGAGCTGCTCGCCGGCTTCGACTGGCGCAAGATCCCGATCCGCGACAAGGTCGCGGTCTGGCGCGATCATCTGGAGATCGAGCCGTGATCCGGAGCGCCGCGGTCGCCGCCGCCGTCGTCGTCGGCGGCTGCGGCGGCGCGACCTCCCCGGCCGGCAGCTTCACGTTCACCGCGCCGGAAGGCTTCGGCCAGCTGGTTCCGACCCGCACCGTCGAGATCGGCTGGTCGTGGACCGGCGATCCGGACACCCTCGACCGCGCCTGGGCCGACATCGGCCTGGTCGCCGCCGGCGGCGAGGTGTCGTCGATCTTCGCCGGCAGCCCGGTGCCGCCGTCCGGGATCACGTGGGACGGTGCCGTCGTCACCGGCCCGTCGCCGCCGCGCGCCGGCTTCTACACCCTGGCCGCCGACCTCCAGCTCGACACCGGGCCGCTCCACGTCGACGACGACGCCCGCTTCGTCGTGGTCCAGGGCGTCGACGTCAGCCGGCCCGCGCCGGGCGACACCGCCCTGGCGCCCGCCGGTGCGACCGTCGATCTCGGCGTCACGACGTCGACCATCGCGCCGATCGACCTGCGCGTCGTCCTCGATCCCGACCGCGCCGCCGACGGCGACGAGATCGCGATCGAGGCGCGCGCGGTCGCCGCCGAATTCCAGCCGGTGCCGCGGGTGGTCCGCTTCGCCGGCACCGACGCCGGCGGCGCCGCGGTGCCGCCCGGCGACTACGTCGTCGCCGCGGTGGTGACCGACCGGGCGACCGGCGTCACCTACCGCGTCGACGGCGGCACGCTGCGCTACGGCTCGGTCCAGGTGACCGTCGCCGAGTAGCTGCACGCGGTGTAGCCGCGGACGCCGAAGAAGGCGGTGGTCGCGCCCGACGGCACGGTCAGCTCGCAGGTCTCGTTGGCGTGGTCGGTGTAGGGCCGGCAGACGTACGAGACGGTGCTGGGCCGCGCGTTCCAGCGCACGTACAGATCGCAGTCGCCGCTGCCGGTCATCACGACCTTGAAGGTGCTGCCGGTCTTGACCGACTTGCCCGGCGTCGGCCGGAAGAACTGGCCCTGGGTCAGGCTGCCCGAGACGGTCTCGGTCTTGCCACCGCCCGGCGGCGGCGGCGGGGGCGGCGGCGGCGGCGGCGGCTCGCCACCACCGCCGATGAACGCGGTGTAGAGCAGGCGGTTCGGCGAGCCGGTGCCGATGCTCGACAGCTTTCCGGTCGACGAGTTCGACGTCAGGGCGTCGGCGACCTGCTGCGGCGACGCGCCCGGGTTGGCGCCGAGGTAGAGCGCGGCGGCGCCGGCGACGTGCGGGCTCGCCATCGACGTGCCGGAGATCGTGTTGGTGGCGCTGTTGCCGCTGCCCCACGCCGACGTGATGCCCGAGCCGGGCGCGAAGATGTCGACGCAGGTGCCCCAGTTGGAGAAGCTGGAGCGGCTGTCGCTGGAGGTCGAGGCGCCGACCGTGATCGCCTCGGTGACGCGCGACGGCGAGCCGTTGCACGCGTTGGCGTTCTCGTTGCCGGCGGCGAGCGCGAAGGTGACGCCGGCGGTGATCGCGTTGCGCACCGAGTCGTCGAGGGCCGGCGACGCGCCGCCGCCGAGGCTCATGTTGGCGACCGACGGGCCGGAGTGGTTCTGCGCGACCCAGTCGACGCCGTCGATGACGCCCTGATCGCTGCCGCTGCCGTTGCAGTCGAGGACGCGGACCGCGTACAGGTTGACGCTCTTGGCGACGCCCCAGGTGCCGCCGCCGACGGTGCCGGCGACGTGGGTGCCGTGGCCGTTGCAGTCGTTGGTGCCGTTGCCGTCGCCGACCGAGTCGTGGCCGGAGTGGGCGCGGCCGCCGAAGTCGTTGTGTGTGATCCGGATGCCGGTATCGATGATGTACGCGCTGACGTTGCTGGCGGTGTTGTTGTAGGTGTAGCTGCTGTCGAGCGGCCGATCGCGCTGATCGAGCCGGTCGAGGCCCCAGGTCGCGCCGCTCTGGGTGGCGCTGACGTGGACGACGCCGTTCTCCTGGACGTACTCGACCGAGGGATCCGCGGCGAGCTCCCGCGCGTCGAGCTCCGACATGCGGGCGGCGAAGCCCTGCAGCGCGTGCGACCAGGTGCGGTCGATGGTGGCGTCGTAGCGCAGCGACAGGTTGTCGGCGATCTCCGGGATGTTCATCGCCGCCCGCGCGGCGGCGTCCTTCGGCGCCGCGAAGACGACGATGTACTGGCCGGCGACCGGTTCACCAGCGCGGACGAACTTGCTGTCGACGTCCTGATCGTCGGTCGGGGTCTGCGGTGCGTCGATCACGCAGCCGCCGGCGAGCGCAGCCGCGGCGGCGACGAGCGCGAGCCTCCGGCACAGGCCTGGATTCAGAGCGAACATGGGGCCTCCTCGGGGTTGCAGAAAGCCTCCGGCGGCGCCGCGCGTCGGTACGCGGGCGCAGCTAGCCTCTCGCAGCATCCGCGCTGCCGCACGGCGCCGCCGGGGACGCGCTCGCCTCGATCCTCCTCGAGCGCGCGGCTTGCCTCTACAGACGCCGTGCCAGCGCGCATGCGGGAGGCCACGCTCGCGCGCGCTTCCACACGGTTCGCCTACTTGACTCGCAGCGGCGAGGCTCGTGATTCGCAGCGAGCGCGACGGCGCTTACGGCGAATACAGCGCCGTGTGACGGCGTGACGCGAGGGCCGAGGGGCGAGTGGGGAAATGCGCCCCGGCCGGATATTGCTACCCACGCCGTCCCCTTGCCCTTGCCCTTGCCCTTGCCGAAAAGCGACGCGCCCGCAGCCGTTCAGGGCTGCGGGCGCGACATCAGCAAGCTAGGCGATCGTCAACGAAACGTTCAGACCGACGGACGATGCTTGCGGTCGTGATGGCGGCTCCGCTTCGCGGTCGCCTCGTTGCCGTCGCGGCGCACGCGCCCCGACCACGACGGCCGGTACTGGTTGATGCCGTGCGTCTCGGTCCACGCCAGGTCCTTCGGGCGGCTGTCGATGTGGACGAAGCCCTCGTGCGGGTACCAGCCCACGCCGACCTCGCGGTGCGTGCGCCAGACGTAGTCGCGGATCTCGATGTCCGAGACGCCCGGGATGGTCAGGTCGAGGGCGCGGCCCGCGCGGTGCGGCGACGTCTTCGACTCCTCGCGGTGACCGCGGTACGCCGACACGAAGTTGATCGTCTTCTCCGGATAGTGCGCCTGGAGGTCGGCGATCATCACCAGCAGGCGGCGATCCATCTCCGTCTCCTTGCCGGTGCGCCGGCAGCGGAACAGGTGCCGGATCTTCTCGTGGTTCGCCTCGTCCACGCTCCCGTCGCGCGCGATGACGACGACGTCGTCGGTCGAGCGGTTGACGTCGTGGAGCCGCACCGTGATCGGCTCCTTCGGATCGACGACGGCGAGCAGGCTCGCCGAGGCCGTGTCGTCAGCGGTGGGCTGCGCAACTTCCCCGGTGGCGGGCTGGGACGCGCCCAACCACACCGCACTTGCAACGCCAATGGCCTTGAGAGGGAGATACGCGAGAGGCATGTTCGGTCCATAGTTCAAGCGTTGTGCCATGCCAGGCCCCTGGCCAAAGCCTCGAATTTCTGCGACAAAAGGCAGGCGGCCAGGCTAAGCTGAAGGTCCCTCCACCGATTTCCGGAACGGCGCCTTCGGATTCCGGAGCTACGACTGACCCCACCGCAGGACGCGCCAACCACGGAAACCTACACAGCAATGAGCGGACGCGGCGACGAGACGTTGGTGATGGGCAGCCCCGTGGCGAGCGCACGTGGCCACCTGGTGGTCACAGGTGCCGACGGGCGCGAGCAGCGCGTACCTCTGCGCCGCAAGGTCCGGATCGGCACCGGCGCCGGCGTCGAGGTGACCGTGGAGGACCCGCACGTGTCGCGCCTGCACTGCGAGGTCGAGCCGACCGAGGCCGGCGTCGTACTGCGCGACCTCGGCTCCACCAACGGCACGTACGTCGGCGGCGCGGTGGTGAAGGAAGCGCTCATCCACCCCGGCACGATCGTGACCTTCGGTGGCAGCCGCCTGGTCATCGAGGTGGAGCAGACCACGGCGCCCGAGCCGGAGCGCTTCGGCGGCGCGGTGTCGGTGAGCCCGGCGATGAAGGCGGTGTTCGCCATGCTGGTCAAGCTGGCGCCCACCGACGTCTCCATCCTGGTCACCGGCGAGACCGGCGTCGGCAAGGACGTCCTCGCCCGCGCCGTGCACGGCGCCAGCCCGCGCAAGAGCGGCCCGATCGTGGTGTTCGACAGCGGCGCGGTGTCGCCGTCGCTGATCGAGAGCGAGCTGTTCGGCCACGAGCGCGGCGCCTTCACCGGCGCCCACGAGCAGCGCCAGGGCGCGTTCGAGCGCGCCGACGGCGGCACCCTGTTCCTCGACGAGATCGGCGAGCTGCCGCTCGACCTGCAGCCGCGCCTCTTGCGCGCGCTCGAGCAGCGCCAGGTCCGCCGCATCGGCGGCTCCGAAGAGACCACCGTCGACGTCCGGGTGATCGCCGCGACCAACCGCGACCTGTCCGCCGAGGTCGCCGCCGGCCGCTTCCGCCAGGATCTCTACTTCCGGCTGTCGGCGGCGGTGGTGAACGTGCCGCCGCTGCGCGACCGCGGCGACGACCTGCCGGTCCTGATCGACAACCTGATCGCCGAGGCCGGCCGCGACGTGAAGGTGTCGCCACCGGCGGTGGCGGCGCTGCGCGCCTACGAGTGGCCGGGCAACATCCGCGAGCTGAAGAACGTCCTCCACACCGCGCTGGCGATGGTCGAGGGTCCGGCCCTCGAGATGCGCCACCTCATGTTCCCGGGCAGCGCGCGCCGCCAGCCGTCGCTGGACGACCTGCCGCTGGCCGGCCGCTCGCTCGACGCCATCGAGCGGGCGGCGATCAAGCAGACCCTCGACCAGGTCGGCGGCAACCGCAGCAAGGCCGCCCGTGCCCTCGGGATCGCCCCATCGACGCTCTACGAAAAGATCAAGCGGTACAACCTGTAAGGGGCCGAAAGTCTCCACTGGTGACTTTCGGGCGCCGGCTGCGATAGCCTGTCCGGGAGCCGACCCATGCGCTTCACCGACGAGCACGAGCAACTCCGCCGCACCGTCCGCGACTTCGTCACCAAGGAGCTCAACCCGCACGTCGACGAGTGGGAGCGCGCCGGCGCCTTCCCCGCCCACGAGGTGTTCCGGAAGCTGGGCAAGCTCGGCCTGCTCGGCGTGGCCAAGCCGGAGGCGTACGGCGGCATGGGCCTCGACTACTCGTACCAGACGGTGGTCAACGAGGAGCTCGGCGGCGCCCACCACGGCTCGGTGCCGATGGCGATCGGCGTCCAGACCGACATGGCGACGCCGGCGCTGGCCAAGTGGGGCTCCGACGAGCTGCGCGCCGAGTTCCTGGCGCCGGCGATCGCCGGCGAGCAGGTCGCCGCCATCGCGGTCAGCGAGGTGTCCGGCGGCTCGGACGTCGCCGCCATCAAGACGGTCGCCCGCAAGGACGGCAGCGACTACGTCATCAACGGCTCGAAGATGTGGATCACCAGCGCGGCGCAGGCCGACTTCCTGTGCCTCCTGGTCAACACCGGCGACGGCCCGGTCCACCTCAACAAGAGCCTGGTCATCGTGCCGACCAGGACGCGCGGCGTGAACGTCGGCCCCAAGCTCGACAAGCTCGGCATGCGCGCCAGCGACACCTGCCCGGTCTACCTCGAGGACGTGCGCGTCCCGCAGCGCAACCGGATCGGGCAGGAGAACACCGGCTTCATGATGCAGATGGTGCAGTTCCAGGAGGAGCGCCTGTTCGGCGCGTCGAGCTCGCTCAAGGGGCTCGAGCACGTCATCGGCGCGACCATCCAGTACTGCAAGGAGCGGCAGACCTTCGGCCAGCCGCTCCTCGACAACCAGGTCATCCACTTCCGCATGGCCGAGCTGCAGACCGAGGTCGAGCTCCTGCGCTCGCTGGTCTACCGCGCCGTCGAGGAGTACATCGGCGGCAAGGACGTCACGATGCTGGCGTCGATGGCCAAGCTCAAGGCCGGCCGGCTGTCGCGCGAGGTCGCCGACGCCTGCCTGCAGTACTGGGGCGGCATGGGCTTCATGTGGGACAACCCGGCGTCGCGTGCGTACCGCGATACTCGGTTGCTCTCCATCGGCGGCGGCGCCGACGAGATCATGCTCGGCATCATCGCGAAGCTGATGGGGATCCTGCCCGGCAAGAAGAAGAAGTAAGCGTCGAAGGCCGGCAAGGCATCGCTTGTGAGTTGACCGCGCCGGCGCGTCCGCGTCGGATCGCGACGTGCGCCCTCGATCGCTCCTCTGCTGCGCGGCCCTGGCCGCCGCCGTGGCGCTGACGAGCGCGCCCGCCGCCGCCGGCACCGGCTGGAAGCCGATCAGCGCCGAGCTCCTGGCCGAGGCCGGCGACGCCGCCCTCGCCGACGGCGGCTACTGGGACGAGCTCGAGGGGGTCGTCCGCGAGCAGGTCGCGATCGGACACCGCGACGACGCGATCGCGCTGGTCGAGCGCGCCCTGCGCCCCGAGCTGCCGCCGCTGCTCGAGGCCCGCCTCGCCTCGTGGCTGGCGCTGGTCGGCCGCCGCGACGCCGCCCGACGCCTCGCCGCCGAGGTCGATCACGCCATGGGCCGCGTCGACGCCAGCCGCGCCGAGGACGTGCGCTGCGTCCTCGCCGTCGCCAGCGAGCGGATGGGCGACGTCGACGATGCCGACGCCCGCCTGATGGCGATTCCCGGCGGCGGCTGCACCGCCGAGGTCGCGCGCACCGCCGCCGACGCGCGCCGCTTCGCGCGCGCCCGCGCCCTGGTCGCCGAGCGCCTCGCCGCCGTCGATGCCGCCGTCGCCGCCCGCCTCGAGGTCGAGATCGCGCTCGCCGAGCTGGCCCACCACCCGAAGGATCGCGCCGCCGCCAAGCGGCGCCTCGCCGCCGCCGCGGTGCGCGCCGCCGCCGCGGCCGAGACCGCGACCGGCGCCGCCGCCGTCGATCTGTGCATCGCCGCCGCCGACGCCTACCTGCGCGTCCACGAGCGCAAGAAGGCGAAGGCGCTCGTCGACCGCGCGATCGATCGCGTCGCCGCCGATCCCACCGCCGTGCGCGCCGCCGCCATCGACGACCTCGCCGCCGTCGCCGCGCGCGCCGGGCGCCGCGCCCGCGCCAGCGCACTCCTCAAGCAGAACGCCGCCGCCCGCGACGGCGGCGGCACCCTGCTCGCCTCGGTCCAGGCCGCGGCCTGGGCCCGCGCCGGCAAGGATCGCAAGGCGCGCTCCCTCGCCCGCGGCGTCCGCGACGGCCTCGCCTCCACCGTCGACGCCGTCGACGCCGACCTCGTCCGCGCCAACCTCGTCGACGTCCACCTCTCGCTCGGCGAGGTGCCGGCGGCCATCCGCGTCGCCAGCGCGCTGTCCGGCCCCGCCCGCGCGGCCGCGCTGGTCCGGATCGCCGTGCACGTGCGCGTGAAGAAGGTGCGCCGCTCCGCGACGATCGCGCAGGCGATCAAGCTGCTCTAGCGACCTCGTTGACGTGGACGGCGACGGCGACGGCGACGTGAACGCACGTCCCCATCTGCTCACGCTGACGAGAAACGACACAACCGTTTCTCGTCCGCATGGGTAGCCAGCCACGTGCGTCCACGTCGCCGTCGCCCCCCTGTGCCAGGGTTGTTGTCGCGTGGACCTCTTCGAACAGGAGCGGGGCGGGGATTGCGACCCTGACATGAAGAAGAAGTACTCGGTGGCCTTCAAGCA
>Ga0075429_100003539_pt1 | contig 13304 bp, 10 predicted proteins | sample RhiMetdeltSRZDD3_FD_75295 | JGI IMG/M metagenome (GOLD analysis project Ga0075429, IMG submission 75295) | Populus rhizosphere microbial communities from Tennessee, USA - Rhizosphere MetaG P. deltoides SRZDD3 | ecosystem: Host-associated > Plants > Roots > Rhizosphere > Soil | place: USA...
GAGATCCCGCTCGAGCGAGGACACCGTGGCCACGAGCTCCTCCAGGAACGGAAAGGCCGATTCATCGTGGAGCGCGTGCACGGCGTCGAGGCGCAGCCCGTCCGCGTGATAGTCGCGGAGCCACGAGACGGCGTTGTCGAAGAAAAAGCGCCGCACCTCGTCGCTGCCGGGGCCGTCGAGATTGACGGCGGTACCCCACGGCGTGAGGTAGCGGTTCGTGAAGTACGGCCCGAGCTCGGCGAGATGGTTGCCCGAAGGTCCCAGGTGGTTGTACACGACGTCGATGACCACGGCGAGGCCGCGCGCGTGGGCGGCGTCGATGAAGCGCTTGAGGCCCTCCGGTCCGCCGTACGCGTGATGGGGCGCGTAGAGCAGGACACCGTCGTAGCCCCAGCCGCGGCGGCCGGGGGCCTCCGCCAGCGGCATCAGCAGGACGTGGGTGACGCCGAGGGCGGCCAGGTGCGCCAGGCGGCGCGCGGCACCGTCGAACGTGCCCTCGGGGCTGAAGGTGCCGACGTGCATCTCGTACACGAGACCGTCGCCCAGCGCCGCCGGCTGCCATCCGACATCGGTCCACGCGAACGCGCCATGGTCGACCACGCGCGAGAGGCTCCGGATGCCCTCGGGCTGCCACGCCGAACGGGGGTCGGGGCGAGGTGCTCCGCCGTCGACGGAGAAGCCGTAGAGAGTCTGGGGGTCCGCGGAGACGTCGGCGCTCCACCAGCCGCCGCCCCCGCGCGTCATCGGCACCCGCCGTGGGCCGAGCACGAGGTCGACGGCCTGCGCGGCGGGCGCCCAGACGCGAAACGGGCCGGCGCTCACGATCGAGACTAGCTCGGGCCGGCGCCGGGACGCACCGACTCGGGGGCCATCGAAGGCACGTAGCCCGCCGGCCGTGACGGTGTGGTGTCGCCGACATGTCGATAGGAATCGACGGTGCGCTGGATGCCGGCGGCGAGGGCGTTCGCCTCTTCGAGCAGCTCGTGGATCGGAGTGGCGATACGCCGCACGTACGACACGCCCGACTCCACGGTCTGCACGGTGTCATCGAGGGCGGCGTGGACGCTCTGAAGGCGGCTGCCCAGAGAGCCGTCCCCGCGCCGCGACCAGCGCAGCGCCAGCGCAGTACCCGCCAGTCCGCCCAGCAAGAACAGCATCAGACCCGCCACGTTCCGATCGTTGTCGTGCATGAGTGTCTCCTGTGGGATGAAAACCGGTGGAGGTCCGGTCCCTGTCAAAATATAGGCACGTACGGCTCCGCGAGTCAATTTTGTCGACCATGGTGACTCACGGGGCGCGGGTGTAAAATCGGCCGTTCCGCTGGTACACGAGGTCCTCCATGTCCGATCCCGCCGTCGACAGAACGTGCCGCACCCTGGCTGAAAAGTACGGGGAGCTGGGCCGCGCCGCGGCCCTGCGCCTGGAGGAATGGATCTCCGGCTCGCTGCCGTACACCTATCCCGAAGTCCTCCTCGAGCACTGCAAACACGAGCAGGTCGAGCTGCTCTTCGACGCCTTCTGGCAGCTCCTCCCCTTCGGCACCGGCGGCCGCCGCGGGCGCGTGGGCTATGGCAGCAACCGCGTGAACCACACGACGGCGGCGATGACGATCCAGGGCCACTGCGAGTACATCCACAAGGCGTTCCCCGATCGCAAGAACCTGTCGGTGGTGGTGGCCAACGACGTGCGCGTCTTCTCCGACATCCTGAAGGCCTACACGTTCCTCGGCGGATCGCACCCGCTGCTCGGTACGTCGGCGCGATCCCTGGCCAAGCTCGCGTGCGAGATCTACACCGCGAACGGCATCGACGCCTACATGTACGAGCCGCAGAGCGACACCGAGGTGCTGTCGACGCCGGAGCTGTCGTTCCTCATCGTGAAGCTCGGCTCGGTGGGCGGCGTGAACTTCTCGGCCTCCCACAACCCGCCCGACGACAACGGGCTCAAGATCTACGACCCGTTCGGCAGCCAGCCGGTGGCGCCCGACGACCAGAACCTGCTGGACGTGATGCAGCACGCGTCGAAGATCAGCCGACTGCCCTTCGACAAGGCGCTGGCCGACGGGCGCGTGAAGCCCGTCCCGCACGAGCTGAAGCGCGAGTACCTCGAGATGTACGTGCGGATGTACGGCGGGATCCACAAGCCCAACGCGCACAAGGTCGTGTACACGCCGCTGTGCGGCTGCGGGCTGGCGAGCGCGGGGGCGCTGCTCCAGAAGCTCGAGTTCCCGATGCTGACGCCGCCCGATCAAGGGCCGGACGGACGTTTCCCCGTCATCCCCTTCCGTGCCCCGAACCCGGAGGTGCCGCAGTCGACGGAGCCCGCGCGCGCCTTCGCCGACCAGAACGGCTCCGGCATCGTGCTCTCGAGCGACCCCGACGTCGACCGCATCGGCGTCGAGATCAAGCTGCCCGACGGGAGCTGGTTCCATTTCGACGGCAACCAGATCGCGAGCGTGATCGCCTATTACCTGTGCCTCGACCCCCAGGGCCCGCGCCGCAAGGGGCTCATCATCGAGACGCTCGTCACCACCAAGCTCGTGAAGGCCATCGCCGAGAAGGCGGGCTGCCCGGTGGTCGACGACATCCTGGTGGGCTTCAAGTACGTCGCCGACATCCTGAAGCAGCTCCAGAAGACGGGGCGCTACGGCCACATCTCGGGCAAGCCGGAAGACCTCGTGCTCGCCACCGAGGAGAGCCACGGCGTGATGATGCTGGCCACACCGGCGGAGAAAGACTCGGCGCCGGGCTGCATGTACATCGCCGCGCTGTACCAGCGCCTGCGCGACGAAGGGAAGACGCTCCTCGACTACTACTACGCGATCCTCGAGGAGCTGGGCGCCTACGACGTCGTGAATCGCTCCCTGATGATGGTCGGCGCGGAAGGGATGCTGCGCATCGAGAAGATCATGACCGCGCTGCGCAAGGACCCTCCCCAGACGTTCGGCGGCCAGCCCGTGCGCGAGATCGTCGACCACTGGGACGCGCAACGCTTCGGCCCCTTCCGGAGCGAATCGGACAAGCTGCCGCGCAACGTCCTCGAGATCATGACGGACCGCGTGGCCTTCGCCGTGCGCCCCTCCGGCACCGAGCCGAAGCTGAAGTTCTACTGCCAGCTCAAATCCGACGGGCCGCCGAAGACCAAGACCTCGGGGGCCGAGCTCCAGCGGCTGGCCCGCGCCGAGGCGGACGCGATCGCCCTGCTGACCTACAACGACCTGCTCGGCCGCATCGGCATGAAGCTCGACGATGCCGCGCTGCTGCTGCCCGACATCATCGACTTCAACCGCAAGCAGGACTTCCAGGCGCGGGTGGTGCCGGCGCTGAAGCAGGCGCTCCTGGCCGATCGCTTCAAGACGAAGGACGAGCTGCTCGACTGGCTGCGCGGCGAGCTCACGGGGATGCTCCCCGGCGACCCGCTCCCGGCCACCAAGATGTCGTTCGCCCATCTCTGCCGCGCGTGGAAGGCTGAGCTCGGGGCGAAGCCGCGGCTCGGCGATCTCGAGTCCTGGGCCGTCTCCTAGGTGAGTTAAACTCGACGCCAATGGCGTCGCGCGCGGTCACTGTCATCGGCGGCGGGACGGGGTCCTTCAACGTCCTCAAGGGTCTCCGCCTCTATGCCGACCTCGACATCCGCTCCATCGTCACCATGATGGACTCCGGCGGCGATTCCGGCCGCCTGCGCGACGAGTTCGGCGTGTTGCCCCCCGGCGACATCCGCCGCTGCCTGATCGCGCTCTCGGAAGAGAGCGAGCTGATGCGCGACCTCTTCTCGTTCCGCTTCGAGAAGGGGCCCCTCGAGGACCGGCAGTTCGGCAACCTCTTCTTCATCGCCCTGACCCGCATCCTGGGCTCCCAGAAAGAGGCGATCGAGGCCATCGGCGGCATCCTCAAGATCCGCGGGCGCGTGATCGCGGTGACGTGGGACGACGCCCACATCTGCGCCGTGCTCCAGAACGGCCAGATCGTGCAGGGGGAAGCGAACATCGACGTGCCGCAGCACGACGGCTCGGTGCCGATCGAACGCGTGTACCTGCAGCCGCAGGCGCAGGCGAACCCGGAGGCCATCGCCGCCATCCTCGACAGCGACTACGTCGTCTTCGCCCCCGGCAACCTGTACACGTCTTCGATCCCGAACCTGCTCGTCACCGGGATCCCGGAAGCGCTGCAGCGGACGAAGGCGCGGCTGCTCTATATCGTGAACCTCATGAGCCGGCACGGCGAGACGGACGGCTACACCGCCGCCGATCACGTGGCGCGGCTGGCCGAGTACGCCGGGCGCATACCCGACGGCGTGCTCGTGCACGAGGGCGAGGTGCCGGCGGAGCTGCTCGCCCGTTACGAGGCGGAGAAGTCGTACCGCATCGCCGTCGACACCGCGCGCCTGCACGAGGTCGGGGTGGCCGTCGTGAAGGCGGCGGATGTGATGTCGACGATCTCCGTAGTGCGCCACGATCCGGCGCGCACCGCCCAGCACCTCGTCGCGCTCTTCGATGAGCTCGAGCGACAACCCGCGCCGTTGCAGCGCGGGACGGTCCAGGGTCCGTATTGAAGACCCGGGTCGGCCGGCGGCGGTTCCTGAAACTGACGTCGGCGGCCCTGGCGGGCGGCACCGCGCTTTCGTCCCGCGACTGGGCGTCGGCGGCGAGCGCCGCCCCAGGCCCGGGTGATCCCGCCCGTAGCACCCGCCTGACCACCGGCTGGCAGTTCTCTCGCGGCGGCCTGGGCGGCGCCTGGGAGATCCAGCCGAACGTGCGCGACTCGCGCGTGTGGGAAAACGTCGAGCTGCCGCACTGCGCGAACGCCCGGGACGGCGTCGATCCCGACGTCCGCTACTACCAGGGCCGCGCCTGCTATCGCACGATGCTGCCCGTGGCCAACCCGTTCGAGGACGGCCGCACGCTGCTGCACTTCGAGGCGGCGGCCCAGCGGGCCGACGTCCACGTCTTCACGGAGACGGTCGCGACGCATCAGGGCGGCTACGACGAGTTCGTGGTGGACATCACCGAGGCCGCCGCCCGGTACCTGAAGCGGCCCGACGCCAAAGGCGCGGTGCCGATCGTCGTCGTCACCGACAACTCGCCGGAGACGGACGGCGTGCCCTCGAGCCTGGCCGACTTCTCGATCTACGGCGGCCTCCATCGCCACGTGCATCGTGTCTACGTGCCGTCGGTCTCCCTGGAGCGCGTCCACGTGATCGGCGAGGTCCGGCCGGGAGGCGGCGCGCGCGCCTCCGTGCGGGCCCGCCTCTACGCGCCGGCCGTGGAGATCGAAGACGTCCGGGTGACGGTGGCGGTGACCGACCCGCGCGGCGCGACGGTCCACGAATCGACGCGCGTGATGCCGCCGTGGCCCGAGATGCAGGAAGTGGCGTCTTTCGCCATCCCCAAGCCGGCGCTGTGGTCGCCCCGCACGCCCGCCCTCTATACCTGCACCGTCACCGTCGCCGGCCCGCGGGGCGAGCATGCGGTGACGGAGCGTTTCGGCCTGCGGACCGTCGAGTTCCCCCGGGGCGGGACGTTCGAGCTCAACGGCGAGGCGCTGTTCCTGCGCGGCACCCACCGCCACCAGGACCACGCGGGCCTGGGCTCGGGCATGGCCGACGACCTCGTCCGCAAGGAGATGGCGCTCATCAAGGAGATGGGCGCGAACTTCATCCGGCTCGGCCATTACCAGCAGTCACGCCTGGTCCTCGATCTCTGCGACGAGCTCGGCTTCATCGTGTGGGAGGAGGTGCAGTGGTGCCGCGGCACGCTGCCCACCGAGCGCTCGCGCGCCCACGTCCGCACGCTGCTCACCACGCTCATCGACCAGCACCACAACCACCCGTCCGTGGTCTTCTGGGGCCTCGGCAACGAGGTGGGCTGGCCGGAGGAGGCCGAGGCCTACGACACCGAGCAGATCCGCGCGATCGTACGGGACCTGAACGAGACGGCGCACCGCCTCGATCCCTCGCGCATGACCGCGCTGCGCCGCACCGAGTACTGCGCCGACCTCGTCGACGTGTTCGCGCCGTCGATCTGGGCGGGCTGGTACTCGGGCCGGTACACGGAATACAAGGCGAGCGCGAAGAAGCTCGTGGACGAGCTGCCGGCGCGCCTCTTCCATGCGGAGTGGGGCGCGGACAGCCACGCCGGCCGCCACGCGGAGGACGCGGAGAAGCTGCTGGCGCAGCTCGTGGCCGGGCAGGGGGTGGCCGAGCGCGGCCTCGACTACCTGCTGACCGGCGGCACGGCCCGCGCCTCGCGCGACGGCGACTGGTCGGAGACGTACGCGTGCAATCTCTTCGACTGGTACCTGAAGGAGCAGGAGACGATGCGCGGCTGGTTCGCCGGCTCCGCGCAATGGGTCTTCAAGGACTTCTCGACGCCGCACCGCCCCGAGAACCCCGTGCCCTTCGTCAATCAGAAGGGCGTCGTCGAGCGCGACCTCACCCCCAAGGAGGCGTACTACGTCTTCCAGTCGTACTGGGCGGAGAAGCCGATGGTGCGCCTGTACGGGCATTCGTGGCCGGTCCGCTGGGGCGACGAGAACGAGGAGAAGCTCGTCAAGGTCTACTCGAACTGCGCGTCGGTCGAGCTGTTCGTGAACGGCGTCTCCGCCGGCCTGCGCCGGCGCGCCGCGCAGGATTTCCCGGCCGCCGGCCTGCGCTGGCTCGTGAAGCTCAAGCCGGGCGCGAACCATCTGCGCGCGGTGGCCCAACACGCGTTGCGCGTCGAGGACGAGATCCGCTTCGAATATCAGACGGCCAAGTGGGGACCGCCGGCGACGCTCGTGCTCGAGACGGGACCGCGCGAAACGGACACCGTCCTGCTGCGCGCCCGCCTCGTCGACGCGCAGGGCGTCGTCTGCCTCGACTCCCGCGCGCCCGTCCGCTTCGATGTGGCCGGAGACGGGAGCCTCGTCGACAACCTCGGCACCCCCGGCGGCTCGCGCAAGGTGCAACTGGCGAACGGGCGGGCGTCGATCCGCCTGCGGCTCGGCGCCGGCGCGTCCGCAGTGGCCCTCTCGTCGCCGGCGCTGTCCACAGTCGTGCTCACGGTCGGCGGGCGCGGATAGACGGCGTGGAAAATGCGCTAGAGTTTGCCCATCATGGAGGATTGGCCGGGGGACGAAGGCTCGCCTCGGAATGCTCCTCAGCCGACGCTGCGTCCGGTCTTCGTGGCCGGCCTCATCGTGGTCGCGTGCGTCGCCCTCGCCGTCTATACACTGAAGAATCCCTACGCGCCGCCGCCGCTGCCGGAAGAGCCGGTGCCGGAGGCCACCGCCTCGCCGACGCCGGTCCACAAGGTGACGCCCATCGCGACGGCGCCGCCGCGCGCGACGGAGGCCTGGGTGGTGCCCACCCTGCCCCCGACGGCGCCGCCCACCGCCGCCATCATCGCGACCACGGCGCCGACACGAACGCCGATCGTCGTGCCCACCGCCACCCCGGTGCCCGTGCCGACGGTGGTACCGAAGGAATCGCCCTCGCTGCGCAACGTGGCGCCGCCACGGGTGAAGAAGGGCAGCACGGTGCTCCTCGACGTGCGCGGCAAGGCGCTGCGCGCCGACCTGCACGCCATCATCCTGCGCGGCGGCAAGGTGCCGCTAGAGATCGCGGTGCCGCGGCAGCGCTTCGTCAACGCCGGCCTCGTGCAGGTGCTGATCGTGGTGGCGCCGGGGGCGCCAAAGGGCGAATATGACGTGTCGGTGGCCGACGTCGAGGGGCGGCGCAGCAACAGCGTGAAGTTCGAAGTGACCCAGTGAGCGGAGGGCCGCGGTGATCAACCTGTTCTCGGTGGTGTGGGTGGAGCTTCGGGATACCGAGAAGCAACGCGCCGTCGCCATGGCGGTGAATCGGGCCCTCGCCGGGCTGGGGGAAGAGAGCCAGTTCAACGTCGGCGTGCGCGAGGCGAAGCCGGCCGCGCCGTCCTCACGCGCCGGATGGGAAGTGGTGCTCGAAGGGCCGCTGCTGCCTTCGCACGCCGGCTGGCGGTTGACGCGCATCGACGGTCATCCCGCCGTGTTCTATCGCCGCCGGCTGAACGGCCCCGACGAGGAGTGCGCGGCCTTCCTCGAAGAAGCGATCGAGCGCCTCGTGCTGCCCCTGAAGGCGCCGCCGCCCGGCAGCGGCCCGCAGGCGGCCGCCGGGCCCGAGGCCGCGACCTAGCCGCTATACTCCTCCCCAAGATCGCAACTGGGAGGTGGCTTTGCGCCGATCGTTTCCCTTCGTCCTCGCCGCGACGGCCCTTGCGACCACCTCGTGGGCGCAGCCGATCCAGAACGTCGTCCTCCGCAACTCGTTCAACCCCGTCGGTGCCGGCGCGCGCGGCCTCGGCATGGGGGGCGCTTTCATCGGCGTCGCCGACGACGGATCGGCGGCCTCGTTCAACCCCGCCGGCCTCGCGCAGCTCCGCCGCAGCGAGCTGGCGCTCGTCGGCTTCCGCCACGCCGTCGAGACCACCGTCCCCAATCCCGACACCGGGCGCACGGAGACGGAGAAGAGCGACCATCAGGCCCCGGACTTCTTCGGCCTCGCCGTGCCCTTCGAGGTGGGCGGCCAGAACCTCACCGTGCAGGTCTCGTATCAGCGCTCGGTCGACCTCTTCGGCAAGGGACGGGCGTTCACGCGCGACACCGTCCCCTTCCGCGAGCTGAGGATCAGCCAGCCGGGCAACGCGCGGCTTTCGGCGGACATCCTGCCGGAGCAGTCGGGCGCGTTCCACACCCTCTCCGCCGCCGCCGCCTACCAGCTCACGCCGCGGCTGGCCGTGGGCGGATCGATCAACTACTGGCTCGCGGACTGGACGTCGGCGGGGACGGTGAGCAGCCGCGTGAACACCATCGCCGCCCCCGGCGTTCCCACGATCCTGATCAGCAGCACGAACCGCACGTTCCGCCACGAGCAGAGCATGAACGGGGCGAGCCTGAACGCGGGCCTCCTGCTGCGTTATCCGAAGCTTTCGATCGGAGCCGTGCTGCGCATGCCCTTCGTCGGCCGCTACGATCTGACCGAGAGCGGGCAGGCCACGGACACCCAGCCGGGCCGCGCGCCGGTGACGACACCGGTGAGCGCGACCATGACGAGCCGCTTGCACTGGGCCCAGACCGCCGGCGTCGGCGCCGCCCTGCGTCCTTTCAGCGGCCTGACCCTGGCCGCGGACTACTCGAAGTCGGGCTGGGCGGGCGCGTACCTCGAGGACGTGCCGGACGGCGTGCTGCTCACGCCGCTGGAAACGACGCCGACCGGGGAATCGGTCACACCCGGATTCGAGAACCGGAACTTCTTCGACCTCGCCGCCGCCTCGCAGACGACGACAGCGGACACGTCCGAGTGGCGCACCGGGGCGGAGTACCTGCTGAGCCTGCCCAAGGTGGTGGTGCCGCTGCGCGCGGGGATCTTCAGGAGCCGCTCGCCGATCCGCGAGCTGGGCAGCGGCGAGAGCCGGCGCATCGACGGCTTCACGGTGGGATCCGGCCTCAACTTCCGCCACCTCGTCTTCGACGTCGCCTTCGAGCGGCGGCGCAGCGAGGGCCTGGTCGGCTTGACGCTCCGCGGGGGCACCGCCTCCGCCGGCGGCGAGTCCGTGGAGAAAGTGAAGGAGAGCCGCATCGTGGCCTCGATCCTCTACCGCTTCCCGGACAACGACGCCGTGAAGCGGCTGCTGCGCTCGCTCTTCGTCGGTGGAGACACCGCCTCGAAGTGAAACGCATCCTCGTCGTCGACGACAACCAGGACGCCGCCGAAGGTCTCGCCCTCGGCCTCAAGATGCGCGGCTACATGGTGCGGGTGGCGTACGACGGGCCCTCCGCCCTCGAGCTGGCCCGCGAGTTCGAGCCCACTGTGGCTTTGCTCGACATCGGCATGCCCGTGATGGACGGCTACGAGCTGGCGGCGAGACTCCGGCAGATCCCGGGCCTCGCGGCCGTGCGCGTCATTGCCGTCACCGGCTACGGGCAGGAAAAGGACCGCGCAAGATCGCGCGACGCCGGCTTCCATGCCCACCTGGTGAAGCCGGCCGACTTCGAGAAGATCGTCCGCGCCATCGAAGATTGACTACGGCAACGAAACGGCGCCACAGAGGCACAGAGACACAGAGGAACAGCGGAGCGACCGCGCGAAGGGCGACCTCGGCGCCCGCCCTGTCGATTCGATTCGGCTCAGAACGAAGAGAACAGCCGTCGAATCGAATCGCACTCGAGGGCGGCGAGGGTCGCCCTGAGCGCGGCCTCGACGCGGCATGCGCATGGGGCGTCCCGCGTCGTGGAGCGACGCGCGCCACAGGTCTTCCAATGAGATCGGGGCGCGCGGAGCGTCCGCGCGAAGGGCGACCTCGGCGCCCGCCCTGTCGATTCGATTCGGCTCAGCCTCAGTGTTTGACGCCGAGGAGGGCGCGGCTTTCCACCTCGTCGAAGCCGACGGCCGCCTTCGCTTCCGGGCGCAGCAGCGAGACCAGGATGCCGACGGCGAACGAGAGCGGCACTGTCACCAGGGCCGGGTTCTTCAGCGGGAAGATCGCCGTCGTGTTCTTGAGGACGTCGATCTGGATCGTCGGCGAGAGATAGATGAGGAGGAGGGCCGCCCCCGTGCCCGTCGTCATGCTCGCCACCGCGCCCGCCGTCGTGAAGCCGCGCCAGAACATCGAGAGGAAGAGCGCCGGGAAGTTCGCGCTGGCCGCGATGGCGAAGGCGAGGCCCACCATGAAGGCGACGTTCTGCCCCTTGAACAGGATGCCCAGCGTGATGGCGAGGACGCCGAGGACCAGGGTGGCCGCCCGTGCCACGCGGAGCTGTTCTTTGTCGTCGGCGTGGCCGTGGCGGAAGACGTGGACCCAGAGGTCGTGGGACAGCGCGGCCGCGCCGGACAACGTGAGGCCGGCCACGACGGCGAGGATGGTGGCGAAGGCGACGGCGGCGATGAACCCGAGGAACCCGCTGCCCCCGACGACCTCGGCGAGGAGAGGCGCCGCCATGTTGCCGCCGGGGTCGACGGCACGGATGGCGTCGTGGCCGACCAGCACCATGGCCCCGAAGCCGAGGACGAACGTGAGCAGGTAGAAGAAGCCGATGAAGGCGGTGGCGTAGAAGACGGACGTGCGCGCCGCCTTCGCGTCGGGCACGGTGTAGAAGCGCATCAGGATGTGGGGCAGGCCGGCGGTGCCGAACATCAGGGCCAGGCCGAGAGAGATCGCGTCCCAGGGGTTGCTGACGAGCTTGCCGGGCGCCAGCACCGCATCGCCGTATTTCGCCGCCGCCGCCGAGAAGAGCGCGATGGGGCTGAAGGAGAACTGCGCCAGCACCAGCACCGTCAGGATGAAGGCGCCGCCCACCAGCAGCACCGCCTTCACGATCTGCACCCAGGTGGTAGCGATCATCCCGCCGAAAAGCACGTAGGCGATCATCACCACACCGACCACCACGATCGCCTGCTCGTAGGTGAGGCCGAACATCATGCGGATGAGGTTGCCCGCGCCCACCATCTGGGCGATCAGGTAGACGACGACGACGGCCAGGGTGCCGATGGCGGCGCAGACGCGGATCGGCACGTGCGCCAGCCGGTAGGCCACGACGTCGGCGAAGGTGTACTTGCCGAGGTTGCGCAGCGGCTCCGCGATGAGGAAGAGCACCACCGGCCAGCCTACGAGCCAGCCTGTCGAGTAGATGAGGCCATCGAACCCGGAGAGCGACACCATGCCGGCGATGCCGAGGAAGCTGGCCGCGCTCATGTAGTCGCCGGCCAGGGCGAGGCCGTTCTGGAAGCCGGTGATGCTGTGCCCGGCCGCGTAGAACTCCGAGGTCGTCTTCGTGCGCCGGGCCGCCCAGTAGGTGATCCCCAGGGTGACGGCGATGAAGACGAAGAAGCAGGTGATGGCGACGGGGTTCGGCGCGCCCAGCCCGGTCATTGGGGCGCTCCCGGCCGGGCGAGCCGCGCCAGCTCCGCGTCGTATCGGCCGTTGGCCCACCACACGTAGACGAAGGTCAGCCCCCACGCGGCCACGATGACGAGCACGCCCAGCAGGATGCCGAGGGTGAGGCCGCCGCTCAGCGGCCGCGCCATGAGGGGCTTGGCGAAGGCGATGAGGAGGATGAAGCCGAAGTAGACGGCCAGCATGGCGGCGGTGAGGCAAAGCGCGATCCGCCACCGGCGCGCGGCGAGGCGCGCGATGTCCTGCTCTCTGGGCTCGGGCATGGCCCTAGAGCATAATCGACGTTCATGGCTCGCCGTACGATCGCTGTGGTCACGACGTCGCGTGCCGACTACGGCCATCTCTACTGGCCGCTGCGCGAGCTGCAGGCGCACGCCGACGTCGACCTGAAGCTCGTCGCCCTCGGCGCCCACCTGTCCCCGGAATTCGGGCACACCGTCGGTGAGATCGAGCGCGACGGCTTCACGGTGGACGAGCGCATCGAGTGCCTGCTGAGCTCGGACAGCGACGTGGGCATGGCGAAGGCGATCGGCGTGGCCACCCTCGGCCTGGCGGACGCTCTCGCGCGCATGCGGCCGGATCTGCTGCTGCTCATCGCCGACCGGTTCGAGCTCCTGGCCCCCGCCTCCGTCGCCGTCGCGCTCCGGATCCCCATCGCCCACATCGAAGGCGGCGAGGTGAGCGAAGGCGCGATCGACGATGCCATCCGCAACGCCCTCACGAAGCTCGCCCACGTGCACTTCACCCCGACGGAAAGCGCGCGGCGGCGGGTGCTCGCCATGGGCGAGGAGGAGTGGCGCGTCCATCGCACGGGCGCCCCGTCGCTCGATCACCTGCGCCGGCGAACGCTGGCCTCCCGCGAGGAGATCGCCGCACGCCTGGGCCTCGATCTGTCCACGCCGACGGTGATGGTCGCCGTGCATCCGGTGACGCTCGCACGCGACACCCTCGCCGAGGCCGACGCCGTCTTCGCCGCCCTGGCCCGCCTGCCGCAGTCGATCGTCTTCTGCTTCCCCAACGCCGACGCCGGCAGCCGTGCCTTGATCGCGCGCGCCGAGGCCTTCTGCGCGCCACACGCCCGCGCGCGGCTGTACGTGAACCTGAACCCGATCGACTACTGGTCTCTGCTCAAGCAGGTCGATCTTCTCGTCGGCAACTCCAGCAGCGGGATCATGGAGACGCCGGCACTGGCCCTGCCCACGGTGAACGTCGGCCGGCGCCAGCAGGGGCGCGAACGGGCGCGGAACATCGTCGACGCCGAAGCCGAGCCCGGCGCGATCGTGGCCGCCGTCGAACGGGCATTGTCGCCGGCGTTCCGCGCGTCGCTCCAAGGCATGGAGAACCCGTACGGCGACGGACAGGCCGCCGAGCGTATCGCCTCTGTCCTGGCCTCGGT
>Ga0075429_100003540_pt1 | contig 13303 bp, 10 predicted proteins | sample RhiMetdeltSRZDD3_FD_75295 | JGI IMG/M metagenome (GOLD analysis project Ga0075429, IMG submission 75295) | Populus rhizosphere microbial communities from Tennessee, USA - Rhizosphere MetaG P. deltoides SRZDD3 | ecosystem: Host-associated > Plants > Roots > Rhizosphere > Soil | place: USA...
GAGATGAACGACATCGCGATGATGATGCTGCAACACCATCCTTCACAGGAGTGGCTGCAGCGCGGCATCGACCAGTTCGAGCGCCTCTACGCCGAGAGCGAGCGGATCACGCGCGTCATGGCGATCAGCATCCATCCGTACATCACCGGCGCGCCGCACCGCATCGGCTATCTCGAGAAGCTCTACGAGCACATGCTCGCGTATCCCGGCGTGCTGATGTGGACCGGAGAACAGATCCTCGACTGGTACAAGCGCGCCGCGCGATAGCTAGCCCTGGCGGCGCACCTGCGTGCGCTTGCCCGCCTTGCGATCAAGAGTCACGGCCGACGCCGAGCCTTTGCCCTGCCATTTCCCGGGGTCGACCGCCTCGCCGAGGAAGTTCAGCTCGATCGTCACGTCGTCCGGGTCCTTGAGGAAGATCTGGAACAGCTTGGCGTCCGGAAAGCTGCGGTAGTGCATCTCGACGCCCTTCTTCTGAATCCGCCTGCGAACGCCTTCCGGATCCTTCGCGAGGAACGCGATGTGGTCGACCTGACCTGATCCGTTCGTGCCGCGCGGGTGCTTCTTCAGCAGGAACGTATCGCGGATCTGGTTCGGCGCCTGCGACGCGAGATGCACGCAGATCTCGTCGCCGATCTTCAGCCAGTAGCCGGGAAAGCCGAAGTCCGGACGGTCGGCAAGCTCGAGGCCGAGCACGTCGCAGTAGAAATCCTTCGTCCGCTCGAGGTCCTTGGCGACGAGGAGGTAGTGGTTCAGTTCGGTGAGTGGCATCGGGGTCTCCTTGAGCGGACTCTAAGATTCAGCAATACGGCTAATCAATCACTCTGTCTGCGCGAGCGAGCAGCGAGGGTGGGATTTTCAGGCTGAGCGCTCTTGCGGTGCGCTGGTTGATCACGAGCTCGAACTTGGTTGGTTGCTCGACGGGGATTTCGGCGGGCTTGGTACCTTTGAGGATCCGGTCGACGAAGTTCGCCGCGCGCCGATACATGTCGGGATAGTTCGCTCCATAGGACATCAACCCGCCTTCCTGTGCAAATTCGGCCCAAGGGAAGATGCCCGGCATGCTGTTCGCCAGCGCCGACGCCACGATCTTCGCCCTGTTTGCCAGCAGGAAACGGTCGGCAATGAGGATCACCGCATCGGCGTTACTCGATCTTATCGCGCGGAAAGCCGAATCGATGTCGTCTACCGATCGAACTTCCGCCGGGACGAGCGTCAGTTGGAGTGCTTCGGCCGCAGGCTTCATCCCTGCCATCGCAAGCGGCGTAAAGGGATTTGTTGGATTCATCAGCACGCCGACACGGGCTGGCTTTCGAGACAACTGACTCAGAAACTCGAGCCGTTTTCCTTCGAGTTCGCGCGATAGAGTAGCGATGCCTGTTACGGTGCCCCCGGGGCGTGACAGGCTTCCAATCAGCCCAGCGCCCACCGGATCGCCAACACCCACCATGACGATAGGTATTCCCGCACCCGACTTGCGCCCGGCCAGGGTCCCGGGAGTTCCGCCTGTCACGATAACCGCCACCTTCGAACGCGCCAGGTCCGCGGCAAGGTCAGGTAGCCGTTCGTTCTTTCCTTCCGCCCAGCGAAACTCGAGGGAAAGGCTGGCTTCTGTATAACCCAAGCTGCGCATCCCTTCGCGAAATGCATCAACCCAGCCCGCCTCGAGGGCGGCCGAAGAGTTGCCGAGAAATCCAACCCTCCAAGGTCGGCCGGCTTGCTGCGCGTATCCGATCGGGGCTCCGAGGGCGAACAAACCCAAGGCAACAAGCAGCTGCCTTCGCTTAGCGCCGTCGATCCTGCTCAGAGCCATTGCTGCACCTTTCACATCGAAGGATTGACGTAGTTTCCGCCAAGTGCGGCCAGGCCGAAAGCCGATCCGGCGATATCGAAATTGAACGAGAAGTGCTGGCACGCGACCTGTGCGTCGCGCAGGAATCGCTGCAGCGGGTCGCGCGTGTAGATCGCGTTTGCGCCGTAGCAGGACCACAGCGCCTCGACGGCCTCGCGCGACTGCGCGACTGCGAATGCATTTTGTGCGCGATACCTGAGCTTGGTCGCGAGGTCCGGCACTTCGTTGCGTTCCGCGGCCTGCTGAAACGCGCTCGCCGACTCCCGCATCAGGTGCGCCGCGGAGTCGATCAGGCAACGCGCCCGGGCGAGCTTGATCTGCACCGCCTGGAAATCGGCGACCTTGGCGCCGGTGTACGTGCCGACCCGCTTGGCCATGCTGGCGACGAACGCCTCGTACGCGCCTTCGGCCGTTCCGAGCGCCGCAGCCGCGAGCGGATGGCCCGCCGCCGCGACCAGCGGAATTCGGTACAGCGCGCCGGGATTGGTGGCGGCGCCCGGATGTGCGCTGCCGCCGCGGCAGGCGGGCAGCGCAAGCGCGCGCCGTTCCGGAACGAACAGCTCGCTCACCTCGACGTCCTTGCTGCCGGTGCCGACCATGCCGATCGCGTACCAGGTGTCGATGATGCGGTAGTCGGCCTTCGGCACGAGGCAGAGGCGCCAGTCGATCGCGGTCTTGCCGTCGTCGGCGTAAATCGTCACCGCCAGCATGTTCCAGTCCGAGTTGTCGACCCCGGACGAGAACGGCCAGCGCCCGCCGACGACGAATCCGCCGGGCGCCCTGCGTCCGCGACCCGCGGCCAGCGCAATCGAGGACGCGATCAGTGCGTCCGGGTTCGCGTCCCAGACTTCGCGCTGCGTCTCCTCCGCGTAATAGGCGAGCACCCAGTGGTGGCAGCCGAGGTTGCCGACGTTCCATGCGGTCGACGGGCAGCCGCGCGCCACTTCGGCGACGAGGTCGACGATCGCCTGGAACGGCAGCTCCATGCCGCCGAAGCGCTTCGGCTGGTGAAAGCGAAACAGTCCCTGCTCGTGCAGCAGCTGCTCGTTCTCGCGCAGCAGCATGCGCGCGTCCTCGCACGCTTGGGCACGGCTGCGCAGCACGGGCACGCACTCGCGCGCCCGGCGCATCGCTTCGTCGTAGCTGACGTTCGAAAAGTCGCGCCGCTCGGATTGCGCAAGGGTGCCGACGCTCATTGGATCGCCTTGTCCGCGACCGCGCGGATCGATTGTGGAATCGCGACGCCGATCGCCATCGCGGTCCTCAGGTTGACGCGGAGGTCGAACTTTGTCGGCTGCTCGACCGGAAGGTCGGCCGGCTTCGCGCCCTTGAGGATCCTGTCGACGAAGTAGGCCGCGCGCCGATCGAGCATCTGGTAGTCAGGCCCGTAGCCTATCAATCCGCCGGATTCCGGAAACTCCGACCCACCGGCCGACGGAACGCGGCGCGCGACCGCATGCTCCGCGATCGACTTGGCGTACGCCGAGAACATCGTCTCGTCCTGCAGCAGCAACCCGGCGCGGCTACGCGCCGCGCGGGCGACCGCGGCGCCGATCTCGTTCGGATCCCCGATCTCGATCGGTTGCACGGCCAGTTTCAACGCCGGCGCCGCCTGGCGAATGGCCTCGAGATTCGGCGTGAACGCCGGATTCGCCGGGTTCACGAGATAGGCGACCTGCTCGAGCTTGGGAACCGCCTCCTTGAGCAGGCTCAGGCGCTTTGCGCCGAGCTCGCGCCCGACGTTGATCGAGCCGGTCACGTTGCCGCCCGGCCTCGCGAGGTTCTGGACCACGCCGAGTGCGACGATGTCGCCTGCGCTCGCCATGACGATCGGCACGGTACTCGTCGCCTTCTTCGCGCCCAGCGTGGCCTTGGTTCCGAAGACGACGATGACCTGGACCTTGCGAGCCACGAGCTCCGCAGCCAGCGCGGGCAACTGGTCGTATTTGCCTTGCGCCCAGCGCTTCTCGAAGACAATGTTCTTGTCTTCGACATAGCCGAGCTGGCGCAGGCCTTCCTCCACCCCGAGCATCCTTCGGGTGCCTTCGGATGCGCGCTCCGCGCCGAGGAAGCCGACCCGGAAGACTTTGGTCCGCTGCTGGCCGAGTGCGATGCGAGGCAGCGCGAAGGCGCCGATCACGACGACCGCCTGGCGACGCGTCACCATGCAGGCTATTTTAGGAACACTTCGACGTCCATGAGCAGCGGCTCGTCGGCGAGCGCAATCTCGTTCTCGATCAGCCGGCCGCATCCCGGGCAGCAGAACTGGCGAAAGCGCGGCAGCGGATCGATGAAGCGCTTCGAATCGCCGACGATCGGGTTGGACGATTCGATCGGGCGGTCGTTGCGCACGCAGGCGGTCTTGTAGTTCTCGCGCACCCAGCCCAGGTCGGTCGCGCACTTCGCGCACGACCAGCGGTCGGCGCGCACCGCGAGCCCTTCGGTGGCAAGGAAATCGACCGTGCCGTTCAGCTTCTTCACGCGGCGGTTCGATTTGCGGATGCGCTTTGCGCGCAGCTCGTCGCGCTCGCGAGCCGTGGCTTCGGCATCGCCGAGGACGACGCCGTAAACCTCGCGCGCCGAAGCCTTCGACACGTCGCCGTTCGCGACGTCGGCCTCGACCTTCGATGCATCGCGCTCGAGCGGGTCGCCGAAGCCGGCCGCCGCGGACCACAGCACTGCATAGACGTCCGCAGGATGCTGCACGAAATCCTGCTGCCGCAGCTGCAGCGTCTCCGGCACGCCCTTGAGCTCGTCGATATCGTTGACGAGCTGCGAGCGCTTCATGCGCTCCAGCACATCCGAGTCGCGCGTGAAGCGATAGCGGTTCACCGCGCCGGGATAGCCGCCCATCATTCCGCTCGAAGTCGGGATTGCATTCCCGGAAGACAGCGTGTCGTGGGTAATGCTTTCGGTGCCGTGCGGGATGAAGCACGATTCGGCCGAAAGTCCGCCGCGATACTTGCCCGCGCCGCCCGAGTCGGTGATTTCCTTGCGGTAGAGGAACAGCACCGGAAAGCTCTGCTCGGTGTGCTCGACGTTCGGCAGCTTGCAGATCGGGGTCCGCGACTGGCCGCCGGTGGAGATCCCGTCGGCGTGCGAGAACGCACCGATCGCGCCGCCGATCGGATCGACGAGGATGTAGCCGTACGCCTCGCCCCACTGGTCGATGCCGCGAAAAATCGTCGCCGGCCACTGGCTGGTGCCGCCGATGCACATCAGGTCGCGGCGCAGCTCCGGGTCCGGGTAGAGCATCTTCGAGAGCACGTTGTACGCAGGGTAGACCGAGATCTCCATGCACTGCACCGGCGCGGTAGAGACGGAGGCGGGGAAGTCCGCACAGTTCAGCGTGCCGGGCGTCGGATTGAACTCGACGTGGCGCAGCGCGCCGCCCACCGCGTAGTACTGCTCCCAGCACATCAGCTCGTTCAGCGCCACCATGATCGCGCCGCGCCACCCGGAGTAGGTCGCGTTGATGCCGCCGGCCTGCGGATCGGTGCCCTGGTTTTCGAAGACGAGGCGCTTGCCTTCCTTGCGCAGCGTCAGCAGGACGCGGTGCGCCTGGCGGTCGCCCGGCCGGCAGCACTCGACGTAGGTGCGGTCGCGCCACACGCCGTCGGGAAGGCGCGCCAGCTTTTTCAGGAACGCGCGCTCGCCGTCGTCGAGGATCTTTCTCATGACGCCCTTCACCGTCTCGGCGCCGTAGCGCCGCACCAGCGCGAGCACGCGATCGCGCGCAGTCATGTTGCCGGCGAACTGCGCGCGGAAGTCGAGCGCCACCGCGGAGGGCTTGCGCGAGGAGCGCAGGTACAGCTCCTCGATGTCGCGACGGATTTCTTTTTTCTCGACGATCTTGACCGGCGGAATCAGGATGCCCTCGTCGAACGCATCGCGCGCGGATGGACAGAAGCTTCCCGGCGTGATGCCGCCGATGTCGTACTGGTGCAGGCAGTTCGTCACCCAGCAGAACAGCTCGCCCTTCCAGAACACCGGGCAGAGCAGCATCACGTCCATCTGGTGCGCGGCGCCGACCCACGGATCGTTGGCGAGGAACATGTCGCCGTCGCGGATGCCCGGGTTGTCGCTGCGATATTCGAGCGTCCATTTCACCTGCGTGTCGGTGACGCCGGACATGTACTGCATGTACGGGCCGAAGTAGACGAACTCGGCGTCCTCGGTGAGGATCGAAGGATTCAGGTCGAGCGCGTACATCGCGACCGGCGAGCCCGAGAGCCGCTGGATCGTCGCGCCATGCTCCTGGTTGACGTTCCACAGCGCGTGACGCACCACCTCGAACGTGACCGGATCGATCTCGTCCTTCGCCTTGCGGTGCAGCTTCAGCTTGGGCGAGATCGCGAGCTTCTTCGGCGGCACGTAGCCGCTGTCCTTGCCGTCGAAAGCTCTGAAGATTGCGTCGGATTTCATTTCGTTGCCTGCCGAAACGTGATCTCGAAGTTGCCGAGCGTATCGACGCGCAGCGTCCTGCCGGGGTGTACCACGACCGTAGTGTCTGCGGTCTCGACGACCGCCGGCCCGCGGATCGAGTTGCCGGCAACCAGCATTTCGCCGTCATAGACGGGCGTCTTCCTCAATCCGGACCACCAGATCGAGCGCGGCTTGAGCAGCGCAATCTTCGCAATGGCCTTCGATGTCGCCCTGGTCTTCGACAGCCGCGGGCGCGGCGTGAGCGCCCGCGCACGCAGCCGGCAGACGACGATCTCCAGCTGTGCGCCGCGCAACGACGAGCCGCGGCCGTACAGCTGCTCGTATCGCCCGACAAAGAGCTTGCGCAGGCGCGGCTCGTAATCGGCCGGCACCCGCGTCCACGGAAGCAGCACCTCGACTTCGTTGATCTGCCCCTTGTGGCGCACGTCGAGCGAGAATTCGAATCGCTGCCGCGCGGCAGCGATTCCTTCCCCTGCGAGCCGCTCGCGCGCGTCCGCTTCGAGATTCTGCAGCGCGCGGTTGACGATCTCGGCGGCCACCGGCGTGCCCAGGATCTCGCTGTGCTCGAAAATGTGCAGCACGTCCGCGGTAGCGGCGCCGAACGCGCACCAGGTCGATGCGGCCTTGCGCTGCGGAACGATGATTTTCTTCACGCCGAGCTCGGCAGCGAACACGCCGGCGTGCGCCGGCCCGGCGCCGCCGAACGCGAACAGCACGAAGTCGCGCGGGTCGAATCCTTTCTCGACCGTCACCTTGCGGATGATGTCGGCCATGTTCAGCTCGACGATGCGGCAGATCCCGGCTGCGCAGGCGACCGCGCTCATGCCGATTTGCTTGCCGAGCCCCGCGATCGCCTTGAATGCTGCGTCGTGGTCGAGCTTCATCCTGCCGCCGGCGAAATTGTCCGGATCGAGATAGCCGAGCACGAGCTCCGCGTCGGTGACCGTGGGCACCGTGCCGCCGCGGCCGTAGCAGACCGGGCCGGGAAACGCGCCGGCGCTCTCCGGTCCGACGCTCAGCGTGCGCGTCTCGGGATTCGCGCGCACCAGGCTTCCGCCACCCGCGCCGATCGCCTGGATGTCGACCTTCGGCAGGAAGTATTCGTATTGATCGGTGTTGGTGATGAACGAGTACGCCGGCTTGCCGCCGTAGATGATCGAGACGTCGAACGACGTTCCGCCCATGTCGGTCGTGATGATGTTCTTCTCGCCCATCGCAGCGCCGAGGAACATCGATGCGGTGACGCCCGACACCGGGCCGGAGTCGAGCGTCAGCAGCGGTGCTTCGCCGGCACGCGCAACCGGCACCGTGCCGCCGCCGCATTGTGCGATCTGCAATCCGTGCGCATAGCCGAGTCCTGTCAAGGTGCTCTCCAGCCCTGCGAGGTAGCCCGAGATCACCGGCCCGAGATAGGCATTCAGCGCGGTCGCCGTGACGCGCTCGTATTCGCCCCATTTCGGCGCGATCTCGACCGAGCAGGTGACGAAGACTGCCGGGGCCAGCTGCTGCACCATCTCCTTCACCTTCAGCTCGTGCTGCGGATTGCGGAACGACCAGAGGAAGCAGATTGCGATCGCCTCGACGCCTTCGGCGACGAGCTCGGCGATCGCGCGCTCCGCTTCCGCTTCATTGAGCTTCGCTACCACTTCGCCGAAGCAGTCCACCCGCTCGGAGACGCCGCGGATCAGGCGCTTCGGCACGATCGGCCGCGGCTTCGAAGTCTCGGGGAAGTGAACCACCTTGCGGATGTCGCGCCCGCCGTAGCCGCGCGAGCCGCGCATGATGTGAATCGCGTCTTCGTGGCCCCGGGTCGTGATCAATCCGACCTTCGCGCCTTTCTTCTGGATGATCGTGTTCGTGCCCACTGTGGTGCCGTGCGACAGGAACGCAATATCGCGGCAGAAGTCGCCGAGCGAGAGGCCCAGCGCGCGCGCACCGGTGTCGAGCGCATCCATCATGCCGCGCGAAAAATCCTGCGGAGTGCTGGGCACCTTGGTGGTCAGCAGCTTGCCGGCGCGGTCGACGATCGCGCAGTCCGTGAACGTGCCGCCGATGTCGATGCCGACGAGGTAGCCCATCGGCGCTATATTAGCCGCCGCCTCCAGCCCTATGGCCTCTGCTCGCGAAACTCGGGAATGGCGCGTCGCTGTCGGCGAGGAGCAGACCAGCGCGATCTACCAGCCGGCGACGACGGATCCCAAGGCCGTGTTCGTCTGCGCACATGGCGCCGGCGGGCACAAGGCCGATCGCGGCATGGAGCGACTCGCGACAGTCTTGTGCGGGAGCGGCTTCGACGTCGTACGGTTCAACTTCCTGTACAGCGAGGCCGGTTCCAGGCGGCCTGACCCGATGCCGCGCCTGACGCGGTGCTTCGAGGCTGTAGTAACGCATGCTCGGGCGGAGCTCGGGAAGAAGACGTTTATCATCGGGGGCCGCTCGATGGGCGGCCGCGCCGCTTCGATGATGGCGGCGGAGGGGTTCGGCTGCGACGGGCTGCTGCTCTTGGCGTACCCGTTGCACCCTCCGGGGAAGCCTGAGCAGTTGCGGGTGGCGCACCTGCCGAAGATCCGGGTGCCGGTGCTCTGCATCAACGGCACGCGCGATGCGTTCTGCACCAAAGAGCTGATGGACCGGGCGCTGGAGTCGGTGAGCGCACCGTGGACGATGCACTGGCTGGAGGGCGCAGATCATTCCTTTCGCGTCCTCAAATCCTCGGGCAGGACCGACGCGGACGTCTACGCTGAAATTGGAGCCGAGAGCGCTCGCTGGCTGATCTCCGTTTAGACTACACCCAAGGTCGGAACCTGCTGGGGAGGAATCGGATGCGAGGCCTGCGGTTTGTGCTTTTGCTCTGCGCTACTGTTGTGGCAGGCGCCGCGCACGGCCAGGGTGGCTATCCGAACCGCGCGATCAAGTTCGTCGTGCCTTTTCCGCCGGGCGGCAACCTCGACTTTGTCGCCCGCACGCTGCAACCGAAGATGCAGGAGGTGCTCGGCCAGCCGGTAGTGATCGACAACAAGGGCGGCGCCGCGGGGATGATCGGGCTCGAGTACGCTTCCAAGCAACCCGGGGACGGCTACACGATCGTGCTGGGCAACACCGGCACGATCGCCATCAACGTTTCGGTCTACTCGAAGGTGCCTTACGACCCGATCAAGGATTTCGTGCCGATCGGCCAGACCACCGCGAACGCGCTGCTCTGCGCGATCAGCGCTTCGGTGCCGGCAAACACGCTGCAGGAATTCATCGCGCACGCCAAGGCGAATCCGGGCAAGCTCAATTTCGCCGTCGCCGGAAACGGATCCGCGCCCCATTTTGGTTCCGAGATGTTCAAGCGCGCCGCGGGCCTGGACATTCCGGTGGTTTTCTACAAGGGCAGCGGTCCGGCGGTCACCGACCTTCTCGGCGGGCAGGTGCAGATCATCCTCGATGCGGCGCCCGTAACGATGACCTATATCAAGGCCGGCCGGTTGAAGGCGCTGGCCGTGACCGGCAAGCAGCGCCTGGCATCGTTGCCCGAAATCCCGACCTTCGAGCAGGCGGGCGTTCAGGGCGTCGATGCCGGCGGCTTCCAGGGTGTGCTCGCCCCCGCCGGCACGCCGCCTGCCGCCGTCGCGAAACTTTCGGATGCGCTGCAGAAAGCGCTTGCGCAGCCCGAAGTGCGCGAGCGCTTTGCGCAGCAAGGCCTGGACGCCGCGCCTTCCACGCCTGCCGAGTTCGCCGCCTTCATCCGCAGCGAGATCGCCAAATGGGCTCGCGTCGCCAAGGAAGCGAATATCAAGGTGGAGTAAGCGTGAAAGCGCCGCCGTTTGGCTATGCAAAACCGCGCTCGCTCGACGAAGCGCTCGATCTGCTCGAGCGCCCCGGCGCCAAGGTCCTCGCCGGCGGCCAGAGCCTGATTCCGTCGCTGAACATGCGGCTCTCGTCGCCGGAGCTGCTCGTCGACGTCGGCGCAATCGCGTCGCTCGCCGGCGTTCGGGTGAACGCGGATTTCGTGCGCATCGGTGCGCTGACGACGCACGCGCAGATCGAGCGATCGGAAGAGATCCGCAAGCGCGTACCGCTGCTTGCCGAGGCGGCCGCGCACATTGCGCACCCCGCGATCCGCAACCGCGGGACGCTCGGCGGCAGCGTCGCGCTCGCAGATCCCGCGGCGGAGTACCCGGCATGCGCGCTTGCGCTCGACGCGACGCTCGTGATCCTGGGGAGGAAAGGCGAGCGACGGGTCAAGGCAGCGGACTTCTTCAAGGGTTTGTTCGAGACCGACCTCGAGCCCGGGGAGATTCTTGTCGCGGCCGAGTTCCCGGCTGGCGGCGAGAGTGTTTTTCTCGAGCTTGCGCGCAGGCAGGGCGACTACGCGAGCGTCGGGATTGCGGCGCATCGGCGTAGCGCGGAGATCCGGCTCGCTTTTTTCGCCGTCGGGCCCACCGCAATCCTGGCAACGCATGCCGCCGCCGCGGCAAAGAAGTCCGTCGCCGCGGCCAAGGAGGCGCTCGCACAGGACCTCGATCCGCCTGCCGACCTCTACCATTCCGGCGCCACCAAGTTGCACCTCGCGCGCGTCCTTCTCGGCCGCGCACTCGCGCAATGGAACATGAGCTAGAAACGACGCTGACGGTGAACGGCACGACGCTGCGCCGTCGCATCCAGGCGCGCCAGCACCTCGTGGATTTCCTGCGCGAGGAGCTCGGGCTGACCGGCTCGCATATCGGCTGCGAGCATGGCGTGTGCGGGGCGTGCACCGTGCGTGTCGACGGCCAGATCGTGCGCGGCTGCCTGATGCTCGCGGTGCAGGCGAACGGCTGCCAGGTCGAGACGATCGAGGGACTGTCCGACTCCGGCGAGCTGGCGACGCTGCAGAAGGCGTTTCATGAGAGGAACGCGCTGCAGTGCGGCTTCTGCACGCCCGGGATGCTGATGGCTGCACGCGACCTGCAGATCAGGAACCCGAAGGCGAGCCGCGACGAGATCCGCGCACACCTCGCGGGCAACTACTGTCGCTGCACCGGCTACCAGGCGATCATCGACGCGGTCGAGGAAGTGCTGCATGGGAAAAGCTGAGCTCCCGCTTCACGCGCCCGGCACGCAGGTCGACCGGGGCTACATCGGCCAGAGCGTGCCGCGCGCAAACGCGCAGCGCCTGCTGCAGGGGCGCGGCGCGTTCACCGACGACCTGCGCTTTCCGCGCCTTGCGCATGCAGTGTTCTTCCGCAGTCCGTACGCGCACGCGAACGTAAAGCGGCTCGAGTTCAAGCAGGCATTGCGCGCGCCGGGTGTGATCGGCGTCTTCGACGGCCGCGCGGTGGCCGAGTACTGCACGCCGTGGGTGGCGGTCCTCGCGCATCTGAAAGGAATCAAGTCGCCGCCGCAGCACGCAATCGCGATCGAGCGCGCGTGCTGGCAGGGCGAGGCGGTCGCCGTCGTGGTCGCGGAGTCGCGCAGCGAGGCGGAAGACGCCGCCGCGCTGATCGAAGCCGAGTGGGAGGAGCTGCCCGCGGTCGTCGACATGGAAGAGGCGCTCGCCGGCAAGACCGTGATCCACCCCGACCTCGGCGACAACGTCTGCTTCAAGCGCGAGCACGATACCGGCGGCGTCGACGAGGCATTCGCGCAAGCCGACGTCGTCGTCGAGGAGACCTATCACTTCGGCCGCCACACTGGCGTCTGCCTAGAAGGCCGGGCGATCCTCGCCGACTACAACGCGGCCGAGCACTCGCTGACCGTGTATCACGCGACCCAGGCGCCGCACATGATGCAGGACATCTTCTCGCGGCACCTGAACATTCCCGAGGGGAACGTGCGCGTGATCGCGAAGGATGTCGGCGGCTCGTTCGGCATCAAGGTGCATGTCTATGCCGACGAGATGGCGACCGCTGCGCTCTCGGTCATGCTGCGCCGGCCGGTCAAGTTCGTCGCCGACCGGCTCGAATCGTTCGTCTCCGACATCCACGCCCGCGAGCACAGGGTGAAGGTGCGCCTCGCGTGCACCAGGGCGGGCGAGATTCTCGCGTTCGACCTCGACGATCTGACCGCGATCGGCCCGTATTCGGTGTACCCCCGCACGAGCGGGATCGAAGGCAACCAGGTCGTGAACCTGACCGGCGGGCCGTACAAGCATCAGAAGTACCGCGCGCGAATGAACGTCGTCTTCACCAACAAGAACGTCACCTGCCAGTACCGGGCGGTAGGGCATCCGATCGCGGTCGCGTTGACCGAAGGAATCGTCGATCGCGCCGCCGCTGAATTGAAGATCGATCCGGCCGAATTCAGGCGGCGCAATCTGATTCCGGACGACGCCTACCCGTACACCTTTCCGTCCGGAATCAAGTTCGAAAAGCTCTCGCACCACCAGACGTTGGCGAAGCTTCTGGACCTGATGGACTACAAGAGCCTAAGGGCGCAACAAGCTGATTTCATAAAGAAAGGCTCGTATCGAGGGATCGGCCTCGCGGCCATGATCGAGGTCACCAATCCGTCTCCGGCGTTCTACGGTGTGGGCGGCGCCCGGATCTCCGCGCAGGACGGGGCGACGCTGCGCCTCGAGCCCACCGGGATGGTGACCGTGCTTTGCAGCGTTACCGAGCAAGGGCAGGGCACCGACGCGATCTTCGGCCAGATCGCCGCGAGCGCCGTCGGCGTAACGATCGACAAGGTGCGCGTGATCACCGGGGACACCGGCGTTACACCGTACGGGGGCGGCACGTGGGCCTCGCGCGGCGCCGGCATTGGCGGCGAGGCGGTGCTGCTCGCCGGTCGCGCGCTGCGCTCGAACATCCTCGATATCGCAGCCGCGGTTCTCAAGATGGACAAGGCCGAGCTCGATCTCGTCGGCGACCAAGTCGTCCATCGGCTGACCGCAGAACCGAAGATGCCGCTCGCCGAGCTCGGCCGGATCGCGTATTTCCGCCCGGATACGCTGCCGCTCGACTTCCAGTCCGAGCTGACCGTGACGCGGCACTACACGCCGCGCCAATACGGCTTCACGTTCACGAACGGCATCCAGGC
>Ga0075429_100003545_pt1 | contig 13296 bp, 21 predicted proteins | sample RhiMetdeltSRZDD3_FD_75295 | JGI IMG/M metagenome (GOLD analysis project Ga0075429, IMG submission 75295) | Populus rhizosphere microbial communities from Tennessee, USA - Rhizosphere MetaG P. deltoides SRZDD3 | ecosystem: Host-associated > Plants > Roots > Rhizosphere > Soil | place: USA...
CCTTCTCGAGCGGGACCGGATTCGGATACGCAGCGATCACTTGCTGAAGAATGAGACGCTCGACTTTAGCGAGCTTGCCCGACCAGTAGATGACGAGCCCGGGGCCGTCCGGCAGTGGCGCGAGGCGGCGCACCCGCGCGCGGCCCTCTGGAGTTACAGCGACGCCTTCGCTGTTGCCGCCCTCCGCGTAGCCGAGCGAACGAAGTCGACCAGCCGCGTTGAACACGCTACCGGCTGACGGGGCGTAGCCAGCAAGGAGCGCCGCCTCGGCGAGCGGGAGCCTTCCGTACTTCGACCACGCCGCTAGGAGGTTCTGCTCGATCTTCGCGAGCGGAGGAGCGCCCTCGCCGACGCCAGTGGTTGCATTTCGTGACTCCGGTTGAATTTCCCGAGCCCGGTTGATTTTCTCGGGCGGTTTTCTAACCGGCTCCGGCTCGAGCGCGGCCGCGTACCGGTGTTCGCCCTGCCTAACTTCGCCGTTCGAGGGCTTTGTCGGCGCTTCGGGAGAAGTTTGCGGCCCGTCGCCGGCGACCGCCCAATTGCCGTCCCCAAGCTCGTGTAAGAGGCCGACGGCAGCCCCCAGCTGGTCGGCAGCCGAGGAGAGCTCGGTCACGATCGCGCGGAGTGTGCCCATCGGCAGAGCGTTGCTCGCCCGCGCCTCCCGGAGCTCGCCCTCGAGCTCGGCGATACGCTTCCGGAGCGCCTTCGGGTCGTCAGCCTTGGCCTGCTCGATGGCGGCCCCGAGCCGCTTGTGGAGCTCGCCGAGGTCGATGTCCGCGAGCGTCGCCCGCGGGCGCGCGTCCGTGCCGCGGACGTTCTTGGGCGTGGCTCCGGAGTCGTAGGTTTCGGACAGCCGGAACTTGATGCGCCGGATCTCCGAGAGGAAGTGCGGCGACCACACCCACGCCTCGCCGTTCTTGAGCCCCGCGAGCGTCGCGAGCATCTTCTGGTCGACCTGGTGATACTTCACCCATTCGTTGATCGCAGCGATGTCCTGGGGGCCCGTCGTCCGAAGCACGAAGAGCGTCTCGACCTGCGTCAAGACGTTCTTGTTCACCGACGCCGAGCGTTGCGTGATCAGCGTGATCCCGAGCCCCCGAGCTCGACCGCGGCGCACGATGTTCTCCCAGGCGCGAAGGAGCTGCGCCTCGTCGCGCATCGGGCGCTGCGGGATGTAGTCGTCCGCCTCCTCCAGAAACAGGTGAAGCGGGCTCTCGTTCCGCGTGTAGATGCGCCGTGCGAACGCGAGGAGGAAGGCCTTCCGGTCGCCCTCGGAGTCGAAGCTCGTGAGGTCGAGCACGCACGAGAGGCGCTGGTCGACGATGACGTCCGCGATCTGCTCGCCGGCGCTCCGGTGAAGCGGAAGATCGCCGTGCTTGCCGCCGAAGATCGGGATCGGGAGGCCGCCGCCCGGGCTCCCGTCGCGCCCGATTCGGAGGCCGAACCACGACCCGACGGGATCCACGGCGACGAACGGCAGGCCCGCGCGGAACATCTGCTCGGCCGTCACGCGCGCGGCGTTCGATTTCCCGGCGCCGCGAACCGCGAGGTAGCCAAACGTCGAGGTGACGGCCTCGTCGGGTAGCGTGAAGTCTTCGGCGATCTTGAGGGTCATCGTTACTCCCAGAATTCGGCTCCGCGCGCCTCCTCGCATACCGAGCAGATCGTCGCGTCGCGGTTGAGTGGCCAGATCGGCAATAGGCAGTCGTCACATGCAGGCGTCGTGACTTCGCAGTGCTTGCAAATAAAGCCGACGAACGGTTCGCGATTCCCGATTACTTCCGTGGGGTCTTCGCAGTGCTCAAGGAAGTGGTGCTCCACTCCGCTGCACTCCGAGCAACGGCGGCAAACCTGTTTAGTCACCTATCAAGCTCCTGTTCCCATCGCGAAGACCCGTCGCCCACGCGACCATGTTGCGCCGTAGCGTCGGACAGCCCAGCCACTTCGGAGCACGCTGCAGCGGCCGGAGCTCACCGCCGGCGTCGAGCCTCAGGACCTCGAGCGCGTCGATGCGCTCACACTCGGGGCACTTATTGTTCTTGCCTCCCTGCCCGCATGGGCGCGGGCGCTTGTACCACTGCGCCCAGCCGGCCGTGCACGGGCCGTGGTGCTTCTCGTCGAGCTCGCACCGACGGCCTCCGAAGGAGTGACGGCAGCGCCAGCGGCCGTCGGGTAGGCGCTCCGCTGTTGCCGTCACTTGGCACCGGCCTTCCGTAGCCGCGCCCGGCACTTCGCGATCAGTTGCGCTGCCAGATCGCGCGCCCTATCGTCGAAGATCGTGCGCTCGGCTACGCTGGAGAGCTCCGCGACGAGCTTCCGTGGCAACTGCCGAAGGTGTTCAAGGCAGAATGGCAGCTCCCAGCCACCGCCCGGATCCAGCACGTTGGCCCGGCGACAACCGGGCGCATCGCAGTAGTAGTTTCCGCGGCTGAAAGCGGCGTCCTTCCAGTCGAGCGGGTGCTTGCGACGGTAGCGCGCCATCACCCGCCCTCCCGCGAACACCGCGAGCAGAGCGTCGCCTCGGCGTTCGCCCAAATGCAGCCGCCGGGGCAGGCATCGTCCTCTGTGCATCCGCATGAGCGGCACGTCCCTGGGATGGCGCGGAAGTCCAGGGGCGAGCGCGGAGCGCCCGACGCCTCCGCCATGAGCTCGTCGAAGTAGGCCTCTTCGTAGCCCTCGGAGTCGTCATCGATCTCGTCGTGCTGGTAGTCGTCGAGGCTCACGGCACAACCCCGCACGCGAGCCCCAACGTGAACAGCGTCACCGCTGCCCCGAGGCCAAGCCAGAAGCCGAGGGTGACGCACTCGCGGACGGAGTCGGCGCCGCCGAAGCGGTCGTAAAAGCTCGTGTGCTCGGAGCCACGCGGGGCAGCGAGTAATTCGAGTGGGAGGTCCATCACGCCACCCATCCGAACTGGCGAACGCTCACCCAGTCGATTTCGCTCGGGCTCCAGAATCCGGCTTGTGATTCCGCTGGCCCCCACTTTGCAGCGTAGACCATTTCACCGCCGCGACACACGAGCGTCGGCTCGTCGATCGCACAACAGTCTAAGAACAGTAGCTTGGTTCCAACTGGCAAACTGTGCGGCAGAGGGTGCGGTGGCTTCGAGCATGCGGCGGCAACGAATTCACGCTTCCAGCGCTCCTTCAGCGCCTCGAGGTCCGCGATCGCGTAGCGGACGCGTCGCGTGCAGGCGTCGTCGACGCCGCCGTGCTGACAACCCTGCAGGAGCTTATAGAGCTCGGGGGCGTCGCGCTCGTCGAAGGGGATGGGCATCAGAGTTCCTCCGGAAACGCCGGGAGCGGCATCCAGTGCCGCACCTCGTCGCCGCGAAAACACGACCGCGTATCGCCGAGCTCAGAGCTCTCCTGACTCCACCACATCTGGCCGTGGTGATGAAACCGCGTGCAGACTGCGATAAGGCAGCAGTCGGAGGAATTGATCGCGCATAGCACGCGCGCTTCTTTCTCGGGCAGTTGCTCGCTCACCGGGATCCAGCGCCCACCCGCCGCGGAAAGCCCCAGTTCGAACATCCGACGTCCGTAGTCGGCCACCGAATCGATCGTGTGTTTCTGATCAGGCCGCGTGTCCCAGGTCGGAAAGCCCGGTACGAGGACCTCTTCTTCCTCGATTAGTTGCACGAAGTCGGGTCGCTCCATCACGCCCTGGCCTTCCGCTTCCGTGCCGCCTTCGTGGCCCGCTTCGGCTGCCCGCCGGCGGCGTGCCGGCAGTTCGCGCACGTGACGTCCGAGAGCCGCGTCGAGGCCTTCGTGCCCGGCGCGCCGCACGCGGTGCCGTGCTTGCCGAGTCCCGTGAGGTCGCTCAAGTGGATGACCTCGCGCTTCCGGCCCTTCGCCGGCGTTGACTTGGCCAGCGAGCCCTTGCCTGCTTTCTTCGCCTTCGCCTGCTCGGCGACCGTCTTCTCGATCGCGGCGAAGTCGACGCCGACGAGCGCCAGGCCGTCGCGCCAGTATTCGGAGCCTGCCCCGCTCGAACCCGCGTTCATGTGCCACGGCGCGCCGGCACGCATTGCGAGCTCGATGCCCATGCCCGCGACCTCGGCGTCGGTCTTCATGTCCCGGACGAGCTTCAGGAGCTGCCGTTCGATCTCGCCCGTCTTGACCTTCACGCCGCGCCGCTCGAGCACGTCACGCTGGACCTCGTTCCAGGCACGTGCCGCGAACGCACGGACGACGAGCTCGAGGACGTCGGGTAGCGCGACCTTCGGCGCCTTCGTGACCGCCTGCTCGATCGCGACCCGGATCGCCTGCCGGCGGAGCTTCAGTTTGCGATCCGCGGCCTTCTGGCGGGCCTTGTAGGCGTCGTGGCTGTCCGGGTTCGGGCGCTTGCCCTGCGCCTTGCGACCGGCGTCGATAGCCGCTTCAACTGCACGCTTCGGCACGAGCTCGACGATCGCACCCGAGCCCTCGTCGCGCGCGAGGGTGATCTCGGGCAGGTCCGTGCCCAGGAGCTTTCGGACCTCGATCCGCTTTCCACTGTCGAGGTACCGCTCGGCATTCAGCTTCTCGTAGCTGCTCGAATAACCGAGGGCCTTTTGGGCTTCCTTGCCGTCGAGGCAGGGCTGCGTCCCTGATTTCACCCGGATCTTCCAGAGCGCGTCGAGCTTCGTCCGGTAGCAGACGGGATCCGTGCAAAGGTCGGCGCGCGCGGCGTCCGGGAAAAGCTCGCGTTGCTGGCCCGTGCGCTTCGGGCACACCGTGCACGAGCCGGCTTTCGCGACGAGCTTCGCGTCCGTGATGTCGAAGGGCGCCTGGTCGAGGCGGAGCAGGTAATTCGTTTCGAGGAGCTTTTTCGCGACGGCCAACGTGGCGCATCGTTCATCGTCGTAGTCGTCGACGAGCTCGTCCAGTGCTTCGGGCTGGAGCTTCGCTGGGATACGGGCGAGGAGGAGGGCGACGGCGAGCGTGATCTTCTCCTCGTCGAGCGCCTTGCGGGCTTCCTTGGAGAGGTCGCAGAGCTTCAGGCGCTGGACGACGTAGCCTATGCTTCGGCCGATCTTGTCGGCGATCGCCTGGGCGTCGCGACCGCGCTTGACGAGCTCGGCGAAGCCGTCCGCCTCGTCGAGCGGATCGGGGTCTTCGCGCATCGAATTCTCGATGATCTGCGTCTCGAGCACGTCGTCGTCAGAGAGTTCGCGCACGATGAGGGGGACGGTCTCGAGGCCAGCGATCCCAGCCGCACGCAGGCGGCGGCTCCCGAACGCGATCTCCCAGCCGTCGAAGCCCTTCACGACGCGACCGACGAGCGGCTCGAGCACGTGCACCTTGCGCATCGAGGCCGCGAGCTCCTCGAGCTTCTTCTGATCGAAACGCCGTCGGTAATTGTTCGGCGCCAGGCGGCATTTGCCGACCGGCGCCTGGATGATCTGCTCTTGTTCCATTGTCGTCCTTTCAAGTCCGCGCCCGCCGGCCAGGCCCCCGGCGGGAACGGTGCACCCTCGCGGGCGATGGGGGAGAGGGCGATTCCCGATGGCCCTTGCCTGGCCTGCCCGGAGTTATTCGGCGGCTTCGGTCGACTCCCTGACCGCGCCGTCCTCGAGCACGACGCTGCAGCCTTTGCCGTCCTCGCTCACCTTCTCGAGCCACACCTGGCCCCCGTGCTGCTCGGCGAGCTCGGCGAGCAGCTGCAGATTTTTCGTGTTCAGCTCGGAGCCGCGGCGGATTAGCAGGACCTTGAGCTTCGGTTTCAGCGCGAATCCGATCGCGACGCTCAGGCGGATCTTCTGGCTTTGGCTCGCCTGCTCGAGCGGAAAGCCGTTCAGGGTGGGCCCCGTCTCGTCGAAGCCTAGCCCGGGAACCGGGAACTCCGCTTTCGCGAGCCGATCAGCTTTATCCTGAGCGACTTCATCGAGCGCGCTCTTGATGGCCGCGACGCCATCGTCGAGCTCGTCGACCTCGGCCTGGAGCTTCGCGCGTTGCTTGTTCGAGCGGACCTTGGCGTTCGTGTCCTCGACCGTGTCGAGCTTGGCGCGGATCTCTGCTGGATCGGGGTATGTGAACGCCTCGGCCGCGCGCCTCGCGTCCTCGGCAGCCTTGCGGTTCGCGACCAGGTCCTGCTCGTGCTCGAGTAGCTCCTTCTGGGCCGCCGCGAGCTCCGACTCGATCTCTGTGATGCGCTTCTTGGTCCGCTCGACAGCGCCACGGCACTGGTTCACGTCGACGTCGAGCTGGTCGGCGTGCTCGGTCCGGCCTTCCTTTTGCCTCGCAAGTTCCCGCCTCCGATCAAGCTCGGCCGTGAGCTCGGCGACCGACTCCTCCTTTGCCGGGACGCCTTCGTGCTCCGGGGTCGCGTTGAGCTGCGCGCGCTTCGTCTTCAGGTCCTTGTTCGCCTCCTTGCGCGCCTGCTCGAGCTCCGCCTTCCGTTGGTCGAGCTCGGTGAAGTCGAGACCGAGGACCTTCTTCAGAATGCGGTCCTGCTCCTCGGTCTTCATGTACGTAAACTCGAGCGGCTCGAACGCGATCTCGCTGTAGAGCTCGTTCAGGATCGTTTGCGGGCTCGACTGCTCGACGCCCTTGACGTCCTTGACGACAACCTCCGTCCCGCCCGAGGCGGTGAACTCGCGCTCGACGCTGAGGCCGTTCGAGAGTTTCGCGATGATGTGCGCCTCGTGCGCGCCGCGGCGGATGGGTTCGGCCGGGACCTTCCGCTTTCCCCCGAAGAGCATTTCGATGCTGTTCAGGAGCGTGCTCTTACCCTGCTCGTTGTCGCCGCCGATCACGATGACGGGCGAGCCGTCGGGGCGGATGCGGACGACCCGGATCCGCATGACGTTTTTCACCTCGAGCGCGGTAATGGTCACGGGTTTTTCGTCGGACATTGATCAGTCCTCACCCGGCTCGCGCGTCGCCGGCTTTTCGGGGGGCTTGGGTTCGGTCTTCTGCTCCGCGGCCTGTTCCGCCGGCGCCGTCGCGCCCTGGGCGGCAGCGCCGCCGTTCTTCCGCTCCTTCGCTTGCTGCCTGTGCTTCTCGATGAGGTCCTCGGTCGCCTTGGCCGCACCGCTCGGCTTGTCGGTGATGTCCTCGCCCGTGGTCGGGATGTCGTCGCCGACATCGCCTTCAGGGATCGTCGTCCCCGTGAGCTTCGTGAGGATCCGCGCGAACATCTTGCGCGTCGCCTTGCCGATTACGGCGTCCGGGCCCATCCCGCGGTTCACCTTGACCGCGATGCGCGTATCGACCGTATTCCCCGTGTCCTTGTCCTGGGTGTACTCACACCTGATCGCGTCGAGGGTGCCGTTCAACTTCCAGGCGGCGTAGAACGGCACGACCGCCCCCTGCTTCTCCAGGTTAATCACCGGCACGCCGGCCTCGTACTGGAGATCGGAGATCCCCGGGAACTCGCGCACGAGCCGCTCGAGGCCGTTCTTCGCGGCGTAGCAGCTCTTCGCGATGATGTTGAACTCGTTCCCTACCGGCCGAAGCCCGCGGATGGTCGCTTCGACGAGACACTCACGAACGACCTCGAGCTCATATCCTGGCTTCCAGTGTGGCCCCGCGTTTTCCGGCGGGTTATCCTTATCGGTTTTGAAGCCGAGCGGCGTGCTCTGGAGCGGCATGATGTACTGCTCCATGAAATCATTGGTTAGGGTTTCGCGCAGGAGCTGCAGGCCCTGCGACATCTTGATCGCCTGGACCAGGCCCTTCTCCGCGCGGATCGTGCTCAGGCCGTATTGCTCGGCAGCGGTTTCGACGTTCGCTACGATCTGATCGAGCGACGCCTTTTCGATTGCTTTCGACATTCGGGTGCTTTTCCTCCTTCAGCGCCGCGATCGGCGGCGGGTGGTTCGAAATCTCGTTACGGTCTCGCTCTCCGCGAGCGATTCAGGGCGCGCGCGAAGCGCCGGCGGTGCGGCTCGGCGCGTCGCCTTCTTCACGCGCCCGGGGTCTTTCATCGCGAGGAGCACGCGGCTTTCGTACGGCTCCACGGTGTATCCGGGATTGGCCTGGAGCTGCCAACGCCAGAGCTTCTTTTCGCCGACCTCCTCGGGCAGAATGCCGATCGTCGACGAACCGATCGCGTCCTTCAGCAGGTTCCGGAGCTCCTCGTATCGGCTCTCCAAAACCTTCTGCTGCTTGGCGATCTCCTGGAGCTCGCGCGTCCACTCGACGGACTCGGACGGCAGCGAAACCATCGTTCCGTCGCCGCGCGGGTAGAGGCGATTGAGCGCCTTCGTCGACTTGTGCGTCGGCGTCGGCGGCTCCCGGCGCGTCACGAGGTCCATGAACCGCTCGGTCTCCTCGACGATGATCGCGTGAAACTCCGGGCTCGGCGCGACCTCGACACGGCAGGGGCGTGAGCCCTGGAGGAGCGCGAAGACGAGCGCAAGCGGCGCGCCGGTGACGAGCAGCTGCGCCTGAACCTGGATGAGGACGTGGACCGGGAGATCCCCCTCCTCCTCGTTCCAGTCCCGCATCATGCGCGTCGTCTTTCCCTCGAGGTCGATCCAAACGCCGTCCCCTCGGTCGACCTCGGCGTCGAGAGTGGCCCCAAGGATCGCGTGTTTGCGCGAGCGGAGGAGCGCGCCGCCTGGACGGTAGTTCCACCCGTAGTATTCCGCTGCCAGCGTCAGGATCGGCTGTTCGAGCCGGCCCCAAAAGCGCGCGTCTTCGATCGTAATGCGTTCGGGCTCCTTCCGCTCGGCGACCTTGTCCACGTAGACGCGGTAAGCGTCCTGGCTCTCGTGCTCGCCCTCGCCGAAGATCGCGGCGACGTCGGAGGCCGTGACCATCGTCCGGCGGAGCTCGAGCCACTTTTCGCGGTCCTTGTCCGTGACGCCTGTCCACTCGGCGGCTTCGTGGAAAGCCGTGACGGTCGGCGTGAGATCGCCGGGGTCACGCCCCATCGCGCGGCTCCTTCGGTTTCTTGAACTCCTTGGCGCGCGGGCACGTTCCCCAGTGGGGCACGTACGCCGACACCATCTCTACTTCGTCCGTGGTGCCGACAACCCACACCGCGACGCGCACGGGCTTTTCGTCCAAGGGCATGGACTTGCCGCTCGCCATGCGACCGAACACGATCGTCGCGCCGCAGGGGCATTTATGCCTACGCACGCTTGGTCCTCCGGCACGCGTCGCAAAACTTAGGCGGCGAACTCCTGAGCCGGATGCCCTCGAGCACTGCTAACCCGCCGCACACGTGCCGGCATCGCCAGCGCGTGTTTCCGTTGTTAGAGGGAGCCTCGCCTAGGACCTTCCACGTGCCGCAGACCTGGCCCGTCATGTCGACGAAACCGGAGTGCCGACCCGACACCTTGCGCGGGAACGAGTGCGGAACCTTTCGCGACGTTCTCGGAGGCGAATCCTTATGGCAACCCATCGGGCAGGGTGTGACCGAGCCCAGGAAACCATGTGTGCAGCGCGTCTCAGGCACGACGCGTCCTCCCGTTGCGGAACCAATCCCACGAGCGCGCGCGGAAGACCAAGGCCGAGAATTCGAAACGTCGCATCATGTCGCGAAGGCACCCGCACTGATAGGCCGTCGTGCCCATGCGCCGCATGCACTGGCCGAAGTGCGGTGGGTGCGGACAACCTGAGCAGCGAGCGATCGCGGTCATCACCACTCCTGCCAGTCAGCCGGCTCACCGAGCTCAAGCGCGAGGTCGTCGCCGAGCGTTGCGTGCACGAACGCCGTGTTCCTGCCGGCGGCGAAATAGCGGTCGTAGTCGGGTCCATCGACGGCCAACACCGAGAGCGCACGATCCTCGGTCGTTACCAGAACGCCGACGAGCGTCCGGCCGCGGTCGAGCTTCACGATCATCGACGCCTCCCGGTGCGCGTTGCGTCGATCGCATCGGCCTTCCGACTAGCGCTGGTCCAAGCCGCGCGTGCGGCCCGAGCCTGCTCGAGCATCGAGAGCCCCCGTGAGGCGCTTTCGTCGGCGGACTTGAGAAGCTTCTCGTTTTCCCGCGCGCGCGCCTCGATCTCGGCGGGCGGCGTTGAAGGGCGCGTGACGGTCGGGGTCGGATCGCGTTCGCGTGTCGGCGCCTTGAACGCGCGTTCCTTCACGGCCTCGGAACGCGCGAGGGTCTCGGCGAGCGCTTCCTCCTGTGCCTCTTTGACGGCCTCGCGCCGCGCTTGCTCCGCGAGCTCGCGCAGTCGCACCGCGATGTCGCGGGCGCCGCGCGCTTCGCACACGATTGCGGCGTCTTCGAGGCCCCGGGCGTAGTCGCTCACGGTGCACCTTTGCGGAGCTCGATCGCCTCAATCTTCAGGATTTCCTGAAGCGCGTTGCCGATCGCGTCCGCGAAGCCGTGGCGGCTCGAGCGGATGACCTCGACACCGTCAGACCAGAGCTTGCAGCAATACACGGAGCTGTTGCGCCACTGCGTCGCCTGCCGGTAACCCGGGTCGGCGTCGATCCAGTCCTGGAGCTTGTCCCAGATGTTGCCGTCGTTCACGACAACAGGACCGCCGGGGAACGTGAGGATGGCCATCATGCCTCCCTCCGTGGCGAACCCTTGAACACCTCCGCGACGTCCGTTTGCCAGCCCGGCGCCGGCGTCGGTCCGAAGTGGTGCTCGAGCGCCTCGGCCGTCCGCCGCCAATAGAGCCCCATCGTCTCGGGCGCCTGGTAGAGCGCGGTCGCGCGGATGTGCGTTAGGGCGACGCGGAGCCGCTCGCCGTTAGGCACGAGCACGAGCATCGACTCGAGGACCTGGACGAGGGAGCGGCTCACGACGGAACCTCGAGGGATAGAGAGGCCGCGGCCTCGAGCACGAGCCGATCCACAGCATCCGGAACGCCGGGGCCGTTCGGGACGATCTCCATGGCTAGGGTCGTCGGGTCGCCGTCTTCGTCCTTGGGACCGAGAGCCTCTAGCGAGAGATGGTTGGTGCGGAGCACCTCGGCTTCGAAGCGGCACCCGAGCGCGATTAGGCGGCGCGCGACGTTTTCGATCTCAAGCGAGCGCTCGATCGTGATGAGCGTCTCGCGTCCGTCCGGCCTCAGGTATTGCGTGAACGGGATGGCCATCAGACCGCCCTCCCGTTTGGAAACGCGCGCAGCCTAATGGCAGCTTCCGAAAACCCGTTATCGTAGACCTTGCGGAGGTAATCGGCCGCGTCGCGCATACGGTCGGCAAAATCGAACAGGCCGACTTTTCTGGCATCTAACTCCCGTTGTACGAGATGCCGCTCGGCCCATTCGGCTACCAGAACCCACATCGAGCCGCCCATCAGACCGCCCTCCGCGTGTCGCGCTCGGCGCTGGTCAGAGGCTCGCGGTCAGAAACGAGCCCCGGCGTCGACGGCAGCACCTCTGCGAGGAAGTCGCGCAGCCAGCCGCCCGAGTCCTCGCGGAACCACGAGCGTCCGTCCTGAGTGCGCCACACGCGGCCCAGGCGAGCGCCGCCGCGGGTGTAGAGCACGCCCTCGTCGACACCGCCGGACGTGTCCGTGAGGCGGATGACGTAGGGGGTCACGCCATCCTCCGAATGCGGCGGCCGGTATTAGCGTCGACGAGCCACGCCTCGAACGGCTTGCCACCCCGCGCCAGGTGCGCCTGATACTCCGCCTCATCGTGGAAACGAACGGCGCAACCGCGGCAGTGGTCGGGATACTTCTCGTCGTGACGCTCGGCGCCGTCGCACCCCGGGAGGTCGAGCGGGTAACGGCAGGACTTGCAGCGGTTCACGCCAGCACCGCGCGGGCAGCCGCCAATCCCTCGAGCGCGAGCACCGTGAGGGCGTAGCCGCTCAGGGGCAGCCGCCAGCCGTCGTGCAGGTCCACAGCGGGCTCATTCGCCTCGGGCTCCTCCGACGCCGGCGCGGGGCGCGTGACGACCGGCAGGATGGCGTCTAGAGCTGCGTCCTCCGCGCTCTCCGTGAGACACGCGATCACGGCGTCTTGGGTCTCGGTGCTCGGGGGCTTGGTTTGGGGCTTGCCGGTCGCAAACGCCGCGAGCCTCAGCCAGGCGTCCCGCGGCAGGCTCGAGAGGCGCTCGGCCATGCCGGCCGGGTCTTGGCGGGGGTCGACGCCGAAAAGCTCGGCGCCGTGGCGGTAGAGCGCACGGACGATCGCCGCGACCTTGCGCTCGCGGGCCAGGGCCTCGTATCGGTTCGGGTGGGACATCGGGTTTTCTCCTCTGACTGACGATCGTCAGTCTCACGGTAACGGGACGGGAACGGTCAGGCCGCGGTGCGACGGCCGGGGAACGGGATGACGCGGGCGAGGGCGGGCTCGGGTACCGACTCGCCGGTCGTGGGCACGATCTCGGGTTCGCGCGACTTCCGCGGAGTACGCGCACCCCCCGGCGTCGGAGCGTCCGGAACAAAGAGCAGCACGATGAAGACGCGGATCGTGGGTGTTTGCTGCGCCATAGAAGGAATCTATGCGCTGGAGCATTGATGCGCAAGTGCAAAGATGCACACAGCGCAAATGAGTAGTTGCCGCACCTACATGACGCTCGCCAGCACTCCCTAGCGTGTACGCGGGCGTCCAGGACGCCGGACCCGGGTCGCCGGCTTATCCAGGAGCGCCTTGAGGTCCGTCTTCAACAAGTTCGCGATTGTGACGAGTGACGCGATGGTCAAGTTCTGCTGCCCGGATTCGATCTGCCATTGGTAAATTGCGCTCCAACCAGCGATCTCGGCGAACCCCTCCTGCGTCAGCCCCCGAGCGCGGCGCAGCTCTTGGACGCGACGCCCAATGTCACCGAGGACCCGGTCGGTTGCAAGTTTTGCCACCCCTGCGCTGTAGGCGGTCCTAGCGTGTGGAAACTCTGAGCTCCAACTTTGGGTTTAGTCCGAACCGCCCATCTTTCGTGCCCGTCCGTCCAGACCACCGGATCCCGCACTGCGTCATGCGCAGCGCGCTGGTACCCGCCGAGAATAATCGGGTAGGCTCCGGCGTTTCTGCGCTTCGGGGTCGACATGCCTGCCAGGGGGCCCGCTAAGTTCTACGTCACATATCGAACCGTCAAAGATGAGCTCGTCGGTGTCCTGTGGGCTCGGATCGACGGAGAATCAGCGCCTTTGGCGTTTGTGCCCGGAACTGCTACCGCCACCCGGCGAGCCCTTGCGCTCGCGCCGCTCATTTTTGATTTGTACGAACGTAGCGTTGGCCGTCTCTCCCGAGAGGCCACCGTTCAGTGGGACCCATGAGCCGTCACCCTCCTCGGGCGGCCCGGTTCGACGGGGCCTCGAGTCCGGCACCATCTCGTCCTCGGGCAGGTCCGGGCTCCTCGTAAGTCGCCCGTGGGGCAGTCTGAGGCCAGCCTCTAAGCGCATGATTCGGAGCACGGCGATCTCGTCGAGGCCCTTGTAATCAAGCCAGCGTGA
>Ga0075429_100003546_pt1 | contig 13295 bp, 8 predicted proteins | sample RhiMetdeltSRZDD3_FD_75295 | JGI IMG/M metagenome (GOLD analysis project Ga0075429, IMG submission 75295) | Populus rhizosphere microbial communities from Tennessee, USA - Rhizosphere MetaG P. deltoides SRZDD3 | ecosystem: Host-associated > Plants > Roots > Rhizosphere > Soil | place: USA...
TCTACTCCTTCAACGAGGGGCGGCAGACGGCGATCTGGACCGGGTTCACCTTCGACTGGTACGCGCACCTTCTCGAGAACGAGCTCATCCTGCGCGCCGTAAAGAACAGCCTCGTGGTCGCCACCACGACCACCGTCGTCACCACCCTCGCCGGCACGATGGTGGCGCTCGCCCTCGCCAGGTTCCGCTTCCTCGGCCGGGCGGCGACCCAGGCGGCGCTCTACCTGCCGGTGATCGTCCCCGAGGTGGTCATCGGCGCCGCGCTCCTCACTTTCTTCGGCGTCGCGCGGCTGCGGCTGGGCCTCGGCACGGTGGTGGTGGCCCACGTCGCCTTCTGCATCAGCTACGTGGCGATCGTCGTCCGCGCGCGCCTCGCCGGGCTCGACCGCTCGCTCGAGGAGGCCGCCGCCGACCTCGGCGCCGGCGCCTGGGACGCCTTCCGCCGCGTCACCCTGCCGCTCATCCTGCCCGGCGTCGTCGCCGGCGCGCTGCTCGTCTTCACCGTCTCGATCGACGACTACGTCGTCACCTCGTTCGTCGCCGGCGTCGGCTCGACGACGCTGCCGCTGCAGATCTACTCGATGCTCAAGGTGGGTGTGACGCCGGAGGTCAACGCCGTCTCCACCCTCCTCCTGCTCGCCACCGTCGTCCTCATCGCCGTGGCGCAGCGGCTCCAGGGGCGGCAGGGCGGGCTCTCCGGCGTCGAAGAAACGTGAGGCCAACCATGAACAGAGTCGCCGTCCACCGGATCCTCTACCTCTGCACGCTCCTCGCGGCGTTCGCCGCGATGCTCCTCTCCTGCGGGAAGGAAGGCGGCTCTGCACCCGCCGGCGAGGCCGCAAAGGCGAAGAGCGGCGGCGAGCTCAACATCTACATCTGGTCCGCCTACCTGCCGCAGGAGGTGATCGACGAGTTCACCCGCCGCACCGGCGTCGAGGTGCACTACGACGTCTACGACTCCAACGAGGCGCTGCTCGAGAAGCTGCAATCCGGAGTCGCCGACTACGACCTCGTCGTCCCCTCCGACTACCTCACCCGCATCCTCATCGGCGAGAAGCTGATCCAGCCGCTCGACAAGTCGAAGCTCAGCCACCTCGGAAACCTCGACCCGCGCTTCCTCGACAAGCCGTACGACCGCGGCAACGCCTACACGCTCCCCTACCTCTGGGGCACCACCGGTATCGGCTACGACAAGACGAAGGTGGGCACGGTCGACAGCTGGGCGGCCCTCTTCGACCCCCGCCACAAGGGGCGCATCCTCATGCTCGACGACGTGCGCGAGGTGTTCGGCGTCGCGCTGCGTTCCATGGGCCGCTCGATCAACGAGCGCGACCCTGCGGTCCTCGGCCGCGCAGCCGAGATGCTCAAGAAGCAGAAGGCGCTCGTCGCCACCTACAACAGCGGCGACTTCGCCAACATCCTCGCCGCCGGCGACGTCGACCTGGCGCAGGGCTACAACGGCCAGCTCGCCGAGGCGGTGCAGGAGCACCCCGAGCGGCTCGCCTACGTGGTGCCGAAGGAGGGCGGGACGATCTGGATCGACAACGTCGCCATCCCCGCCAAGGCACGCCACGCCGCCAACGCGCTCGCCTTCATCGACTACGTCATGGAACCCGAGGTCAACGCCCGCATCGTCAACGGCGTCCACTACGCGAGCGCCAACCTGCCGGCGCGCAAGCTGATCAAGCCCGAGATCCTCGGCGACCGGGCGATCTTCCCCGACGACGCGACGATCGCCCGCTGCGAGCTCATCGAAGACCTCGGCGACACGACGACGCTGCTCGACCGCTACTGGACGGAGATCAAGTCGCACTGAGGTCGCAAGGGCGATCGAGCCCTACGCGATCCAGACGGTCTTGACGTTCACGAACTCGCGAATGCCGAACGCGGCCAGCTCGCGGCCGAAGCCGGAGCGCTTGATGCCGCCGAAGGGGAGCCGCGGGTCGCTCTTCACCATGCCGTTGACGAACACCGATCCCGCCTCGATCTCGCGAGTGAGGCGCTCGGTCTCGCCGTCGTCGTTCGTCCACGCCGAGGCGCCGAGGCCGAACGTCCCCTCGTTGGCGAGGGCGATCGCCTCGTCGACGCTCTCGACGCGGAAGAGGCTCGCCACCGGGCCGAAGAGCTCCTCCTCGCGGGCCGGCGAGCCGGGCGGCGGCCCGGCGAGCACGGTCGGCGGATAGAAGTTGCCCGGCCCCTCGGGCGGCGCCCCGCCGAGGAGCAGCCGCGCGCCGGCAACGACCGAGCGCGTCACCTGCGCGGCGAGCTCGTCGCGGATGGCGCGGGTGGCGAGCGGTCCGACGTCGGTCGCCGGGTCGAGCGGGTCGCCGACGCGGAGCGCCGCCATGCCGTCGACGAAGCGTCGCGTGAACTCCTCGTACACCGCGGCGTGGACGATGAACCGCTTGGCGGCGATGCACGACTGACCGTTGTTGATCGTGCGCGCCGTGACCGCCGTCGACGCGGCCTTCTCGACGTCGGCGCTCGGGAGCACGAGGAAGGGGTCGCTGCCGCCGAGCTCGAGCACCGCCTTCTTGATCTCGCTCCCCGCGGTCTGTCCGACCGACACGCCGGCGCCCTCGGAGCCGGTCAATGTCACCGCGGCGACGCGCGGGTCCCGTATGAGCTCGGCCACCTTGGCGGTGCCGACGAGGAGCGACTGGAACGCGCCCTTGGGCAGGCCGGCACGCTCGAATACCTCGGCGATGGCGAGCGCGCACTGCGGGACGTTCGATGCGTGCTTGAGGAGCCCGACGTTGCCCGCCATGAGCGCCGGCGCGGCGAAGCGGAAGACCTGCCAGAAGGGGAAGTTCCACGGCATCACCGCGAGCACCGGCCCGAGCGGGTCGAAGCGCACGAAGCTCCGGCTGGCGTCGGTCGCCGCCGGCTCGGAGTCGAGGAAGGCCTCGGCGTTTTCGGCGTAGTAGCGGCAGGCCCAGGCGCACTTCTCGACCTCGGCCACCGCGGCGCCGATCGGCTTGCCCATCTCGAGCGTCATCATCCGCGCGAAGCGGTCCTTGTCCGCCTCCAGCACGTCCGCTGCCGCGTTCATGCGCGCCGCGCGCTCCGCGAACGGCACCCGGCGCCAGACGCGAAAGGTCTCGACCGCGCGCGCGAGCGCCACCTCGACGTCGGCGTCGGTCGTCGACTCGAACGTGGCGAGCACCTTGCCGTCGACGGGGTTGACGGATGCGAGAGTCATCGGCCGCTCCTCACGACTGGTGCGACGCAGCAACGGCCGCGCCAGCAGACTCTAGCTGTCTCGTCGCAAGCGCGGGACGGGTGTCGCCGGGCTAGCCGCCGACCGCCGAGCGCAGCTCGTCGAGGGCCGCCGCGCGCCCGTCGAGCGAGCCCGCCTTGCCCTGGAAGATGCGACCGGAGCCGCCGCCTCGCCCGCCCAGCGCCGCCGCAATCCGCGCGCCGAGCGCTTTCAGATCGACGGCGGCTCCGGCCTGGGCGGCGAGCGCGAAGAGCGCCCCGCCGCCGCTCGCCGCCGTGAGCAGGGCGACGCCGCTGCCGGGCGCGGCCGAATACGCGCTCGCCACGCGCTGGAGGAACGCGCCGTCGGCATCGTCGAAGTGCGCCTCTACGACGCCGCGCTCCGGGGCGGCCGCGAGCACCCCTGCGGCCTCCGCGTCGGCGAGCCGCTCGAGCAGCCGGCGGCGGCCGCGCTCGCTCTCGTGGAGCTGTGCGAGCTTCGCCGCCGCCACCGCGGCGAGCTCGTCGTCGCCCGCCTCGAGCGTCTTGCGCAGCGCCTCGGCACGCGCCTCGTGCGCCGCGAGCCGCGCGCGCACGCGGCCACCGGCCACCCAGTAGAGACGCGAGCCCCCGCGCATCGGCTCGCTGCCTAGCAACTTGACGCACTCGATCTCCGCGGTCGAGTCGAGGTGCGTGCCGCCGCAGGTGTTGAGGTCGAGGCCGGCGATCTCGACCAGGCGCACGTCGCCGGTATGCCCGGCCGGCAGACCGCGGCTGCGCACGGCGAGGCCGGCAAGCGCCTCCGGAGCCACCCACCGTGTCGTCACCGGGCGCGCCGCCCGCACCTCGGCGGCGATCGCCTCCTCGAGCTCGGTGAGCCGTTCCTGCGGCAGCGCCGCGGCGCCCAGCTCGACGTCGCAGGTCGCCTCGCCGAGGTGGAACGAGGTGGTCTCCCAGCCGAAGCGGTCGGCGGCAAGCGCCGAGAGCAGGTGCTGCGCCGTGTGCTGCTGCATGTGGTCGAAGCGCCGCCCCCAGTCGAGCCGCAGCGTGGCCGGTCCCAGGGGGACCGGCGCGGCGAGGAAGTGAACGATCCCCCCATCACTTCGCTGCACGTCCTCGACGGCCGCCTCGCCGAGGTGGCCGCGATCGGCCGGCTGCCCGCCTCCCTCGGGGTAGAGCACGGTGTCGGAGAGCCGCACCCAGGGGCGGCCGGCCTCCTCACCGGTGGCCAGCACCTCGACGGCGAGCTCCCGCTGTCGGGGGTCGCGTTGGTAGGCAAAGAGCCGATCTGTCATGAGTTTACGCGTCTCCATTAGGGAATCCGGCGGTCTCGCAGGGGCCTCGTGGCCAGTGTACCGAAGGTCGCCACGGCAGGGGACCTGCCAAGGACGAGGCGCGGCAGGGTGGTAAACTCATAGCTCCTCAGATCTACCCTCGAGAGGTTCGACCATGCTCCACACGCCTGCGTTGGGGATCGCTCTCCTTCTGGCTGCCACTGCGCCTGCGCCCGCTCCGGGCCCGCCGGCCAGGCTGCCCGCGCACACGCGCACCTACCGCATCGAGTTCGAGAACGAAGGCCTGCCGGCACGGCAGAAGGAGCTCATCGCCCGCTACGCCGACCAGATCGTCGGCTGGGCGGCCGGGGAGCGCTTCTCCAGGGCGGCCAGCGAGCAGAACGGGAAGTCGATGACCCTGGCTCGCATCCGCGAGATCGACCGCGCGTGGCAGGGTGGCGCGGACCCCGAGGGGCTCGCCACGACGCTCGTGAAGAACGACTGTGCGCGCGCCCTCGCCGCCATCCTCGTCGCCAACCCGGGCTACGGCGAAGCCTTCGTCACCGACTCGCAGGGCGCGCTCGTCTGCATGACGCGGCGCACGAGCGACTATTGGCAGGGGGACGAGGCGAAGTGGACCCGCGCGTGGGCCGGCGGCAGCGGAGCCGTCTTCGTCTCCAAGGTCGCCCACGACGACAGCACCGACACCGATCTCATGCACATCTCGGCGCCCATCACCATCGGCGGCCACCTGGTCGGCGTCCTCATCGTCGGCAAGCTGCTGACCGCGGGCTGAGCGATGGCGGAGAGCTCCTTCGACGTCGTCTCGCAGGTCGACCTGCAGGAGGTCAAGAACGCGGCGAACCAGGCCGAGAAGGAGATCGCCACCCGCTACGACCTCAAGCGCGTCAACGCCAAGCTGACGATCGAGGGCGAGGCGCTGGTGGTCGAGGCGGCCGACGAGTTCACCCTCGGGCAGGCGCGAGAGGTCCTCGAATCGCGGCTCTCCAAGCGCGGCGTTCACCTGAAGTCGATGCGCAAGGGGAAGGTCGAGCCGGCGAGCGGCGGCCGGGTGCGGCAGCAGCTCACCTTCCAGCAGGGGATCCCGATCGACACCGCGAAGAAGATCGTCGCCGAGATCAAGCGCGCCAAGCTCAAGGTCCAGGCTGCGATCCAATCCGACACCGTGCGCGTGTCGGGCAAGAACAAGGACGACCTGCAGCAAGTCATCGCCTTGCTCAAGGCGATGGACCTCGACGTCCCGCTGACGTTCACCAACTACCGCTAGGCCACCGGCGTCCCTGCCCCCGGGACGCAATCGCGGGCGGCGTTCGGACGCGGGACCGCCGATGTCGCGGGCGGACGGCTCGCGTCGCCCGCCGCCGGCTCGGAAGCCGCAAAACCGCTGCGGCAACAACGCCGGGCTCCGTGGCACTTCGCTTGCTCGTCGGGCCTGCCAGGTTCGGAGGGCCGCCATGCACAACCTGCTCAGAGACCTGCGGATGGCGATGCGCGCGCTGGGCCGCGCACCGGGCTTCACCGCTGCCTCGATCCTCACGCTGGCGCTGGGCGTCGGCACCAGCACCGCCATCTTCACCCTGGTGGACGGATCGCTCGTGCGCGCCCTCCCGTTCCCGGCGGCGCGAGAGATCTTCCTCGTGGACGGCGTCGCGGGGCCCGAGCGCGACCTGCGTTCCGCCTCCTTCGCCGAGGCCCGCGACTGGGAAGCGCGGAATCGGAGCTTCAGCCAACTCTCGCTCTACGACCGCACGGGAGTCGCGGCGGCATGGGGCAGCGAGGCGGAGCAGCTCCGCACCGAGATCGTGTCGGCGAGCTATTTCGACCTGCTGGGTGCGCGGCCGGCTCGCGGCCGCCTCTTCCTTCCCGGCGAGGACAGGATCCTCGACCGCGACGCGGTGGCGGTGATCTCCCACGAGCTCTGGCAGCGCCGCTTCGGCGGCGGCCGCGACGTCATCGGGCGCCCGCTCACTCTCAACGGGAGGCGCTTCGCCGTCGTCGGCGTCATGCCCGCAGGGTTCCGCGGCATCGCCTTCGACGCCGAGGTCTGGATCCCGGCGGCGATGGCCTCGGTGGTTCGCCCGGTCAGCGTGCTCGAGGACCGCAAGAACCGCTGGCTGTCGGCGGTCGGGCGCCTGCGTCCGGGCACCGACCAGCTCGCCGCCCAGGCCGACATGGACCGCGTGGCCCGGCAACTCGCGGGCGAGCACCCCGCCACCAACCAGGAACGCGGAGCGCTGCTGCGGCCGCTGCGCGAGGTGATCCTGGGGAACACCGCCGTCCTCCTCGAAACGCTCTTCGGCGGCGCCCTCCTGCTCCTCGTCGTCGCGTGCGCAAACGTCACCTCCCTCCAGCTCGTGCGCGCGACGGGCCGCCAGCGGCAGGTGGCCGTCTTCCGAGCGCTCGGGGCAAGCCCCACGCGCGTCGTGCGGCACCAGCTCGGCGAGGGTCTGCTGCTGGCGCTCGCCGGCGGCGCCGGCGGCGTGCTGGTCGCGCACGCCATGCTGGCCCTGCTGCTCGAGCGCGTCCCCACCGGCGTGCTGCCCCTCTACGCCACGGCCAGGGTCGATGCCCGCGCCCTGCTCTTCGCCGTCGCCAGCGCCGGCTGCTGCGCCGCGCTCTTCGCCGTGTTGCCGGCCTTGCGCGGCGTCCGCGGCGACGTCGCCTACCAGCTGCGCCAGGGCTCGCGCACCGCGGCGGGTGGGCTCGGCGACCTCCGCCGCCCGCGCGGGCAGCAGCTGCTCGTGATCAGCGAGATCGCGCTCTCACTGGTGTTGCTCGTCGGCGCCGGGCTCCTCGGCCGCACGATGGTGCGTCTCGCGGCCGTCGAGCCCGGGTTCGCACCCGCGCGCCGGCTCGCTTTTTCTCTCGACCTGCCCGTGTCGCAGGACTCGCAAGAGCTGCGCGCCGCGACCGCGGCGAAGCTGCGGGACGCGCTCGCCGCGATCCCCGGCGTGCAGGCGGTGGCGCTGGGGTCGGACCTCCCGCTGCGCGGCTCGAGCAGCGCCGGCTTCCTCTTCCTCAGCGGCGGCGCGACCCCCGAGGGAGTCCGTTTCTACCGCCACCGTGTGCTCCCCGACTACCTCGCGGCGCTCGAGGTCCCGGTCCTGCGTGGCAGGGGCTTCAGCGCCGCGGACCGCTCGGGGGCGCCGGCGGTCGCCATCGCCAGTCGCTCGATGGCGCGGCGGTTCTGGGGCGAGGCGAAAGCGGTGGGACAGCGGATCAGCCTCGAGGGACCCGAGGGACCGTGGGTCGAGGTCGTCGGCGTCGCCGGCGACGTCCGCTATCGCGACCTCACCTCCGACCTCGCCGCACCCGCCAGCGAGCCGGACCTCTACCTGCCGTTCGCGCAGCAGACCGACGACGACGTCGAGGTGGCGCTCGTCTCGTCGGCGAGCGACGCCGCGGCCCTGGCGCCGCTCGCCCGCGCCGCCGTGGCCTCCGTGGACCCGCAGATGCCGATCTTCCAGGTCGAGACGCTCGAGGAGGTGCTGGCCAACCAGATGGCCATCCAGCGGCTGGGCACCGTTCTCCTCGCCGCCTTCGCGGCGGTGGCGCTGGCGCTGGCGGCCATCGGCATCTACGGCGTCATCGCCTACGCCGTGGCGCTCGGCGGGCGCGAGATCGCGCTGCGCATGGCGCTCGGCGGCAGGCCGAGCTCGGTCGTAGCGCTGGTGGTGCGGCAGGGGATGGTGCTCGTCGCCGTCGGAGTGGTGGCGGGGGTCGCCACCTCGGCGGTGGCCTCGCGCGCGCTGTCGCAGCTGCTCTTCGGAGTCGCGGCGACCGACTTCGCGACCTTCGCCCTGGTGACGCTCTTCCTGCTGGCCATCGCGCTCGCGGCCAGCCTGCTGCCGGCATGGCGGGCGTCACGCCTCGAGCCCCAGGCCGTCCTGCGCGGGGACTGAGCCGGCGGTCTCGCGCCGGCCCCGACTCGCGGCGGTCGCTCCAACCGCCGCGAGCCGCCTTTGCGTTACGCTCGCGACCGTCGACCGCGGCCCGGTCAGGGCCGTATCCAACCCGCTCGCGAGCAGACGAATGGAGGCACCCCGGTGATCACCCTCGTCGCCGACAAGTTCCCCGCCGCGGGCCTCGAGTCGCTGCGCCAGGCCGGCGCCGAAGTGGTCTACGAGCCGGATGCAAAAGGCGACCGTCTCGCCGAGGTGGTGCGCGACTCTCGTGCCGAGGTGCTGGTCGTGCGCTCGACCGAGGTGCCGGCGGCGGCGCTGCGGGCGGGCCGGCTGGGGCTCGTCGTGCGCGCCGGGGCCGGCTACAACACGATCGACGTGGCGACCGCCTCCGAGCTCGGCATCTACGTCTCGAACTGCCCGGGGAAGAACTCGGTGGCGGTGGCGGAGCTGGCCATGGCGCTGATCCTCGCCCTCGACCGCCGGGTGGTCGACAACGCCGTCGACCTGCGACGCGGCGTGTGGAACAAGAAGGAGTACGGCCAGGCGGAGGGGATCTTCGGCCGCACGCTCGGCGTCGTCGGCACCGGCGCCATCGGCTGCGAGGTGATCGCGCGCGCCCGGGCGTTCGGCATGCCGGTGGTGGCGTGGAGCCGCTCGCTCACCGCGGCCGCGGCGAAGTCGATGGGGGCCGAGCGGCTCGGCTCGCCCGTCGAGGTGGCGGCCGCCGCCGACGTCGTGTCGGTCCACCTGGCGCTCAAGCCGGAGACGCGCGGCCTGCTCGGCAAGGACTTCTTCGCGGCGATGAAGCCGGGGTCGATCTTCGTCAACACCGCGCGCGCCGAGGTCGTCGACGAGGCCGCCCTCCTCGCCGCGGTGCGCGAGAAGAAAGTGCGCGCAGGGGTCGACGTCTTCGCCGGCGAGCCCGCGGGCGGCACCGGCAGCGTCGAGAGCGAGCTCTTCAAGGAGCCCGGCATCATCGGCACCCACCACATCGGCGCCTCGACCGAGCAGGCGCAGCAGGCGATCGCCGACGAGACGGTCCGCATCGTGCGCGAATACGTCGCCACCGGCCGCGTCCCCAACTGCGTCAACATCGCCAAGCGCACCCCGGCGACGCACCTCCTGGTGGTGCGCCACCGCGACCGCGTCGGCGTCCTCGCCCACGTCTTCGGCCGCCTCAAGGAGGCGGGCATCAACGCCCAGCAGACGGAGAACATCGTCTTCGACGGCGCCGCCGCGGCCATGGCGCGCATCCACGTCGACCAGGCACCGGCGCCAGAAGTGCTCGACGGCATCCGCGCCGGCTCCGAGGACGTGCTCGAGCTCAAACTGGTGGCGATTCCGGCGTCCTGACCCGGGCGCGCGACCGATCGCTGCCCGCGCTATCCTGCGGCGCACCCCCATGCGCCTTCCCGAATACGACCGGCTCGACGCGCTCGACCTCGCGGCGCTCGTGCGCCGTGGCGAGGTCACGCCGCGCGAGCTCGTCGAGGCGGCCATCGAGCGCATCGAGGCGCGCGACCCGGCGATCAACGCCGTGGTCCACCGCCGCTTCGAGCGCGCCCGCATGGAGGCCGACGGCCCGCTCCCCGATGGTCCGCTGCGCGGCGTCCCGTTCCTGCTCAAGGACCTCCTCGGCGAGATGGCCGGCGAGCCGATCACCAGCGGCAGCCGCTTCCTGCGCGACGTGCGCGCCGGTTATGACAGCGAGATCGTGCGCCGCTACCGCGCCGCCGGGCTGGTGATCCTCGGCCGCACCAACACCCCCGAGCTCGGGCTCGTCGGCACCACCGAGCCGCTCCTCCACGGCCCCTGCCGCAACCCGTGGAACCTCGAGCACACGACCGGCGGCTCGAGCGGCGGCTCGGGAGCGGCGGTCGCCGCGCGCATGGTGCCCGCCGCGGCCGGCGCCGACGGCGGCGGCTCGCTGCGCATCCCCGCCTCCGCGTGCGCCGCGTTCGGCCTCAAGCCGACGCGCGGCCGCACGCCGCTCGGCCCGCAGCGCGGCGAGGACTGGAGCGGCCTCGTCGTGCAGCACGTGGTGAGCCGGACGGTGCGCGACAGCGCGCTGCTGCTCGACGTCACCCAGGGGCCCGAGCCCGGCGACCCCTACGCGGCGCCGCCCGCGCCCGCGTCGTACCTGCAGCTGCTCGACGTGCCCTTGCGGCCGCTGCGCATCGCGCTCTTCGACGGCTCGCTGCTCGGTACGGCGATCGACCCGCGCTGCGCCGCCGCCGTCGCCGAGGCGGGTGAGCTCCTGCGCGGGCTCGGTCACGAGGTCGAGCCCGCGGCACCTCGGCTCGACCGCCAAGCGCTCACCCGCGCCTTCTTCGTCATCGTCGCCGCCAACACGGCGCACGTGCTGCGGCGCGCCGCGGCCGCCAGCGGGCAGCGGCTCGACCGCGCGCGCCTCGAGGTCGTGACCTGGTTCCTGCGCCAGCTCGGCGAGCGCGTCACCGCCGGCGAGCTGCTCGCGGCGATCGAGGAGGCGCAGCGAGCCGCGCGCCAGATGGCCGCGTTCCACGAGCGCTACGACGTGCTGCTGACGAGCACGCTCGGGACGCCGCCGAAGCGGCTCGGCACCCTCGGGCCCAACCCCGGCGAGCTGCGGCTCCTCGCCACCCTCGGTCGTTTCCCGCTCCGCCCGATGCTCCTGCGCGCGCTCGCCGAGCTCGGCCCGAAGGCGATCGAGGACATCCCGAACACGGAGCTCTTCAACCTCACCGGCCAGCCCGCCGCCAGCGTGCCGATGGGCTGGAGCGTCGCGGGGCTGCCGATCGGCGTGCAGATCGTCGGCCGCGCCGGGGAGGAGCATCTGCTCCTCCAGCTCGCGGCGCAGGTCGAGGCCGCGCAACCCTGGGCCGATCGCCTGCCACCGCTCGGCTCGAGCTGAACGGAGCCGGATGGTGCGCGCTGCGCACCCTACGCGTCTCCGCGGGCGCTTGCCGCGCGTCCGGGTAGGGTGCGCACCGCGCACCATCTTCCTCCGCACCCGATCCGACACGGCGCCGCCGCGCTAACCTTCCTTTGCATGCTCCCCGCAGGCTCCCTTGTCGGTACGACGCTGGGCAACATCCGCATCGACGCTCCCCTCGGCGTGGGCGGGATGGGCGAGGTCTACCTCGGCTTCCACTTGAAGCTCCAGCGGCGGGTCGCCATCAAGACCATCCGCAGCGAGCGCCGCCTCTCGCCCGCCGCCAAGGCGCGCCTGCTGCGCGAGGCGCAGGTGCTGTCGCGCCTCGGCCATCCGGGGATCTGCCAGGTCCACGACCTCGTCGAGACGCCGGAGGCGGACTTCCTCGTCCTCGAGCTCATCGAGGGGAAGACGCTGGCGCAGGTGGCCGCCGTGCCGCCGCCGCACGAGGAGCTGCTGCGCATCGCCGAGGAGATCGCCGCCGTGCTCGCCGTCGCCCACGGCCAGCAGATCGTGCACCGCGACGTGAAGCCCGAGAACGTCATGGTGACGCCGAAAGGCGCGGTCAAGATGCTCGACTTCGGCCTCGCGCGCCCGCTGACGAGGCCACAAGGCAACTTCGGCGCGCCGGGTGGTGAGTTCGACAGCGGCCGGTGGGCGCTCGCCGAGGCGGCGCCCGGCGCGGGAGCGACGGTGCCTGGCGGCGGGCCGCCCCCGCCTGACCCACCGCCGAGCTCCTCCGAGGAGGAACGCCTCACCGTCGCCGGCACCCTCATCGGCACGGTGCTCTACATGAGCCCCGAGCAGGCGCGCGGCGAGGAGGCGACCACCGCGAGCGACGTCTACGCCCTCGGCGTCATGCTGCAGGAGCTCTTCACCCGCAAGTCCGCCTACGCTCCGGGCTCCACCGGCGTGCTGCTCGGCCGCGTCTCGCGCGCCGAGACGCTGCCGGCCGAGGGCGTCGACCCCGACCTCGCGCGCCTCCTCGAGAGCATGGAGGAGCTCGCGCCCGAAGACCGGCCGACGGCCGAGCAGGTGGCCACGCGCCTACACTGGATCCGCGAGCGCCCGCAGCGCCAGCGCCGGCAGCGGTTGCAGCTCGTCGCCGCCGCCGCCGTCGTCGCCGTGCTGGCGATCGGCCTGGCCGTCGTCAGCTACCTCGCCCTCGCCGCCCGCCGCTCGCGCGACGAGGCGGAGCGCCGCCGCCGCCAGGCCGACGGTCTCATCGGCTTCATGCTCGAGGACCTGCGCCCGAAGCTCGAAGGGGTGGGCCGCCTCGACCTCCTCGACGCCGTCGGCGAGCGCGCCCTCGCCTACTACGCCACGGTGCCCGAAGGGCTGCTCACCGACGAGGAGCTCGACCGCCGCGAGCAGGCGGTCCGCCACCTCGCGCAGGTGCACGTCGACCAGGGCAAGCTCGACGCCGCCCTCGGCGCCGCCCGGCAATCGATGCGGATGGCTGCCGCCCTCACCGCCCGCGACCCAGGCAAGGCGAGCTGGCAGTCGCACCTCGCCGAGGCGCGCGGCCTCGTGGGCTACGTCCTCTACTCGAAGGAGGTCTCGCTCCCCGAGGCGCGCTCGATGATGGAGTCGGGGCGCGACATCTACCTGCGTCTCGTGGCCGCCCACCCCGCGAACCCCGAGTGGAAACGGAACCTCATCAGCGCCTACCTCAACGTCGGCGCCGTCTGCGAGGCCGTCGGCGACGTCCCCGCGGCGCTCGCCGCGCAGCACGCCAGCATCGACCTCGCGCGCCTGCTTCTCGAGGAGCACCCCGAGGACGGCACCACTCGAGACACCCTCACCGACGCGCTCGGCTTCTACAGCACGAGCCTCGAGCAGTCGGGCGACCTCCGCGGCGCCGTCGACGCCCGCGAGCAGAACATGCGACTGCTCGAGCGGAAGCTCGCCCGCGAGCCCAAGAACGCGGTGGCCAAGAACGATCTCAGCGTCTCGCACAGCTACCTCGCCGGCCTCCTGATC
>Ga0075429_100003552_pt1 | contig 13282 bp, 11 predicted proteins | sample RhiMetdeltSRZDD3_FD_75295 | JGI IMG/M metagenome (GOLD analysis project Ga0075429, IMG submission 75295) | Populus rhizosphere microbial communities from Tennessee, USA - Rhizosphere MetaG P. deltoides SRZDD3 | ecosystem: Host-associated > Plants > Roots > Rhizosphere > Soil | place: USA...
TAGGATCCCACGGGGACCGGCACCTCCTGGCCCCGGCAGCGGACGTTGTCCGGCGCGCCGGTGGGGGCGCCCGGGAAGAGGAACGGCACCCCGCCGACGTCCACTGTGGACCCCGCCGCCGGCAGGTCCTCGGACGGGAAGGTGTTCGCCCAGATGTTGAACGCACCGGTGGTCGGCCAGCGGCTCGCCGCGATGCCGGTGTTGTTGAACAGCGCGGTCAGCGCGACCGGGGTGGCGACCGTTGACCGGATGTCCACTGTAGTCATCGACGACTCCCGATTAGATTGGAGTGGTGACCGCACGCTGGCAGTTGACCGCAGTCGCGTCGCCCGCCCCGGCGCCCGTACTCGCCGAGGTGGCCGCGGTCACCCGGGCCGGTTTCGGCGGGCGTCAGCTCGTACCCGGGCTGCCGACTCCGGACGGCGCGAGCGAGACGGCCGCCTCGGTCGCGGCGGACCTCACGGCCGGCGCGTGGCTCGGTGTGGCCCGAGACCCCGCGGGCGCGCTGCTCGGCTCGGTGCGCGCCTTCCCGCACCCACCCGACGCGTGGGAGGTACGGCGGCTGGCGGTGCACCCGGTGGCGCGCGGTACGGGGCTCGCCGAGGCGCTGATGCGCTTCCTGGAACGGCAGGCCGCCCTCGCCGGCGCGACCGCGGTGGTGCTGGACACGGTGGTGGAGCGCGGCAACCCGCCGTTCTACGCGCGGATCGGGTACCCGACCGTGCGCCACTTCCCGAGCCCCGACAAGCCGCTCTCCGAGGTGGCCATGCGCCGCGAGCTGGGCGGTCCCGTCGAGCGCCTGCGCTACCCGTTCGAGGGGGAGCGGGCCCCGCGCGGGTACGGGCTGCTGGTGACGTGGCACACCGACGGGGTACGGACGCGGGCCCGGGTGCACCGCGACGTGGCCGACGGGCTGGCGGTGGCGGCGCTGCCCTGGCCGGGTTGGGCGTTCGTCGGCGCGGACGGCGGACCGGCCGGGTGCGTCGAGGACGCCGAGTACCCGGGCGCACCGTCCACCGTGGACGCGTACCGGATGCCCCGGGCGGTAGATCCCGGGCTGCTGGCGCTGTGGCGGGTCCACCGCTAGCCCCGGCACAGTACGGTCGCCGCCTCGACGATCCGCTCGGTGGAGACGCCCGCGTCGTGCAGCAGTTCGAGCTCGCTGCCCACGACGTCGAAGAACGCGTCGCCGACGCCCAGGCGGTGCACCCGGCACGGCCGGTGCTCCGAGACGACCTCGCAGACGGCGCCGCCGAGGCCGCCCGTACGGACGTGGTCCTCGACGGTCACGATGCCGGCCGTGGAGCCGGCCGCCGCGACCAGTGCGTCCACGTCGATCGGCTTGACGGTGTGCATCCCGAGAACCCGCGCGCCGATGCCGGACGCGGCCAGCCGCTCGTGGGCCTCGACGGCCAGGTGGGTCGGTATCGGTCCACTCGCGACGATCGTCACGTCGTCACCCGGCCGTAGCGGCACGGCCCGACCGACCGCGAAGTCGTACGGGGCGAGGTGCACGAGCGGCGTCTCGGCCCGGCCGAGCCGGATGAACACCGGCCCGGGAAGGTCCACAGTGGACCGGAGGGCCAGCTCGGTCTCGACCGCGTCTGCCGGCACGATGACCGTCATGTTCGGCAGCGTGCGGACGATCGCCACGTCCTCGAGCGCGTGGTGGGTGGGCCCGTAGTGCCCGGCCGACAGGCCGCCGTGGGTCACGACGACGCGTACGGGCAGGTTGTTCGACGCGATGTCGATCTTCATCTGCTCGCACGCGCGAGTCGCGGCGAACGTACTGATCGTGTTCACGTACGGGATCCGCCCCGCCGCGGCCAGCCCGGCCGAGACGCCCATCATGTTCGCCTCGGCGATGCCGACGTTCACGTACTGCTCGGGCAGGTGCGCGGCGAAACCGTCTTCCAGCCCGCCCATGTCCGAGTCGACGCACATGATCCGGCGATCGGCCCGGGCGAGGTCGAGCAGCACCCGCCGGTAATGCTCGCGGCAGGCACCGGCGTACGTCTGCGCCCAGCCGTCCAGCGCCGGCGGGGTGAGTGTCGCGTCGACGGTCACGTGCGGCTCCTCGCCCGCAACCCGGCCATCGCCCGCTGGTACAGCGCCGGGGTCAGGGTCACGTAGTGGCTCTTCTTGCGGTTCTCGAACAGGGAGACGCCGCGGCCCTTCGTCGTGCGGGCCAGCACGACGCCCGGCCGGCCGGGGGCGTACGGCAACTCTTCGAACGCCGTACACAGGGCCGGGAGGTCGTGCCCGTCGACTTCCCGGGCCGCCCAGCCGAACGCGGTCCACCGCTGCGCCAACGGTTCCAGGGCCATGCACTCCTCGGTCGTCCCGCTGATCTGCCAGCCGTTGCGGTCGACGACGGCAGTCAGGTTGTCCAGCCCGAGGTGCGCCCCGGCCATCACCGCCTCCCACACCGAGCCCTCCTGCAGTTCGCCGTCGCCCAGCACGACGAACACCCGCGCGGGCAGCCCGTCGCGCCGCAGGGCCAGCGCCAGCCCCACGCCGAGCGAGAGCCCGTGGCCCAGCGAGCCGGTGGGGAACTCCACGCCCGGCAGGCGCCGCAGCGGGTGCCCGGCGAGCCGGCTGCCGTGCTCGCCGTACGTCGCGCACTCGCCCGGGTCGAGGAAGCCCCGATCCGCGAGTACGGCGTACAGGGCCGCGCTCGCGTGCCCCTTGCTCAGCACGAACCGGTCCCGGCCCGGCCATCCGGGCTCGTCCGGGCGGACCCGCAGCACGTGGTGGTACAGGACGGTCAGGACGTCGGCCGCGGACAGGCTGCCGCCGACGTGCGTACCCGTATGGCTCGCCCCCATCTCGATGATGCGGGTACGGATGACGTGCGCCCGCTCGGCGAGGAACCCGATGTCGGCCATCAGCGTGCCGCCGTCGCGAGCGTCGCCTGCCACGGTGGGGCGTACGGCGCGCCCCGGGCCATGCCGGCGATCGGGTCCAGGTGCTCCCACAGCTTCTCGAACGCATCGCCCACGAGCCCGAGTACCGGCCCGCTCGCTGGGTTGAGGTGCCAGCGCTGCAGCGTCAGCGAGTCCTCGAGGACCGCCAGGCTGACCGGGTAGTCCTCGATCCGGTAGTCGCGCGGCGCGACGCCGGGCAGCCGCCACGGATAGCCGCCGCCGAAGCCGTCGCGCGTCTGGAAGGCCCGCTGGCCGGGCAGCGGCACCAGCTGGTACGGCATCGCCGGTACGCCCTCGGCCCGCAGCGCGCGGTGCAGGGCGGCGCGGAACGGCCCGGGCTCCACATCGGACAGTCCCGCTGCCCCGGGGTCGAAGCGCAGCCGGAGGATGTGCCATGCGTGCCCGTACCCGGGCGGGCATGCCGGTACGACCACGCCGGGCAGCGCCGCCAACCGGTCGCACAGGGCCCGCACGTTCGTGTCGCGGGCCCGGGCGTACTCGTCGAGCCGGGCGAGCTGGCACCGGGTGAACGCGGCCTGGATCGCGCTCAGCTTCTCGTTGCCGGCGAGGATGCGGGAGATGTAGTCGCGATCGGCTCCGGGGCGCAGGTCCTCCCCGAACTGGCGGTGCAGGACGAGACGCTCGGCCACGTCCGTACGGTCGGTCGTGATCAGCCCGCCCTCACCGCACGTCGGCAGGTTCTTGGTCACGTTCAGGCTGAAGCACGCGACGTCGCCGAGCGCGCCGGCGCGCGTACCCCGGAACGTGGCGGCCTGGGCCTGCGCGGCGTCCTCGATGAGCGCGAGGCCGTGCCGGTCGGCGACGGCGCGCAGCGCGGTCATGTCGCACGGCAGCCCGTGCAGGTGTACGGCGAGGATCGCGCGCGTGCGGGGCGTGACGGCGGCCCCGGCCGCGGCGGCGTCGATCGTGTACGTGGCCGGATCGATGTCCACGAAGACCGGCACGAGGAGGCGCTGGACGAGCCCGATAGCCGAGCCGATGAACGTGAGGGCCGGCACGAGCACCTCGTCGCCGGGGCCGAGGTCGAGCGCGGCGGCGGCGAGCGCGATCGCGGCGGTGCCGTTGGACACGGCGACGCAGTGGCGCGTGCCGACGTAGGCCGCCCATTCCCGTTCCAGCAGCTGCACCTCGCCGTCGCCCATGCTGTTGGACGTGAACCGTCCACTGTCGACGACGCGCACGACGGCTGCCCGTTCCGCGTCGGTGACGACCGGCCAGCCGACCCGCGACCGGTCGGCGTCGCCCGGTCCGATCGTGCGCGGGCCGCCGAACATGGCGAGCTTGCCCATCACTCCGCCTCCCTGCGCGGTGCCGGAACGAGGTCGAGGTCGCGGACGTACAGCTCCGGGCGGTCGGGCAGGCGCAGCGCGACCAGGGGCGCGTGGCGCGTCACGGGGATGCGGCACTCGTCGGCACCGGCGGGCCGGCGCAGCCACTCCGGGTCGACGCCGTCGGAGTAGTGGAGCCAGACCTGGTCCTCCAGCTCACCGTCTCCTGTGGACGGTGCGAACCGCATCCGGATCCAGTCGTACTCGCCGGGCGGCAGTGGCCACAGCTGGCCGGCGCACGGTCCACTGTGGCCGGTCACGACAACCGCCCGCCGACCCGGGAGAGCACGAAGTCGACGTACGCGCCGACCAGGTCCACCCCCAGCACCTCCACGGCACCGTGGAACTCGGGTGTGTGGTTGACCTCGTTGACGTACATGCGGCCGTCGCGGTCCTCCAGCACGTCGATGCCGAGTACGCCGTCGCCGACCGCCTCGGCCGTCGCGCACAGCAGCTTCACGAGATCGTCGGTCAACGGGCAGGCGAGCGCCCGGCCGCCGCGGGCCGTGTTCGTGCGCCAGTTCGTGGACGTCTTGTAGATGGCCCCGACGACGTCGCCGCCGAACACGTACGCCTTGATGTCGCGGTCCGGCTTGTCGACGAACTCCTGCACGTACGCGATCTGGTACTGCGGGCTGGGCAGCGCGGCCCGGTGCTCCAGCACGGTCTCGGCCGTCTCGCGGTTCACGAGCCGGGCACCGAGCCGGCCCCACGAGCCGATGACGGGCTTGCACACGGCCGGGTAGCCGAAGTCGTCGAGCGCGTCCACCGCCGCCTCGGGGGTGAGCGTCACGATCGCCCGGGGCGTGGGTACGCCGGCCGCCTGCAGGGCCAGCGCGGTCAGCAGCTTGTCGCCGCACAGGGCGATGATCCGGGCCGGGTTCACGACCGGCACGCCGGAGTACTCCAGCAGGGTCGTGGCGTACAGGTTGCGGGTGTGCGAGATCTCGCGGCTGAGCGCGCCACCGTACGGGAGGGACGGCTGGTCGACGCGGAACACGGCGCGGCGGGTGTCGAGCTGCTCGTACGCGACCCCCCGCCGGTCCAGCTCGGCGAAGAGCAGCCGCTCCTCGACCCGTACCCGCGAGGTGAGCACGGCCAGGGGTGCTGCGCCCATGGTCACTCCTTGATCGCCGCGATGTCCACGAGAGCGTCGGCGAGGACGTCGATCGCCCGCAGGTACTCGCGTAGGTCGATGTGTTCGGTGTCCGAGTGGTCGAGCTGCGAATCGCCCGGCCCGTACGTCGCGGTCGGCACCGGCCAGTGGTCGGCGACGACGTTCATGTCGGACGTGCCGAGCTTCACCTTCGTCACCGGTACGCCGCCGTGGTGCCGGATCGCCGCGGACAGCGCGCGGGCCACGGGGTCGGTACGGGGCCGGCGTACCGCCGGCGTGCACTCCTGCACGGTCAGCTCGTCGGCGCCGGCGGCCTCGCGGACCCGACGGAGGAAGCCGGACGCGTCGAAGCCGACCGGCGTACGGCACGAGACGACCGCGCGGGTGTGCCGCATGTCCCCGTCGAGCCGGAGCAGGGTCGGCAGCACCTGCTCGAACAGCGGCACCCCCGGGGTGCGGGGTGTCCACTGCCGGATCCGCTGCCACAGCTCGGCGGCGACCTCCACCGCCTTCTCCGCGTCGCTGCTGGAGTGGCTGGCGGGCCGCCGCACGTCGACGGTGAACCGCAGCACGCCCTTGTAGCCGATGACGACGCCGTCGACCCCGCTCGGCTCGCCGATGACGACGGCCCGGGGCCGGTACTGGTGCACGAGGTGGTGGGCGCCGACGGAGTCCCGCTCCTCGTCGACCGCGCCGACGACCACGACGGGACCGCCGAGCCGGTCGCCGACCCGCGCGGCGGCACAGACCATTGTGGACAGTGGACCCTTCGCGTCGACCGTGCCCCGCCCGTAGAGCAGCGGTCCGTCGAGCCGTACGGGCACCTCGCCGGGGACCGTGTCCAGGTGGCTCAGCAGCACGATCGGGGCCGCGCCCGGATCGCCGTACTCGCCGATCACGTTGCCCACCTCGTCGACGCGGGACCGGAAGCCGAGCGCGTCGAGCTGGCCGGCGAGCCAGCGACCGGCCTCGGCTTCGGCGCCCGACGGCGAGGCCCGTTCGACCAGCCCGCGGAGCAGCCGCACCTCGGGGCGGTCCGGTGACGGATCGGCGGCGACCGCGGCGGGTACCGCGACGTGCTCCATCACGCCTCGTTCAGGTCGACCAGGAGCATGTCACGGATACCGTTCTCGCCGAGCGGGCTGATCGGCGTGACCTCGTGGGTGACCCGGTGGTCGTCCACCACGAGCGAGTCCAGCGGGTCCGTCATCGTGAGCGACGCGACCCGGGTGTCGTCGTGGTAGACGAACGACTCGCCGCCGCTGCAGGCCGTACGGCCGAACAGGTGCATGCCCACGTAGAGGTGGCCGTCCCGGTGCCGGCCCTCGGGCGTCGGCTGGCCCGCCAGCCCGGCGCTGGCCATGATGCGGATCAGGTGGAGGTTGACCAGCCACGCGCGGATCCCGCAGACCGCTGCGGCGAGCGTGACGTCGAACGCCACGAGCGCGTGCAGGGCGGGAGCGCACAGCGTGTCCTCCGGAATGGGGGCGAACACCCGGGCCCGGCCGCCGTGCAGCGGGATGATGTCGGCCGGCTGCTGGAATGCGGAGTGCGGGAGCGGATCGATGCGCAGCCCGCCGCCTGTCACGTCGATCCGCAGCCGGCCGAAGCGGCGCCGGCGGTACGTGGCGCCCGGCGGCATCGCCTCGTCGAGCGGCAGGTTGTCCCACGCGCGGTACAGGACCCCGAGGGCCGGGTCGGTGCCGAGGTCGCCGAAGTCCTCGGCGGACAGCGCGGTGAACCCGCTCCCGGTCAGCTCCTCCGCGTGCTTCTCGCACCGGGCTACCGTCTCGGGGTCGACCGGAATGGCCGCAGTTTGCAAGCGCCTCACCCCTTTCTGCGGGAACGCTAAGGTCCGGTGGCCGGACCTCGATACCGGGGACTTTTCCCGACTTGCCGACGGCGATGGCTAGTCGACGCCGGCGCTGCGCGCGAGATCGCGGATCGTGTGGTTGCCGAGCAGCAGGGCGATGGGTACCCGCAGCCCCGCCTCTCGCGCGCGGGTGAGCACCGTGACCGCCCGCAGCGAGTTGCCGCCGAGGTCGTAGAAGTCGTCCTCGACGCCCACCTGCTCCAGGCCGAGTACGTCCGCCCAGATGAGCGCGAGCATCTCCTCGGTGGCGCCGCTGGGTGGCTGGTGGCCGCCGGGCCGGGTGGGCCGTACGGGTGCCGGCAGGCGGGAGCGGTCCAGCTTCCCGTTGTCCGACAACGGCAGTTCCTTCAGGGGGACCACGTACGCGGGCACCATCGCCTCGGGCAGCCGCGACCGCAGGTACGCCCGCAGGTCGGCGCGTACCGGATCGCCCGCGGGCAGCACGTAGCCCACGAGGTACGCCCCGTCGACCGCCACGACCGCGGCCGCGGCCACCTCGGGGTGCTCGGCGAGGACGGCCTCGACCTCGCTCGTCTCGATCCGCTGGCCCCGGATCTTCACCTGCCCGTCGAGCCGGCCGAGGAACTCCAGCGCGCCGTCCGTACGCCAGCGGACGAGGTCGCCCGTGCGGTACCGCCGCCCGCCGGCCGAGTCCGGGTCGGGCCGGAACCGTTGCGCGGTCAGGCCCGGCCGGCCGTGGTACCCGCGGCCCACCGGGATCCCGCCGAGGTACAGCTCGCCCGGCGCGCCCGGCGGCGCGAGCGCACCGGTCGGATCGAGGACGGACACGGTCGCGCCGGCGATCGGGCGACCGATGGGTACCCGACGGCCCGTCGGGTCCTCGACCACCCGCGTAAAGGTGACCTCGATCGCCGCCTCGGTCGGGCCGTACAGGTTGTGCAGCTCGACGCCGGGCAGCGTACGCAGGCACCGGTGCGCCAGGTCGCGGGTCAGCTCCTCGCCGCTGCACATGATCCGGCGCAGGACTCCGTCGCACGACCGTACCTTCTCCGCGCCGAGAAAGGCATGCAGCATCGACGGTACGAAGTGGACGGTCGCGACCTCGCCCCGCAGCACCGCGTCGACGAGGTAGTCGGGGTCGCGGTGCCCGTCGGGCCGGGCGAGCACGAGGCGGCCGCCGTTGGCCAGCGGCCAGTACAGCTCCCACCCGGACACGTCGAAGCCCAGCGGCGTCTTCTGCAGGACGCCTTCGCCCGGTGGCAGCCCGTACTCGCGCTGCATCCAGGCGATCCGGTTGGCCACGCCCCGGTGCTCGTTCCCGGCGCCCTTCGGCCGTCCGGTGGAGCCTGACGTGTAGATGACGTACGCGAGGTCCCCGGGCGTCACGCCGGACTCGACCCGGGTCGCGGGCTGCCGGTCTATCTCGGTCGCGTACGCGTCGAGAGCGACCAGTCGCGCGGGCAGGCCCGAGAAGCGGGCCGCAGTCGCCGTGTCGGTGAGCACGAACCGGGCCCCACTGTCGGCGACCAGGTACCGCAGCCGCTCGATCGGGTACCCGGTGTCGAGCGGGAGGTACGCGGCACCCGCCTTGAGCACGCCCAGCAGCGCCACGACCATCGGTACCGAGCGCGGTACGGCGACGCCGACGACCGTGCCCGGCCCGGCGCCACGTCGGCGCAGGAACCCGGCCAGCCGGTCGGCTCGCACGTCGAGCTGCGCGTAGGTCAGCGACGTCTCGTCGTCGCACACCGCGGTCCGGTCGGCGTACCGGCGGGCGGCCGCCTCGAACGGTGCGTGCAGGAGCCCGTCGGCGACCGGTGCCGTTCCTACGCCGCCCCAGGCGAGCAGCCGCCGGCGGTGCGCCAGCGGTACGGCGTCGAGCCGGCCGACCGGCCGGTCCGGGTCGGCGACCGCCGCGGCGAGCACGGTCGTGAACGCGTCCCGCATCGAGGCGACGGTGCCGGCGTCGAACAGGTCGCGGTCGTAGACGGCCTCGCCGCGGTAGCCACCGTCCGCGATCGGGTCGAGGTACACGGCCAGGTCGAACTGTGCCCCGCCCGTCGGCACTCCGAAGCGCTCGATGCGCAGCTCCGGTACGCCCGGCCACGCCGGCTCGACCGGCTCGCGCAGGGCGAGCAGGCCGGAGACGAGCGGCCGCCGGCCGGCGAGCTCGACGATGCGCTCGTACGGGACGTCCTGGTGCGCGTACGCGCCGAGGCACGCCGTACGCACCCGGTCCAGCAGCGCGCGGAACGGCGGGTCCCCCGCGAGGTCGATGCGCAGCGGGAGGGTGTTGACGAAGTACCCGACGAGCGGTTCGGCGTCGCGGACCGTCCGGCCGCTGATCGGCGTACCCACGATGAGGTCGTCCTGCCTGCCGAAGCGCGACCAGGCGACGGCGAGGACCGCGACGAGCGCCATGAACGGGGTGGCCCGGACCGTCGCGGCGAGGGTACGCAGGGCGGCGGCCGGCCCGGGGTCGAGGGTCACGGGCAGCTCGGCGCCGCGCGTGCCGGCGACGGCCGGGCGCGGGCGGTCGACCGGCAGTACGAGCGCGGTCGCGCCGGCGAGCCGGTCCCGCCAGTAGGCGAGCCCGGGCCGGCCGTCGCGGGCAGACTCGCGCTGCCAGACCGCCCAGTCCGCATACTGGATCGGCAGGTCCGCGAGCTGGGACGGCGTACCCGAGCGGTGGGCGCGGTACAGCTCGCCGAGCTCGCGCAGGAGCAGGCCGAACGACCAGCCGTCGGCGATGATGTGGTGCGCGGCGAACAGCAGCCGGTGGTCGTCGGGCGCGACGCGGCACAGCTCGGTGCGGAGCAGGGGTCCGGTCGCGAGGTCGAACGGCCGGGCCGCGAACCGGGCCGCGCGCGCCGCCACCGCCGCCTCCGGGCCGTGCCACACCGGAAGGTCCACAGTGGACGATGCGTGGACGAGCTGGACGAGGGCCCCAGAGTCGCCGAGCCCGAACGTGGTCCGCAGCGCCTCGTGCCGGGCGACCACGCCCGCGATCGCGGCGCGCAGCGCGTCGGCGTCGAGCGGGCCGCGCAGCCGCAGGCCGGCCGCGAGGTGGTAGGCCGTCGATTCCGGCGCCACCTGGTGCAGCAGCCACAGCCGGTCCTGCCCGAACGACGCCGGCAGGACATACACCTCTCGCGATGTCATCGCCACCCTCGCGGTCCGGGCCGTTGCCTCACGTCTGCGCTCATCGCCGGTACCGCGCGCGGTCGAGTCGGCGCGGACCCATCGGCGCCGTGCCGGCGGGTCGCTCCGCCACGACGACCTGATCGACGTCGATGCCGGCGGCGCGGCCGAGCGCCCGCAGGTAGCCGGCGAAGTCCCGGATCGTCGTCGCGCCCAGGGCGCCGTCGAGCGGCACGGCGAAGCCCAGCACGTCCTGCAGCCGCGCGACGGCGGCGGTCACGAGCAGCGAGTGGCCGCCCAGCGCGAAGAAGTCGTCGTGGGCGCCCACCCGGTCCACTTCGAGCACCTCGACCCACACCCGCGCGATGAGCCGCTCGACCGCGTCGCGCGGCGGCTCGGCCGGGACGGCGGGCGGGCGCGGCGGGTCCGCCGGCGGCTCCTCCGGCGCTGCCGCCGATCCGCCGGGGGCCAGCTCCGACAAGCGTGCGTCCGGGGTACGGCAGGCCGCCCGCAGCAGCTCGGTCAGCGAGCCGTGCAGCCCGGCGACGGTCGCGTGGGCGTACCGTTCCGCGGCGTACTCGACCCGGCCCGCGAGCCCGCCCGTGCCGTCGGGTCCGCACTCCCAGGTGAGGTCGAACTTCGCCTCGGTCACCGGGGGCGGCAGCGCGCGCAGCGACAGGCCGGGCAGCGCCGGCTCGGGCGCGGGCACCGAGCGCAGCGCCAGCAGGACGCGTACCAGCGGCGCTTCGGGGCGTACCGCCGCGGCGATCCGCTCGTACGGCACGTCCGGCCGCGCGAACCCCGCGAGCGCCGCGCCCCGCACGCGCCCGAGCAGCTCGCGAAAGGTCGGGTCCCCGGACACGCGTATGCGCAACGGCAGCGTGTTCACGAAGAAGCCCACGACCGGCTCGGCCTCGGCCACCCCGCGGCCGGCCACCGGCGTACCCACGAGAAGGTCCTCCTGGCCCGACCAGCGCGCGACGGTGACCGCGAGCGCGGCCAGCAGCGCCATGAACAGCGTGGCCTCCGCGGTGGCGGCGAGTGCGCGCACGGCTGCGACCAGCTCGGGCGGCCAGGCGATCGCCACCGCACCGCCGGCCGGCGGTCCGCCCGGGCCGTCCCCGGGCAGCGCGAGCGGGGGTACGCCGTGCAGCGCCTGCCGCCAGCCGGCCAGCTGGCTGGCGAGCACGGGCCCGTCCAGCCGCTCGTGCTGCCAGGCGGCGAGGTCGACGTACTCGACCGGCAGTGGCGCGAGGCCGTCCGGCGCCCCGGTCAGGGCGGCCCGGTAGAACGCGGCCAGCTCGTCGACCAGGATGCCCAGCGACCAGCCGTCGGCCACGATGTGGTGCAGGGTCAGCAGGAGCAGGTGCGTCTCCGCGCCCGTGCGCACGAGTGTCGTCCGCACGAGCGGCCCGCGCGCCAGGTCGAAGGGTCGCGCGGCCTCCGCCCGGCGCAGGTCGTCGGCGGCCGTCCCGCTCCGCGCCTCACAAACATCGACAATCTTCAGTGGTACGAGGAGCCGCCGCGCCACGCGCGCCGCGGGCGTGCCGGCGCGGGCCGGGTACGTGGTCCGCAGCGCCTCGTGCCGACCGACCAACCGGTCGAGGGCCGCGGCGAGGGCGGGGGCGTCGAGGCGCCCGGTCAGCTCGAGGGCGAGCGGCACCACGTACGCGGTCGAGCCCGGTCGCAGCTGGTCGAGGAACCACAGCCGGTGCTGCGCGGGGGAGACCGTGAACAGCTGGTCCGGCCCGGTCCGGTGCAGCCGCGGGACGACCGGTACGCGGCCGGCGCGCCGGGCGAGCACCTGCGCCAACCGGTCACGCCGGTCGGGCGGCAGCGCCTCGTAGGCGGCCCGTACCCGCGGATCGAGTGCGCCCGTGTCCCCGCCCATGTCAGGCCCGGGTGTGCGCGACGAGCCGGTTCAGCTCGGCGCTGACGCATTCCAGCACCGAGGGCAGCACCGCCGGGTCCTCGTAGAAGAAGTGGCCGCCGGCGAACAGGCGCACGGCGAAGTCCCCGTCGCTCTCGGCCGCCCAGTCCGTACGGTCGGCCGCGTCGACGTACGGGTCGTCCGCGCCGGCGAGCACGCGTACCGGGCACCCCAGCGGCTCCTCGCCGGGCGCGTCGTACGCGGACAGCAGGGCGAGGTCGGCCCGCAGCGCCGGGAGGACGAGGTCCTGCAACGCGGGGTCGGCCGCGCCCCGCGGGTCTGCGCCGTGCGGGCCCGCGCCGTGCGTGTCGGCCAGGAACCGGCGCAGGGCGCCGGTGTCCGCACCGGCGAAGCTGTCGACGGTCCGGCGGGACCGGCGGGCCTCGGACCCGACGGCGAAGAACCCGGCGGGCCGCCAGGCCGGGTCGAGCCGGCGCAGCCGGCGGCACAGCGCGAGCCCGACGATCGCGCCCATGCTGTGTCCGAGCACGGCCAGCGGTACGGGCGCCAACCCGCGCACCTCCCCCTGCAGCCCGTCGAGCAGGTCCTCCATGGTGGACAGTGGCGGCTCGGCGAGGCGGCTGCCATGGCCGGGCAGCTCGGCCCCGACCAGCGCGACGTCGAGCGGCAGCCGGTTCGCCCACGGCCGGAAGAGGTGGGCCGCGCCACCGGCCGGCGGCAGGGCGAGCAGCAGGAGGCGCGGCGCACCCGACGGCGCCCACCGCCGCAGCCAGCTCTCCATGGTCGTCCCCTTCCGTCGTGGGGGAGCCCGCGGGTGTCGCGGCGTCGGCCTACGCTCACCCTCGTCGGTGGAGATCGGCGGCTCTAGTCGGGACAATGCCGGACAGCCTCAAGAATTGGATCTCCATCGACATTTGTCTTAGTGTTGGCACATCGACCCGCGTGTGCGTCAGGAAAACTACTGTCGGTCTTGACAGTTGTCGATTGGCGACGGATGGTCGGCATCGCGGACTACGAAGAGCA
>Ga0075429_100003554_pt1 | contig 13281 bp, 11 predicted proteins | sample RhiMetdeltSRZDD3_FD_75295 | JGI IMG/M metagenome (GOLD analysis project Ga0075429, IMG submission 75295) | Populus rhizosphere microbial communities from Tennessee, USA - Rhizosphere MetaG P. deltoides SRZDD3 | ecosystem: Host-associated > Plants > Roots > Rhizosphere > Soil | place: USA...
CGCGCCGCATGGTGACCTGGTCGATGTAGAAGTTCTCCAGGATCCCGCCGTCGTTGGTCTGCAGGCCGATGCCGGCCTTGCCCGCCTGCTCGATGGTGATCCGCTGCCAGTGGCAGTTGCGGAAGTCGCCGGCCGTCTCCGAGCCGATCTGGATCGCGTTGCACTCCGTGTGGAACGTGCTGTCGTGCACGTAGGTGTCCTGGGTCAGCAGGCGCCGGCCGAGGGCGTAGTCGTTCTTGAAGGCGCAGGCGTCGTCGCTGACGTTGCGGACGGTGAGGTGGTCGACCTCGACGTTCTTGCAGCCCATGAAATCGAAGCCGTCGCGCCCGCCGGTCAGGGTCACGTTGCGGACGGTGACGTTCCGGCAGTCCGACAGCAGGTAGTAGAAGTGGCCGCCGCTCACCTGGGTGAGGTTCGTGAAGGACACCGTGTTGCAGACCCGGAGCGCGACCTGCTTGTCGCCGCCGCCGGACGAGGGGTCGCCGGTCGTGAGCCCGGCCCCGTCGATGCGCCCCGGCCCCTCGATCGCGAAATTGTTGATGTTCTCGCCCCACATCAGCGCGTTATGGAAGTGGCTGTGGCCGAAGTCCTGGTACTCGTCGAAGGAGTTCGACTCCGGCGCGTCGTAGCCGCTGGAGCGCGCCTTGATGGTGGCGCCGCTGTCGATCTTGAGGCGGATGTTGCTCTTCAGATGGATCGAGGCGGCCATGTACGTGCCGCTGGGGAACTGGACGGTGCCGCCGCCCGCGGAGTTGCAGGCATTGATGGCGGCGTTGATGGCGGGTGTGTCGTTCGTGCTGCCGTTGCCGGTGGCGCCGTGGTCGCGAACGTTGCACGTGCGCGCGGGGAAGGTGGGCGTGGGCGGGGGCGGAGGCGGCGTCGGCGTCGCGGGCTGAGCGACGGCAATGACAGCCGCCGGACCGAGCAGGCACAACACGGCCACGGCCATATGCGAGATACGCATGACGACATCCCCCCTTATCCAGATCCCCACGGCCCGAAGGGCAGAAGGCCCCTCCCGCCGCGCAGCGTTTTCTAGGTTGTGAACGATTGAGCAAAGGTAGGAAAACACGAAGCTCTCAGGAGCGTCAATGAGCCATTGGGTCCGCGCCTCGAGGGGCCCTATGAGCGCAGAAGAAGGGGGCCGGGTTGGATACCTTTCGAGTAACTCGATGGTGGTAGCCCTACCCTCCGAATGGATCGATGGATTCGGGCGACGGAGGATCTCTGGTCCACTGCGGAGAATCTCGAGGGGTTTCACCGTGAATCGCCGGTGAATTTACTTGTGGCCACGGCGGGCACCGACGAGCATGGGCCCACCTAGAACCCGCACGGAGGACCACATGATGCCGATTCGAGCGAGAGTCCTGGCTTGCGCAGGGGCCATGGTGTGTCTGTCGTCGTCGGCGGCGTGGAGCCAGACCTATGTCGACGTGACCCCCGGCGCCGCGGGAACCAGCGCGAGCACGGACGACGGCAACGTGCCCGGAAACGCCGTCGACGGCAACCTGGCCACGCGCTGGTCGGCCAACGGCGATGGCCAGTGGCTGCAGGTCGATCTGGGCGCGGCGCAGACCGTCGGGTACGTGCGTGTCGCGCTCTATCAAGGCAACACGCGACAGGGCCGGTTCGATATCCAGGTCTCGTCGGGTGGCGGGACGTGGGCGACGGTGTGGACCGGCTCCAGCAGCGGGACCACCACCGCGCTCCAGACCTACGACTTCACCGACATCGGCGCGCGCTGGGTGCGCTACCTCGGCCACGGCAACAGCGCGAACGGCTGGAACAGTGTGAGCGAGATCGAGGTGTTCGCGGCCTCCGGGCCGCCCACCGTCACGCCGACCCCCACGCCGACGCCGGCGACGGCCACGCCGACGCCGCGGCCGACATCGACGCCGTCTCCCGGCGGCTTCCGCCATCCGGGCGTCATCAATACCCGCGAGTCCCTCGACTTCGTGAAGGCGAAGATCGCGGCCGGCGCCCAGCCGTGGAAGGCGGCCTACGACCAGATGCGCTCGAGCAGCCTGGCCTCGCTCTCGCGGAACCCGAGCCCGTATGCCGTCGTGGAATGCGGTCCGTACTCGAACCCGAACATCGGGTGCAGCCAGGAGCGCGATGACGCCGCCGCCGCCTACGCGCACGCCCTCATCTGGTACATCAGCGGTACGAGCGCCAATGCGCAGAAGTCGATCCAGTACATGAACGCGTGGTCGGCGAAGATCACGGACCACACGAACTCGAACGCCCCGCTCCAGACGGGATGGGCGGGCTCCAACTGGACGAAGGCGGCCGAGATCATCCGGCACACGGGCGCGGGTTGGGCGTCGGCGGACGTCAGCCGCTTCCGTACGATGCTGATCAACGTCTACTACAACGAGATCAAGGGCGGGAGCGGATCGAACGGCAACTGGGAGCTCATCATGACCGACGCCATCATGGGCATCGGCGTGTTCTGCGACGACACCACCATCTTCAATCGGGCACTCACGCTGTGGCGCGGGCGCGTGCCCGCCTACATCTACATCACGAGCGACGGCTCCGGGCCGAAGGCGCCTCCGGGACGCTCGGTGCCCAACTGGTACGGAGCGCGCTACGTCGAAGGCGTCGCCCAGGAGACGTGCCGCGACCTCGGGCACACGTCCTACGGCCTCGCCGCCATGGCCTACACCGCGGAGACGGCCCGCATCCAGGGCGTCAACCTGTTCGCCGAGCAGTCGCGGCGCATGCGCGCCGGCTACGAGTACAACACCCGCCTCCAGAGCGGCTGGGGGGACAGCGGCCAGTGCGGCGGCTCCATCCAGCGGGACATGCACGACATGGGCGAGGTCGCGTACAACAACTACGTCAACCGCGACGGCTTCTCGATGCCCTACACGTCGTCGTGGCTGAACAGCATCCGACCGGTAGGTCAGGACCACCACATGATCTGGGAGACGGTGACGCACCCGAATATCGGGATGGTGGGGCTGTAGACGAGTCGACAGTTGTCGACTGTTAACTGTTAACTGTTAACTGTTAACTGTCGACTGGGTGTGCGAGACCGCCATCTTCCGCACCGTCTCTACGAACCGATCGACGGGTGCCGTCTTCCTGAGGACGCGCTCGCAACCCGCGTCCTCAGCCTTCCGGTCGGAGTAGCCGAGGTTCGTGAACGCGAGGATTGGGATGTCGCGCGTGATCGCGCTGTGCTTCAAGGCCCGGGCCGTCGCGAAACCGTCGAGGCCGGGCATGCAGAGATCGAGGACGATCACGTCGGGGTGGAATAGCTGCACCACCTGAAGGGCGGCCGTCCCGCTCTCCGCCGTGGCCACCTCGAAGCCGTTCACGCGCAGCAGCTCGGCGTACCCGGCGCGAAGGTCCTCGTTGTCGTCCACGAGCAAGACAGGCAGCGCTTTAGCCACGTCGGGGCTCCTTCCGCGTCCGGCTCCTGGGATGCAGGTCCCGACGGAGCGCGGCTTCCACGTCGGCGGGCGACGAAGACACCGGCCATTCCACCGAAGCCGAGCTCCGGCCGGCGGCATCGTGCACGCTGATTCGCCACCCGATGTTGCTCGGGACCACGGTGACATTCCAAGGCCCCGGAAGGTCCTGCACGGCTCGGGTCACCGTCTCCGCAATGCGCTCGTGATCGGGGTGGTTCATGACGATATCCCAGGCGAAGGTGATGCTGTCCTTGGCCATGCGCACCTCCTTGGTCGAAGTTCCAGAAGGATGTGGGCCACGGGCTCACCAGGCACGAATGCAACCACGATGCCTGCCGCGAGGCCGGGGTGACGATGCTCACTGTCGGCCGTCGGTGGTGGCCGTCGGTGGTGGCCGTCGGTGGTTGACGCGGGACGACGCTTGGACGTATACGACACGGCATGAGCGACGCCGCACCTCCGAAACCGACAGACGAGGAACGCAACCCGACGTTCGTGTACGTCGCCACCGCGCCCGGGCCCCTGAGTCGGGCGATCCGCTTCTTCCGCCTCCAGACGAAGAACCTCGAGGTCTCGCAGAACATCACGCTGGTGCCGCTCGGCGTCGCGGTGGAAACACCGAACGTGTCGTTCCTCGAGCTCGACCAGCGCCGGCGCCTGGTGTTCGCGGCCTGTGAAGAGGACGCGGGTGTGGTGCGTGCGTTCAAGGTGGAGCCCACTGGACAGCTCACGCTGCTGAACGAGCGTCCTTCGATGGGGAAGGGACCGTGCCACCTCTCCCTCGACGCCTCCGGGAAGAGCCTGCTCGTCGCGAACATCGACGGGGTGGCGCTCGTCCCTGTGGCCGAAGACGGCCGACTGGGACCGGCCGCGAGCCTTCCCGGCAAGGGGTCGCAGATCCAGGGCGTTGCCTTCGACCCCGCGGGCCACTTCGCGTTGGCCTGCGACACGGCCGCCGACAATGTCCTCGTCTATCGGCGCGACGCGGCGGGGGGACTCTTTGTCGCGCACGAGCCGGCGTCGGTGCCGGTGAAAGCGGGGCCGCGGCGCCTCGTGTTCCGCCCGGATGGACGTTTCGTGTACGTGGTGAGTGAGCGCGCCTCGCGGGTCACGGCCTTCGCCTACGACGCCACCGCGGGATCGCTGAAGGAGATGCAGACGGTGTCGACATTGCCGGAATACTTCGACGGCCCGAACGCGCCCGGCGAGATCGCGGTGTTTCCCACCGGGAAGTACCTGTACGTGTCCAACCGCGGGCACAACAGCGTGGTCCTGTTCCGCATCGCCGACGAGGGAGCGCTCACCTACGTCGAAGAGCAAGGGACGGGCGGCCGCACGCCGCGGCACTTCGGTCTCGAGCCGGCGGCGAAACATCTCGCGATCGCGAACGAAGGCTCCGACACCGTCCTCGCCTCGCGCATCGATGCCACGAACGGCCGCTTGAAGCCGTCGGGCATCTTCGCGTCGGCGCCGTCACCGGTGTGCGTGAAGTTTCTCTCGCCCTCGGAGCCCGCGCCTTGAGATAATGCGGGCAGTGTCCAAGCTGATTTTCGGCCTGATCTTCGCGAAATTGCTGCTCACCGGCGTTGCCGCGCACGCCGCCGCCTCCTCCGATGAGGAGGTGCTGCTGTGGCCCGACGGTGCGCCCGGCTCGGAAGGCAAGACGGCGCCGGAATCCACGGTGCCGGCGCGCGACGACGGCCTCCGCCGCATCGCCACGATTCACAAGCCGTCGCTCACGCTGCATCTGCCCGCGAAGGACAAGGCCACCGGCGCCGCCGTGATCATCATGCCCGGCGGCGGTCATCGCTATCTCGCCATCGACAACGAGGGCCACACCGTGGCGTCCTGGCTCCGCGAACGCGGGATCGCCGGCCTCGTCCTCAAGTACCGGGTCGCGCGCGAGGAGGGCTCGACGTATCGCGTGGAGGAGCACGCCGTCGCCGACGCCGAGCGCGCGGTGCGCCTGGCGCGGAGCCGCGCGAAGGAGTGGGGCCTGGATCCCGAGCGCATCGGCGTGCTGGGCGTCTCCGCCGGTGGCCAGCTCGCGATCCACGCCGCCACGCGGGGAGGCGCCGGCAAGACGGACGCGGCCGACGTCGTGGAGCGCGAGAGCTCGCGGCCGGCGTTCTTCGCCCTGCTGTATTCGGGGGCGCCGCTCACGGACGCGCCGATTCCCAGTGACACGCCGCCGGCGTTCATCTGCGTCGCCTTCGACGACAAGGGGCCCGCCGGCCAGGCCTTGAGCCTCGCCCAGAAGCTGCGCGACGCCGGCGGGAGCGCCGAGCTGCACGTCTACGCCCACGGCGGCCACGGGTTCGGCATGAAGGATCGGCCGCTGCCCGTCACTGGCTGGATCGCCCGCTTCCACGAATGGATCGTGGATCAAGTCGTCAAGGGACCCACGTCATGAGCCCACGCGCATCGATCGGCGCCGCGCTGCTCGTCGCCGCCGCTCCCTTCGCGGCTCACGGCGCCGACGGCGCCGGCCTCGGCCCGCGCTTCGAGAAGACGGTGCGGCCCCTCATCGAGAACTACTGCATCGGCTGCCACAGCGGCGAGGACCCGGCCGGCCACTTCGACATGAGCGGGCACACGACGCTTGCGATCGTCGCCGGTGACCACGCGCGGTGGTCGCTGGCCCTCGAGCGGCTGCGGGCACGGGAGATGCCGCCCAAGGACGCCGATCCGCCCACGGATGCGGAGCGCGAGCAGATCGTCGAATGGCTCGATGCCATGCGCCGGGCCGAGGCGAAGAAGAACGCCGGTGATCCGGGCGTCGTGCTCGCTCGGCGACTCAGCAACGCCGAGTACAACTACAGCATCCGCGACCTGACCGGCGTCGATATCGCACCCGCTCGCGAGTTCCCCGTCGATCCCGCGAACCTGGCCGGCTTCGACAACTCCGGCGAGTCGCTGGCGATGTCGGCGCCGCTGCTCGCCAAGTATCTCCAGGCCGCCCGCGAGGTGGCGAACCACCTCGTCCTGAAGCCCGAGGGCATCGCGTTCGCACCGCACTCGATGCTGGTCGAGACGGACCGTGACAAGTATTGCGTCAAGCAGATCCTCGACTTCTACGCGCGGCAGAACACGGACTACGCGGCGTACTTCCAGGCCGCCTGGAGGTTCAAGCACCGCGCGGCGCTCGGCACGCCCGCGGCCACCCTCGCGCGCATCGCCGCCGACGCGAAGGTCAGCCCGCGTTACCTGGCCACGATCTGGCGCGTGCTCGAGGTCGAGAAGGAAGACGTCGGACCCCTGGCTCGGCTTCAGGCCTTGTGGCGCGCGCTGCCGGCGCCGAAGGCCGCGGACGCCGACGTGGCCCGTGCCGGGTGCGAGGGCATGCGCGATTTCGTGGTCAAGCTCCGCGGGAAGACCGCGTTCCAGTACACGCCGCCTGCCGTCAAAGGCGTCGACTCGCAGCCGTTCCTGATGTGGAAGAACCGGCAGTACGCGTCGCACCGCACGAGCTTCGATCCCAAGCGCCTGGCCGAGGGTGCGGACGGTGACACCGACCTGCGGGTGCCGGCGGGGGATCGCGCGCGCTACGAGGCGGCGTTCACCCGGTTCTGCGCGGTCTTCCCCGACACGTTCTACATCTCGGAGCGCGGGCGATATTTTCCCGACAACACCCGCGACACCGGACGCCATCTGAGCGCCGGATTCCACAACTCGATGGGCTACTTCCGTGACGACAGGCCGCTCTACGAGCTGCTGCTCGACGCCAAGGGGCAGAAGGAGCTCGACGGTTTGTGGCGCGAGCTGGACTATGTCGCCCTGGGCACGACGCGCACGTACGTCCAGTACTACCTGAACGACAGCGGGGAGGTGCGCGGCGGGTCCGCGCGCCCGGCCGATCAGGAGATCCTGTCGGAAGGTGCGATCGCGAAGGTGACGGAGAACCAGCTCGCGAAGGTGAAAGCGAGTACCGACCCGACGGCAACGCAAGCAGTGTCGGAGCACTTCCGTTTCGTCAACGAAACGCTGCGCTGGGTCGAGAAGGCGCACGTCGAGGCGGAGCCGAAACACGTGGCCGCCCTCGTTGGTTTCGCGGAGCGCGCGTACCGGCGTCCGCTGTCGGCGGAGGAGCGCGCCGACATCCCGGCGTTCTATCGCTCGCTCCGCGGGACGGCCGGCCTCGGACACGAGGACGCGATGCGCGACTCCGTGGCCGCCATCCTCATGTCGCCGGATTTCTGTTATCGCATCGACCTGGTGGCGCCGGGCAACGGGATCCGCCCGCTTTCGGGTTACGCGCTGGCCAGCCGCCTCAGCTATTTCCTGTGGTCGAGCGTGCCCGATGCCGAGCTGCTGGCGCACGCCGCCGCCGGCGACCTCCATCTGCCGCAGGTGCTGGCGCAGCAGGCCCGCCGCATGTTGAAGGACCCGCGCGTGCGCGGCCTCGCCACCGAGTTCGGCGGCCACTGGCTCGACTTCCGGCGCTTCGAGCAGCACAACGCCGTGGACCGCGAGGTCTTCAAGGCGTTCGACAACGAGCTGCGCCAGGCCATGTTCGAGGAGCCGGTTCGCTTCATGCTCGACGTGTTCCGTGAGAACCGATCCATCCTCGACTTCCTGTACGCGAGCCACACGTTCGTGAACCCGGCGCTGGCGAAACACTACGGGATGCCGAACGTCGAGGGCGGCCCCGACCGATGGGTGCGGGTGGCGGACGCGGAGCGCTACGGGCGCGGCGGCCTGCTGCCGATGTCGGTCTTCCTCACCCAGAACGCGCCGGGCTTGCGCACGAGCCCCGTGAAGCGCGGCTACTGGGTGGTCAAGCAGGTGCTCGGCGAGCAGATCCCGCCGCCGCCGGCGGTGGTGCCGGAGATCCCCCGCGACGAGACGAAGCTCGACCTGCCGGTACGCGACACCCTGGCCCGCCATCGCGAGGAGAAGACCTGCGCGAGCTGCCACGCGCGCTTCGATTCCTACGGCCTCGTGTTCGAAGGGTATGGGCCGGTCGGGGAGCGCCGCACGCAGGACCTCGCGGGCCGGCCGGTCGACGATTCGGCGACGTTCCCCGGCGGCGGTGCGGGGAGTGGACTCGCCGGTCTCCGGGCCCAGGTGCGAGCCCATCGCCAGGACGACTTCGTCGACAACCTCTCCCGCAAGATGTTGGCGTACTCCCTCGGGCGCAGCGTGATGCTCTCGGACGAGATCGCGGTGCAGTCGATGCGGGCGCGGCTGGCGCGGGACGGCTATCGTATCGGCGCCCTCGTCGAGAGCATCGTCACCAGCCCGCAGTTCCTGAGGAAGCGCAGCGCCAAGGACGTCGAGCTGGCCCAGAGGTGATGTCATGACCCGAACCACGGTTTCGAGGCGGACGGTTCTTCGCGGCGCCGGCGTGGCCATGGCCCTGCCGTGGCTGGAGTCGCTGGCCTGGGCGGCCCCGACGTTCCCGAAGCGGTTCGCGGTGCTTTTCCAGGGCGACGGCATCAACGGCAATCACTGGTGGGCGAAGGGCTCAGGCGCCGAGATGAAGCTCGGCAAGACCCTGCAGGTGCTGGAGCCGGTGAAGTCGAAGGTGAACGTCATCAACGGCCTCTACAACCCGCTCGCCGTCGGCCGCGGGATCCATCCGGGGCAGACGGGGAATCTCCTCTCCGGAGTGCCGATCCAGCACGGCGCGATCATCCGCGCCGGCGTCACCGTCGACCAGGTCCTGGCGCAGCAGGTCGGTCAGGACACGCCGTACTCGAGCCTCGTGCTCGCGTGTGAGCAGCCGATGACCGGGTACCACGAGACGAACTTCTCGATGGCCTACAGCTCGCATCTCTCGTGGGCCAGCCCGGAGTCGCCGGTGCCCAACGAGGTCTATCCGTCGCAGGCCTTCGACAACCTGTTCGAGAACCGCGGCAGCCTGCGCAACCTCAGCATTCTCGACCGCGTCATGGACCGCGCCTCTGCCCTGAGCCGGCAGGTGAGTGCCACCGACCGCGGCAAGATCGACGAGTACCTCACGAGCGTGCGCGAGGTGGAGAAGCGCGTGGAGCGCATGCGGACGGCCAAAGACGCCGTCGACGAGCAGGCACGGCTCAAGGGGCCGGCGGTGCTGTCGATGGAGCGCCCGCAGAACGGCCTGCCCGAGGACCAGCGCGAGCATGCCCGCCTGATGAGCGACATCGTGGCGCTGGCGTTCCAGACGGACAAGACGCGCATCGCCACCCTGTTGTTGTGCCGCGACCTGTCGTCGCTCTACTATCCGTTCCTCGATGTGAAGGAAGGCCACCACGGGGCGTCCCACAACGACCTCTCCGACGGCTACGAGCGCATCTCGCGCTTCCACCTGAGCCAGCTCGCGTACATCGCGACGAAGCTCGACGCCATGCCCGAAGGTGAGGGCACCGTCCTCGACAACTGCTGCTTGATGTTCCTCTCGAACATGTGGGCGGGCTGGAAGCACGACAACATGAAGCTGCCGGTGGTGACAGTCGGCGGGCTCGGCGGCACCCTCGAGACGGGCCGCGCCCTCGACTACCTGTACGCGGGCGACGAGAACCGGAAGCTCTGCAGCCTGTACCTGTCGATCATGGACCGGATGGGCGTCAAGCTCGACCGCTTCGGAGACGCCGACACCCGCCTCGCCAACCTCTGATCGCGCGCTCGCGGCGGGAGGCCGGCCGGCGATAGTATGGGCCCATGGCTGTGACCATCGAAGTTGCGAAGACCGGGCGCGCGCGATGCCGGATATGCCGGGACGCCATCGAGAAGGGGACGCTGCGCTTCGGCGAAGAGCAGCCGAGCGCGTTCGCCGAAGGGATGCAGATGGTGTGGCATCACCTGACATGCGCGGCGAAGAAGAAGCCCGTGCCGGTGAAGGAGGCCCTGGCCGCGTTCGGCGGCGAGGTGCCGAACCGCGCCGAGCTCGACACGCTGATGGCCGAGGCGGACCAGTCGGCCACGGTGTTTCCGTATGCCGAGCGCGCCTCCACCGGCCGATCGAAGTGCCTCCACTGCCGGGAGCCGATCGAGAAGGGCGCCTGGCGCGTGGCCACGGAGCGCGAGGTCGAGTTCGGCGGCGCGACGCGTCCCGGTGCCGGCTATCTCCATCCCGCCTGCGCGGCCGAGTTCCTGGAGAAGGAAGAGGACGTGATGGCCGCCCTCCGGAAGAACTCGCGCGGGCTCAGCGACGCCGACCTGGCCGAGCTCGAGCCACAGGTCGCCGGCTAGACCTTCAGGAGCGCGGCAGCGACTCGTACTCGAGGGCGAGCAGCTCGAGCTCCGCGCGCGATGCGTCATCCAGGTCGAGGAATCGCAGACCGCAGCCGGGGGGCAGGCTGCTCGGCGTCGGCGAGCCGTCGTTGTTCACCCACACGACCTCACAGGCGGACTCCAGGGGATCCGGACGGTCGGGCGTGCGGAAGTACAAACGCAGGCGCACCCCCATCGGCGGTACGGGATCGAGGGTCACGTAGACGCCCAACAGGCTCAGGTTGCAGATGACACCCTCCCACGTCGCCGATTCGCCGACGATGACGCACGGCTCCACGTACGGCATGCGGCGGAAGCCGGAGCGCGGTGGTGGGGCCGAGATGCGGGGATACGGCGCCTGGCGGTAGTCGTCGATGAGATCGTCGATCCGCCTCCTGTCGCCGTCCTGCAGCGCCGTGAACGTGAGGCCGCACCCGACGGGGAGGCCGTCGATGGTGTGGCGTTCTTCGAGATTCCGCCAGTTGACCGTGACCTCCGTTTGGACCGGCTTCGCATCCCCGGGCAAGGGGAACGAGAGGTGAAGGGTCTCGCCGACGTCCGGGATCGCGGATTGCAGAGGCCGGAGGAACGTGACGTAGACACCGGTCAGGCTCAGGCTGCAGATGACGGCGTCCAGCGGGCGGCCCCTCCGCTGCAGCATGCAGCGCCCGACGTAGGGGATGCGGGCGGCCTCGGTGGTCACGAGAAGTACTGTAACCCGACCGGCTTTTCCACACTCGCTGTGGAAAACCTGTGCGCGCCAGGTGTCCGGCGGCCCATTGACGCGGGCTCCACCGGAATGCACAACGATGCAGCGGCGACTTTGTCCAGCCGTGTCCGTACCTGGCGGTAGACTGGAGAGACGTCTGGAATCGAGCATCGCCAAAGGAGACTCAGCATGATCCGCCGCCTCGTGTGTGCCGCCGCCGTCCTCGTGATCGCACCGTCCGCCGCCTGGTGCCAGGTGTCCGGTTGGAACATCGACGGCGGCGTCGTCTGGCTGACGAAATCGGGAAGCCTGCATATCGGCGACGGTGTGTTCGAGAGCGACACCGGCCGGGCCGTCCGTGGGCGCTTGAAGCGCGGCTTCGGCATCGCCGCCGTGGGCCTCGACGTGCAGACGTCGTCGCAGAAGTTCGGCGGCACCGCCCCGCCCAGTGCCCCCTCGAGCCTTTCCTCCACGTTCGTCGGCCTCTCCGCCACCGTCCATCCCGTCACCCTCATGGGCCTCACGCCGTACGGCGAGGTCGGCCTCGGCCGGTTGTTCTTTTCGGACGAGCGCATCGACGAAGGCGGCGGGGTCAAGGCCACGAGCTACGGCGTCGGCGTCCGGCTGGGCCTGGGACCGCACTTCAAGATCGACGGCGCCTTCCGCGTGATGCAGCAGAAAGGCTTGCACGTGGAGGGCGTGGCCGACGACCTCAAGTACGACCCGAAGCTGTTCTCGTTGATGTTGTCGCTCGAATTGTAGAGAACCGCGGCTTTTCGATCTTCCTTGGAATTTCTTAGGGACACGCCGGGGCCGCTTCGGTCATCGTTGTCTCCTATGAGTCCTCTCTGGCGGCGACGAACGTCTCTTGGGGCGGTCGCAATGGCGGCGGCGGCTGTCGCTTCGTGCGCGCCGGCCCTCAACTACACGGACCCGCAGGGGCCGCGCTACGCCGGAGGGCACGGCGTCGTGTCGGAGGCCGCGTCCGGCGTGCGGGTGGTCACCTTCAACATCGCCTACGGCCGGCAGATCGAGCGCGCCATCGCCTGTCTTCGCGAGGCGCCCCTCCAGGGAGCCGACATCGTGCTGCTCCAGGAGATGCACGCGCCGGGGGCGGAGGCGATCGCCGACGCCCTCGCCATGAACTACGTCTACTACCCGTCGAGCGTGCGTCCCGGCGAGAGGGACATGGGGACGGGCGTTCTTTCTCCGTGGCCGATCGAGTCGACGGAGAAGCTGATCCTGCCCCACACCACGCGGGTCATGCACCGCAGCCGCACGGCTACCATCGCCACCGTGCGCATCCACGGTGTGGCCGTGCGCGTGTACTCGCTCCACCTCGGGTCGCCGGTCGGCTTGAGCGGCCGCCGCCGCGGCGAGCAGGCGCAGGCGGTCCTGGCCGACGCGCGCCGATGGGACGGGCCGGTGATCGTGGGCGGCGATCTCAACAGCAAGTCGGTGGGGAAGCGCTTCGAGGCCGCCGGCTTTCGGTGGCTGACGAAATCGGTAGGGAAGACGGTGGGACCGTTCTCGTTCGACCACGTCTACGTGCGCGCGCTGGACGCGGCCACGAGCGAGGTGGGAGTGGCCCGTTCCTGCCGAGGGGCGAGCGATCACTCGCCGGTGTGGGCCGTCGTGCGCTGAGGTCGTGAGGCGCTACGCGCCGATCGTCTGCTCGATGGCTCGGTAGAGCTCCGGCGTACCGAACGGCTTCTTCAGAAACCCTTGCGCACCCAGGTCCAGGCAACGCTGCGCCTCGACCTCACTGCCGCGGGTGGACACCACGATCACCGGGATGTCCTTGTGCGCCGGCTCGTGCTTGAGCCGCACGAGGAACTCGAGGCCGTTCATCACCGGCATGTTGACGTCGAGCAGGATGAGGTCGACCTCGGACTGGCGGGTGAGCGTATCGAGGGCCTCGGCGCCGTTGGGGGCGAGGAGGACTTCCGCGCTGCT
>Ga0075429_100003557_pt1 | contig 13275 bp, 8 predicted proteins | sample RhiMetdeltSRZDD3_FD_75295 | JGI IMG/M metagenome (GOLD analysis project Ga0075429, IMG submission 75295) | Populus rhizosphere microbial communities from Tennessee, USA - Rhizosphere MetaG P. deltoides SRZDD3 | ecosystem: Host-associated > Plants > Roots > Rhizosphere > Soil | place: USA...
AGATCATAGACGGCGATAATTTCATTTTTCTTTTTATCCAGACCATACGCCAGGGACGAAGCAGTCGGCTCATTGATGATGCGAAGCACCTCGAGACCGGCGATCTTGCCGGCATCCTTCGTTGCGTTGCGCTGGGCATCGTTGAAATACGCCGGGACCGTGATGACTGCCTGTGTGATCGTTTCACCAAGATAGGCTTCGGCATCGCGCTTGATCTTCCCCAGGATCATGGCAGAGACTTCCGGCGGGGAGTAATCTCTTTCATCGAGCTGCACGCGCACATCGCCGTTGGCAGCCTCGGTTACGGTATACGGGACACGCTTGCGCGTGCGTTCCACCTCGGGGTCACCGGTCTTGCGTCCCATGAAGCGCTTGATCGAGAAGATGGTGTTCTGCGGATTGGTGATCGCCTGGTTGCGCGCCACACGTCCCACCAGACGCTCGTGATTCTTATTGACGGCTACTACAGAGGGTACAAGCCGTTCCCCTTCGGCCGACGGGATCACAACCGGTTCGCCGCCCTGCATCACTGCCGCGACAGAATTGGTCGTGCCAAGATCGATGCCAATGATTTTTGCCATAATTTTGGGTACTCCAGTGTCAAGGTATCAGGTGTCAGGTGAGCCATGGACAGGGAACCTGACACATGGGCCTGGCACTCTATTATTGCGCGACGCGCACCAGTGCCGGGCGGATGACGCGCTCACCGATCATGTAGCCATTCTGGACAACGCCGATCACATGTCCGCTCTGCGTGCCATCAGCAGGCTCGTGTGAGATCGCCTCGTGGAAGTTCGGGTCGAATTCCATACCGACGGCTTCGATCTTCTTTACGCCTTCACTCTCCAGGATATTCTGAAATTTGCGGGCGACCAATTCAACCCCATTTGCCCAGGCATCCTCAGCAGCGCGGTTTTGCAGGGCGCGCTCCAGGTCATCGAGCACAGGCAAAATCTTTTTAATGATGTCGCCTTTAAGCGTGATGTAGGTTAACTCGTTATCACGCTCGATGCGTTTACGATAGTTCTGGAACTCCGCCTGCGAGCGCAGCCAGCTATCCTTGTACTCGGAGGTTTTAGAGGCAGCCTCTTCGAGTTTCTTTCGCAACCCCTCGACCTCGGCTGAGAGCTGCTTCACGTCTGAAGATGTATCCTGAGGGGTTTCCACGGCTTCAGACTGGTTCTCTTCGAGTTCTTCCTCTGGTGTCTGTTTCTTATTTTCGACCATACTTTCTCACCTCAAAAGCGACGACAGAGCCGCCGCACTCCAATTTTTATTCACCAGAAATGGTGTCATTCACAAGATCGCTTAATAGTCCTGCCACGTATCTCACAGTGGGGATCGTCTTTGCATAGGACATCCGCATGGGACCAAGCACGCCCAGGGTCCCGGTAGCTAAGCCGGGAACGCCATACCGTGCAATGACCATCGAACACTGGCGCAGTTCCTCCCAGCCACCCTCGCCGCCGATCAGCACCTGTAATCCGCCAATGTTGCTGTTTGTTGATGTACGGGCAATCAGAGCCTGCAGGGTGGAACGTTCTCCGAAGAGACGCAGTGCGCGGCGCGCCTCGTCGGATTCAGCAAACTCCGGCTCCGCCAGGACATTGGTCAAGCCATCGGTATAGATCTCACCCGAGATACGGTCCGCTGCGCGGCGGAAGTCCTGAATGATCAGGTTCAGGATATCCTGATCGAGAGCATCGGAACGCGCCGGCACCGCTGCCATAGAGTCGACGGCAAGACCTGCCAGAAGCTTGTTAAGACGGGTAGCGGTCTGGCTGAGTCGTTCCTGCGAGACGGGCTCTGCCAACGTGAGGATCTGTTGACTCACTTCGCCGCCCACCAGCACCAGCACCATCAGAACCTGCCGTCCCTGAGTCGAGATCAGCTCGACATGTTTGTATTTTGCCTTGTCGGTATGAGGGGCAGTGACCACAGATACGCCCTGCGATTGATGTGCAAGAATCGAAGCTGCCAGGGTCATCCACTGGTCGACCTCGGGGCCAGATTGGTGGAATTGATGAGCGATTGTCGCCTGGACGGAATCGGGCAGCTCCGCCTGGTTCATCATCTGGCTGACGAAATAACGATAGCCCTCTTCGGTGGGAACACGTCCTGCCGAAGTATGCGGCTGGCGCAGATAGCCCATCTCTGTCAATGCAGCCATCTCATTACGGATGGTGGCTGAGGAAATATTGATGTGATAATGTTCTACCAGCCGCTTCGAGCCAACCGGCTGAGCAGATTCAATGTAATCGCGTATAATCAATAGAAGAAGGGTCTTCTGACGTTCGGTTAGTTCAGGCATCTTTTCACATAGTTAGCACTCTCAATCCGAGAGTGCTATTCATTAGTAAATAATCATATCATGCGCAAAAGAGTGACGTCAATAAGAGAAGTATAAGAAAAAGCCCATCACTGTTGTCAGCGATGGGCTTTCGTCTCCTTGAACCGTTTATTGGCCCTGCACGGGCCGCCAGGCGGGGTCGAAATCAATCTTGAGATCGTTGGTCAGGCGTGTGCGGCCGCTTCCCGCCACCGTTATGAAATAGATTTCCCGGTTGCCTTCGCCATCCATGCCTTCGAAAGCGATCCAGTACCCATCCGGAGAAAATGAGACATCCTCAATAGGGGTGGGGAAATTCAGGCGGCGAGGATCCTGTGTCAGATCCTCATAATCGAGCTGCATGAGCCACGGACGAAAGGCCCCCGGCCGCCGCTGGTTAAAGAATACGGTTCTGCCATCGGGAGACCAACTCGGCAGATAGTCCCAAATCTCCTGTCCGCTGTGGGTTAACTGGACAGTTTCCTGCCCGTTCTCGTTCATCGACCAGATTTGGAAGGCGCCGACACGCTTGACCATGTAGGCAATCCTGGTGCCATCCGGTGACCACGAAGGCTGGCTGCTTTCAATTGCATCGGTTGTGTTTGTCAGGAGGGTCACCTCGAGAGATTTAACATCTAGGGTAAAGATCTGGCGGAAACCGCCGCGTACCGAGGTGAACGCAATGCGCGTCCCATCTGGCGACCAGGCAGGTTCGAAGTCTGAACCGGGGGCGGGTGTTAGCTGTTTTAGATCTGTCCCATCCGCATTGATGAGATACAGGCTCGATTCGTTATAGATCGTCTCCGTAAAATCAGCCCGTCCGAGGCAGGGAGAGATAAACACGAGCTGAGACCCATCCGGTGACCAGGACGGCTGGCAGGCACCTTTCTCCATGATGGTAAGTTGGGTAAGATCCGTGCCGTCGGCGTTGGAGAGATAAAGCTGGGGGATACCGGAACGCGTAGAGGCAAACACCATCTGACCGGTCCCGCCGCCCAGCGCGGTCGCGACCGGGGCAGGCAGATTCTCCGTGGTGAGAGTGAACGCCACGGTTGGCGGGGGTGTCTGGGTAGGAACGAAAGCCGTCGCTGTTGCCGTCGGCAGAACGGCGACCGGGGTAACGGTTGGTAATTGTGGGGTAGTGGGAATCTCTACCGTCTCGGACGGAAACGCTGTGGAGCCCCAATTGAACGGCAGTGGGATTTGCATCAACGGCGGCAACAGGTTCTTCATCTGTGGAGGGACAAATTCAGGGCGCAGTCTGGCGAACACTACAATTGCCAGAGAAAGTAATAACAATGTCCCCAATACGATCGACAGCACCCGGCGGTTTCTTCTCTTTCTCCGTTTGGGTTTAAAGACAGGTAATTCACCCGCAGAAGAAACGCCTTTCGGGTTTACAGACTTGTGGTCCATGACTGAAGACTGGGATTCTTTTTCGATAGAACTCTGCCGGAAGTCCTCGATCATATCCGCCGGCGGCGGCTCGACCATAAAATCGCCAGGCAAAAGCTGGGTCTTGGTTTTTGACCCCAGAAGCGAGCGCTTGAACTCATCAGCCGTCTGGAAGCGGTCGGCGGGATCGATGCCCATCGCCCTCTCGATCGTCGCCGCCAGCCGACGCGACACCTTGCTATTGCGTTTGCGCAAGGGGGTGAGCTGGGTGTTATCCATAGCGCGCGCCAGACCATCTTCGGGGATGATCCCACTCAGCGCCGCATAGAGGGTGGCGCCTAGCGAATAGATATCGGTACGGGAATCGGTGCGGGCCGTTCCATATTGTTCGGGCGGGGAATAGCCGGGGGTCATGGCGCGGGCGCCGGTGGTCGTGGCCTGGCTTCCATGCAGCACTTTCGCAAGGCCAAAATCCACCAGGAAGATGTGTCCATCGGGCGTGATCTTGACATTGCCCGGTTTGAGATCACGATGCAGAATGGGTGGTTTGCGGGTATGGAGATACGCCAGGGCATCGCAGATTGCAGCGCCGATCAGGATCGCCTCGTCCTCAGTGATGTTGCCCATGCGCTCCATCCGCTGGCGCAGGTCCTCTCCCTCGATGTAATCCATCACCAGGTACTGTCCCTGATCGCCGATCACGAAATGATCGGTCACGCGCGGCAAATTGGCATGGCGTAAATTCGCCAGGATCACCGCTTCGAGACGGAACTGCCGCGCGTATTCGTCGGTGGTGAAGAGATTTTCCTTCACCGCCACATCCACACCGAGATTCTCGTCGACCGCGCGATACACCGAGCCCATCCCCCCCTGCCCGAGGACTTCCACGATGCGATATCTTTTATGTAGTAATGCGCCGCGCTCGAGGGTCATGAAAAGATAAGTTCTCCCAGGAATTAAGCCATAGACTTGGCATTATAACAGAGGGGTACCCTACATCTTGGGCTGCCTTACTAAATTGAAATGAAAGAATAACCAAGGGGCTCCCCCGGTGATCCAGAATCCAACCAGGGAGTACCTCAGAAAACGCAGGAGCAAGGGGACGACCGTTTCACCATCCGGAAAGAGCTGACCCAGCCCGAACCAGAGCAGCAGGATCCCAACCAGGCCTATCGGATAGCGCAGAGCGCGCTGACCCAGGGGACCCGCGGTCTGAAACCCGCCTCGCGCCGCGATCCACGCCGCCCCGGCTGCCAGTCCGAAGAACGATCCGGCCGCGGTGAAGGTATCCTCCAGCGAAACCGGGTCAGGCAAAGGGCCGGCGCGACGCGCATTCTCCGCCCACTCTTCCGGAAAGACATAGCCGGCCAGGCGCGCCGTGGTCAGCGTGCCGATGGTAATCAGCAGCAGCGAAACCGCGAACGCCAGCCCGATCTGCTGGGTAAGAGTTTTCGTACGAAGCCAGGCGACGACAGGCTCCCAGAATCTCATAAACAAGAACAGAAGCAAATATCCGATTCCCCATCCCACGACCACATCATGCACAAAATGCACACCGAGATATACGCGCGAAAAACCGATGATAAACGTGAGGAGAAGAGCCAGGACCCAGGCCCAGGGTTTTCTGATCCAGGCTGCCATGATGCCGGTAAATGCGGCGGAGTTCTGGGCGTGACCGGAAGGAATACCAAAAGAGTCTTCATGTAAAAACGGTTTTACCTGCGCGCTGACCCAATACGGGCGAGGCGCGGCAAACAGCAACTTGATGACGGTATTCAAATAGTTGCTGGCGGCAAGGATGAAGGCAATTCGTAACCCCAATCCCGTGTCAACACTCCAATACAGAAGTGGCAAGACCAGGAAGAAGAAATTCTCATTTCCCAAAGCCGTAAAGAACAACATGGGCAGTTCGAGCGCGCTCCCCAGTGATTGAATGGCAACAACCCAGTCAATTCCGCTTTGAACGAGGATGTCCATGCATTTCTCCTAAGGGCTATAATGTTAGACGAAAGTTAGAGTTTATGAAACCCATAAAACTCTTTTCAGGTGTATTATCATCACGATCGCAGAAAAAACCCCTCTGCAGTACTAGCTCCTCTACTCCTTTCTATTGTACACTTACACGCGAAAAATGGAAAAACCACACGTACCGCAATCACGCTGGTGGGACTGGGCCGCCGTCAGTCTGCTGTTTGTCCTTTTGCAGACCGTGGCCTCACGTCTCGTCGCCACCACCTGGACTCCCTTCCTCTACCTGACCCAGACCTTCACCTATATGGCTTTTGTGATCGGCATGTCGCTGGGCTATAGCACCTTTCGGCCCGGCACAGTTCGTTTCCTGAGCTTTCTCTACATGGTGATCCTGCTGCCGCTGCAGTGGACACTGATCATTGACCAGAATGCGTCTCTGGAGGAACAATTCGCCAGCGTGGGCGGACGCCTGTATTTCACGATCTCTGACTTCTTGGCGCGCCAGCCTGTGGAGGATCCGATTTTCTTCGTCGCGTTGATGTCCATCACGTTCTGGATCATCAGCTCCTGGGCCAGCTTTACGCTGGTGCGCAACCAGAACTTTCTGGGCGCCATTCTGCCGGCGGCGATTGGTCTGCTCATTATCCAGAACTATGATGGCGGTGTGGCAGGGCGCCTGTGGTTCCTGGCCTTCTTTGCCTTTGTCGCGCTGCTGCTCCTGGGACGCCTGCAGTTCCTGCGGAATAAACTTTCCTGGCGGGAACGGCGTATTTTTCTGTCCCCCGATAACAGCGTCGACCTGACAAGTAGTATGGCAATCGCGGCAGGGTTGATCATCATGGTCGCCTGGACCGTCCCCGCTTCCCTGAGCAGCATGAACGCTGCCGTGAAGACGTGGAACCGCGTGACCCGTCCCTGGCACGAGTTTACAGAGCGGATGGAGAACGCCGTCAGTGCGCTGGAGTCACCGAGCGGCGGCAAACTCGGCGAGTTCTTCGGCTCGGAGCTTGCCCTCGGGCGCGGCTTCCCGCTTTCTGATCTCGTCATGTTCGAGGTGGAAGCACCAGAGCTGCCCTCTGAAGAAAAACCACCGCGTTATTACTGGCGTGGGCGGACCTACGACCGCTTTTTGAATGGACAGTGGTACACCAGCGGCACCGTCCGTGAGGAATACTCCCCGGCTGTTACTAATCCTTTCCAGGTGTATATGGAAGAGAGGATCGCCGCGCACTTCGTGTTTCATACTGGCAAGGCCAACTTCTCCCTGCTCTACTCACCGGCTCAGCCCATCTGGGTTAGCCGGCCGGGTGTCACATTTGCCGTGCCGGCGGATGCCGGAAAGGATATCGTTGCCTGGCATGCCTATCCTGCCCTGCGAGGTGGAGAAACGTATCAGTTGGATGCCATTCTGACCACGCCGGACCGGCTGCAATTGCAGGAGGCTGGCACAGCCTATCCGGAATGGGTCACGCAAAAATATCTGCAGCTGCCCAGGAATTTCTCGCCGCGGATTCAGGAACTGGCAAAAGAGATCACAGCAGAGGCGCAAACACCGTTTGAAAAAGCCAATTTGATCACTCGCTACCTGCGCGAGAACATTGTGTATTCTCAAACGATCCCGGAGCCCCCGCGCAACAAGGACAGCCTGGAATGGGTGATGTTCGATTACAAACAAGCTTATTGTGTGTATTACGCCTCCGCGGAAGTCCTCATGTTACGATCCGTTGGGATTCCTGCCCGCATGGCAGTGGGCTTTACCCAGGGTGAGCGCCAGGATAACAAATATGTGGTGCGCAGGTTGAATTCACATGCGTGGCCTGAAGTGTACTTCCCGAACATTGGCTGGGTGGAGTTCGAACCTACAGCCGGACAGGCGCCGCTGGACCGACCCCTCCCGCCACAGGACTCTCTAGACCCAAACCTGCTTGCGCCTCTCAATTCCCTGCAGACGGAGGATAGTCAGAATTTTGCTGGCAGAGACCGGGACATCGAAGGGGTGACAACACCGCCTCAGGAGCAACCTGCAGGCTTTCAGCCTCTATTCCTATTGCCGCTCCTCGCGGCGTTGGTTGTGCTGATCGTCTTTCTCAGCCGCCGGTATACTCTCCCGGCGCGTGTCCCTGTAGCTTTGCGCACTGCCATCGAGCGCAGCGGCCTCGACGTCCCCGCCTGGGTGGTCCGGTGGGAGAAGTGGGTTAAGCTCTCCCCTGTTGAAAGAGCTTTTGAAAGTGTGAATTTCGGATTGCGATATCTGGATCGAGGGGTTCCCGTCCACACTACACCTATGGAACGCGCTGCGAAATTGACGCGCATCCTGCCTGCGAAAGCGGATGAGATTAAAGTCCTTCTGGACGAACATCAGACATCCCTTTATACTTCCAGAATTGCAGACGTCACAGAAGCCCGCCGTGCCGCGTCCGATTTACGCAAACAGGTTATCGTGGAACGAATTCGTTACTTGTTTTTTGGCAAACCCATTCGCTAATTTTTCCAAATCACCAGCGGCGGTTCTTGGTGGCGTGAAGGGAACATGATGGATTCAATCAAAGCCAAGACCATCTCTATTAATGATCAAGTCGTTGCTGCCACCCAGCAAAGCGCCAAACTGCGCAACTCTATGGAATTCAAGCACGTGCCGCAGGAGGCAGTCGATGGGCTTAAGACCCTTGAAAATTCGCTAACGGGCATCAGCGAGCTGTTGATCCCTTTTGAACAGCGCTTTGGCCACCTGGAGGAATTGGCGGGGATCGGGCAGGTCATCAACTCCACGCTTGAGGTCGATGAGGTGCTCCAGATCGTAATGGACACCATCGTCCGGATGATGGGGGCAGAACGGGGTTTCCTCATGCTGCGCGACGAACGCGGGGAAATGGTCTCCCGCATCGCACGCAACTGGGAGCAGGAATCCATCAACCAGAACGAATTTGCCATCAGCCGCAGTGTGGTCCAGCGCGTGATCGACGGCGGCGAACCGGTTCTCACCACGAATGCACGTGAAGACCCGCGCTTCGGCGGGCAGGAAAGCATTATTGCCTTTAATTTGCGCTCGATCCTGTGCGTCCCGTTGATGGTGAAATCAGAATTGATCGGCGTTATCTACACCGATAACCGTATTCGAACCGGCATTTTCTCTGAATCAGACCGTGACCTGCTCCAGGCGTTTGCCAACCAAGCCGCGGTTGCTATCGAGAATGCCCGACTGTTCTCCTCCCTCAAGCGCACCCTCGAAGAAGTGACCGAACTTAAGAACCTGATGGACGATGTCTTTGCTTCCATCGTATCGGGCGTGATCACCGCGGATGCCAAGGATCAGATCACACTGTGTAACCGCGCCGCTGCCTCGATCCTGGGACGCGCCTCCGCTGAAATCGTGGGGCGGCCACTTGACGAAATTATGTCCACCTTCGCGAACGATATCCTGCCGCATCTCAACTCCGTCCGTAAAAGCGACCAGCCCATCCTCGGGCTGGAGCTGACACACGATCTGCCCGAACGCGGTTCTGTGGATTGGCGTTTCAACCTCTCCCCGCTTAAAGATGCCGGGCAAAAAACACAGGGCGTGGCTATTGTATTGGACGATATGACCGAACGAAAAAAACTCGAAGGACAGCGCAAGTTACTGCAGCGCATGGTATCCCCGGCTGTGCTCGATCAGATCGACCCCAACAGTCTGCAGATCGGCGGCAAAAAGGTGTACATCACGATCCTGTTCGCCGACATTCGCGGCTTTACGGCTTACAGCGAACAACATTCCCCGGAAGAACTGGTCGCGGTCCTGAACCGCTATCTTGCCGCGGCGGCGGATGCGGTGCTTGCCAGCGAAGGCACCGTGGACAAATTCCTCGGCGATGCGGTCATGGCGTGGTACAACGCACCTCTGCCGCAACCGGATCACACGCTGCGTGCCGTCAAATCTGCGCTGGCGATACGCGATGCCGTTGCCGCGTTACATGCGGAATTGCCGAAGGAAGCCCATCTCGATTTCGGCGTGGGGATACATTATGGCGATGCAGTACTGGGATGGATCGGCACGGAAAAACGCCTCGAGTACACTGCCATCAGCGACAGCGTCAACACGACGAAACGCATCCAGGAGAATTGCGCCAAGAATCAAATCCTGATCAGCCGGGAAGCCTACGAGCGCGTGAAGGACGAGATCGACGCCAAACCGTTTGTGCCCCTTTCGGTAAAAGGCAAGACGCAGCCTCTGGATGTGTATGAGGTGGTGGGATTAAAAGGTTAAAACCAGGTAGGGTGCGGCAGCTGCCGCACCCTACCTGTCTTAATTACCAGACTCGACTTACAAATTTCACCAACTGCTCCATGCCCTGCGCGATGGGCACTGTGTTGATATATTCATGGACCGTGTGGGCACTGCCGCCGGTGGTGATCCCCAGCACAAGGGCAGGATAGCCTTTGCTGAGCGGTATATTTGCATCGGTGGAGCCAGAGATCAGACCCGCCTCCAGCCCCAGTTCCTGCAAACAGTCCCTTGCCAGCATCACCAGAGGATGCCCCACAGCGATCTCACCCGCCGGGCGTTGACCGATCACCTCGGATTCCATACTCACACCCGGTCGGTTCGCCTTCTGGATCAATCGCTCCACAGCAGAGACCAGCGCGGCTAAAGCTTCCTGGCCCTCGGAACGCAGATCCAGGTCGAGCGTCGCCTCAGGCGCGATCACGTTGACCGAGGTGCCCCCTGATATCCTGCCTACGTTCATGGTCGTGCGCGGATGATTCGGCAGGCTGAGAGAAGCCAGCTCCACAACCAGTCTCGCCAATTCATGCACGGCGGAGGGCTGACCATAGTCGGACCAGGAATGTCCACCGGGTGTGCGCGCCGTGACACGGTAACGCTTCACACCGACCGCGCGATGATAGACGTGTCCCAGCGCCAACCCTTCTAAAACGAGATAGGCACGTATATTTTCCCCAAAGCGATCGACAACTGCCTTCATGCCTCGCAGATCGCCAAGCCCTTCCTCACAGACGTTTGCCACAAACCAGATGTCGCCGCGCGGCTGAAAGCCTCGTTCCCGTAAGGACCAGAGCAAACCGAATAACGCGGCAACGCCGAGGGAGTTATCTCCAAGCCCCGGACCGTGGATCAGGTCGGTACCTCGCGACACGCGCAGAGTTGTCTCGAGAGGGAAGACAGTATCCAGATGCGCGCTCACGATCAGCGGCTTTCCCGTTCCCTTGCCAGGCCAGCGCGCAAATACATTCCCGGTTTCATCGACACAGAGATCATCCAATGCTTCGGCAAAGAACAAATCGTGTATCAGCTCTGCCCTTTTTTGCTCGTAGAATGTGGGTGCAGGAATTTGCTGAATCTGAATCGCACGCTCCACGACACGACTGACAAACTCATTCATTAGACTGTCCTCACCATATCTCTCAACGCGCCCAGGCGCGCCTGCGCCAGCCCGGGTAATACATCCAGTGGATAGAACGCGCCGCTCCCCTCCAGTTTCAGCGAAGCAGAAATGTTTCCGTATAGCACACCTTCCAATGGATCATAATTTTTGCAATAGCCCGCCAGGAAGCCGCCACAGAACGCTTCCCCCGCGCCGGTGGGATCCGCCAGCCGCGCCGGATAGGCAGGAATTTCCCACTTCTTCTTCGTGTTTGTATCATACAGCAGCTGCCCGCGGGCGCCGCACTTGATCACCACATATTCACAACCATAGACAGAAACTGCCTTCGCCATTTCCCAAAGATCATAGGTTTCACCCCAGAACAAATTGCACAGCTCTTCCTGGGAAGGGAGAAAGGCGGTCACGCCGTTGAGCAGTGCCGGCAATTCGCGCCGCGCGGTCGGGGTCATGGTGGCAGGTCCCGGGTCCAGCACGAAGGTATGGACGCTGCCGCGCTTCATTCCTGCGATCAACTGCGTCTGTGTAACCAGGTCCATGGGGCACAACAGGGCACCCCGCGCGGTCAGATAATCGTTGGGAATATCGGTCACGATCATCATGCGCGCTTCGTCGGGCTTCTTCTTCGGATCGGGAGGCTGATAGCCAAGCAGGGACTTGGGGAACGTCAGCCCGCGCCGCGCGAAATGGGAGACGGGGTTAATGCGATTCGCTTCGAATGATTCATTATAGGAAATAAATTCCCGGACATCCAGGTCTTTCGAGACAACGCGAATGCCAGACGTATCGAAACCACGGTGGATACACAGGTTCAACCATTCACGTGGATAGTCATTCCCGACGCGCCCCACGAGGCCGATCTCGGACTCCCAGACCCGCAGCCCCGCGGCGGCATACAGCAGACCTCCGCCGGGCACATCGAGCCGTGCCGGACCATCTGGAGGCAGGAGATACTCACGGGTTAATTGACCAAAAACCAGGAATTGCGGTTCCATGCGTCAGATAATTCTCAATGTTCCACAAAAAGTTGAAACAGGGGTGTGGGCTGCGCCCGCACCCCTGTTATCGGGCCTTTCCTAGGCGTTTCATACTCTTTAGATTATAAAAGAAAAGGCGACAGCCATTCACGACCGTCACCCAATCAAAGGAAATCCTAATCTTTTATGATTGCTCCACAAACGGACCCGGCGCAGGCGGCGAATGCTGGGGCTGTCCTGTGGGCAGCAAAAACGTAAATTTGCTGCCTTTGCCCTCTTCGCTTTCTGCCCAGATGCGCCCGCCGTGCAGATCGATCATTGCCTTTGCCACGGCAAGCCCCATCCCCATACCTCCGTAGCGCCGTGTGAGGTGCGTTTCGACCTGGAAGAAGCGTTCGAATACGCGCGGTAGATCTCGCGCCGGGATGCCGATCCCATCGTCCATGACTGTCACTTTGTAATACCCGGAATCCTCTTCCACCTGTATGGTCACGTGCCCGCCAGATTCCGTGAACTGGAGCGCATTCTTGACGAGATTGCTCAAGGCGATGCTGAGCTTGATTGCATCCGCATCGAGATGAAATGGCGACTCCCCGCCATCCGATTTGAGCGTAATGTTCTTTGATTTTGCCTCATCCTGAAATGTATCGACCACATCATCTATGATCCGGGTTAAGGACACCATCTGGTTTCGTACGCGGGCCGCGCCGTTTTGAATATTATCCACGTCCGAAAGATTTTCAACGATCGTTTTCAATTTCGTGGCGTTGCGAATAATCATATCCAACTGTTCGGCATACTCTTCGCGCGCCAGCTCGCGCAGGAACGTTGCATGACCGAGGATCAAGCCCAAAGGCGTTCGCAGCTCGTGAGAGGCAATGGCGATGAAGTCCGTTTTGAGGCGTTCGAGTTCGGCGAGTTCGATAGCTGCGGCGCGCACCTTGCGCTGGAGAGAGACATTTTGGATCGCCTGAGCGGCAAGGGCGGCGAGTGTTTCCAGAATTGTCAGATCTTCTTCGGTATAATGGGCGTTATCTTTTTTATTGAGTGCTTCCAGCACACCAACGACTTCACCACGCACGATAAGCGGGACTGCCACGAGAGAGTGTGTGACATGTTTCGTGACGCGGTCCACCACTTTGAAATGACGTTGATCCACCTTGACATCCTGGATCATCAACGGCTGTCCCCGGCGATAGACCCAGCCAGCCGCGCTGCCATCCAG
>Ga0075429_100003558_pt1 | contig 13275 bp, 8 predicted proteins | sample RhiMetdeltSRZDD3_FD_75295 | JGI IMG/M metagenome (GOLD analysis project Ga0075429, IMG submission 75295) | Populus rhizosphere microbial communities from Tennessee, USA - Rhizosphere MetaG P. deltoides SRZDD3 | ecosystem: Host-associated > Plants > Roots > Rhizosphere > Soil | place: USA...
ATCGACGCGTTTCGGCTCGAGCGCCGTTTCGACTTTGTATTCCCATGGCCCATTGAGCCAGATCGGCTTCGACAGGTCGGCGACGGACGAGCGAAGCGACATCTCGCCTGCGCGACCGAAACCACCTTCTCCGGCGCGATCGAAAACACGCACCGCGATCACGTTCGATCCGGCGCGTACAAGCGAACCCGGAACGACGTACATCCGCGGGACCTGGTGACTGTCCGGCGTGTCTCTTCCGGTCGAACCGATCTTCGTGCCGTTGAAATACGTAGTATCGTAGTCGTCGATGGCCGTGAGATTCAGAATGAGGTTCAGGCCGGCCCAATGCTCCGGCACTACGACGACTTTTCGAAACCAGACGGCGCCGTCGATCATCAGTCCCGCAGCCTCGAACTGTTTCGGCAGATCGATCTTGGACCAGTCGGCTGTTGATATACCCGTATTCGCGTATCCCAGCGCCTCGCCTTTGTTCTCGCCATCGATGTAGAGGTTCTGCTCTTCCCACTTCGCCAGCGCTTGCGCGTAAGTCTCTTTCGTTTTCGGCAGCGCGTTCAAACTGCTTTCGAACCGATCTAGTATCGGTTTCAGTTCGGGTGACGAAAGAAGACCTTCATGACTGGTCCATGCTTCCGCGGGCGTGCCGCCCCACGACGTGTTGATTAAACCGATCGGCGTCTTCAGATGTTGATGAAGCTCACGTCCGAAGAAGTATCCGACGGCGGAAAACTGCCCGGCCTCCTCCGGCGTCGTGACGACCCAGCGACCCCGCACGTCGTCGAGCGGCGACGTCGAGATCTTCTTTTCTACCGTGAACAACCGGATCTCGTTGTAGTTGGCCTTCGCGAGGACGTCAGCAGCGTTATCCGTATTGCTGAGCGGCCACTCCATGTTCGATTGCCCCGAGCAGATCCATACCTCGCCGACCAGCACGTTCTTGATCGTCAAGACGTTGTCGCCTTTGACGATCAACTCTGAGGGGGCACCGCCACCTGCTTTCAACGGCCCGAGCCACACTTCCCAGCGGCCCCGCGCATTGGCGACCGTGTTGGCGGACTTCTTGTCGAACGTGACGGTGACGTGCTCTCCAGCGTTTGCAGTTCCCCAGATGCGGACCTTCATGTCACGCTGCAACACCATGTTGTCGCTGATGATTGCGGGAAGACGAACTTCAGCGCGCACGACGCCGGCAAGAATCAGAACCAGTACCAGCCTGAAGCTATTTGCAAACACGGAATTTAGTATGTTCATGCGAGACGGTACTCGAAAACGAACCGGCCGATTTGGATCGTTCCCTTGCCACCGGTTGCGGGTTGAATCAACAGTGTGCGGACCATGGAGCTCTTGCGGTTGCGAAACGCTTCGACGCTGCCAACCTCGTCTCCGCTCGAAGCGCGATAAAACGTGATCGTGATGCTGTCCGGCGTCTTACGCTGGTAACCGAAAACATACTCGCCCGGTTCGAGCGAAAAATCTCCAACCTGCATCGGCACCTGAACGATGAAGAAATGCGAATACTTCCCTTCCGCGGAGTAGCCCGCGGTAATCATCACCACGCCCGCGATGAACTTGCCTTTTCCGTCGGTGACGCCGGACGCCGTGCGAAACTCAGTTTCGATGTTCTCCTTGATCACCGCCGCGCGAGCAGGAATGACTTTCTTGAGCTCCGCTTCCGAAGCGACGCGCCAGCCGGCCGCGTTGCCGCCCACGTTAGCGAATGCCACCGTCCAGATCAGCAGCAGCAGTGCGAGCGCGTTTGCAAGTTTCTTCTTCATCAAATTCTCCACCCGGGTCCCTGAAGGTTGACGCTTCTCATAATTACATGAGTTTCCCGGAATGTTAAAGTATGCGCAGGACAAATGCGTCGCCTACGACACTTTCCAGTTGCCGCGGCACTTCTTTTTATCGCCATCACTAGCTCTCCGGGCCTGGATCCAAACAGAAGTCTGAACGATTTTGGCCACCAGTCATGGCTGACTGAAAACGGTCTGCCGCAGAACACGGTTCAGGCAATCGTCCAGACGCAGGACGGCTATCTTTGGATCGGAACGCAGGAAGGCGTTGCTCGTTTCGACGGCGTGAATTTCACGGTGTTCGACAAAGAGAATACGCCCGCGTTCAAAAGCAATGACATTCGTTTTTTGCAACCAGACCGGCGAGGCCGCTTATGGATCAGCACGTCTTACGGGCTCGTGTGCCGCGACAATGGCGAGTTTCGCGGTTATACCGTAAACGAAGGTTTGCCTGACAACAGCATCGGACCAATCGTCGAAGACGCGAGTGGAAACATCTGGATCGGCACTGCCGGCGGCCTCGCGCGTTTTGAAAACGAAAAATTCAAAACGTTTACGACCGAGCAAGGGTTATCCAGCAACCTGGTTCTGACGCTGTACGCGAGAACAAACGGAACGATATTGGTCGGAACATCGGCAGGCGTTCAATCCGTCAGCGGCGATAAGTTTACTAGTTGGACCATTCCCTCGCTGATGCTGCCCTCGAACATTCTGGCGATGGCGGAGACGAAGAACGGGCAGGTGTGGTACGGGACGCCTTATGGTCTTTACGGGCTTCATGGAGGGATTCCGCTCAACTTGCCGAACGAACGCATCAGCGCGTTGCTGGCCGACCGCGAGGGCGCACTCTGGATAGGAACTCCGGGCGGTATCGCGCGTTGGCAAAACGGCAAACTCGAAACGTTCACTTCGGCGAACGGACTCTCGAGCAACCTCGTCCTCTCGATGTTCGAGGATCGCGAAGGCAGCATCTGGATCGGCACGGAAGCGGGCGGCCTGAACCAACTGAAAAGCAAAAAGTTCAAGACGTTCACGACCAGGGAGGGACTGCCGAGCGATCTCGTAAAGACTGTTTACCAGGAGGCGCAGGGAGGAATCTGGATTGGTTCCAACGGCGGCGGTCTGACGCTTTTCAAGGACGGCAAGTTCACGACATGGACCACGAAAGACGGTTTGTCGAGCGACGTCGTTCTTTCGCTCGCGGGCGACAAGGAAGGAACGATCTGGGTCGGCACGCCTGATGGTCTCAACCGTTTCCGGGACGGAAATTTTCAGTTGTTCACGTTTGCCGACGGGCTTTCGAACGACCTCATCCGCTCGGTTTTCGTCGATCGCAGCGGCGTGCTCTGGGTCGGCACTCGCGACGGTCTCAACGTGCTTCGCGGCAAAGAGTTTACGACCTTCACAACGCAGGACGGGCTCGCGAACAACTTCATAGGCGCCATCTATGAAGACTCCAAAGGCAATCTCTGGGTCGGCACCCTCGGTGGTTTGAGCAGGATAAAAGACGGCAAGTTTCAGACGTTCACGATCAAGGACGGCCTCTCCAGCAACACAGTCATATCGCTTTACGAAGACGTGTCCGGCGACCTCTGGATCGGAACGAACGGCGGCGGCCTGAACCGGCTGCGCGGCGACAAGTTCGTGTCTTTCACTTCCGGCAAGGGCCTCTCGGCTGACGTCATCTATCGCATCCTCGAAGACAAACAGCAGAACCTGTGGTGCAGCTCGAATAAAGGCATCTTCCGCGTCAACAAAGCCGAGCTCGAAAAGGCTGCGAACGACGCCAACTACAACGTGAATCCAGTGTTCTATGGCCCGGCTGACGGGACGTTGACGCGCGAGGCCAGCGGCGGCGGCCATCCTGCGGGCTGGCAAACGAGCGACGGCCGCATGTGGTTCGCTACTATTAAAGGACTGGCCGTCATCGATCCCGAACACATTCCACTCAACACTACGCCGCCGCCGATCGCGATCGAACAGCTCGTCGTCGATAATAAAAACGCCGCCTTGAACCAGGAAGTGTCACTTTCACCGGGCACTTCGCGGTTGGACTTCTACTACACGGCGCTGAGTTTTATCGCGCCCGAGAACGTGCGTTTCAAATACAAGCTCGAAGGTTTCGACGACAACTGGATCGATGCGGGCTCACGGCGCGTGGCTTCGTATACCAACTTGCGGCCCGGAAATTACAAGTTTCGCGTGATCGCCGCTAACAACGACGGCGTTTGGAACGAGAGCGGCGCCGCTGTTGATTTCTATTTGCAGCCGCGCTTTTATCAGACTTACTCGTTCTACATACTGTGCGTGTTGTTGTTGGCGGCGGCCGGCTGGCTGCTGTATCGCATGCGCGTGAGGCGAATGGCGCTCGAGTTTCGCGCCGTGCTCTCCGAGCGCAACCGCATCGCGCGTGAGATACACGACAACCTGGCCCAGGACATTCTCGGCATCTCTGTTCAATTGGAGCTCGTCGCGAGACTTATGCCGGCGGCGGCTGAGGCCGCCAAGGGCCATCTGGATCGAGCACGGCTGCTGGTGCGAAACAGCATGACCGAAGCGCGGCGTTATGTTTGGGACTTGCGTTCCCAGGAACTACACAAAAAGGATCTGCCGGCGGCGCTGCGCGACACGACCAGCCGGTTGACTGCCGATACCGGAATCGACGCGGTCGTTGAGGTGACCGGACCGCCGCAACCGTTGCCGGTCGCCGTCGAGACAAACCTGTTGCGCATCGGACAGGAAGCAGTCAACAACGCGGTGAAGCACGCGCAGGCGAAACGTATCGACGTCGGGCTGAACTTCGATGCGCATAACGTGCGGCTCAGTGTTCGCGACGACGGCCGCGGCTTCAATCCGAACGATCAGATCGGCGACGGCCACTTCGGACTCATCGGCATGCGCGAGCGCGCCGAGCAGATCGGCGGCGTCCTGACAATCGACAGCGCAGTCGAACGCGGCACGCAGATTCTTGTTACAATCGGGCTCGAGAAAGGATGAACAAGTTTTGACCAACAAGATCCGCGTAATGGTGATCGACGATCAGGCGGTAGTCAGGCAGGGCTTCGTTTCTCTCATCAACACTGTCGCCGACATGGAAGTCATCGCCCAGGGAGTGAACGGGCAGCAGGCGCTCGAGCTTTACCGCGAGCATCAGCCGGACATCACGCTGATGGACCTGCGGATGCCGGTGATGAGCGGCGTCGAAGCGATTGCGAAGATCCGTCAGCAGTTTGCGGAAGCGCGCATCATCGTGCTCACCACTTACGACGGAGACGAAGACATCTACCGCGCGCTACAGGCGGGCGCGCAGGGCTACTTGCTGAAAGACATGTTCTTCGAAGAGCTGGAAGACGCGATCCGCAAGGTCCATGCTGGAGCAAAGCGGCTACCGGCCGTCGTTGCGGAACGACTGGCCGAGCGAATGGGCGCGTCTGAGCTGACGTTGCGAGAGTTGGAAGTGCTTCAGGAGATCGTGAAAGGTAAGACCAACAAGGAGATCGCGACTACGCTGCACATCAGCGAAGCGACGGTGAAGAGTCACATCAACAACATTCTCGGGAAACTCGGCGTAAGTGACCGCACCCAGGCCGCCACACGCGCGCTCCAACGCGGGATCGTCCACCTGTAACCTCAATCTAAAGTTGGAGACGATGGCCCAACATACAGGCCATGACAGCTCTCAGAAATACTGCTACTTTCGCTGCGTTCTACACCAATTTTCCGGTTCCGAGGAATCAAGAGCTTCTTATCCTACCTAACTTGTTGCAGACCTAAAAAAGAGGCTTGATTCAAAATCACATATCCTCGGAACCGGATTTCACTTCATCGCACACGAATCGTTTTCCTTAACCTCGCGTCAGTAGAAGATCCACCGACGATAATTTCTACCTGATCCTTTTCGACCGTCCACTGGTCCTTGTCCGCATCCCAGTAAGCCAGCCGCGACGCCGGCAGCGAGAGCGTTACTGTTTTCTCCTCCTGCGGACGCAGATGGACGCGGCTGAACGCCTTCAACTCCTTCAAAGGACGAGCGACAGCGGAATCGACGTGCCTGACATACAACTGCACGACTTCATCCCCGGCGCGCCGTCCTGTGTTCTTCACGACGACGCTGACGTTGATCTGACCGCCGGCCGACAGCGACGGCATGCTCGTCTTCAAATCTCGATAAGCAAACGTGGTGTAACTCAAGCCATAACCGAACGGGTACAGCGGCGTGTCGCGAAAGTACATGTAAGTTCTTCCACGACGGATGTCGTAGTCCATCATCGGCGGCAACTGCTGGAGTGATCTGGGCCACGTCTGCACTAAACGGCCGGCCGGGTTGTAATCGCCGAACAACACGCTCGCGAGAGCGCGCCCTTCTTCCTGAGCGTTAAGCGCCATGTGAACAATCGCGGGCACGTTGTCCTGAGTCCAGTTGATCGCATACGGAAAGCTCGCCTTGAGCACCACGATCGTCTTCGGGTTCGCCTGAAACACCGCCTTGATCAACTCTTCCTGTTCCAACGTGATCGACTGCCGATCCACGGCCTCGCGTCCTTCACTCGGCACGGATACTTTCGCCCACACGTTGTCGAAACCGCCGTTCGGATGATTACCGACGCAGACGATAGCAACGTCTGACTCGCGCGCGGCTTTGACCGCAGCCTCGCCATCGGTGGCGTAGTTGACCTTCACGGATTGGCCCACGGCGTTTTTGATTCCTTCGAGCGGCGAGATGGCGTACGGAGGCGTCCCGCTGTACCAATCGAGCAAAACTTCATTCGCACGTGGGCCAACCACCGCGATCGATTTCAGCGACTTCTGATCCAGCGGCAAGAGATTCGACGAGTTCTTCAACAGGACGATCGATTTCTGAGCGGCGAGCAGCGCCAGTGATTTGTGTTTATCGGTGAGCCACGGGTCCGTCTGTTCCTGGCCAATAGATGAATAGGGAACGAGCGATGGAGGATCGAGCAAGCCAAGCCGGATCATGACTCTAAAGTTGCCTCGCAGTGCGCGATCGATGTCGGCCTCAGTCAACAGGCCTTTCTTCAGTGCGCCCCTGACGGCGTCGCGGTAGTCGTCGAGAAACTGGCCGATGCCGGCTTTTACCGATTCCGCGGCGGCGGTCTCGAAATCCGGGTAGTACTTGTGAGCGGTGACCATCAGGCGCATCGCCCCGGCATCTGTACAGATGATTCCATCCTGGCCCCACTGCTCGCGGGTGATCTTCTGGAGCACGGGATTGATGGTCATCGGAACTTTGTTGACGGCGTTGTAAGCGGCCATGTACGCGCGCGAGCCGCCTTCGATCACGCCCATGCGAAACGGCATCGCATAGTATTCGTGAAACAGACGTTCGTCGAAATCGGAGCTTGATTTGTCACGATCGTTCTCATTGCTGTTGGCGAGGAAGTGCTTCATCAGCGCGGCTGACTGCCAGTAGGTCGGGTGATCACCCTGGAGACCTTTGGTGAAGGCGACGACGAGCGCGCCGTTGAGGTACGCGTCCTCGCCGTAGCACTCTTCCGTTCGGCCCCAACGCGGATCGCGTCCGAGATCGGCGTTGGGAGATCTGATCACGATTCCGCCCTGATGATATTTCGGGCTCTGAAAAACGTAACGCGCCTCGTAGCCTTCGACCTGTCCGGCCCGTTTCAACAGCTCCTGGTCCCACGTCTCTCCGAGCCCGATTCCCTGTGGAAACGTGGTGCTCGGGATCGTCAACGGCCGGCCCCATTTGCCTGGACCACCTTGAGTCAAACCGTGGATGCCCTCGACGTGGCCGCTGCCCCTGATGCCGAGGCGAGCAACGCTTGGGTTCGTGTCGAGACATTCGATCTTCTCGTCGAGTGTCATCAACGAGAGAATGTTATCGACGCGCTGTTCGATAGGAAGAGCGGGATTTTGGAAAGGATGCGACGGCGCCTGCGACTGCGGCGACTGCGCCGCGATCATCATGGCGGCGGCCACGCAGATCGACAACAACATCAAACGAATGCTGTTTACGATCATTGGCCGCCTTCGACAACCTTCAGGTATTTGCGTATCGGTGGATTGGTCAGCTTGTCGACGCGCCCGCTGGGCCACTTGATCTCGATGCTGTCGATCTTCGTCGCCGCGCCGATGCCCAGAATTTCGCGCGGATCGTGCGACGAAAGATAACTGCCGCCGGCGGTCTTCAGACGGCGATACTTCACGCCGCCCGCTTCCCATGTGATCATCGCGCCGACTGCTCCGGGATTGCTGCGCGTCGCGACGAGGTTCAGACCGATCCAGTTGTTTCGGTTGCCGCCCTCGTTTCGCAACAACAGCGGCGCGTCGCCGTTATTGATGATCAGGACGTCGAGATCTCCGTCGTTATCGTAATCGCCGGCGGACAAGCCGCGCGCCGGATAGTCTTTGGCGAAAGGCGCTCCGGAAATGGCGCTGACGTTCTTGTACATGCCCTTCACGTTCTCAAACATCAACAACGGCTCTTTGTATTTAACTTTGAGCGTCTGCAGCTCGACCATGTCGTCCGGATGGCCGTTGGCCAGTATCAGATCGGCATCGCCGTCGTTGTCATAATCGAAGAAACGCAAGCCCCAACCGCTGAGCAGCCGCGTCGCCGGTGCGATCTCGCCCGGCTTGTCGATGAAGGTCAGATCTTTCTGGTTATGGTAGAGACTGAACAACTCCTGATCGATATTCGCGACGAACAAGTCCTGCCAGCCGTCGCCGTCGTAATCAGTCGCGTCAACGCCCATTCCCGACCGCGGCGAGCCCGAATCGCTGTACGCGACGCCGGACAGCAAGCCGGCCTCTTCAAATTTTCCCTTTCCTTTATTTACGAAGAGGAAGTTCGCGAGCGTGTCGTTGGCGACGAAGAGATCCATCAAGCCGTCGTTGTTGACGTCAGTCGCAACAGCGCCAAACGATTTTCCGAGCGAGGCGGCGATGCCGGAATCTTTGCTGACGTCGAGAAACTTACCGCCTCCCTGGTTGTGGAACAAAAAACTCGAGCGAGGCTTGAAGACGCGGGGAACGCAGTAATAGCGGCGCCCGACACGATTGTCGCCGCAGAAGATCGTGCCGTTGCCGCTGTACTGCACGAAGCTCGAGACGAAGAGATCCAGCTTGCTGTCGTTGTCGTAGTCGAACCACGTCGCGCAGGTGGACCAGTTTGGCGCAGCGACCCCGGCCGTATCGGTCACGTTTGAAAAAGTGCCGTTGCCGTTGTTGTGAAAGAGCACATTGACGCCGTAGTTGGTGACGTACAAGTCCTGCCAGCCGTCGCCGTCGTAATCAGCCGCGGCAGCGCCCATTCCGAAGTGGCCCATCTGGCCGCACGCGACGCCGGCCTTGTCCGTCACGTCGACGAAAGTGCCGTCGCCGTTGTTTCGATACAAGGCGTTCTTGATCGGCGTCTTCGGATTGTAGAAGTCTGATGGTCCACTGTTGACGAGATAGATGTCCATCCAGCCGTCGTTGTCGTAGTCGAAGAAGAGACCGCCGCCGCCGCACGTCTCCGGAAGGTGGCGCAACTCGGAGCGCCCGTTGTCGTGGACCCACGTGATCTTGCTTTGCGCCGGCGTGACTTCGGCAAACGTCACTCGCGCCGCCGCAGTGTCGGGCGCGGAGTTTCGTTGAGCAGTAAGCGGTTGCAGCCAACCGCTGGCTAACAACAGTGCGACGACCGTCGCGGAGCAGAAATACTTCATGCGTCGTTTATGAGATGGCCGATTCAATTAGGAAACTTTTCTCCCGGTCTGACGACGCGGATGTAGTGATCGGTAAAATCGAAGTGCGCGGCCTTCACTTCCACTTTTGGCATGTGGCAGGAGGTGCAATCTTTATCAGCGACTGGACAGGTCCCCTTGCTGTCGGCCTTCGCCGGTTTGCCCTTCAACGAGTGACACGCCAAACACTTGCTGTCGTAGTGAGCGGAATCTTCTTTGAGATCTTCGTGCGGATTGTGACAGGCGACGCAGCTTATGGCCTTGTCGTCTGAATAACACTTGCTGTGGAAGATGCGATACGGCTGGAAGCGGACGTTGTTGATCTCGAGGCTCTTCAACAACGAGAATTCGTCGCTGCCGCGATGACACGACGCGCAGAACTGTTGCGTCAACTCGTCGCCGCTCAACCGGCCGGGATTGAAGATCAACCTCGAGCCCGGTTCACCTTCTTTAATCGCCGCGACGTGCTTGCCGCCTGGTCCATGACAACTCTCGCAGCGCACGCCGTGGACGAATTTGTCGAGACGCAATTGCGAGCCGCTGAGAGCACCCGTTGCGTGACAACTAAAACAGTCGGAAACCTCGCGATCGGAAAGGTGACGTCCAACCGCTTCGTTCAGCGACGCCGGTACGTTGCGCGGCGCGCCGATAGTGAAATCCAGCGCCTTCGTTTCTTTGTAGAAACTGACCAGGCTTTCGTAGAACTTGCCGTCGCGTTCGAGCACATAAGTTTGGCCCATCTTGCCTTCTCCGAAGGCATAGACGATAGGCAAGGTGATCGTGTCTTTTCCGTCAGTAACCGAGTAGATGCTTTGTTTGCCGTTGCGCTTGATCTGGTAGAAGTATGGACCATTGCGCATCATCAATTGCGGGTTCTCATTGAGGATTTTCGACGTCGCGACCGGCTCCATCGCCATGGCCATGCCGGTTTGAGCGTGCGCGGCCACGTACTTCTTGTGACATTCAGCGCACGCCTGGTCGCCGAGAAACACGGCATCCGCCGGAACTCTTCTCGGGTTCCAACGCGCGACGACGGTATTCACCTGACCGCTGACTGAGAGCGGCTCGAGCATCACGACGGCCGCGGCCATCAGGCTCAAGGCAATCGCCACCACAATTAACAATGACTGTCTGATCCGTGAATTCATTTGGGATTCTTTAATGCGTGTTACGGATTCGGCTTGTCCGGTGTTTGATCTGGCGCCGGGCCAGACTTATCGAGCTGGCGCTTCTGATTGAACTCGTCCTGTAGCTTTTTGAAGGCCTCGCGTTCGCGCGCGGCTTCCTGCTTGCGGCCGGCACGCGTGTAAGCGCGCGCTAGAGCGAAATGCATTTCGGGGCTCGACGGCGCGAGCCGTACTCCTTCTTCCAACTCCTTGATTGAGCGCTCAACTTCTCCGAGCTCGAGCAGCACACGGCCGAGCACGTTGCGCGCCGCGTACAACTTCGGCGCGAGTTGAACTGCTTTCTCCGCCAGCGGCAGCGCATCGTTGAATTGATCTCGCTTGAGATACTCAAACGCCATCTGCACCATCGCCGGATAATGCAACGGCGAGATCTCCAGTTCGCGTTTGAATTCCTTCAGCGCAAGGTCAGCGTCCTGCGACAACATGAAAACGCCAAACGGGTAGTGGATGTTTGGATCGTTCGGATAACGAGACAACAACATGTCGAACGCCGCACGCGCCTGCGGCTGGCGGCGTGCCGCCATGTTGTAGCCCGCCTGCCCGGCGATGAGAATCTTTTCTCGCTGCACCGCCGGAATCTCCTTCGGCAGGTAAGGCATTCTCAGCAGCGTCAGGCCGAAAGCCTCGATGATCTTCGGACTGTCGTTCCCCACGCGCATGAACTCACTCAACACTTCGTACGCGCTTTCAAAAAGCTCGAAGCGAACATACAGCAACGCAGTGTGGTAACGAACAACCGCGGCAAGCTCGGTATCGTCGTTCACTCCCTGCGCGCGCGCACGCTGTAGCGACATGACCGACTTCTCGAAATCGCCGGTCTGAAACTGACATAGACCAAGCATCGCCCATGCGGGTCCGCGGTTCGGCTCGAGCGCCGCGAGGTTCATAAACGCGTCGCGGGCCTGCGGGTACAAGTCTTTCTGATAAAAGATCGCGCCGACGTACCACCAACCTTCGGACCACTTGGGGCGAATTTTCAAAGCCTCGCCGTAAAGCGAAACTGCATCCTCGAGACGCTCGGCTAATCGCGCCTCGTCAGCAAGTTTGACGAAGCGATCAAAGTCCGCGTCGCTTTTGGCGGACGCTTGCGGCGGCGGAGTTTTAGTTTTCGCCTGCGGTTTGCGCGTAGACTGCGCCGAGCCCGCCGCCCAGCAGATGAGCAACACGGTCAGCAAAGCTACGACTGTGAACAAACGGTTCATGATATTCGCGATATTCACAGACCGGGTCACGGCTGCGGCCGTTTTATGTCGTTCGGCTGCGGTTTCGCAGGCGTTGGCTCTTCAACCTGAGCGCCTGGCTGTTTCGCCTGTTGCTCGGCATTCGACTTTTGAATGAGCGCCTTCTCGCGGTCGCCATCCGCTTTGCGATTCAAACGGTAATAGACTGACGCCAGCAGCACACGCGCTTCGACGAAGTCGCCGTGCTCTTTCAAAACACCTTCGAGCAACGGAAGCGCATCGTTTGGTTTGCCTGCCGCAGCGAAAGCTGCCGCGAGGTGATAACGCGCGTACTGTTCTCGCGGACGCAGTTGGACCGCACGGCGCAAGTGGCTGAGAGCTTCATCGAACAGCCGGTCGTGCCGGAGCAACATTCCGAGGTAAAGATTGGAGTCGAAATCGTTCGGGTTGCCGGCGAGCTCATTTCTGAAAGCGACCTTGGCCCTGTCCGTGTCTCCCAAACGCATCAACACGCGGCCGTGCCATCCCTGAACACCCGGCAGCTTCGGATTCAACTCGATCGCTCGCTGCGACTCTTTGAGAGCGCCTTGCGCATCGTCCGCCAGCAACAGAATCGACGCCATCAGCAGATGAGCTTCGACGGAGTCTTCGTGCCGAAACAGACGATCGATGATCGCCTGCCCTTTTTCTAACTGCCCGTCGCCGATGAGTGCGCTGCCAAGCAGGTATGCGAGCGTGCGGTTCGACGGATCGCTGTCCGCCATGGGCGAGAGCGACTGAATGACTTTCTTGTACTCGCCGAGCTTGACTTGAGCGTCCGCCAGCACCAAACGCGCATTCAACGTTTGCGGGTTCGACGGCGCCGAAGCGAGAAGCCCTTCCAGTTCAGCGGCCGCCTCCGTGAACCACGCGGCCTTGTAATAGGCGAGAGCAAGATTGAAACGAATTGGGTAGTTTGCGACGTCGGCCGCGAGGGCGCGTTTGTATTGTTCGATCGCGTCTTCGTAGCGGCCGAGTGCCGAGTACGCGGCGCCCAGGTTCGATCGCACGTCGACTCGCGCGGGATGCGTCGCGAGAATCGCAAGGTAGGCGCGCACCGCGCCCTGTAGATCACCCGACTGGTGCAACTGAGTAGCGCGCTCAAATTCACGCTCTACATCGCCCGCGGGACGCTGCGCTGATGCCGCGCCAACGCACACCGCTGACGCGATAAAAAACAAGATTGCAGCAACAACTTTGCACCGTCCTCTATTGAAAGCCATTTATAAATCCAGGCGAGCCTAAGATTGTGAGAGTATACAATAATTGACGTGTGTTTTGCCCTTTTGCGCCCCTCGGGATTCAACTATACTCCAGCGAAATGAAATCTTTTTTAGGTCTCCTTCTGATCGTTACGACTGGCCTCTCG
>Ga0075429_100003565_pt1 | contig 13261 bp, 6 predicted proteins | sample RhiMetdeltSRZDD3_FD_75295 | JGI IMG/M metagenome (GOLD analysis project Ga0075429, IMG submission 75295) | Populus rhizosphere microbial communities from Tennessee, USA - Rhizosphere MetaG P. deltoides SRZDD3 | ecosystem: Host-associated > Plants > Roots > Rhizosphere > Soil | place: USA...
TGCCCGACGAACGGTTAACCGTTGCGTTATTGGCGGGTGAAGTGATCGTCACAGTGGGCGGCACGTTGGTGGCTGCTGGTACGACATTAACGGTCACGGGTTGGCTCGTGGTAACACCACCATCGAAGTCATAAGCCTTTGCCGTAAGAACAACGGTTCCAGTAACCAGTGGCGTCCAGCCAAAACTGTAGGGTGCGGCCCCGTCCGTGTTGATCCGCGTAGTTCCTGCGTAGAACTCGACGAAGTCCACGGATCCATCAGGATCTACGGCAGTGGCGCTGATGGTCACCGGGGCGCCTTTGTTTACCGTTGCATTGTCGACGGGCGACGTCAATGTCACAGTGGGTGGCTGATTGCCGATAAAATTACTTTCACAGGTGAAATTGTCACCGTCACTATCGTCGCTATTGCTGCCATCTGAGCAGGTCGTGTTGCCCCAAAGGATGCCGCTCAGGTTGGTGCCAACTCTACGCTCGGAGCCCAGCAGATTCGCATTGCGGAGATCGGCATTGTTCAAGGATACATATGTAAGAGTGGTGAAGCTTAGATCTGCACCGCGTAAATCGGTGTTCCGCAGGTCACCACTTATTGCGGAACCTGAAAGGTCAGCATTTTGCAGAATAGAGGCCTCGAAGGTGTGGATACCTAACCAGGAATCACTTAAGTTGGCGCCACTGAGGTTGGCGTTACTCAAGGTGGCGAAGTAAAAATTTGCACCGCGCAAGTCCGCATTGATGAAACTCCCCCCGGGAGCATAGGCGTCGTCCAGATTTGTATTCCGCAGGCTTGCGTTATCAAAGGTGGCCGCAATCATATCCGAGCCATGCAGGCTGGCGTTATCCAGATTGGCACCGCTCAGGTTGGCGTTGCTTAAATTGACGCCCTCCATATTCCTTCCGCTGAGATCACAGTTCCTGAGATCCGCGAAAGGCACCAGATTCGGGGGATCCGTGCAGTCGGCGCCAACCGGCTCCTGCGCGGATGCAGTACCGGTCAACGTCAGAAGCATAATAACGACTAGCACGGCTGTGGAAAACCTTTTCATTTTTATACTCCTTGGTAAAAGGAAGGGGGACCCGACACGCAATGTGTTGCTCAAATGTCATACAAAGTTTTTCCATAAATGCATGGCAACATGTCCAGGATTACTTGTTTGCAAGCAACTCCTCTACAGATTTCTACGCATGAAGCAGAAGTTTAGATCTTTTTCAAGTTTGGGAAAAGGACTGTCTTGTCCGCAAGCAAGTACTGGCTTTTTCGCCAAAAAGAACTGCCCTGTGTGCTAACCAGTACTATCTTGTTAAGGCTTTTCCCCCTTCTTGCGAGGCCGGTCAGCACCAGGTTCATGTTCAGCTCCCTGAACCCCACTGCCCAAAAGGCCAAGCGTTAGGCTCGATTACTGACTTTTCAACAGGCTGCGACATTGTACGACAAAGAGCTACCGATCTTTCTCGCTGCACGAGAACGAACAATATCCTATAAGGCACTATCCCCCTCGGCGGTTCTACCTGTCATCAACTAGCTGTGCAGGCGTGAATCACGGTCACTATGTGGATACAATCCCAAAGTGGAGCATCATGGACGTTACGCCTCACGATCACTTCGCAAGTTTTGCAGTATTGCTTTTTACTTTTGCCCTGTAGGTTGTGATGATAAGCGCCCGACTAGAGATTTAATTGAAGATTCCCACATAACAGCTTATGTATTGTGATTGGCATTTTTCCTCCATGATTATGACATTGTCCACCTAAACAGCAAAAAACTGACAGTCGTTCAATAGGGTTTCCTGTCGTCTATTTTATGAAGGCTAATTATGGGGAGATTTCAGATGAACGCTCTCTTAGCCAGGGCTTGGGCGGTGGCGATCGTCATGTTGTGATAAGACCACCACTATCAAATCAATATGTAGATCCTATGTGAATGTAGGCAGATCGGTCATAATAAGTTTGCTCGATGTGATCATCCAAATCCCCCTCCAGAGGCCGACAAAGACCACCCTTAATTGCCGGCCTCCCATTGCTTAAAGTGGATAAAGATTAAGGATATATCGCTTTGAAGCGATCAGGATGAAGCCGCATATCCCTTATGCACCAAAAACAATATTTCCAATCTGAATCTGCGGCTGGACGTTGGTGAAGTTGGGAATATCAGCCATGATCTCAGCACCATGTGTAGCTAAGCCATTTTGCAGATCTTCCATTTTTTCAAAGAGCAGATATCCGATCGCGGCATAGGGAGCGGGTTCGCCGGGCACAATGCTGCCCAGGCCTTCATCCACTTCCGCTTCTACAGGGATACCCAAGCTCTGAAGCTTGCCCTTCGTCATCGGAACGTGTTTGGTGAGGTAGTACTCCATGTCAAAGTGACTGTCACTGGTCTTGGGGAATAAAACGGTTACACGGATCATTTTTTCTCCTTAGGTGGGTGGTTGGGATAAAAGGACTCTGGCAAACTCTATGACTTGATTTGATACTTACTATAGGGACCTCGCGTGTCACCAGCGTGTCATAGATCGTGTCAAAGTGCCTAAATTGGTGTGAAATATATGATTTAGTGGGTATAATGCGAATCCTGGGATGAATCAACAGGAGTGGTAAATCGATGACACTGGCCTTTCAGTTCCTCGGCCCCCCACAACTTAGCGTAGAAAACGAGCCTGTCAATGTAAATCGCCGGTCCATCGTGGCGCTTTTGGCGTACCTGTCCGTGGATGATCACAGACCAGCAGGTCGAACATATACGCGTGAATCTCTCAGCGCGCTGCTCTGGCCAGACTACGACCAAGTCAGGGCGTTTACAAACCTTCGTCATACACTGTGGGAAATCCAAAAATACTTTGGGTCAGGCTGGCTGATCACTAACCGGGAGACAATCGGTTTGAATCCAGACACGAAACTCTGGGTGGATGTCCATCTCTTTGAATCTCTGCTTCGCGAAGGCCTCCAGCAGAGCGATGTTTCCCTGCGCATTGTCCGGTTGGCCGAAGGTGTCAAACTTTACCGTCATCATTTTCTGGCAGGTTTCAACCTGAAAAACGCACCTACCTTTGATGAATGGTCCGTGGCAAAGGCGCACGACCTGCGGAACAAGCACACGGAGGCATTAACCCTGCTTGCGGAAGATTATTGCCTGCTAGGAGAAGCTGAGTCTGCCCTGCCATTTGCTCGACGACTAGCGATTCTTGACCCATTGAATGAATCTGCGCATCGCCTGCTGATGCAGATCTACAGTCAGGTTGGGCAGCACAATGCGGCGTTGAAGCAATACCAAACCTTTGAGGAAACTCTGCGCAAGGAGTTAGGCATCGACCCAAGCCCAGAGACCCGGGCGCTCTATAAGCAGATCCGCAAAGGTGATGTCAAACATATTCATGTGGGTACAAAAAGAGAAGTAGTTACTCCACAAAATAATTTGCCGCAACAACTTACATCTTTTATCGGCCGGGAACAGCAACAAGCGGAAATCGTGCACTTGCTTGGCAGGAATCGTTTAGTTACGCTGGCGGGTCCGGGAGGGATCGGCAAGACGCGGCTGTCACTCCAGGTTGCCAACAAGGTACTCCATCAATTTCCTGATGGTGTGTGGTTTATTGAGCTGGCGCCATTAACCAACCCGGATCTGATCGCACAGACGATACTATCTACCCTGCACATGGGTGAACAAGCAGGCAAAACGCCGCTCATGGTTCTCGAAGAGCAGTTGATTCACAAAAAGTCACTTCTGATCCTGGATAACTGTGAGCATTTGGTTGCAGGAAGCGCGAGAGTCGCACATGCTTTACTGAAGTCTACGTCAGATGCCAAAATCCTGGCCACCAGTCGTGAGGTCATGAATATTGGTGGAGAAATTGCCTGGCGCGTACCTTCGCTGGAGCTTCCGAGCCCAAGGTCCACTACCGACCAATTGTCAAAATATGAGTCCGTAAGTCTATTTATCGAACGTGCTTCATCAGTTCAGCCCCACATTAATCTGGATGATAGCAATATGCTTTCCATCGCTCAGATCTGCTCCCGCCTGGATGGTATTCCGCTTGCTATCGAGTTAGCCGCGGCCCGCGTGAATGCCCTGGGTGTAAAACAGATCGCCAGACGCCTCGACGACCGTTTCCGCTTATTGACGAAAGGCGGTCGCATGGTCCTGGAACGTCATCAGACTCTGCGCGCGGCTGTCGATTGGAGTTACAACCTGCTGGATACACATGAAAAAAAACTGATTGCCCGGCTCTCAGTTTTCAGCAGTGGATGGACGCTCGAAGCGGCAGAGCGGATCTGCCTTAAGCAAGGCGGTGAGTTCGAGGTGCTGGACGTTTTGTCCGATCTGATCGACAAGTCACTGGTGAGTATGGATGGATCCACGGGCGAAGCGCGCTATCATCTGCTCGAAACAACACGCCAGTATGGAGACGAAAAGCTGCGTGAGTCCGAGGAAGGCGGGATATTCCATCAACAGCATTTAACGTACTTCCTCGAGCTGGCGGAAACGGGTAACAGTGAAGCGACTGGTCCACGGCAAGCGGAAGTGATCGACCTGATGGATGCGGAACATGATAACTTTCGCGCCGCGCTGGAGTGGTGCATATCAAATCAGGATCTCGAGCATGCTTTGCAATTGCTGGGCGCCCTCGGTTGGGCCTGGGATATGCGCGGGTACTACAACGAATTTCGCAGCTGGTTCGAGAGGATTCGCGTGCTGGGAAACTGTGCTGATTATCAAGAGGCGTATGCCAGGCTGCTCAATCACCTTGGGCGTTTCGCAACTGATTTCGATCATCGTCCGGATGCCGAATCGATTCTGGAGGAATGCAGGGCAATCTGGTCCCAGGTAGGAAGCAGAGGCGAACAAGGCCTTGCGGATGTCATATGTGTTCTTGCAATGAATGCGCATCACAAAGCAAATGTTGATCGGGCAGAGTCTCTTTATAAAGAAAGCATTGCATTAGCCCAAAAGTGCAATAATCAACGTGCACTGGCTGCCAGTACGGTTTTCTTAGGCATTATCGAGCAAGAACGGGCCAATTTTGCCCAGTCTATAGATTTATACAAACAGGGCTTGGAATTAGCCCAAAATGCAGGTGATCTACTTTTTATCTCTTTGGCCTGTGGAAATCTGGCTGATTTGTATCTTCAGCAGGGAAACCTTGAAAAAGCACGTCCATTGCTGGAACGTGAGCTGGAGATCAGCGGAAGACTGCAATTCCGGTTTGGCCTGGCGCCGGCCTGGGTCAGCATGTGTGAGTTATATCGCCGGGAAGGGGACTTTGCGCAGGCGGAGCAGTGGCTCATAAAAAGTATGAGCGTATCTCGTGATCTGGGCTTGAAAGAGCAAATAGCCTTCAATTTATATTTATTTGGTTTGCTTGCCCTTCATCGGAACGATTATCTGCCTGCAATACAATATTTTAGTGAGTATTTCGAGTTTCATCGAGCGCTCCATGAAAAAATAAGTCTTTGTAGATTTCTAATTGGTATCTCTGCTATAGCTGGTGGGACAGATCAACCTGCACGCTGCGCAAAACTACTCGGGGCAGCGCTGATGGTGCTGGAAAGTACTGCTGATTTTCGAGTGGATCCCTTTGATAGTGCCGAGTTTGATCGACATATTCAAATTGCGCGTGGAGAGTTGGGTAATGAGACCTTTGAAATATTATCTAACGAAGGTCGCAGGCTGACAAAGGAAGAAGCTACTGAGTTAGCGACAAAAACGAAGATGATTAATATTTCACCATAGTTGCCTAAACAAATATGTTTTTCAGCGGATAATTTCAATTCCGTCACCAAAACAAACCTTGCCCTTGGCTCAATTGTGTATGGAGTATGATTACTTAGCGAAGGCTCACTTATGGGGAAATGTTAAAAGAAACTGTATGGCTTTTTGTCAATGCCATAATAAGACGAACAAGAATCTTCAGCAAGAAAAAAAGGTTTCCGGTTATAATCAGAACTAAAGTTCTATATTCACAGAGAAAGGAATGGTATTTTTCCCATGGGATCCAAACGAAATGTTGTCCATGTCGAGATTCCCGCCGAGAATGTCCAGGCAGCGAGTCAGTTTTACCAGGAATTGTTCGGCTGGAAGATGGAGCATGCCGCGGAATTCGATTACACCATGTGGGAGGATGGCAGCGGCTACGGCGGCGGTTTCAACAAGGTGTCCGAGGAAACGCCTGCCGGTCAGGTGATCGTTTATATCCACAGTGATGATATCGAGGCGGACCTGAAAAAGGTGGAAGAGCTTGGTGGAACAGTGGTCCAACCGAAAATGGAAATTCCTGGTACAGGCTGGTTTGCGCAGTTCAAAGATCCAACGGGAAATTTGCTTGCACTTTACACAAGCCAAAACGCCGAATTCAATGCCAGGTAAGTTAGAAGGCGAGTGAACGCACGTTTGAATGGGAATGCTTAACAGCGTTCCCATTTTTCTTGGAGCGACAATCGCTGCTTGACGCCTGCTTATCCCGGTGGTATCCTTGCGCCCAATGTTCCATCGTGATACCAACACCAATGACAATACTACTGTCACCAGGAGAGTGACGGGACGCTGGTGGTTGTCAGGTGAACAGATACAAGTTCATACTCACTAGGTACACCAAACGCCCCGAACACATCGGGGCGTTATTTTTATACCCCCACCCGCCCTCCGGGCACCCTCCCCCAAATCCTCTGCACTTTAGGAGGATTTGGGGAACGGACAGGAGTGGGGGCAAGGAGAACTAATCATGTCTGTTTCCAACGCCACGCCTGTTTTTGCGGTCGACGAGAAGAACCTCGTGCCTGTCAGTGAGCACCTTAAGCAGATGATGGATATTCCGCCTTCTCGTATGTTCCTGATCAACAAGTCCCTGAAAGTCTATCAGGAAAAGAATCCAGCCTCGCCGGTGTATGATGCTTCACAGGGTGACGGCGGTGCCTCGCTGCCTGGTGTGCCGCGTCAGATCCTCGAACGCGCTCTCCAGCTCCAGATCGAACACGGAAGTGCCTATGATATGCCCTTTGGTACGGAAGCGTATCGCAAATCGGTCATCGAGCAATATTGGAAACTGGACTCCTCCTCTGGCTGGGGCCTGGCCAATGTCCTTGCGACCGCAGGCGGACGTGATGGCCTGGTCAAGATCTATCAAGCGATGATGGCGCTCGGTCATGGACGCCAGGGCGATCTGATTATGGTCTCGCGGGTCCCTTGGATTTCGTACAACTGGGGCCCGTATGGAGTAGGCGCGAACGTTCTTTGGGCTCCGGGTGATCCAGCGCAGGGTTGGGCATACTCGGAAGATGCGATCGTGGAAAGTGTACGGTTTGCAGACTCCAAGGGTCGGAAGCTTGCCGGGCTCGTGATCACCAATCCCGATAATCCCACAGGCTTGACCATTCCTGTGGAAAAACAAGTTTCACTGGCTAAATGTGCCCTGGACTCAGGTGTGGCCTTCGTCCTCTTCGACTGGATGTATCACTACGTCACCGACGAATCGCCCATGGATCTGAACTCGTTCCTCAAAAACTTCACCTCCGAAGAGCGCAAGCGGATCATGTTCCTCGACGGTATTACCAAGTCACTGGGCGGATCCAACATCCGCAACTGTCATTTGATCGCGGACGAAGCCGTGATCAAGTTCATTACAGCCCGTGCCTCGCATGGAGTCATCCCCTCGTTCTATTCCTTAGCGGTTGCCATGGCAGCGTATGAGATGGGATTCGCCGAAGCGGCAAAGACCATCAGCGAGCCGACCAATGCCAGCCGAGTCGTGTTGAAGAGGCTGCTTGCCGAAAGCGGACTGCAGCATATCATCGGCAAAGGCTATTACGCCTTCATGAATGTGGGTGAGTACATAAAGTCGAAGAGCTGGGCAGATACCGAACTACTCGGTCAATACCTTGCCGAAAATCATGGCATTGCAGTTGTCCCCGGCGCATTCTTCTCTCCCTTCGGCGGCGATTGGGTCCGCTTCTCGTACGCTACACCGGTCCAGCGGACAGAAGGTGCTTTCCAGAGGTTGATCGAAGGCTTGGAGGGGTTGAAGAAGTAAGCGAGTGAGATTGGAGGAAAGACGAAAATTCAAATAAAGCGACTCCCTTTCCACTCACCACGTTCTAGCCTATTTCATCTTTCCTCTCTGCTTAATTCTCACACCCCGCCCTTTAGGAATACTCATGTCCCCTCAAAAATTCGCCGACAAATATCTCCTCGCCCTGGAACAAGCCATCCACGAAAAGCCCTCCAGCGGACTCAACGGCTTCGAGCAGGAATGGAATCTGCTCGATGAAGACCTGCGTCCGCTGCTGACCGTGGGCGCAGGGCCCAGCCAGCATTCTTTTGTGGATTACCTGCGCGCAGAATGCATCCCGCCCTGGCAGGCGCAGTTTAGCCAGCTTGAAGTCTTTCACTGGATGATCGAATGGGCGACGCGCCCCTATTACAGCCCGCGCGGAGCGATCTACGAAGCACGTCTCATGGAGGCCTCGCTGATCAACGCGCTGCACCGGGCGGGAGTCAACTTCGGCGAGCGGCTGCATTACTGGCATGGCAATCTGCTCTTCCTGACCGATATCGGCCATCATTCGATCCCGGGAAATTGGGGGATTGCCAAACGCCGCTATCTCGAAAAATGCGTTGACCTGTACGATGGCGGGTTGGCGGTTTCCGGTATTCATACGAACATGTCGCTGCCGGACCCTCTCTTTGCCTGGGACTTCATGCATCTTTCGCCCACGGAACGTGGCGATCAGCACCTCGACGAATTCAAATCCGAGTTCTATATCACGGCATCACGACTCCTGCGGGCGTTTGCGTCGCTCTTCATTGCTACCAGCGCTTCCACGCCGATGCGGGCGGAGGTTCGCGGTGGACGCGCTGTGGTTGCCCTGACCGAGTTCGATTCGATCCGCAATCTTACGTTCCCGAACCCGCCGGCGATCGATCTCCCCGACCTTTACCGTTCGTACAACGATTACCTGGAAATCTCTTACGATCTTGTGCGCCGCGGCATCCGCTTCGGCAACAACAACTGGACGCCGGTCCGCGCCCGCAGTTTTGCCGAGCCCGTCGAGCGGATCATTTCCACGACGAGCGACCAGCTCGCTTCGCTCTATGCCCGCGGATTGTTCGCGGCGGGCGAAGCGACCCCACCCGAGGAGATGGCTCTGCAGATCGAAAAACAAAACCTGATGGCACGCATCAATCTGCCGATGGGACGCGTGGAGATCCGCACCGACGAAGGCGGTCACGCACTCGATCTGGAGATTGCCAACCTGACCCTCAAGCATCTCCTGCTCCTTCGTATCTACTCCGACCCGACCTTTGCGCGCGGTTTTCGCTACGACCGCGAAGATATCGCCCGCGCCCGCGCCAATGAGATGCTCGCCGCCCAACATGGCTTGCGCGCCGAGATCGAAAACCCGCTGACGGGGAAACCGATCACCATGCGTTCCTTCCTCAAGTGGTCCCTCAACGAAGTCCGGCCATTGGCAGAGGCGTTGAATCTATGGAACGACTTGACGCCCTTGCTGGAGATGTCGGAGGGCGGCAGGAATACATCCGAAAAGCTACGCGCCCGCTTACAAATGGAACTCGGCGAGAATGACGAAGTTCCATTAAGTGCGCTGAGGGAATTGTTCTATGAACATGAGGCGCAGGTCAAAGCCGATGTGGAACGCATCGCTTCCGATCATGGTTCTCTCGGGGCAGACGCCTCGAAAATTGGGGAATTCATCCAGCGTTCCCGCGATGTCCTACGACAGCTTCCCACCGCTCCCATTCGTTTCCGACCAAGGGCTCAAGCCATGGTTGAAGTATCCTATCCTGACAAGACTTCAGAAATCCTCGATTTAGCTCAACAACTGATCCGCATTCCGTCGGTTACTGCCTCACCTAACGAACGCTTGGATGAAGTCCACCGGGCGGGCTCTCTGATTGATGATTACCTTCGTAACGCAGGTCTAGAAGTCAAATACTTCGATGGAAAATATCCAGCCGTCTACGCCGGATTTTCCGCACTCCCAAAAGATGGTCGGGACGGTGTGAGCGGAGCCGTGGGCGCAGTCGAAGCGCCCATCGCTGGCGAAATCTTGTTAACCGGTCATTTCGATGTGGTTGAAGCTGAGCCAGATGATTCGCAATTCATTCCCCGAATAGATGGCGATTACTTATGGGGTCGTGGTTCCGCTGATATGAAAACCGTCGTTGCAACCTATCTGGTGTGGATGAAGGACATAATGAAAGCTGGAAGACCTTTCCCAAATATCTCACTAATGCTGGTTGGCAACGAGGAAAATGGGGAGGCGGAAGCCTGGGGAACGCCTTACGTCTTGAAGGATTTGGATTTAAAACCATCGCTCTTCATCGCAGGTGAGCGGACAGGGGAAAAAGGGAACGAGCTCTTTGGGGAGATCTGTGTCGAGAATCGGGGCGTCATGCGCTTCGATGTGATCGCGCGCGGCGCCAAGGGTCACAGCGGCGTAGCAGGCACCGGCGACCTGAGTGAGAAACTCATCACGGCGCGTTCTGCCCTGAGTGAGATTTTTGCTCGGCACCTCACGCTAAAATCAGCCGATGGCTGGCAATCACAGGCCAAGTTCCCGTTTATTAACGTGGGTACCCTTGGTGTGTATAACGTCACAGCAGGAGAAGGGATCCTTGGCGTCGAAATCCGGCCGATCCCTCAGGATGATGTGCAGGGACTAAGGGCAAAAGTCGAAGAGTACTGTGCCGAGAACGGGCTCGAATTGTGCATGAACATCATGGAAAACGGCGTGGCGTGTTCGCCGGATAACCCGGCCTTGAGAGCTCTCATTGAATCGGTAAAAAATGCCATGTCCGCGCTGAGCGGAGGGTCGAGTAGCCCGGCGGGCGTATCGAGGCCCGCAGTCGAAGCGTCTGAGCCTAAGATCGGAAAGAAACTTCCCGGTACCAGCGCACGATTTGCTCCCGGCGGGCAAGCTGTCGTCTGGGGGCAGTCAGGGATCGGTCCACACGCCAAAGATGAAAGGCATTACATTCCCAGCATCGGACCATACTACCGGTCACTGAATGAATTAGCAAAGTTATGGAAATCGAAAAACTGATTTCTGCCCTGGAAGAAATCATTCGAAGACTCGAAGCTGAGATTAATAAAGCCAGGAACGCAAAGCCTGTCGACGTAATATTGCTCGATCGGCTATTTGCACCTACAGGGGTTATTCAAGAAACATCGATCGACAACGGTTGGGGGACAAAGTTTCTCCGTATTTCGGAGGTCGTGGATCAATTCATTGGTGCGTAATTGAGACTTTCCGAATCAGGCATGCCCGTCCTTCAAGCCGTTTTCGTCACGGTGCTGTGGGCATCCTCGTGGGTGCTGATCAAGCTGGGTCTGCGGGAAAGTCTGCCTGCATTGACGTTTGCAGGGTTGCGTTATACTCTGGCTTTTATTTGCCTCACTCCCTTTGTTCTCATGACCGCACGGAATCGAGCCGCCATCAGGTCGCTGCGGCGAGAAGACTGGGGATGGTTGGCTCTGCTGGGAATCGTCTATTACACCCTCACGCAGGGCGCGCAATTCCTCGGCCTTGCCTACCTTCCGGCTGCAATGGTCAGCCTGCTGCTAAATCTAACCCCTCTGATCGTTGGTCTGTTTGGGATCATTTTTCTGGGGGAACATCCATCCCGGGGACAATGGCTTGGAATCCTTCTGACCGTGATCGGCGTCGCTTTTTATTTTCTTCCGTTGGATGTAAATCAGCTGCATATCCCTGGCCTGCTGATTGCTTTTGGCGGGGTCGTGACGAATGCGGCAAGTGCATTGTTGGGCAGGCGGGCAAATCGACTGGGGATCACGTCGCCGCTCGTGATCACCTTTATCAGTATGGGGGTCGGTGCTGTCTTGTTGCTCATCGTTGGAGTCCTGACACAAGGCTTTGGAAAACTTGACTTGCAAAGCTGGCTGCTGATCGCCTGGCTTGCCATTGTGAATACAGCCTTGGCATTCACGTTATGGAATCACACCCTGCAGACCTTATCCGCCGTGGAGTCGAGCATTATCAATAGTCTCATGATGCCGCAGATCGCCATCCTGGCATTTGTATTTCTGGGAGAAGTGCTTAGTGGCAAAGAGATAATTGGGTTGGTGCTGGTGAGCCTTGGGGTGCTGATCGTGCAATTGAAAAGGAATTAGGTCGCGCTGGCAAGTCTTTCTAAAGCAGGGCTGTAGCCTTTTTCTTCTTTTTAAACTTTGCTGATTGATTTCTTCTGTTGCTCTTCAACAAGTCTTCAATCGTCAGCATGGGGATATTTTCCTTCGCTTTTTGGTCGCGTAACTGGTTATGTTTTTCCACCGCCCGGTCTACAATGGCGAGCTTGAGGTTCTTGAACAGTTCCTCTTTAGATTTGTAGGCAAGGGTCGGCAGGACCCAGTGGAAGCTTTTCTGCAGGTCTTTCATCATCGCGAAAGGACGCGGATCTGCGCTGGTATCGATGATCGGCATGAAGGGAATCTTGAACTGCTTGACCGTGGCTTCCATTTCGAGCGGGGTCGATTTGGGATTGGTTACATCCACGATCACGAACATACTCATGCTCGCCAGGGTTTGCACGGTTTCCGTCAGGTCACGATCCGTGGGGGCATCGAAGTCAAAGACGATGGGGAGGAGGTTGAAGAACCGCAGATTCTCACGCAAGCCGTCCAAAACGATCTTACGCTCTGGAGGACTGAACCTGCCCAGAATCAGGACGTTCTTTTCCGTGAGCGTGTTCATAAAATTGCGGATCTTCTGGTTGTTGTAAATCAGATAAACAAATTGGGCAAACTCGAGATCGTCGGTTGTGACATCGCCCTGATTGCGCGGGCTGATGATCAGGTCCTTCTGCGATTTTGGGGTCCCAATCAAATCCCAGGCGGAGAGTCCGTACACCACGCATTTATCGAAGTTTGCGCCTTCTACTATGGCCCCCAGCAATGATGAGTTCTCCAGCTGCGCACCGCGCAGGTTTGCGTTCGTCAGGTCGGCTGCCCCGAACTCTGTTCTCTCAAGGATTGCATTTTGCAGGTTGGCATTTGCCATTTTACATTCCGCGAATTCGACATCCAAACAATCGGAATTGTGCAGGTCTGCGCCTGTCAGGTCGGATTTCCACAAGACTGCGCCCCGCAGGTCCAAACCCGAGAGATTCACACCCTGCAAATTACAGCCGATCATTTTGCTATTGACCAGGGAGGCTTTATTGAAATGGCAGGTCCTCAGGTCGCAGCCGCTGAGTATGGTTCCGTCCAGGAGCGCATCGTTAAACGTTACGT
>Ga0075429_100003566_pt1 | contig 13259 bp, 10 predicted proteins | sample RhiMetdeltSRZDD3_FD_75295 | JGI IMG/M metagenome (GOLD analysis project Ga0075429, IMG submission 75295) | Populus rhizosphere microbial communities from Tennessee, USA - Rhizosphere MetaG P. deltoides SRZDD3 | ecosystem: Host-associated > Plants > Roots > Rhizosphere > Soil | place: USA...
GTAGAGATAACGCCCCGTGCGCGCCCCTCAAAGTGGCGAACGATTCGCTCCGGAGTTATTCAAAACGTCGATGATTTTCCTCGCCCTGCTGTTCGCCGTGCCGGCGCAGCGCGCGGACACCGTGCCACCGTATCTCGCGTTCCCCGAGGCGGGGCTCGACGACCCGGCGGCCTACCAGGGCTACGAGACCCGGGTCTATCGCGACGCGCGCCACAACGCTTTCCAGATCTATTTGAACCGGCGCACCGGACGCGTGGTGCATCTGTGGGCCGACGCCCTGAACGAGAGCGTCGGGTTCACCGCCCGCGATTCGACGGGACATCCGGCCGCCCTGCGCTGGGGTGCGGGACCGGCGATCGTCGCCGAATCGGCCGGCACGCGCTCGGTAACCGTGGAATTGGAATCGCCTGCGCTCGTCACGATCGGTCTGTTTCTGCTCGGCTCGATGCGGGTGGAGCGGGACTTCGGATACGCCGCTCGCGATTCGCTGCCGTTCGATGCGGTCGCATTCCCTCAGGCCGAGCTCCTGGCGCTGATTGCGAACCTGGAGCGCCTGGCTCCGGTGGAGCGCGGCCGGCAGCTGGGGCTGCTCGGGGCCAAGAGCGTGGACGAGCTCCGCGGCCGCTTGACGCCGCATATCACCACGTCGAGCAACGCCACGGCGTGGGTGGTGCAGGTCGAGCAAACCAGCTTCGATGGCAAGAGCCATCTCTGGCTGGCGCTCCAGGGGGACGCGCGGCAGACGGCACCGGTGCTGGCCGGTACGAGCGTTACCATCCGCCCCTCGACGGGAGCTGGGGGGGGGCAGGTCGCATTCGGCGTCCGGGTGCGGACCGATGCCGCGGCGCTCACCCCACTCGGCCGCGACGAGATCTTCAATGCCGACTTCCTTCGTTTCCTCGAGGCCGCGCGCGCGGACTCCACCCGGCCGGAGCGGTTCCAGCGTCTGGAGCGCGAAGTCCGGGGGATGGAGGTGTTGTGCTACCGCGAGAAGGTGATGGCGGGGTTGCCCAACTTCGCCACGTATTTCGGTCGCGACATGCTGATGACGGCGCTGCTCATGCGGCCCGTGTGGAATCCGGCCATGCCCGCGCATGTCATCGCGAGTGCGCTCCGCAAACTGGCGCCCGACGGGGCGGTGAGCCACGAGGAAGCGCTGGGTGGCCAGGCGATCCGCGAGCACGCGGCGCAATACAACCGCCTCATCGCCGCGGGCCGGGTCGCCCTGGCGCGCGCCGAGCTGCGCGATCTCTCGGCGGTGCGAGAGAACTATGTCATGGTAGACGACGATTTCCAGCTCCCCGTCGTGGCGGCCGGATACCTGAGTGACACCCGCCTGAACGCGGACGAGCGGCGGCGCTTTCTGCTCGAATCCGGCCGGCTGCCGCGTTTGGTCGCCAACCTGGCCTACGTGGCGCGCCGGGCCGGTCCATATGCCCGCGCTCCGATCGCGACCAACCTGGTGAGCTTCCCGCGTGACCAGGAAGGCCGCTGGATTTCGGCCAGCTGGCGCGACAGCCGGGTGGGGTATGGCGGCGGCCGCTTCGCGATGGACGTGAACGCCATCTGGGTGCCGCACGCGCTCGAAGGCATCGGCGTGATGCTGGACGCGCTCGCCGGGTTGGGGTTCACGCCCAGGGCGTTGGACTCGCTGGCTCCGGCAATCCGGGACCCCGCGCTCGCCCCGCTGGTCCGCCGGCGCAGGGCGTTGGACTCCGCGATCGCGACCTGGAAGGGCGCCTGGCGGCACTTCCGCGTGGCCCTGGCGCCGGACACCGCCCTGGCGCGGGCCACAGCGAGGGTGGATTGGCTTCCGGAGCCGGAGCGAGCCTACTGGAAAACCGTGCTGGGAAACTCCGGCGCGCGGGCCGATAGCTTGCGGTTTCTCGCCCTGTCGCTCGATGGCGCGGGACGCCCGATCCCGATCGTCAATACCGATCCGGCCATGCTGATGCTGCTGGACTCCCTGAGCGCGACGCGGGTGCGCGACCTCGTGGAGCCGATCGTTGACCCGTACCCGATCGGGCTGCTCGTGAGCGACCTGGGGCCGGTAGTCGCGAACGACGCCTACGCGTCGCGCGAGGTGTGGGAGAGCTTCCGGCGGGACGCCTATCACTCCCCGACCGTCGTGTGGGGCCGGGATGTCAATGTCCTGCTGGCGGGTCTCGCGCGGCAGCGGCACGGGGCAGGGTCCGGCCCGGCCGCGGAGTGGCTCGACGACGCGCTGCGTCGCATCAACGACGCCGTGGAGCGCTCGGGACTGCGGCACGCAGAGTTGTGGAGTTACGGCATCGAGAACGGACGGCTGGTCCCGGCACGCTACGGGTCCAGCTCGGACGTGCAGCTGTGGAGCCTGACCGACCTGGCTGTTCAATACCTCCTCGACCCCCCCACAAGGCCATGAACGCACTCCATCCGTTCGACCTCCTGGTGATCGCCGGTTACTTCGTCATCCTCTTCGCCATCGGGTACTGGGCCGCACGGCGCGAGAAGAACGTGAGCGCCGACTACTTCCTTGCGAGCCGGGATGTGGGCTGGTTCGCGGTGGGAGCGAGTCTGTTCGCCTCGAATATCGGAAGCGAACACCTGGTGGGGCTCGCCGGCACCGGCGCCGCGAGCGGTCTCGCGGTGGGCCACTTCGAGTGGCTGGCCTGTCTCATCCTGCTGCTCCTGGGGTGGCTGTTCGTCCCGTTCTATCTCCGGAGCGGGGTTTACACGATGCCGGAGTTCCTGGAGCGCCGCTTCAACCCGGCCGCACGCACCTACTTCACCTGGGTGTCGATCGTCGGCTACGTGCTCACGAAGATCAGCGTCACGTTGTTCGCCGGAGGCGTCGTGATGCGGGCCGTGACCGGCCTCGACATCTGGACGAGCGCCGCGGTGTTGATCGTCGTGACGGGGCTGTACACGATCATGGGCGGGCTGCGCGCCGTGATTTATACCGAGGTGCTGCAGGCCGTCGTCCTGATCGTCGGGTCGGCCACCCTGGCGGTTCTGGGGCTCAATGCGGTGGGCGGGTGGAGTGGCCTCGCGTCCCGGGTCCCCGCGGACTTCTTCTCCATGTGGAAGCCGGTGAACCACCCCGACTTTCCATGGACCGGCATCGTGTTCGGGGCACCGATCCTCGGCGTGTGGTATTGGTGCACCGACCAGCACATCGTGCAGCGGGTGCTCGCGGCCAAGAACGTCACCGCGGCCCGTCGCGGGACGATCTTCGCCGGCTTCCTGAAGATCCTGCCGGTCTTCATTTTCGTGCTGCCTGGGATTATCGCCGCGGCGTTGTACGCGGATATTCGTGGCGGCGCGGCGGATACCGCTTATCCAGCTCTCGTGACGCGACTGCTGCCGGCGGGGTTCAAGGGTCTCGTGCTGGCCGGGATGCTTGCCGCTTTGATGAGCTCGCTCGCGTCGGCGTTCAACTCCTGCTCGACCCTCCTTACGTGGGACGTGTACCGCAAATGGCGCCCCGGGGCGAGCGAGGCCCGGCTCGTGGCCGTGGGGCGGGGGACGACGGTGATCCTGGTGGGCCTCGGCCTGGTCTGGATTCCGTTCATGAAATACATCTCGCCGCAGCTCTACATCTATCTCCAGAGCGTCCAGGCCTACATCGCGCCGCCCGTGGCCGCCTGCTTCCTGTTGGGGATCCTGTATCCCCGGTTGAACGGGGCCGGCGCGATCACCTCGCTCGGAGTCGGGTTCGTGCTGGGGGTGCTGCGGCTCGTGCTCGAGCTGGCGAAATCACATCTGACCCCCGGCACCGCCGTGATGTGGTTTGCCTCGATCAATTTCCTCCACTTCGCCGCGCTGCTGTTCGCGCTGTGCACCGTGATTCTCGTGGTCGTCAGCCTGGCGACCCCGCCGCCGCCGGCGGACCGGGTGGCGGATCTCACGTACCAGACCGCGGCACCGATCGCGGCGGCCGACCGGCCCTCGCCCAGGGAGCGCAACGTGACGGTCACGTTGTCGATCCTGCTCGCGGCGACGATTGGTGTTCTGTGGTATGTGTTTAGATGAACAGGAGGCGAGACGACCGTGCCTTGGGACGATATTTACTTGATAAGTAAAGTCAGTTGAATTATGCTTATCATTGGTAAACCGTTAAGGTTAACCAGGCAGATCGAGCGACAAGTGCGCTCCCCAAGGAGTTCCATATGGTCGAGATTCACTGCTACAACTGCGGCGGTTTCATCAGCGACCCCGGTATGATTTCGCATCGACTGCCGCCCAGCATTATGCACAAGGCGTTTGGGGCCATCCCCACCAGCGCCCTCTGCACGTGTCACCCCCCGGTCGTCTACGGACCCCCCGCTGGGCGTTCGTCGTCGGCGGCCGAGCGACTCCTCAATTAGGCAGGAGGCGGTATGGAAGCGAATCCGATGACCCCGATTACGATCCAGCGCTTCGTCAAGGAGCTGGAGAAGCTGAAACTGGAAGTGGATGCGGGAACGCTCGGCCCGGACGACTACGACGGCCGGCTGGCCCGAATCATTGGCGAGCTGCGCGAACGCGGACTGGACGGCGACCGGGCGGCGGTCGAGGCGGCACTGGCCGACGCGACCAAGCGGGGCGTGATCACGGCCCCGACGGGAACCCATATCCAGAGCAAACTCGGGCTGGCGTAAACCCAACGCGCAACATCGCCGGTCAGGGAGTCACTCCGAAGACGAACAGCGTCTGCGAGCGGTAGGTCGCTCCCGCAGGGAGAATGATGGAAGGGAACTGAGGCTGGTTCGGCGCATCGGGAAAGTGCTGGGTCTCGAGGCAGAACCCGAGTGTGTGACCCGAGTAGAACTGCACGCCCGGCTCCGTGGTGTGCACGTCGAGGGTGCGACCAGAACGCCGTTCTTCGACCCGTGCGGCGTGCACCAGACCCGATCCACTCCGGTTCAAAACAAAATTGAGATCGAAGTCTGAGTCGCCAATCGGTTTCGGCGACAGAAAATCGAACCTTCCCCCGGCCACAGGAGTGATTGCTCCGGTCGGGATTTTCGTTTCGTCTGCCGGCGTCATGGCGTCCGCGTTGATCTGGATCAGGTGGGACAGGACGTCTCCCTCGCCGGCCAGATTGAAATAGCTGTGTTGTGTGAGGTTGACGGGTGTCGCCCGATCGGTCGTCGCCTGGTAGTCCACGATCAGCTCGTTGCGGTCGGTCACCGTGTAGGTGACTCTCACCTGTAAGGTCCCGGGGTAGCCTTCCTCGCCGTCACGACTCGTGTAGTCGAGCGCCACTGACCGGGTGCTGTTCGGCGTCGCCTTCCAGACGACCTTGTCGAACCCTCGCACGCCGCCATGCAGGTGGTCGTGTCCGATGTTGGCCGCCAGGCGGTAAATCGTGCCGTCGATGGTGAACTGCGCGTTGCCGATCCGGTTGGCACACCGCCCGATGATGGCGCCGAGATAGCGCGGGTTGTCCCGATACTCGTCGACCGAATCGTGACCGAGCACGACATTGGCCAGGCGTCCATGTCGATCCGGCGCGAGGATCGACATGATGATCCCGCCATAGCTCGTGGCCCGGACCTGGAGTCCATGGGCATTGGCCAGCGTGAAGGTCTCCACGGTCCTACGGCACCAGCTCGCGCAGCATCGCCACCGTGCGAAGCGTGGCGCCCGAACCTTCCTTTACCAGGGACGCGGCCGCCTGGCCGGCATGCCGCCGTGTGGCGGCATGGTCTCGCCATTCCTTCCACTGTGCCACGAGAACCTGATGGCCGCCTTCCGGGAGCGCCACGGCCGCGTGGCGGTCGATCAGGAGGCAGGCGTCCCGGCTCATTTCCCAGCGCGGGCCGAAGCACATCGGCACGCCAAACGCGGCCGGCTCGAGCACCGAATGAAGGCCCGCCCGGTGATAGCCGCCCCCCACATAGGCCACGTCGCCCAACGCGTAGAGGTCGGCGAGTAAACCCATCCGGTCGACCAGGACGATCCCCCCTCCCTCGGGCACCGATGCGGGCGAGGCCCCTTGGTCGAGCTGCGACAGCAACACGGGGGCGGTGATCCCGAGCCGGCGGGCGGCCTCGATTACGCCCGCGAGGTGATCGGGGGTGGGCTCGTGAGGCGCAACGATAAGGCGCACTCGACCTGGAGCGTGGCCGGCCAGATCGGCGAACGCCGGCAGCAACACGCGCTCATCGGAGGGCCACGTGGATCCAGCCACGATCGTGAACGCGTCATGACTGCGATGCTCCAGCGCCGCGAACGGGTGCTGCCCCCGGTCGAGCCGGCTCGCGCGATCGAGCACGCTGTCGTAGCGAGTATCCCCGGTGACGCTGATGGTGCCCGGTCGTGCACCCAGCCGCTCCAGCCGGCGTGCGTCCAATTCGGAAATAGCCCCGATCCGATCGAGAGCGGCATAGGCAGGGCGGGTCCAACGGCGCGCCGGCCAGGCGAGACGTGAGCTGTGGGAGGAGACCGTGGCCGAGATCATCCCGAGTCGCACGCCGCGACGGGCGGCCGCCAGGGCCAGCTCGGGCCAGACGTCGAGCTTGCCGAACACGAGCGCGGATGGTGTGACCGCGGCGAGGCATTCCACCACCGCTTGTGGACGATCGAACGGCAGAAAATCGGTGAATTCCACCGGGAGGCTTCGAGCCAGGCGCTCGGCGGACGGCGAGAAGAAGGAATAGAGCAGCTGCCACTCCGGCACCTGGGCGCGCAGGGCTTCGAGCACGGGCTTGACCTGGAGTCCCTCACCGACCGATGGGGCGTGGAACCAGACGAGGGGACGACGCGGATCGCGCCCGCGGCGCGCCCAATCGGCGTAACGTGCGCCGAGCCCTCGGCGACCCTCGATTCCCCGCGCGAGCTTGGCGTTGAACCGTGCCCCCACCGATCCGCCGACGGCGGCGGCTGCCACGACCAGGCGGTACCACTGCGATGGCCGTGGATGGGGGTCGGGGACCGACATCAAGGGGGACGGGCTGCCGGGGGCGGGGCTGGGAGCGCGCCCGTTTTCGCGCGGTAGACCGAATCGAGAATACGGCTGAACGCCGCTGGAGGAATCGCACTCGAAGCCAATCCGCCCTCGATATAGAAGGTCGGCGTCGCGTTGGCCCCCGAGCGGATCGATCCACGGGCATCCCTGGCGATGGCATCGACGGTCGCGCGCGTATTGAGGCAGCTCACGAGCGAGTCGTGCCCGACGCCCGCCGAGTCGGCCAGGGCGATGAGGGCCGGCCAGGCGAGATCGAGGTCTGCCCAGGCCGATTGTTTCTGGTAGAGGATGTCGTGCACGGGCCAGAACCGGTTCTGGCGTGCGGCGCACATCGCCACCTGGGCGGCCGCGAGGGCGTTCTTGTGGATCTCAGTCAGCGGGAAATTCACGAACACCCAGCGCACCTTGCCGGTCTGGATGTAATCGCGGTCGATTACGGGGAAGGTCGTGAGCGCGAACTGGCGGCAGGCCGGGCATTGGAAATCGGCCATTTCGTAGACGGTGACCGGCGCACTGGGGCGCCCCTTGGAGCGGGCGGAGATCGGGTCCTGCTGTGCCCCTTGGAGGCCGAGGAGGAGGGCTAGCGCGGCAGTCCAGCGTGGAGCAGCCATCCCCAACAATAACCGTCTCCCCCAGAGGACGCCTGGGCTTTCGGGTCTAGCGGGATTTTGGAGGGCGTGGTATATGACGAAGTTAAGGACTGTTTGAGGCCTCTGGAGGTGCGATGAGGTTCTCCCAAGCCGTTGGGCGACATCGCGCTGTTTCGATCTTACGAATCCCTGACACGAGCGGGGCGGGACGTTCTCCGGCCCTGGATGTTTGCCGTGCGTTAGTGCCCGCGCACGCATTGAAGGTGCGCGGATGTGGAATCACCTGAAGCGGAGGGACCATGCGTACTAGACTCCGTCAGTTGTTACTCGTCGTGTTCGGTCTGGCGCTGTGGCCGCAGTGGGCCGCGGCGCAGGAGCCGATCACGCTGAGCGGCCGAGTCACCACCGAGGCGGGGGCCCCACTGGGCTACGCCGAAGTGGTGGTTTCGTCGCTCGGTCTCGGCGCCGTGACGCGGGATGACGGTCGCTATGCGATCGTGATTCCCGGGGCACGAGCCGTCGTCGGACAGACGATCGCCGTGACGGCGCGTCGTCTGGGTTACAAGGCGATCACGGCGCAGATTACGCTGGCGCCGGGGATCGTCGAGCACGATTTCACGCTCGCGTTCAACCCGCTGCAGCTCGGTGAAGTCGTCGTGACCGGTGCCGGCACTACGACGCAGACCGAGAAGCTGGGCAGCGTCCGCAACCGCGTCGATCCCGACCTGATCAGCCGGTCGGGCGAATCGAATGTGGTGCAGACGCTCGCCGGGAAAGCGCCCAACGTCACCGTCGTGCAGCAGTCCGGTGACCCCGGTGCGAGCTCGTTCATCAACATCCGCGGCGTCAACTCGATCCTCGGTTCCAACCAGCCGCTGATCGTGGTGGACGGGGTGCCGTTGGACAACTCGGCCTTCTCGACGTCGAACTTCAACCGTCTCGACGACGCCGGCGGGACCAGTATCGGCGGCGGCGGCGGGTTCGGGCAGACGGAAGGCACCGTCGTCACCAACCGGGCCGCCGACCTGAATCCCAACGACATCGAGTCGGTGGAAATCCTGAAAGGTCCCGCGGCGAGCGCCATCTACGGCTCGGTCGCGGCGTCGGGCGTGATCCTGATCACGACCAAGTCGGGCCGGGCGGGGCCGACTCGGTTCACGTTCCGTTCGTCCACGTCGTTCAACGACATCAACCACCAGTATCCGCTGCAGACAGCGTGGAGCCAGGGCGATTTCGGCGTCCACGCGGATACCGCCGGCGGGCAATGCGACGCACCGAACGGGTTCTGCCGGCGCTCCTGGGGCGCCGCCATTCCCGCCGGGACGCCCATCTACGACCACTCGAGCGAGCTGTACCGGGTCGGTCATACGGTGGACAACGGCTTCTCGGTGTCGGGCGGCAATGACCGCACCACGTTCTACCTCTCGGGTGGCAACGTCCGCGACCAGGGCGTGTTCGTGGGTCCGAACAACTTCTATTCCCGCACCACGGTGCGCGCCAAGGCGACCCACAGCATCATCGACAACTTGAAACTGGGCGCCGACCTGTCGTTCGCCGACACACGCGCCAAGTACATCCAGCGCGGCAACAATGTGAACGGCGTGCAGCTGGGCGCGCTGCGCACGCCGCCGGAGTTCACCAACCATCCGTATCTTCCCGAGGTCGCACCGGGCGTCTTCCAGCACCGGTCCTACCTGTACCAACATCCCGGCGCCACCTCGGCGCTGGACGACCGCGGGTTCGACAATCCGTTCTTCGTGATCTTCGAGGATCTGAACCAGTCCAACGTGGGCCGCGTGTTCGGCAACGTGAACGCCGAGTATCTGCCGGTGCCGTGGCTGCGCATCAACTACACGCTGGGCGCGGACTATTCGGCCGACGAGCGGCTCGAGGGCCTGCCGGTCTCCTCGTCGTCGTTTACCGACGGCCGCGTGGTCGAGGGCAAGATCGTCAACTACCAGATCGATCATAACCTCACGGCGACGGCCAACTTTACGGTCAACGAGAATCTGGGCGGGACGTTCACGCTCGGGCAGAACCTGGATACCCGGAACAACCGCCAGCTGGGCGGCGTGGGCCGGACGCTCATCGCGCCGGTGCCGTTCCGTCTTTCGAACACGGTGACGCGCGACCTGCCGCTCGACAACGAGACGGTGATTCACGATGCGTCCTGGTTCGGCCAGGCGACGATCGATTTCCGGGACCAGCTGCATCTGACCGGGGCGTTGCGCAACGACGGCTCGTCGACATTCGGCCGCACCAACCTGCGGAGCTGGTTCCCCAAGGCGAGTCTCGCCTGGGAGTTCACCAAGGCTACAGGCCAGACCCCCTGGCTGACCTATGGCAAGTTGCGGGCGGCCTACGGTGAGGCCGGCGTGGAGCCGGTGCCGTACCTCACTTCGCAGAACTACGTATCCGACATCGTCGGCGGCATCGCTCAGGGGACCGGGAACACGCCGACGCAGAACGGTATCGGCGGCCTAACATCCAGCACGGTCAAGGCCGCTGCGGTCCTGCGCCCCGAGCGGACCAAGGAGCTCGAGGCCGGCATCGACATCGGGTTCCTGCGCGATCGTGGGGATGCGAGTATCACGTGGTACACCAAGAAGTCCGTGGACGTGATTCTGCCTCAGCCATTGGCGCCGTCCACCGGCTACCTAAGCCAGGGCGCCAACGCGGCCGACATTCGCAACCGCGGCTGGGAGGTCTCGCTCAACTTCCGCCCCGTCCAGGAAGCCGACTATGGCTGGGACGTCGGGCTGCAGTGGGCCAAGAATCGCAATACCGTCCTGTCGCTGGGCGGTGAGGACTTCATCTCGATCGGCGATTTCAACAATCAGGTGGCGATGGTCGGCAAGCCGATCGGCGTCTACCTGGGCAGCGGCTTCCTGCGCTGCGGCGTCTCGAGCGATGCCAACGTGATCGACGGCGCTGGCACAACGCTGGGCCAGGTGTGCGCTGGGCAGCCGAGCGGCGCGCTGTTCATCGCCGCGGATGGATTCCCGCAGCAGGATCCCGATGTGCGCATCATCCAGGATCCGAATTACAACTGGACGGGCAGCGTTCGCTCGTCATTCCGCTTCCGCCGCTTCCAGATCGCCGGTCTGCTCGACATCCGCCACGGCGGACAGATCTGGAACGGTACGCGGGGCGCTTTGTGGAGCTACGGCACCCACAAGGACACCGAGCAGCGCGCGACCTGCACCGGGCCCAACAGCACGGACTGCACGGGCAACGACAAGACCTTCGGGCAGGGCGGCTGGTTCGACGGCCCGGTCGCGGGTCCTGGCGCCGGCACCGCGGTCCCGATCGGGGAGAACTGGTACAAGTTCATCGCCGCATGCCCGTTCATCGGGATCGACGAGCCGTGCATCGAGGACGGCGGCTTCGTGAAGCTGCGGGAAGTCTCCGTAGGGTTCACGGTCGATGCCCCCTGGGTGCAGCGGACCATCGGGTTTTCGAGCTTCGAGCTCAGGGTGACTGGCCGGAATCTGAAGACGTGGACCAATTACACTGGTTACGATCCCGAGACGAACCTGGGCGGCGCCATTTCCTCCGCGGCCGGGGCGGGCGGTGTGGATTACTTCAATAATCCGCAGACGCGCTCGTTCACGTTCTCGGTCACCTTGAACCACTAACCACGAGGAGAACGACCTATGCGTCGGCATATTCCTGTCGCGCTCGTCTCGTTGAGCCTCCTCGGGACGGTGGCGTGTAACGACTTCTTGACTGGGAACAAGCTGTCGAGTAACCCGAATCAGCCTTCCCAGGCGTCGATTTCACAGCTGTTCGTGGCCGTGCAGGCGGGGCAGTTCGCCATGCAGGAGGGCACGGTCCCGATGATGATCTGCATGTGGGCGCAACAATGCGGCGGCACCAATGGCCGATTCGTGGAGCAAGCCGGTCGTTACGTGTTCGGCGAAAGCTCGAACATCGGTGCGAACGGCGGCGATTGGGCGCTCGTATACGACGCCGGCGGCCTGGTGGATATTCGCCAGGTCAAAGCCGACGCCACGGCCGCGGGTGATTCGACCTGGCTCGGGATCGCCAAGGTGTGGGAAGCGCTGGCGATCGGGACCGCCTCCGACATGTGGGGCGCCATCCCGTACAGCGAGGTGACCACGAGCGCGACGCCCGCGCTCGACCCCCGGTTCGCCGTGCTGGATTCGGCGGAAAGCCTGCTCAGCCAGGCGATCGCCGAGCTGACCAACGGGGCGGGTGCCGGTCCAGGCAGTGTGGACCTCGTGTTCGGCGGCGATCGGGCGAAGTGGATCAAAGCCGCGTGGACGTTGAAGGCGCGGTATTACCTGCATACGGCCGAGTCGCTCGGTGCGCCGGCTTACACCAATGCGATCACGGCGGCGCTGCAAGGCATCAGCGATGTGACTGGTGGCAGTGACCTGGCGGGGTTCCACTCCGGCTCCGGAGCGGGCGAGCGTAACATGTGGGCGGCATTTCAAGCCAGCAGCTCGTTTGGCCAGGACATCGTCGCTGGAAAGCCGCTCGTGGATATCATGAACGCACGCAGCGACCCTCGTCTGCCGGCGTACTTCTGCCTCAATACGGCAGGCGCCTACGTCGGACAGGATTTCAACGTTCCGGTGGCGGATGTCTCGGCATTCGGGTGCAATCCTTCCCCGTTGCGGTTTGAGGACACCTACTCGATGCCGTATGTGAGCTACGCCGAGAACGAGTTGATCCTCGCCGAGGCGTACAACCAGACGGGCGATGACGTGAATGGGATCCTCCACCTGAACAACGCCCGGGCATATGCCAACGCGACGTATCCCCCGACGGCCGGCCCGCCGGCGACGGCGGCGCTACCCGTTCTGGCGGGGATCGTCGGGGCGGCGCTGCTCGACTCGATCATGATCGAGAAGTACGTGGCCATGTTCCAGAACATCGAGACGATCAACGACTACCGCCGCACCTGCATTCCGGCCCTCACGGTCGTGACCAACAACCAGGGGTTCGCCAACGTGCCGGGACGGCTGTTTTACCCGCTGATCGAGCGCAACGTGAATCCGAACATCCCGGATCCATCGGCTCAGCTCGCTCCCCCCTCCTATTTCCGGAACCAGGGGGACGTTCACGCCTGCACCCTGGATACCTCACCATGAGGCTGCCAGCCGGCGGGTAGTGCGCGGTATTGACGGTGACAGTATGATTGAGGGGAGTGGGGCTTCCTGGCCCGCTCCCCTTGGTCTTTCTCGAACGCCCGAGGTGCCTATGCCGCGATACGCCTTGTTCGTGCTGGCCGCAGCGTCGTTCACCGCCGGATGCTACAACTATCTCCCGCGTCCCGCGCAGCTCGAGCCCGCCATGTACCTGGCGGTCACCCTCACGGACTCGGGCTCGGACGCGATGGCCAACCTGGTCGGTCCCAACATCATGGTCGTGCGGGGACACTTCCTGCATGCGTCGGATCAGGAGCTGGCGCTCTCGGTGGCGGCCGTGGAGACACGTCGCGGCGCGATCCTCGAGTGGCGGGGAGAGACGGTTGTGTTCCCCGGCGAATTCGTCTCCTCCGTGGAAGAGCGGCAACCGGCGAGGGCCAAGACCGCGCTGTTGGCCGGCGTGTCGTTGGCGGGGTTCTTTGTCGCCTTCTCGGCCTTCGGGCCGGCCTCTGCAGGGGGATCCTCCTCCGGATCTGGCGGCAACCCGGTCTTCCATTAGCGGGGTATTGTTCCGCATGCCTCGTCTTGTCGCGGCCTTGGCACTCCTGGGCGCCGGGT
>Ga0075429_100003570_pt1 | contig 13254 bp, 8 predicted proteins | sample RhiMetdeltSRZDD3_FD_75295 | JGI IMG/M metagenome (GOLD analysis project Ga0075429, IMG submission 75295) | Populus rhizosphere microbial communities from Tennessee, USA - Rhizosphere MetaG P. deltoides SRZDD3 | ecosystem: Host-associated > Plants > Roots > Rhizosphere > Soil | place: USA...
CGATGGCGAGATCGGGACGGTCCTTTCCCTGATCGGCGCCGAAGATGTAGCACTCGTCCGGTTCCACCCCGGCTTCCTTGAGGCTGTTCTTCAACGTCCAGGCGCCGTACGGTGACAGCACGAGATCGCGCTCGTCGGCGTAGAGCTCGACGAGACGGCCCAGGTAGGACTTGATCCGCTCGTGATCCTTCGACGGGCTCATCAGCTCCAGCGCCCCCTGCAAGTACGCCATCCGCGGCACCGATGCCTCGCCGCGCAGCGCGAGCATCGCCTCGAAATGCGACCACGGCACATGGTGCATGACGACGCGCTGGTCGGCGGTCGGCACGTGCTCGCCACGCGGGATGGTCGCAGCAGCCACCATGAGGCCAGCCTAGCACGTGGGCCGTCCCCCGCCGTCGCCGTTCCGGATAGAGTGCGGCGGTGCAGCCGTCCGCGCGCACGTCGTCAGGCCTCGCCGCGCTCCTCCTCGCCATCCTCGCCATCTCGACCGGCGCGCCGTTCGTCCGCCTGGCGCAGCCGGCGCCGGCGCTGACCGTCGCCGCGCTGCGCGTCTGCCTGGCCGCGATCGTCTTCCTCGCGATCGGCCGCGACGCCGTCGCCCGCGTGCGCGCGCTGCCCGCCGTCGAGCGGCGCTGGGTGGGGGCCGCCGGCCTGCTCTTCGGCGCTCACCTCGGCCTCTGGATCACGTCGCTCTACTTCACGTCGACCGCGGCGTCGGTCGCGCTGGTCGCCACCAGCCCGGTCTTCGCCGCCGTCTTCGGGCTCCTCCTCGGCGATCGCGTGCGGCCGCGCGAGTGGCTCGGCATCGCGATCGCCGGCGCCGGCTGCGCGCTGCTCGCCGGCGGCGACTGGCGCGCCGGCGGCCTCGCCGTCCTCGGCGACGCGCTGTCGGTGCTCGCCGCCGCGTGTGCCGCCGCCTACCTCGTCGTCGGCCGCCGCCTCCGCGCGGCGATGCCGCTCGCGCCGTACCTGGCGCTCGTCAACGGCGTCGCGGGCGCCGGCCTCCTCGTCGCGGCCGTCGGATCCGGAGCGCCGCTGATCGGGCTGCCGGCGCTGTCGTACGTCGGCATCGCCGGCGGCGCCCTGGTCGCGTCGCTCGGCGGCCACACGCTGCTCAACTGGGCAGTGCGGCGCACGCCGACCCACCTGGTCGCGCTGTGCGTGCTCGGCGAGCCGGTCGGATCGTCCTTGCTCACGTGGGCGATCTTCGGCGAGCGTCCGCCCGCGCACGCGGTCGTCGGCGGCGCCGTCATCCTCGTCGGCATCGGCGTCGGCTTCGCCGGCCGCCGCGGGTAGCCGCCGCGTCTCCGCTGCGGTACCGTCCGCGCGAAGGAAAAGGAGAACACCATGCATCGCACCAGCACGGCCGTGTGGCGCGGCACCGGCGCCGAGGGTCAGGGTCGCTTGAGCTCGATGTCGGGCGCCCTCACCGATCAGCCCTACAACACCAAGGCGCGCTTCGTGAGCGAGGACGGCAAGGCCGGGACGAATCCCGAGGAGCTCCTCGCCGCCGCTCACGCCGGCTGCTTCACGATGGCCCTCGCGTTCCGGATCGCCGCCGCCGGCACCGCCGCCGACGAGCTGACCACCGAGGCCAAGGTCGAGATGCTGAAGACCGACGCCGGCTGGACGATCCCGTCGATCCTGCTGACGGTGACCGGCAAGGTCCCGGGGATGGACGCGGCCAAGTTCCAGGCGCTCGCGGAGGACGCCAAGGCGAACTGTCCGATCTCGAAGGTCCTGAAGCCGGAGATCAAGCTGAGCGCGAAGCTGGTCTGAGCGCGTCGACGACCGCCTCCGCGGCCGCCTCCGCGTCCCTCGCGCGCCCGCGCACGATTGCCGCGTCCTTGCCCTCGCGCCAGAGCGCGCGCTCGATCGCCAGCAGGAGCGGCCCGAAGGTCGCGCGGTCGAGCGCGCACACCGGGAAGCCGCCGCCGTCGTGGTAGGCGAGGTGCTCGGCGTCGGCGGTGTCGAGGCGGTCGCACTTGTTCCAGACCAGGAGGCGCGGCTTCTCGGCGAGCTGGAGGTCGGCGAGGATCTGCTCGACGGCGGAGATCTGCTGGTCGCGGTCCGGATCCGAGGCGTCGACGACGTGGATCAGGAGGTCGGCGTCGGCCATCTCCTCGAGGGTGGCGCGGAACGCGGCGACGAGGTCGCGCGGCAGGTCGCGGATGAAGCCGACGGTGTCGGTCAGCACGACCTCGCGCTCCTCGGGGAAGCGCAGGCGCCGGCTGATCGGATCGAGGGTCGCGAACAGCTTGTCCTCGGCGAGCGCGTTGCCCTCGGTGAGCGCATTGAGCAGCGTCGACTTGCCGGCGTTGGTGTAGCCGCAGATGGCCACGATCGGGACGCCGGCGCGGCCGCGCCGGGCCCGGCGCAGGCGGCGGTCGTCGACCAGCTCGCCGAGCTTGCGGTCGAGGGCGTGGATCCGCTCGCGGGCGCGGCGCCGGTTGATCTCGAGCTTGGTCTCGCCGGGGCCGCGGCCGCCGATGCCGCCGGTGAGGCGCGACATCATGGTGTTCTTCTCGACCAGGCGGGGCAGGGCGTACTTGAGCTGGGCCAGCTCGACCTGCAGCTTGCCGTCGCGGCTGGTGGCGTGCTGGGCGAAGATGTCGAGGATCAGCATGGTGCGATCGAGCACCTTGAGCTCGGTCGCCTCGCTGATGGCGCGGGCCTGGCCCGGCGACAGGTCGGGATCGAAGATCACCATCTCGGCGCCGAGCTGCATCGCGCGCAGGAGGATGTCGTCGAGCTTGCCGCGGCCGACCAGGAAGCGCGGGTCGGCGGACGGCCGCTGCTGGGTCATGATGTCGAGGACACGGACGCCGGCGGTCCGGCACAGCTCGCGCAGCTCGCTGATGCGGCCATCCGAGTCGACTCCCTTTCCGAGGGCGACGTGGACGAGCAGGGCGCGCGCCTTGCCGGCGTCGGTGGCGGCCAGCTTCTTGCCGCGGCCGTACTCGGCCTCGAGGGAGGCGATCAGCTCGGCGAAGTCGGTGGTGGGCGCGTGCGCCGGCTCCGGCGGCAGGACGTGCCACGGGCGATCCGGTGGTCCGTCCGGCAGCAGGTGGCCGATGTGAAGCCGCCCCGGCCGGCCGCCGGCGTCCACGGTGATGGCGGCGACCAGGTCCAGGCGCAGCAGCGCCAGGTCGGTCAGGTCGTCGCGGGTGAGCCCCTCACCGCGGAGGTGGGTATGGACGAGGCGGAGGCCGCGGAATCGACCGGGAGCGCCGCGGAGGCGGCCGACGTCGGGCAGGGTGATCTTCGACGCGTCGCCGACCATGACGTGCTGGATCGCGCCGCGGCGATCGATCAGCACCCCGACCTGGCGGTGGAGCTGGGCGGAGAGCTCGGCGAGGAAGGCGGCGAGCTCGCCGGAGACGACCTCGGTGGGCGCGACGCGTCGACGGAAGACGCGCTCCAACGCCTTGATCTCGCTCGGACTGAGACCTGTAAGGTTGCCGACGAGGTTGGCGGGGATGTGATGATTCATCGCGGCTGGAACGGAGTACCGGACGGACGCCGGCGCGGGCACTATAGCGCGAGCGCTATATAATGACGCCCGTGGCACGAAGGTTCCGAGCGCTCGCGGTGCACAGCCAACCCGAGGCGCTGGGCGAGCTGGCCGAGCTGCTGGGCGGCCTCGGCCTGCTGGTCGACACGTCGCGCTCGACGACCGAGGCCATGAACAAGGTCCGGATCGTCCCGCCGCAGGTGATCGTGTCCGGGCACCGGCCGCCGACGCTCGACGGCGTCGCCCTCCTCGAGAACACGATCACGCACGCGCCCGACGCGCTGCGCATCGTGCTGGTCGCCAACCCGGACGAGTGCGTCGAGCTCGACTACCGGCCGTCGCACGCCGGCACGATCATCCGCTTCGTCGCCCGGCCGAGCGAGCGCAGCCGCCTGGTCGCGCTGGTCAGCGAGGGGATGAAGCTCCTGACCCTGGTCGAGGAGCAGAGAGAGCTGGTCCGCAAGATCACGGTCGAGACCCAGCGCCTGCAGCGGCGCGAGACCCTGCTCGACGTCGTGGTCAAGGAGCGCACCAAGGAGCTCGAGGAGAGCTACCTGAAGCTCAAGGCCGCCAACCGGCAGGCGCTGTTCGGCCTGGCCGAGGCGATCGAGGCCAAGGATCCGTACACCAAGGGCCACTGCGGCCGGGTCGCCGCCTACTCGCTGGTCCTGGCCAAGGAGGCCGGCTACCCGGACGAGGGGCTCGAGACGATGGAGTTCGGCGCCTTCCTGCACGACATCGGCAAGATCGGCGTCCGCGACTCGGTCCTGCTCAAGCCGGGGCCGCTCGACGACGACGAGTGGGTCCACATGCGGACCCACCCGGTCACCGGCCACGACATCGCGTCGCAGATCGAGATGCTGCGGCCGATCCTGCCGGCGGTGCGCAACCACCACGAGCGCTGGGACGGCACCGGCTACCCGGACAAGATGGTGGCGGAGGCGATCCCGCTGACCGCGCGCATCGTCGCCATCGCCGATGCCTTCGACGCCATGGCCACCGACCGGCCGTACAAGAAGGCGCTGCCGCTCGACGAGTGCGAGTCGCTCCTGCGCAAGAACGCGTCGAAGATGTTCGACCCCGAGCTGATCGAGATCTTCATCAGCCGCCACCTCGGCGCGCTCTACCGCGACGACTACGAGGGGGCGCCGTACGAGGACGGCTACGGCGCGGTGAATACCCCCTGACCTCGGCTGTCGCCTGGGCCGTAGCCCCGCCGCGGCGGCTACGGCTGCGGCGCCAGCACCTGCGCCGTCCAGCTGGTCGCGGCGGTCTTCACGATCACGACGCGGATCGCGCGCTGCATGCCGGTCGGCGCCCAGGCGCCGGCGACCACGCCGTAGAACCGGTCGGTGTTCATGAGCGCGCCGAGGACGAAGCGCAGCGGCGCCGCACCGTCGCCGGTGGCGCGGACGCCGGGGTTGACCGGCACGGCGGCGCTGGCGTCGAGGATCGCGGTGCCGGCGGCCGACGACGACGCGCCCGGGGCGATGCCGGCGAAGTCGGCGACGTCGTTCCAGGTCGGGTTCATGCCCGGGCTGAAGCGACCGACGTCGATGGCGCCGACGCCGGAGGCGGCGTGGACGACGCGGATGCGGCCGTTCGGATCGAGGTCGAGCGGCAGCTCGTCGCGGACGACCCGCAGCGCGAGCGCGCCGTCCGGGCCGGCCGGGGCGACCAGCCCGGCGAGGACGACCAGGTACTGCTGGCCGGCGTCGAGGGCGCCGGTCGACAGCGTCGCCAGCGGCGTCGCGGTCATCGGATCGGCGCCGGTCGGGTAGAAGGCCAGGGCGTGGCCGGCCGCCGTCGGCGGCAGCCGGCGGGTGGCGATGCGGCCGAAGGCGAGGTTGTCGAAGATCTTGACGCCGGCGGCGTAGGCGTCGATCGCCGGCGCGTCCGCCGACGCCGCCAGCAGGAACACGCCGGGATCGAGGCGCACGGCGCGGGCGGCGCCGTGAGCGGGGACGACCAGCAGCACCAGGCCGCGCGGATCGCGCGGGCGGACGTTGAGGAGGCCGGTCACGACCACGTAGGCGGTGTCGCCGCTGCCGATCGCCGACGACGGCAGCTGGAACGAGCCGAGCTTCGGCCGCGGCGCGGTGACGCCGACCAGCGCCAGCGCGCGGTCGCTGCCGGCGGCGACCTCGAGGCCGGCCTCGCCGGTGTCGGCGAAGCGGGTCAGCGTGTCGACCTCGGCGCTGCCGTCGTCGCCGACGTCGATCGCCACGGTCGGCAGCGAGTACGAGTCGTGGACGATCCGGACCCGCGCGCTGCCGGGCGCCGGCGCCGCGAAGCCGTCGCGGTAGGCGGCGATCCGGAACTGCTGGTCGGGCATCATCGAGCCGACCAGGCCGCCGCCGATGGCGGTCGTCGACTGGTCGGCGGCGATCGCCACCGGCTCGGAGGTGTAGATCGGCGGCGCGGTCGGAGCGGCGCCGGCCTCGCGCACCACGAGCCGGTACGAGCCCTCGGGCAGCGCGGCGTACGCGGTCGCGGTCCCGTAGGCGACGGCGGCGAACAGCGGCGTCGCCTCGCCCTCGACGTAGACGTCGAGCGGGCCGGCGACCGGCGCCGCGTGGACCAGGCGCAGCTGCCCGGTCGGCACCGGCGGCGGCGCGTCGGGAGGCGGCGGCGGCGCGTCGGGCTCGACCGGCGCGTCGGGCGGCGGCGCGTCCGGGGGCAGGGGCGCGTCGGGCGCGGGCGCGTCAGGCTCGACGCCGCCGTCGGGAGACGCGGTCGGCGCGTCGACCGGCATCACCGGCGGGTTGTCGCCGCAGCCGGCAACCGCCAGCGCCGCGAGGAGGCACGAGAGCAGGGACGATCGGAGGAGCATGCGACGACCTCAGTGAGCAGCAGACGAGGGAGGAGCCGGGAACGCGGCCTCGCAGTCGTTGGGACCGAGCGGCCAGTGCCCGGTGGCGGCGTCTTCCTTGAGGAAGCGGAAGATCATCCAACCGGCGTTGCGCGCCGCGCGGTCGAGCCACGCCTTCTGCGCGTTGGCGTCGAGCGGCACGCTGGTGCCGGGCTGGTAGCCGACCGCGGGCGTGATCGGGTTGTCGTGGGTGCAGACCTTGGCGTAGGTCTCGTAGATCTGGTAGCCGGCGCCGAGCTGGGTCGGATGCCCGGGCAGGAGCTGGGCGCAGGTGTTGCGGACCAGGTTCAGCATGTTGCCGCCGTTGGGCCCGACGATCGGCTCGAGCTCGGGCGGGAAGTAGGCGTTGGTGCCGCCGCTGGCCATCCAGATCAGGTAGTTGCCGGCCAGATTTCTGGCCCCGCTCGGCTCCTGGACGTCGAACAGCGCCAGGTTGGTGCCGCCGTGGCCGAACAGGCCGTCGCGCAGGTTGGCGACCCGGGTCATGCCGCCGGTGGCGAACAGGATCGTCTTGGCGACGCCGGTCTCGCCGTTGGCGCGCGGGCCGTGGCAGCGGGTGCAGACCTGGGTGAAGTAGGCGGCGCCCGGCGTCTGGTAGAAGACCTCGCCGAACGGGCGCCGCGGCGTGCCGTCGGCGCGCACCATCCACGGCCGGACCCCGCCGGGCGGCTCGGTCACCTCCGGGAAGCGGCAGGTCGGCTTCGCGATCCAGTAGCCGGAGGCGATCGGCGTGCGCGCGATCGCCTGCAGCTCGTCGGTGAAGCGCAGCGAGCGGATCGCCGCCGGGATGCCGTTGGCGGCGTCGTTCCAGTCGGCGCGGCGCGGCACGTAGACCGGCGGCTCGGTGAAATCCTCCTCGAGCCACTCGACGTCGGCCGGCTCCTGGCAGTGCGCGTCGAAGGCGGCCGCGGCCTCGAGCGCCGCCGCGATCTCCTCCGGCGTCGCCTGCGATCCGTTGGCCGGGATGCTGGTGATCCACTGGCCGGCCAGCTTGACCGCCGCGCAGTCGAGGCCGGGCGTGTGCAGCGGCATGTGCATGAGCGGGATGACGCCTTCGAGGCGGGTCCGGTTGGCCATGCGCTTGAAGATCAGGCTGTCGGCGGGGCGCCCCGGGCGGATGTAGTTGCCGCCCTGCGGATAGACCGAGCCGAAGCTGGTCGGGAACTGGAAGACGTTGCCGCCCGGCGACAGGTTCATGACGAGGTTCGGGTTCTGCCGGGTCGCGAAGCCCTTCGGGTTGTGGCAGTGACCGCAGTTGCCGGCGGTGTAGGCCTGGACCCGCAGCTCGTAGTCGTTGCGCGGCTGCACGTCGCCGTGGCTGGTCTCGAGCACCGGCGCGGTGACCGAGGTGACCTGCGCGACGACGCCGTACTCGACCAGCCGGTCGAGCTGGCCCAGCTCGTCCTCCTCGGACGGCGTCTGGCGGCCGGCCTCGCCGAGGGCGCGCCGGTGGATCTGCAGCGGCGTGAAGCCGAGGATGAAGCTGTCCGATTCCGAGCCCTGGTGGCACTCGACGCAGCGGTGCGCCGCCGGCACCGCGTAGTTGCGGCGGGCGCCGGTGGTGGCGTCGACCTCGATGCTCATGACGAGGTCCTTGAACGGATCGCCGCTGCGGTACGGCGTCTCGTGCAGGGTCGCCGTCCCCTCGGCCTCGTCCCAGAGATAGGTGCCGAACAGCGGCGTCGCCGGCGCGTGGCGGACCAGGATGAGGCGGGTCTCGACCTTGCGGTACCGGAGCTGGCCGTCGGCCTCCTTCACCTGCTTGAAGAAGGTCTTGTAGAAGCGGGTGTTGTCCGGGATCTGGAAGCGGTTGGTCGCCGGATCGAAGGCGATCGGCTGCGGGTGCGGACGGCCGTCGGCGCCCATCTGGCTCGGCACGTGGACCCAGCGCCCCTTGTGGGCGTTGTCGGCCCACAGCGGGTACTCGACGTCGAAGGCGACCGTGCCGTGCTGGCCGAGCTCGAGGGCGTCGAGCGAGATCAGGTCGGTGTCGGTGAGCTTGGCGGGCAGCGCGGTGGCCGCCGCGAACATCGCGTCCCTGGCGGCGTCGGTGCCGATGACGTCCGGCTTCGGGATGCAGTCGCCGAGGTCGGTCATCGCGGCCGCGATCTCGGGCGGCAGCTGGGCGCCCTGGCCGAGGACCTCGTCGGGGAGCGGGAAGGCGCCGCGCTCCGGCTGGCCGGCGCCGATCCAGGCCTGGAGGCGCGAGCCGAGCTTCAGGAAGCCGGCCGGATCCGTGTTGCGGATCTGCTCGGGCGGCATCTTCTGGGTCAGGAGCGCGACCGCCATGCGCGGCGCGATCTCCTTCAGGCCAGGGACGTACGTGCGGACGCCGTCGACGAGGATCTCGCTGCCGAGGTACTCGTCCTGGAACGTCATGCCGCCGTTGATCGCCGGCGCCAGGTGGCACTGCCCGCAGTTGGTCGTGATCGTGCGCTTCAGGTCGTCGAAGGTCCAGGTCGCGTACATCGCGGTCGCGGCCAGCCGCTGCGGGATGCGATCGGCCGAGCGCGCCGGCGGGCACAGGAGGGCCCGGTCGATGCCGCCGTCGGGCCACACCAGCGGCCCGGCGTCGACGCCTCCGTCGGTGGCGGGGCTGGGGCGATCCGAGCAGCCGGACAGCACGAGCGGCAGGGCCGCGAGCACGAGGCGGAGCTTCATCGCAATCCTCTCCTGAGAGTCACTGCTGCGGCGGCGCCACGACCTGCGCGGTCCAGGCACCGGAGTTGGCCGCCTTCACCATCACCAGGCGCGGACCGACGTCGCCGGCCGCGGGCGCGTGGGCGCCGGCGATCACGGCCAGCACGCGGTCGACGCTCGCCAGCGAGCCGAAGCGGAAGCGGATCGCGGTGTCGGTGCCGGTCGGCCGCAGCGCCGGGTTGAGCGGCACCGCCGGGATCTCGGTGCCCTCGGCCAGCGAGGTCGCGCCGTAGGCGAGGCCGTCGAGGCCGGCGATCGAGGTGAACGGCGTGTTGTCGCCGGGCGGGAAGCGGCCGAGGTCGAGGGCCGGCGCGTCGGCAGCGGCGGCGACCGCCCGCAGGCGGCCGGACGCGGTCTGCGCGGTGGCGAACTGGTCGCGGATCACCGCGACCTGGACGCCGGGGCGGGCGCTCGCGCAATCGCCGCGGAAGCCGCTGGCGACCACCAGGTAGCGCTCGCCGGCCTCGAGGGTGCCGGTCAGCGCGAACGCGAGCGGCGCGCCGGCGGTGTCGGCGTCGGCGGCGCCGTCGAGGGCGAGCAGGCCGTAGCCGGAGCGGTTGGCCGGCACCTGCACCGCGGTGAGCGAGCCGAAGCCGGCCTCGTCGGCGACCTGGACGCCGCCGAGGAGGGCGCCGAACAGGTGGAGATCGACGCCGGCCGCGTTCGGGATCGCCGGCAGCAGGTACAGGGTCGGGTTCTGGCGGACCAGCGCCAGGGTGCCGCGGCCGACCAGAAGCAGGGCGAGGCCGCGCGGATCGCGCGGGACCACCGCCGGCACGCCAGTCGGGATGACCAGCAGCTCCTCGCCCTCGGTGAGCGCGGTGGCCGGCAGCGTGAAGGCGGTCAGGCGGCGGTTCGGCGTGCCGGCGTGGACCGCGAGCTGCACCGGCTTCGGCGACGCCGGCACGGCCAGCCCGGCCGGCTCGGAGGTCGCGAACGGGGCGAGGCCGGCGACCTCGACGGTGCCGTCGGCGCCGACGTCGTAGCCGGCGTTCTGCAGGGCGTGCGAGGCCTGGACGAAGCGGACGCGCAGCGTCCCCGGCTCGGCGGGCGCGAACGCCTCGGCGACCGCCTGGACGCGAAACTTGACCGCCTCGACGCTGGAGCCGACGACGCCGTCGGCGACCAGGGTGACGCGGTCGCCCTCCGCGAGCGACGTCCCGAGCGCGAACAGCGGCGCGGTCGAGGCGGCGGCGCCGGCGGGGCGGACGGCGATCTGGACCGCGCCGGCGGGGACCGCGACGTAGTCGGTGACGCTGGCGAAGGTGATGGCGGCCCAGCGCGGGGCCTCACCATCGCCGAGGTAGATGTCGAAGGCGCCCGAGGTCGCCGACGCGTGCACCAGGCGCAGCTGGGCATCGCCCTCGGCGAGGCCGAGCTCGCGCCCGGAGACGGCGGCGCCGTCGAGCTCCACACATCCGACCAGGGTCGTGCAGGCGAGCCACGACACCACGACGCTGCGCAAGAGTCGGTCCATGACGTCCTCCCCGGAGGGCTGATGAGAGAAAAGGGGTGCGAGCGCTGGGATCACCGGCGGCGATCCCAGCGGCTCGCGCGAGTCACGGGCAGCCGCCGTCCTCGTCAGGCAGGCAGGTCACGAACTCGTTGGCCAGGATGATCGGATCCATGAAGCTCCGATCGGTCAGGTTGAAGAGCAGCGCCTCCTCGGCGGCCGACGGCGTGCGGCCGTCGGAGACCGCGTTGACGTAGAGGCGGCGGGCCAGCGGGTACGAGAAGTCGCGGATGCTCGACGTCGACGGCGCCACGAACGGGCCGGCGGCGGTGCGGCCGATCGACAGCGGCTTGTTGGCGCCGAGGCGCTCGGCCGACAGGCCGGAGTAGCCGATGGCGGCCGGGTTGGTCGAGGTCTCCTCGGCGATGGCGACGGTGGTCGCCAGCGGGGTGACGCAGCTGCCGAAGGCGGTGATGCCGACCAGGCTCTTGAAGACGTCGGTGGTGCCCGAGTCGTCGTTGCGGCGGAAGACCGCGATCGGGCCGCTCTTGCCCGAGCCGGTGACCGCGCTCCAGTCGGTGATGGTGCAGGTGAAGATGGCGCGGACGGTCGGGATGTCGAGCTGGGCGAGGGTCTCGCTCGCCTTGACGTAGACCGAGACGCCGTCGAGGCCGATGACGTGGGCGACCGGGGTCACGCCCTGGTTGAGCAGGTCCTCGACCGCGGCCGGCGACAGCGCCCGCGACATCGGGGCGATGCCCTGGGTGCCGGCGCGCAGCGCGGCCTCGCCGGTGCCGCTGCCGCCGCCCAGGTACTGGATCTCGGCGCTCAGGCCCGACTGGTTCACGGCGTCGGTGATGGCGCCGTACAGGGTATCGGAGCCGCGGAGCTGCGCCGGATCGGCGTGCGCGACAGAGGCGGTGCCGGCGACGACCAGCGCGCCGATGACGAGATGCTTCATATGTCCTCCTGAAAACGACTCGAGAGAAACCACACGCGACTGGGTCCGGAACCGTGCGCGGCAGCTAAGTACTCCGCTGGGGGTGAGGAACACAAGCTGAGAAGGGCGAGAGTGAGAAACGATATTGCAACAACACCACATCGATTCCTGCCTGTCGGGCCCGGTCAGCACTGCTGTGCAGACTCTGAACAGACTGCGTAGCTGCGAGCACGCGAGTCGCGCGATTCGCGACAATCCGGCAACAGCGGAGTCGCGAGATCGCGGCGGCGCGGTGACGGCGGCGCCGGCAGCGCCGGTGGAGGCGATGTCAGCTCGATCGGCCAGGCGCGCGATCGTGAGCCAGCCGACTCTCGGCCTCGGCGGAGATCGGCAGTCGTCGCGGCGACGATTCGATACGACGAAACGCTGTGTGCGTCGTTACGTTACGACGTCGGAGACTTGCTCTCGTCGTCGAGCACGGTCAGCGCGATCGCCATCGCCTTCTTGGCGCGGGCGACCATCGCCTCGTCGGCCTTGATCTTCTGATACGCCTTCAGGACCTGCTCCTGGTAGGCCGTGTTTTGCTGCTCGAGCTCGTCGAGCTCGCCGCGCAGCTCGCCGATGCGCTGATCGCGCTCGGCCACGGCGGCGGCGTGTGCGCGGATGTCGGCCTCGCGCTCGGCGAGGTTGCGGCGCGCCGCCGCCAGCTCCTGCTCGAGGCGCTTGATGCCCTCGCGGCTCGACGACAGCGCCGACTCGAGCTGGTCGCGCTCGGAGCCGACCTCCGCCATCATCTCGGCGACGGCGCGGTCGTGCTCGGCGCGCTGGATGCCGAGCGCGGCCTCGCGCTCGGCGCTGGCGCGGTCGGCCGCGGCGTCGAGCTCGGCCTGGGCGCGGGCGCCGGCGTCGGCGAGGGCGCGGGTGTGCTTGTCGCGGTGGTCGGCCAGGTCCCGGGCGTGGCGGTCCTTGTGCTCGGCCAGCTCCTTGGCGTGGCGGTCCTTGTGCTCGGCCAGCTCGCGGGCGTGCTTGTCGCGGACGTCGCCGATCTCGTGCTGGTGCGCCGCGGTCGCGGCCGCCAGGGCAGCCCGGTGCTGGTCGGCGGCGGCGCCGGTGGCGTTGTCGAGCTCGGCGGCGGCGCGGGCGACCGCCTCGTCGCGCTCCTTCTGGGCCCGGGCGACCGCCTCGTCGCGCTCGCCGACGGCGCGGGCGACCGCCTCGTCGCGCTCCTTCTGGACCCGGGCCAGCGCGTCGGCCAGGCGGTCGTCGAGGCCGCGCACCGCCTCCTCGTGCTGGGCGGCCAGCGCCGACAGCTCGGCGGCGCGGTCGGCCTCGAGCTTCTGGATGGCGTCGCGGTGACCGCTGACCGCCGCCTCCAGCTCCTCGCGATGGCTGGCCTCGGCGCCGACCAGCGCCTCCTTGATGCGGGCCTCGGCGTCGGCGCCGAGCTGGGACAGCCGCGCCTCGAGGCCGGCGATCGCCTCGGCGTGGGCGCGGGCGGCGGTCGCGGCGTCCGCCTGGTGCTGGGCGTCGCGGGTCGCCAGCGCGGCCTGGGCGTTGGCGTCGGTGGACGCCAGGGCGTTCCGCTGGGCCTCGTCGAGCTCGCGGCGCAGCGCCGCCAGCGCGGCGTCGCGCTCGGCGGTGAGCTCGGCGCGGACGGCGTCGATCGCCTGCGTGCGCTGGGCGGCGGCGTCGGCCTGGGCGTCGCGCAGCGCGCGGGCCGCCTCGTCGCCGGCGGCGCGCAGGGCCGCCTCGAGCTCGCCGGCGCGGCGCTC
>Ga0075429_100003576_pt1 | contig 13242 bp, 10 predicted proteins | sample RhiMetdeltSRZDD3_FD_75295 | JGI IMG/M metagenome (GOLD analysis project Ga0075429, IMG submission 75295) | Populus rhizosphere microbial communities from Tennessee, USA - Rhizosphere MetaG P. deltoides SRZDD3 | ecosystem: Host-associated > Plants > Roots > Rhizosphere > Soil | place: USA...
GGGCTCGACCTCACCGAAGGGGTCGCGATCACCAGCTCGTTCCATCCCGACGAGCGGACGCACATAGAGCCGGTCCGGTACGGCAAGGGCGCCAACGCGATGGGTCTGCTGCAGTCGGTGCTGACCGACGGTGGACCGTGGCGACCGCTGCGCTGGCTCGGCACGATGGCCCGGCACCCGTTGACCTCGCTGCGCGCGCTGTCGGTACGCGGCTGGTCCGAGCGCACGGTCATCGCGCTGGTGATGCAGTCGCTGGACAACTCCCTGACGGTCCACTATCGACGGTCGTGGTACGGTCGCCGCCGCCTCACCACGACCCAGGGACATGGGGCGCCCAACCCGACCTGGATCCCGGAGGGCAACCGGGCGGTACGGCTGCTCGCCGAGGAGCTGGACGGGATCCCGGGCGGGTCGGTCAGCGAGGCGTTCAACGTACCGGTGACCGCGCACATCCTCGGCGGAGCCGTGGTCGGCGCATCCGCCGCGACCGGCGTCGTCGACCCGTACCATCGCGTTTTCGGACATCCGGGGCTGCACGTGGTCGACGGCGCCGCCGTGCCCGCGAACCTCGGGGTGAACCCGTCGCTGACCATCACGGCGATGGCCGAGCGGGCCATGTCGTTCTGGCCCAACCGGGATGAGCCCGACGCCCGGCCGGCGCTCGGTGAGCCGTACCGCCGGATCGACCCGGTGGCGCCGAACCAGCCAGCCGTCCCGGCCCACGCCCCCGCCGCCCTCCGCATCGGTTGAGCGGGTCAGGTGCCGACGTAGGCCGCGAGGTGTTCGCCCGTGAGGGTGGAGCGAGCGGCGACGAGGTCGGCGGGCGTGCCCTCGAAGACGATGCGGCCGCCGTCGTGGCCGGCGCCGGGGCCGAGGTCGACGATCCAGTCGGCGTGGGCCATGACGGCTTGGTGGTGTTCGATGACGATGACGGACGTACCGGAGTCGACGAGCTGGTCGAGCAGACCCAGCAGGTGTTCGACATCGGCGAGGTGCAGGCCGGTGGTGGGTTCGTCGAGGAGGTAGACGCGGCCTGTATCGGCCATGTTGCTGGCCAGCTTGAGCCGCTGTCGCTCGCCGCCGGACAGCGTCGTGAGTGGCTGGCCGAGGCTGAGGTAGCCGAGCCCGACGTCGGCTAGCCGACGCAGGATCGTGTGCGCGGCCGGCGTACGCGCCTCGCCGGCGCCAAAGAACTCCTCGGCCTCGGATACCGGCATCGCGAGCACTTCGCTGATGTCGCGGCCACCGAGGTGGTACTCCAGCACCGATGCCTGGAACCGCTTGCCCTGGCATTCCTCGCAGACCGTGGAGACGCCGGCCATCATGCCCAGGTCGACGTACGTGACTCCGGCGCCGTTGCAGGTGGGGCAGGCACCGGCGGAGTTGGCGCTGAACAATGCCGGCTTGACGCCGTTGGCTTTGGCGAATGCCTTGCGGATGGGGTCGAGCAACCCGGTGTAGGTAGCCGGATTGCTGCGCCGCGAGCCACGGATCGGGGTCTGGTCGACGGAGACGACACCGTCGCGGCCGGCGATCGAGCCGTCGATCAGCGAGCTCTTGCCCGAGCCGGCGACACCGGTGACCACGACGAGGACGCCGAGCGGGATGTCGACGTCGACGTTCTGCAGGTTGTGGGTGGTGGCGCCGCGGATCTGCAGCATTCCGGTGGGCGTGCGTACCGCCTCCTTGACGGCGGCCCGGTCGTCGAGGTGCCGGCCGGTCAGGGTGCCGCTGGCCCGTAGCCTCTTCACGGTGCCTTCGAAGACGACCTCGCCGCCGGCGGTACCGGCGCCGGGGCCGAGGTCGACGATGTGGTCCGCGATCGCGATCGTCTCCGGTTCGTGTTCGACCACCAGCACCGTGTTGCCCTTGTCCCGCAACCGCAGCAGCAGGTTGTTCATCTGCTGGACGTCGTGCGGGTGCAGGCCCGCGGTGGGCTCGTCGAAGACATAGGTAACGTCGGTCAACGACGAGCCGAGGTGGCGGATCATCTTGGTCCGCTGCGCCTCGCCGCCGGACAACGTGCCGGACGGCCGATCCAGGCTCAGGTAGCCCAGCCCGATCTCCACGAACGAGTCCAGCGTGTGGCCCAGCGCGGCGAGCAGCGGCGCCACCGACGGCTCGGCCAGACCACGTACCCACTCGGCGAGGTCGTTGATCTGCATCGCGCAGACGTCGGCGATGTTCTTTCCTTTGATCTTCGATGATCGGGCCGCCGCCGTCAGCCGGGTGCCTTCGCACTCGGGGCAGGTGGTGAAGGTGACTGCCCGCTCCACGAACGCGCGGATGTGTGGCTGCAGCGCTTCCACGTCCTTGGCCAGGAACGACTTCTGCATCTTGGGGATCAGACCCTCGTAGGTCAGGTTGATCCCCTCCACCTTGATCTTGGTGGGCTCCTTGTGCAGCAGGTCGTGCATTTCCTTTTTGGTGAACTTGCGGATTGGTTTGTCCGGGTCGAAGAAGCCGCTGCCGCGATAGATGCGGCCGTACCAGCCGTCCATGCTGTAGCCCGGGATCGTCAGCGCACCCTCGTTGAGCGACTTCGAGTCGTCGTACAGGGCCGACAGGTCGAAGTCGGTGACCGAGCCCATGCCCTCACAGCGCGGGCACATGCCACCCAGCCGGGTGAACGTCACCTTCTCGCTCTTTTGCGTACCCCGCTCGACCGTGATGGCACCGGCGGCCCGCACCGACGGCATGTTGAACGAAAACGCGTTGGGCGGGCCGATGTGCGGCTTTCCGAGCCGGCTGAACAGGATGCGCAGCATCGCGTTGGCATCGGTAGCCGTGCCGACGGTCGAGCGGACGTTGGCGCCCATCCGCTCCTGATCCACGATGATCGCCGTCGTCAGCCCGTCGAGCACATCGACCTCCGGCCGGGCCAACGTCGGCATGAAGCCCTGCACGAACGCGCTGTACGTCTCGTTGATCATCCGCTGCGACTCCGCGGCGATCGTGTCGAAAACCAGCGAGCTCTTGCCCGAGCCGGACACGCCGGTGAAAACCGTCAACCGCCGCTTCGGCAACTCGACGTTGACATCCTTGAGGTTGTTCTCCCGCGCACCATGCACCCGGATCACATCGTGGCTGTCGGCAACATGCACCTTGCTCATCCCGTCTCCTCTGCTACCGGCCCTGCGGTAGCGCGTCGATCTCGAGGACCTCGACGTCGCCCTCGATCATAGGCAGGTCGTCGGTGCTCACCGGTCCTGAAGCAGCCCGAGGACGTTGCCGTCGGGGTCGGTGATGGTGGCCACCAAGCGGCCGCCGCCCACGTCGCGTACGGGCTCATTCAACGTGCCGCCCGCGGCGGTCACCTCGGCCAGCTTCGCCTCGATGTCCGGCACATGCCAGTAGGCCACCGGCGTGGTCATGCCCTGCGGTCCACCGTTCGGTACCAGTCCGATGTGCTGGCCCTCCGCCTCGTATCCGACGTAGTACGGTGCGTCGTGCTGCGGCTCCATGCCGAGCAGTGCCGTGTACACCGCCTTGGCCGCTTCCAGGTCGGAGACGGGGTGCAGTACGGTCTTGATTCCCTGGGTCGATGACATGGTCACTCCTGAAGTCGTCAGTCCGGTTGGAACACGTCCACGCTAGATCCCGTTCGGCCACCGCCGCTTCTCGAATCCTGATCGGTCTGCCGGCTACGCTGTGGCGCCATGAGCGGAGCGGAGCGCCGCGGCGCCTGGACTGAGGAGCTTCGCGACGAGGGAAGGCGGCGCATAGGGCGCGCAGCGGAGCGAGGTGGGCATTGAGCGGAGCGGAGCGCCGCGGCGCCTGGACTGAGGAGCTTCGCGACGAGGGAAGGCGGCGCATAGGGCGCGCAGCGGAGCGAGGTGGGCATTGAGCGGCCGGGTGCTCGTTGTGGAGGACGACGAGCGGGTGGCCGCGTCGTTGCGGCGGGCGCTGGAGTACGCCGGCTACACCGTGGGTCTCGCCGGGGACGGGCCGAGCGCGTTGGTCAGCGCCACGAGGGACCGGCCGGACCTGGTGATCCTCGACGTGATGCTGCCGGGGCTGGACGGGTTCGAGGTGTGCCGGGCGCTGCGCGGGACCGGCGGCGACTGCCTGGTCCTGATGCTCACCGCCCGGGACGGTACCGCCGACCGGGTGGCCGGACTGGACGCGGGCGCCGACGACTACTTGGTCAAGCCGTTCGCGTACGAGGAACTGCTCGCCCGGGTGCGGGCCCTGTTGCGCCGGCGACCGGTGTCCGGCGGTGACCTTCTCGAGCACGGAGACCTCAGCGTCGACGAGAACACCCGCGAGGTACGCCGGGGCGGGCGCGACATCAGCCTGACCGCGCAGGAGTTCGACCTGTTGCGGCACTTCCTGCGCCACCCGCGCCAGGTGCTGAGCCGCGGCCAGCTGCTCGACGCCGTGTGGCGCGGCGGTGACCCGACCACGACCAACGTCGTCGATGTCTACATTGGATACTTGCGGACCAAGCTGGAGGCCGGCGGTGAGCCGCGGGTGCTGCATACCGTCCGCGGCGTCGGCTACGTGTTGCGGGCAGGCAACTGATGTCTATCCGGACCAGGGTTGCGCTGTACGGCATCGGAGTCGTCGCGCTCGTGCTCGTCGTCATCTCCGGGCTGTTCTACACGCTGATCGTGGGTACCGTGCCGCAGAACCAGGACAAGGAGCTGGCCAACCGGGCGACGCAGGCCGTGGCGGGCATCGACCGCGCGGCCGCGGAGGACCTCGTCGCGCATGGGCCGCTGACGCCCGTCGACGCGACGTCCGGCGCCAACGAGATCGTGGTGGTCGTGCTCGACGAGCAGGGCTCGGTCCTGTCGAGTACCGGCCTCGTCGCCGGCCAGCTCCCGACCGTGCCACCCGACCTGCTGGACCAGGCTCGCCGCGACGGCTCGTCGGCTGCCACCATCAGACCCGGCAGTGTGGCGTTGCGGGTGCACGTACGACCGTGGCAGCGGCCCGACCTCGGGCGCACCGGATACGTCGTGACCGTCCAAAGTGTCCGTCGACTGCAGACGGACCGGGTCGGCGTGATCGTGATACTCGTCATATCCGACCTCGTCTCGCTCGTCGCGGCGGCGGTCGGGATCTGGTTCGCGGCAGGACGGGCACTGCAGCCGTTGCGCCAGCTGACCGCGACGGCCGACGACATCGGCCGGTCCGCCGACCCGTCCCGGCGGCTCCCGACCCCGGTGCACGCGCAGGACGACCTCGGCAAGCTGACGACGAGCTTCAACGCGATGATGCAACGGCTCGAGGATGCCCGCCGCAGCATCGCCAACGCGCTCGCGGCCCAGCAACGGTTCGCCGCCGACGCGTCGCACGAGCTGCGGACACCGCTGACGTCGATCCGCAACAATGCCGGATTCCTGCGTACGCATCCGGACGCCGCAGAGCCGGACCGGGTTGCCGCGTTGGCGGACATCGAAGCGGAGAGCGCCCGGATGAGCCGCCTCGTCGACGACCTGCTCACGCTCGCGCGGGCCGACGGTGGGCAGCGGCTACCACGGTCCACTGTGGATCTCGGGGCGCTGGCAACCGAGGTCTGCCGGCAGGCCCGCACCATCCACGCCGAACGCGAGGTGCACTGCGCGGGTGCGCCGGTCACCGTGACCGGCGACGCCGATGCGCTTCGCCGTCTACTGTGGATCCTGGTCGACAACGCGGTCACCCACACCACGGCGGGCGGCAACGTCTGGGTCGCCGTGGTCGGGCACGGCGCGGTCGCGACCGTGCAGGTCTCCGACGACGGTACGGGCATCCCGCCGGGACTCGAGGAACGCATCTTCGACCGGTTCTTCCGGGCGGATACGTCGCGGGGCAACGGCGGTGCCGGCCTCGGTCTGTCGATCGCGCGGTGGATCGCCCACGAACACGGCGGTACCGTCAGCGCCACCAACAACGACCGCGGCGGCGCGAGCTTCCTCGTCACACTGGCCGTCGTCTCACCGAATTCTTAACCTGGGCTCATTACCGGCTCATCGGCCGCTGCCAGGCTCGACGACATGACGGGTGACCGCGGCGGTTCTGCCGATGTCGTGTACCTGCTGATGTTGCTCCAGGCCGGATTCGGCCTGCTCGCCATGCTCGGCGAGCTGCTGTTCATGGCGAACCCGCTGTACCTGCTCGTCCCGATCACCAAGGCGGTCCTGCTGTTCGTGGTCGCGGCCAAGGTGGTCAGCGGCCGGCGGTGGGCGTGGGTGACCGCGATCGTGCTCGAGGGCATCGGCCTGATCGGTTTCTGGCTGAGCCTGATGGCCGGGCTGCTGCCGATCCTGAGCCGTACGGTCACGTTCGTCGGGCTGTTGACCGAGATCGCGTTGCCGGTCACGGTGATCTGCCTGTGCGCGTGGCTGCTCGCCCGGCCCCGATTCCCGCGGCCGTCGGCTCGACTGCGGCCGCCGGTCGATCCGTGGCCGCAACCACTGTGGACGGACGGTCTACCGGCCGGATGGCCGCAGCCGCTACCTCCGGCGGAGGTGAAGCCGTGAACCCGATCGAGGCGTTCTTCGCCGGCATCGCGCCCCAGCACGCACCGGCACTCATCGCCGCACTCCTGCTTCCGCTGGCGTTCGTCCTCCTGCGTCGGCTCGCCCCGGCCGCGGCATCCCGGCCGAGAACGGCGGTGGAGAGGTGGGTCGCCGCACTGCTGGCGGTATCGGCGGCGGTACACCTGGCACTGCCGCTCGGCCACGCCGACGGTCCACTGTTGACAGTCGCGTTCCTCGGCTCCGGTGTCGCGTTCGCCTGGATCGCACTCCGGGTCTGGGAAGGCAAGCCGTGGCGGCTGCCGACGGCACTGCTGACGGCGGCGACGCTGGTCGCGTACCTCGCCGTCGCCGGAACCGGCGGGGAGGAGCCGGACCAGGTGGGCATCGCCACCGCGCTGGTCGAGCTGGCCGCGTTCGGGTTCGCCGTCGTACCGGGCCGCGAACCCGGCCGCCCCAGGCGGTTCGCCCGCTTCGCCGGCAGTACCGCCACGGTCACCGCGGTGGTGCTCGTCGGCGCGATCGTCTGGATCGGCTCGTTCCTGGCCCACAAGGCGGCGGACGACGGTGGGACCGCGATGGCGGCGGGCACCGCGCCGGCGGTGGGGCACAGCCACGAGCACGGGCACGAGCACGCCGCGCGCGCCCAGGCCGGCGTCATCATGCGGCCGGGCGGCGGCCACCATCCGACACCCGAACAGGCGAAGGCAGCGCAGGAACTGGCCGCCAAGACGGCCCGGGCCATGGCCCGCTTCGCCGATCTGAAGGCGGCGCTGGCGGCCGGCTACCAGATTCCGGGGGTACAGGCCACCGGGACCGACGTGCACCTGGAAAACAAGGAGTACGGCAAGGACGGCCGTACGCTGGACCCGCAGCGGCCGGAGATGCTCGTTTACTCCATTATGGACGGTCGGGCCACCCTGCTGGGCGTCGTCTACGTGATGGAGGTAGCCGGCACGCCCGCACCGCAGCCCGGCGGTCCGGTCACCGGTTGGCACGCGCACAACATCTGCGTATCGCTGCTCCCACCTGGACTCGGCATCGTCTCGCCGTTCGGCGGCTGCCCGGCGCTGTCGGTGAACCTCACGTCACCGGAGATGATGCACGTCTGGATCGTGGACAACCCGGCCGGCCCGTACGCCGACGGCCTCGACGAGGCGTGGGTGCGCCGCTACCATGCCGCACACGCCCGCCCGATAGGCTGACCCTGTGCAGGATCCCGTACTCGTCGTGGACTTCGGTGCCCAGTACGCCCAACTGATCGCGCGCCGGGTGCGCGAGGCGCGGGTCTACTCCGAGATCGTGCCGCACTCGATGCCGGTAGCCGAAATGGTCGCGAAGCAACCGGCCGCGATCGTGCTGAGTGGTGGACCGTCCAGTGTGTACGAACCCGGGGCACCCCAGGTCGATCCCGCGCTGTTCGACACCGGCGTCCCGGTCTTCGGCATCTGCTACGGCTTCCAGGCGATGGCCATGGCGATGGGCGGGACGGTGGCGCACACCGGCGCCCGGGAGTACGGCGGGACCCGCCTGCGTACCCAGGGCGGCGTCCTGTTCGACGGGATGCCCGCCGAGATGGACGTCTGGATGAGCCACGGCGATTCGGTGACCGCCGCACCCGAGGGCTTCACGGTGACCGCCGCGTCGTCCGGCGCGCCGGTCGCCGCCTTCGAGGACGTGGCTCGCAAGAGCGCCGGAGTCCAGTTCCACCCCGAGGTGGCCCACACCAGGCACGGGCAGGCAATGCTGGCCCGGTTCCTGTACGACGTCGCCGGCATCGAGCCGACCTGGACCAGCGAGAGCATCATCGACGAGCAGGTGGCGGCCATCCGCGCCCAGGTCGGCGGAGGGCGGGTCATCTGCGGGCTGTCCGGCGGGGTCGACAGCGCGGTCGCGGCGGCCCTGGTCCACCGCGCGGTGGGCGACCAGCTCACCTGTGTCTTCGTGGACCACGGTCTGCTCCGCGCGGGCGAGGCCGAGCAGGTCGAGAAGGACTACGTCGCCGCCACCGGGATCCGGCTGCACGTCGTGGAGGCGGCCCAGCGGTTCCTCGACGCACTCGCGGGCGTGACCGACCCCGAGCGGAAGCGGAAGATCATCGGACGCGAGTTCATCCGGGCCTTCGAGGCCGCCACCCGGGACATCGGCGAGGCGGAGTTCCTCGTGCAGGGCACGCTGTACCCGGATGTCGTCGAGTCGGGCGGCGGCACCGGTACCGCCAACATCAAGTCGCATCACAACGTCGGCGGCCTGCCCGAGGACCTGAACTTCAAGCTGGTCGAGCCGCTGCGCACGCTGTTCAAGGACGAGGTGCGGGCGATCGGCCGCGAGCTGGGCCTGCCCGACGCGATGGTCTGGCGGCACCCGTTCCCCGGTCCCGGGCTGGCGATCCGCGTCATCGGCGCGGTCGACGCCGAGCGGCTGGCCACGCTGCGGGCCGCGGACCGCATCGCGCGCGAGGAGCTGACCGCGGCCGGGCTCGATCGGGACGTCTGGCAGTTCCCGGTCGTGCTGCTCGCCGACGTACGCAGCGTCGGGGTCCAAGGCGACGGACGGACGTACGGGCATCCGATCGTGCTGCGCCCGGTGTCCAGCGAAGACGCCATGACGGCCGACTGGTCCCGGCTGCCGTACGACGTCATCGCCCGGATCTCCACCCGCATCACGAACGAGGTACCCGAGGTCAACCGGGTCGTGCTGGACGTGACCAGCAAGCCGCCGGGCACCATCGAATGGGAATGACTGCCTAGTCCGGGCTATGCCTTCCGCCCGTGAAACATGAGTGACTCCCATCGGGTGATCGTGATCCGCCCCCGCATGGGGGACAATCAGGCCTTGTGACTCCCGCGCTGGAACCGCTGCGTCGGATCGCGGCGTACGCCCTCTGCGCCGACGCGGCCGAACGGTGGCTGCTCGTCCGCGCGTCGCCCCGATCCGGTACCCCGGGCGTATGGTCCCTGCCCGGCGGCGCCGTGGACCATGGCGAGAACCCGAACGACACCGTCGTCCGCGAGACCGCCGCCGAGACCGGGCTCTCGGTCGCCGTGGTACGGCTGCGCGATGTCCTGGCCGACATGCGCGCGCTGCCGCACCGGGGCGTCACGATCCACACCGACCGGCTGATCTACGAGGTCGTCGTGCGGGGCGGCACGCTGCTCGACCGCATCGGGCAACCGACCGACGTGGCCCGCTGGCATGCCCGGGAGGACACCAAGGGACTGCCGTTGCGGCCGTTCACGGCTACCGCGCTCGGCCTGCCGGCCGGGCCGGTGGACCTGCTACCGGAGGACACCCCGGAGTTCCCGTCGTTCCACGCGGTCGCCGGGCCGGACGGGCTGCACCGCGCCCAGCGCTTCGCCGCGTACGCCGTGGCCACCGACCCGGCCGGCCGGCTACTGCTCACGCTCATCGCGGACGGCTACCCCGGTGCGGGCCTGTGGCACTTACCCGGCGGCGGTACCGAGTACGGCGAACAGCCCGGCGTGGCGTTGATCCGCGAGCTGGCCGAGGAGACCGGCCAGCACGGTCAACTGCTGGAACTGCTGGGCGTGGCCAGCCATCGCGACGCGGCCTCGCTCGGCCCCGAGGGGTACCCGATCGACTGGCACGGCGTGCGGGCGTTCTACCGGGTCGCGGTACCGGTGGCCACCGTGCCGGACGTGGCCGACGCGGGCGGGTCGACCGCCCGCGCCGACTGGTTCACCCCGGCCGAGCTGGATGAACTGCCACTCACCGAGGTCACGGTCGAGGCACTTCAGGCTGCAGGCCTGCGCTGAGCCACTAGTCTCGGGGGCTGTGGAGCGGCGGCGACGGATCGCGGCGTACGGTGTCTGCCGCGACGACCGCGGCCGGATCCTGCTGGTCCGCGCCTCGTCCGGATCGAACATGCCGGGGCTCTGGCTGATCCCGGGTGGCGGGATCGCGCATGGCGAGGATCCCGCGGTGGGAGCGGTACGCGAGATCGCCGAGGAGACCGGGCTGTCGGTCGAGGTAGTGGCACTTCGGGACGTTTTGTCCGACGTTTCCCTCCTGCGCGATCGGGACGTCGCGTTGCACCACGATCGGGTGATCTATGACGTGGCACACCGCAACGGCACGCTGCGTAACGAACAGGACGGCACCACGGACACCGCCCGCTGGGTAGTGCCGGACGAGCTGCCGTCGTACCCGTTGATGCCCTTCACTGCCCTGCTGTTCGACCTGCCGGCCGCCCCCGCGACGGAGATCCAGCGCACGGACACCCCTACGGTCGGTCCGCCCGCGGAGCCGGCGCGGCCGCGCGGGCAGCGATTCGCGGTCTACGCCGTGGCCACCGACCCGGCCGACCGGGTGCTGCTGACCCGCAACGCCGAGGGGTATCCGGGCGCCGGGCGGTGGCATTTGCCCGGCGGCGGCACGGACTTCGGCGAGCAGCCGGCGGCCGCGCTGCTTCGCGAACTGGCCGAGGAGACCAACCAGGTCGGGCGCATCACCGACCTGCTCGGCGTGACCCACCGGCACAATCCGGCGGCGCTGGGCCCGGAGGGCTATCCGATCGACTGGCACACGGTACGGGTGAACTACCGGGTCGTCGTCGACCAGCCGACGCAGGCCCGAGTGCTGGACGCCGGCGGATCGACCGCCGCCGCTGGGTGGTTCACGCGTGCCGAGGCCGCCCGGCTCCACATGACCGAGGCGACTCGTGCGGCCCTAACTGACTACGCACAGTGATACTTGCGCAGGTTCCAGTACAATTTGATCGACTGCGCCTTGCTCTATCGAGGGCGTTTTTGGCGATTTGATCTGAAAAGTTCCGGTGTCGCCTATCGCCAAGCCGCTCGGTGGTATGCGATGGTGTAGGCCGCACGCCGGACGGCCGCCGAGGTGGCGGAAAGGACCGAATCCGGTGATGGAGGGACCCGTGCCGAGAGCCCCATGGCGTCGGCGCCGTACGACTGACAGCCCCCGCCCCGCGGGGAGGTGGACCGGCCGGCTACGCCGCAGCGGCACGGTCGCACGGAAGGTGCTGCAGGTCCGCGTGGGCCGGCGGAGCCGCGATGTCGTCGGTACGACCACACGGCCTGATCTGACCGGCCTCGGATCGCTGCGCGCCGAGTCCATCGTCCCGATCAGCCCGGCGGTACCCAGCCCGCCCGGCATGGCGCCCACCGGGCCGCTGACGATTCCGTTGCTGCCGGGCGAGCGGACGACCGCACGCCGCGTCAAGTTCACGGTCGTCAACGCGTGCACGCTCTCCAGCTTGTCCCTGGGTCTGATCGCCATCTTCCTGGCCATGCGGGGGGACGTGCGGTTGGCCGCCGTCTGCCTCATCGGGTGCGTGGCGTTCGACGGGCTCGACGGCGCGCTGGCTCGCCGGCTCGGCGTCGCCAGCCCGTTCGGGGCGCAGATGGACTCGCTCGCCGACATGTGCTCCTTCGGCCTCGCCGCGCCGGTCGTCGTCTACGCGTCGCTGGCCGGTACCGTGCCCGCCGGCGCGGCCGCCGTCGCCTGCGCGCTCGTGGCCGGCTGTGCGGCGATCCGGCTCGCTCGGTTCAACGTGTCGCCGAAGGACGGCCGGTTCTTCTGCGGGGTACCGACCACGATGGCCGCCGCGGTCCTGGCGATCGGCGTGCTCATCGGGTTGCCAGGGGCCGGTGGCTGGCACCTGGCCGGAGTGGCCCTGCTGGCGTTCGCGATGGTGTCGAGCTTCCCGTACGCCAAGCTGGCCCGGCTGATCAAACTACCGCCGTGGCTGCTGGCGATCCCGGTACTCGGCGCGCTGATCGACGTCCGGCTCACGTTCGGCGTCGTCGTCGTCACGTACCTGGTCAGCGGTCCGCTGCTCTGGTTCCACCAGCGCCGCGCCTGACCTCTCCCGCTCGGCCGCGTTGATCATGAACTTTGTTGCTGGTTCGACGGCGTGTCGAATCACCAACTTCATGATCGACGGGGACTAGGACCAGCGGGCGATTACCGTGGTGCCGCCCAGCACGCGGTCGCCGGGGGCGACCAGGGCGGTGGCGCCCGAGGCGGGCAGGTAGACGTCGGTCCGGGAACCGAACCGGATCAGCCCGAACCGCTCGCCCTTGGCCAGCAGCGCACCGACCGGCGCCCGCTGCACGATCCGGCGAGCGATCAGCCCGGTCCGCTGGGCTACGACCACGGTGCCGTGGGGTGTTTCCAGCACGGTGTACGCCGAGACGTTGTGTTCGGCGGCCGGGTTCATCGCGGCCGCGAATCCGCCGTCGGAGACGAAGAAGTCGGCGACCTTGCCGGCTACCGGCGATCGGTTCACGTGGACGTCGAGGACGGACAGGAACACGGCGATCCGCAGGAACTCGCCGTCGCCGAAGCGCTCGTCGCGGACCCGTTCGACGGACAGCACCTTGCCGTCGCTGGCGGCTACGACCGACGCGTCGTCCGCCGGGACGTCGCGCTGCGGGTCACGGAAGAACGCGGCAACGGGTACCGCCGCCAGCGCGGGCAGCAGCCACAGCCGTGACTTCGGTCGGGTGGCCCGGGCCACGGCGGCCAGGCCGAGCGCCAGTCCCGCGGCGGCGATGCCGTTGGAGTCGATGTGCATGCCTCGGGTCAGCGGCACGCTCGACGTCCGGTCGGCCGGTACCAGCCGGGTCACGGTCGCCACGTCGGCGGGGGTGTACCGGAGCCGGTGCACCCGTACCGGCGGGCGGTTCCGCAGCACGAGGTCGGAGCCGACGCCGTACAGGGCGGACTGGCGGTCCAGCTCCTCGGCTCCCAGGTCGCGCATGCCGGGCAGGGCGGCCGGCGCGTACAC
>Ga0075429_100003579_pt1 | contig 13239 bp, 10 predicted proteins | sample RhiMetdeltSRZDD3_FD_75295 | JGI IMG/M metagenome (GOLD analysis project Ga0075429, IMG submission 75295) | Populus rhizosphere microbial communities from Tennessee, USA - Rhizosphere MetaG P. deltoides SRZDD3 | ecosystem: Host-associated > Plants > Roots > Rhizosphere > Soil | place: USA...
CTGGAACACGCCGACGGTGTCCGCCGCCTGGATCTCGGCGAACACGTCCGGGTCGTCGAGCGGGATCCGCGAGAGGTCGATCGGCGCGCCGTGCAGCTGCGCGATCCGGTCGACGCACTCCTCGACGCAGGAGAGCATCCCGAGGCCGAGCAGGTCGATCTTGAGGAACCCGGCGTCGGCGCACGAGTCCTTGTCCCACTGGCAGAGCTGGCGACCGGCCATCGCCGCCGGCTGCACGGGGACGAGCTCGACGAGCGGGCGGGACGAGATCACCATCCCGCCCGGGTGCTGCGAGGCGTGCCGCGGCAGCCCGGCGATCTCGCCGGTGAGAAAGCGGAACGCGCGCCAGCGCTTCGAGAGGAGCTTCTGCTCCGCGTCGGGAAGCGACGCGACCTCCTCCGAGACCCGCTCGGCGTGCCAGCCGTCGGTCACCCGCGCGAGCCGCTCGAGCTCGGCATGGGGCAGCCCGAGTGCCTTCCCGACGTCCCGGATCGCGCCGCGGGAGCGGTACGTCGCAAAGCTCGCGACGAGCGCCGCGTGCTCGTGCCCGTAGCGCTCGGTGACGCGGACAATCAGCTTCTCGCGGATGTCCCGGGGGAAGTCGAGGTCGATATCGGGCACCGACGTCAGCTCGTGGTTGATGAAGCGGCCGAGCGAGAGGCCGTTCTCGACGGGATCGACGTGCGAGAGCCCGGTCAGGTAGCAGACGATCGAGCCGACCGAGCTCCCCCTCCCCCGTCCCGGCGGCAGGAACATCCGCGGCGAGTCGTGGCCGCGCACCTCGAGCGCGCACTCGCGCGCGAGCTCGAGCACCTCGTGGTGGAGGAGGAAGAACCCCGCGAGCCCGAGCTTCCCGATCAGCTGGAGCTCGCTCTCGAGGCGGCGGCGTGCCTCCGCTTGCAACAGTCTGTTGCAAGCGGAGTAGCGCTCGCCGAACGCGTGGTCGCAGATCGCGGTGAGCTGGCGGATCGCGGGGTCGTCGCGGTCGGAGAAGTCGGGGTAGCGGTAGCCGAGCTCCGCGGTCAGGTCGAAGGCGAGCCGCTCGGCGAGCTCCACCGTTCGCTCCACGGCTGCGCGGTCGATCCCGGCGAAGCGCTCGACCATCTCCGCCGGTGGGCGAAGCACGGCCTCGCGGTTGCCGCGGCGCTCGCGCTCGCAGCCGTCGAGCGAGGTGCGGCAGCGGATCGCGACGAGCGCGTCCTGGAGCAGCGCTCGCCGCTGTGTGTGCGCGTGGACGTTCCCCGTCGCGATCGTCTCGACGCCGAGACCTGCGGCGAGGTCGCGGAGCGTCGCATGCCGGTGCGCATCACCCCGCTCGAACGGACGCTGGAGCTCGACGAAGAACCGCTCCCGGCCGAACGCGGCGGCAAGCCTGGCGGTGCCACGCTGGTCGTGGAGCGCGAGCCCGTCTCGCGCGCAGCCCGAGAGGCAGACGAGGCCCTCGCTCAGCTCGGCGACGGTCTCGAGCGGGACGCAAGGCGGAAGCGGCTCGCGGTCCTCGCGCCCCGGTCTTCGCGTGCCGGCATGCGCCGCGGTGAGGATCCGGCAGAGGTTCGCGTAGCCCTTGCCGTTCTCACAGAGCAGGGTGACGTGGAAGCCTCCGGTGAGGGTCACCTCCGCACCGGTGATCGGACGGATCCCGGCGTGCTTCGCCGCATGGGCGAACTCGAGCGAGCCGTAGACGCCGTCGTGGTCGGTCAGCGCCAGCGCCGGGTAGCCGAGCTCCGCGGCGCGCACGGCGAGCTCCTCCGGATGCGAGGCGCCGTCGAGGAACGAGAACGCCGAATGGCAGTGCAATTCGACATATCGAGGAGCCATTACGCTGCCTCGTAGTGGGCGAGGCTGTCTTCACCCCGTTCGGCGAGGGAGAGGTGATCGGCGACAGCGCCGACCGGCGCGTCGAGATCCTCTCCGACCACGAGACGCTGAACGCGACCTGGTCGCGGTTCGGGCCGCACCGCGAGGGCGCCGACCTCCACGTCCACCGCAATCACACGGACTGCTTCTTTGTCCTCGAGGGCGAGTTGACGGTCCGCCTCGGCCTGGAGGACGAGCTGGTGACCGTGCCTGCGGGAACGCTCGCGCGTGTGCCTCCGCTCGTCGTCCACGGCTTTCGGAACGGGAGCGACGCGGAGGTCCGCTATCTCAACCTCCACGCGCCGGGGCAGCGCTTCGCCGACTACCTGCGCGCCATGCGCGACGGACGCTCCTTCTCCTACGACCAACACGAGCCGCCCGAGGACGGCGGCCGGCCGACGAGCGAGGCCGTCGTCGGCGCGAGCGAGCACGTCGCGGAGCGGTCGGGCCTGCACGTCGAGCTCCTTGCGGACGTCGACGAGCTCGGCATCTCCGAGAACCGCTGCGAGCCTGCGGCAGAGACGGACCCGCGACACGTCCATCGCCGCCACCTCGAATCGCTCTACGTCCTCGAGGGCGAGCTGACCGTCACGCTCGACGGGCGAGAGCTCAGCGCGGCCGCGGGTACGTGGGTGCAGATCCCGGCCGGAGTGGCGCACGCGTATGCCTGCACGGGAGACGAGGCGGCTCGATTCCTCGAGCTCCACACGTCGAACAGCGGCTACGGCGCCTCTCTCCGGGCCGTCGCAGGGTTCGACCAGGAGCTCGTCTAGCACGACGTGACCCCCGCTGCGTTCCGACTCTGCGGATGTGTCCGACTGAAGTCGGACACGAGCGGACACCTGGTCACGCCCGCTGCGTGAACCAGCACTGCCGCTCCCCGTCCCGGTACACGCAGACGTTGCGCCCCGACTCGAGCACGACCTCGAAGTAGCGGCGGTCGACCGGCTCCTCGGTCCACCAGCGATCGACGACGCGCCATTCCTCGCGCACGACCGTCACGAGCTCGCGGTTGACGACACGGGGCTCTCCCCCACCCGTCGTCTCCACGAGCGCGGGCCGCGGGGCGTTCAGGCGAGCCGCGACACCTCCGACGGCGCTCATCGGACATCACGTGGCACCACCAACGCTCGGGTCTCGGGAATCCGCGACCACGGCGCGAAGAGCGTGGGGGAACCCATGGTTCCCTCACGAAGCCCCCTCCTTCTCCGTCGTGACTCGGAGACACGCACCTGGCCTCCCGGCCGGCAAAGCCGGCCTCCGGCCGCACATCGCAACGCCGACGCCACGCGTTCATACATTCCGAGGCACCACCAACGCGCGCGTCTCCGGGATTCGCGACCACGGCGCCACCTCGACAACGGCGCCGACCGCCCCTCCACCCGCGCTCGCACGCACCTGGCGCAGGCCTTCCCGTAGTAGGGCGTCGGTCTCCTCGCCCTCGGGGGCGAGGAAGGCGAGCTGCTGTCCCGCGTGCTCCGCGAGCTCCACCGCCTCGAGCCGCAGCTCGACCACCGGCGCCGGGATCTCGGTCAGCTTCGGCCCGAGGGCGGAACGCAGCCGTCCCCGCTCCGCGGTCGCCTCCCGCAGGGTCACGGTGCGCCGCCAGGAGCCGCCTCCGACGAGGCGCGCCGCGAGCGCGAGCTTGCGGAAAGGCCGCCGCTCACGCTCCGGCCGGGCGAGCAGCCGGTCGAGCAGCGCACCGAATGCGCGTCTCAGGGTGAGCTCGTTCGCGACCGCCTCGGGGAAGGAGAGCGCCTCGGCCAGCTCTGCCGCGGGCGATCGCCCACGCACGCGCCGGCGCTCCCCGCCGCGTGCCAGGCTCCACGCCCGCTTCCCCTCCGGCCCCAGCCGCTCGGAGACCGCTCCGCCAGGCAGGGAGGCGAGCGATCCCAGAGTGCGGACGCCGAGGCCCTCCAGCTCGGCGTACCGGCCCTCGTCCAACGGCAGGAGCGAGAGAGGGAGCGGCTCGAGAAACGACTGCTCCTCCCTCCCCTCGACGATCACCGCCTGACCGGGACGCGCCACGGTCGCGGCGGCGAGGGCGACGAAGCGTCGCCCACCCGCGCCGGCCCGTGGGTCCCAGGCAGGCCCGACGGAGGCGAGCGCTTTGCGGAGCGCCGCCTCCACCCCTCCGTAGAGCCGCTCGACCCCGGTCGTCTCGAACACGACCACTCCCGGCTCGACCGGCTCCACTCCGAATCCCGCGTCCTCGAGGCGTCGCAGGACACCCTCCCACTCCCGCTCCGCGCCCGCCGGATCCGGGTCGACGAGCACGAGCTGCGGGCAGGTGGCCAGCGCCTCCCCGAGACGCATCCCCGCCGTGACGCCCACCGCCTCGGCGGCCGCGGTCACCGGGCCGACGAGCTGCTCGCGCCCCGGCTCGGGGGCGAGCGCCGCGGGGACGACCGCGAGCCTCGGCCGGGACCGGAGCGCCGCGCGGAGCTCGAATCCTGGGATGAGGAGACACGCGATCATGGGGGAACAGGTGTTCTACCGAACGTCTGTTCGTATGTCAAGGTGGTGTCCGACTCGGTCGGACCTTCGCGGACGCAGCGCGTCTCGCGGGTGTGTCGGACTCGAAGTCCGACCCGGATGGGTTTCTCACCCCCGCGCGGCGCGGAAGCACTCGACGACGTACGGGAGCGTCAGCAGGCCGTCGCGCGCGTGCTCGTCGAACAGCCGATCGACCCGGCCGAGGATCGGCGCGCGCTCCTCGTCAGGAAGGACCGCGCAGTAGCTCCGGGAGAGCACGAGCTCCCGCAATGCCTCGCGGTCGACGTCCTGGGTGTGCTCGAACGTCGCGTGCTCGACCTCCCCGAAGAGGCTGCTCCGCTCGATCGGCTCCGCCGCACCGCGGTCGACCCCGGTGCGGCCGACCATCGCGTCGCTCAGCTCGTCGACCCACGGGACGCGCTCGTCGCGGACGTTCCAGACGAGCGCGACCCGCCCTCCCGGTCGGAGGACACGAGCGATCTCCGCGAGCGCCGGCCCGTGGTCGAACCAGTGGAACGCCTGCGCGCACGCGACGACATCGGTCGAGTCGTCGGGCAGTGGCATCGACTCCGCAGTGCCGACGACGGCGGTGACGCCGGGAACGGCCGCGCGCAACCGGTCGAGCATCTCGGGAAGCGGCTCGACCGCCACGACGTGGTGACCGAGCGCGGCGAGCGAGCGCGTGAGCTTGCCTGTGCCGGCGCCGAGGTCGACGACGTCGCAGGGCGTCTCGCCGGCGAGCCAGAGCACCGCGTCCGCCGGATAGCCCGGGCGCGCCCGCTCGTATGCGTCCGCCACTCGGGCGAACGAGGCTGCTCGCTCGGCCCGCACGCCTTCGAGACTACTCGTCCGGCTCGGGCAGCTCGCGCAGGCGCGCGACCGGAGTGGGCAAGAGGAGAAATGCCGCGAGGAGTCCGCCCGCCGCGCCGATGAACAGCGTCGGCCGCAGACCGATCGTGCTCCCGAGGAGGCCGCCCAGCAGCGAGCCGACGACGCGCACGCCGTAGTTGACGAACGTGTAGGCCCCCGAGACCCGCGAGCGGAGTCGGATCGGGATCACGGCGGCGAAGATCGCACCCGCGCTGATGTCGAGCAGCATCACGCCGAAGCCCGAGCCGAGCTCGGCGAGGAACAGGCACAGGAGGACGACCGGCTGCGGCCCGCCCGCGAGCGGCACGAGGAGGAAGGGCGCGGAGAACACGAAGCACCCGACGAGCAGCGTCGGCCCGATCCCGATCCGGCGGGAGACCGGCGTGGCTGCGACCGACCCGACGAGCCCACCCACGGCGCCGGCGCCGAGCACGAGCCCGAGCGTCCCCGGCGACACCCCGAGCGTGCGCGTCGCGTAGAGGACGAACAGCGACCAGAAGACGAAGTTGAAGAAGTTGATCGTCGCGGTCGCGAGCAGCGAGGCCCTGACGAGCGGCGATCCGGCGATCCAGCGAAGCCCGACGGTGATGCCGCCCTGGTCGCCGTCCGCCTGCGGCTCGCGGGGCCGGATGCGCCCGAGCAGGGCCCCCGAGCAGAGGAAGGACAGCGCGTCCGCCACGAGTGCTCCCGGCGCCGACACCGCGCGGACGAGGAACCCCGCGACCGTCGGGCCCGCGACGAACGAGAACGCGCGGCTGCCGTTCAGGAGCGAGCTCGCCTCGACGAAGCGGTCTCGCGGCACGATCGTCTGGAACAGCGACGCGTCCGAGACGTTGAACAGCACCGAGAGGGTTCCCGCTCCGAACGCGACCGCGTACAGCTGCGGGAACGTGAGGACGTCGAAGAAGTACGCGATCGGCACGCTGGCGAGCAGCGCCGCGCGGCCGAGGTCGCAGACGATCATCGTCACGCGACGTCTGCCGCGGCGGTCGACCCACGCGCCTGCGTGGAGCGCAAAGAGAAGGTTCGGGGCGAGCGCGACCGCCGTGAGATAGCCCATGTCCGCGGCGCCGGCGTCGAGCGTCAGGACGGCCACGAGCGGGATCGCGAGGAGCGAGATCTGGTCGCCGAACAGGGAGACCGTGTGCGCGCCCCAGTAGCTGCGGAACGTCGCGTTCGCCCGGAGCAGGAACGGGACGGACAGGCGCCTCCGCACCGGAGCGGGCGCGTCGACGATCACGGCTCGTCGACCGGGAACGCGATCTGGACGAGCGCGACCGGACGTGCCCCGGGCGGCCGCAGCATGGGATCGGCGATGCGCTCGAGGTACCGCTCGGCGAGCGCCTGGAGCTCGTCGCGGATCGCTGCGAGCTCGTGCACGTCGAGGTACAGCAGGCTGTCGCCGAACGCCGCGGCCTCGACCCAGTCGCGTGGCTCCGCCCTGCGCCGCTCGATCCACTCTCCGAGCCGTTCCGCGTAGCGGCGCACGACGAAGCGGTCGAGGACGAGCGACGCCTCTGCGAGCTCCTCGCTCTCGGGGGCGCTCGGCCACGAGGTGTAGAGCGCGGTCGCGCGCCACGGCCGCTGCCGGCCCGGCCCGTCGACCGCCTCCTCGACGAGCCCGAACCGCGCGAGCTGACGCAGGTGGTAGCTCGTGCTGCCCGAGCTCTCGCCGAGCCGCCGGCCCGCCTCCGAGGCCGTGAGCGGTCCCTCACGCCTCAGGAGCGCGACGAGCCGGAGGCGCAGCGGATGCGCGAGCGCGCGCAGCGCTGCAGGGTCCGAGAGCTCGATCTTGCGCTCCATACAAAGAAATCTTTGCAAAGATCTCTTTGCATGTCAAGGTGCGCTCCTCGACGCAGGTCACGCTCCTCGGCGACCGGAGGGGTGCGCCAACCAGCCTGGCTCAGGCGAGCTCGCGTGCGCGGGCGAGAAGCGCCCTCTCCGCGGCGGACTCGCGCTCCCGTGCCGTCTCGCTCCAGCTCTCGGCGGCGGTCAGAGCTGCGCGTGTCCCGTCGAGCATCTCCTCCATGGCGGCCTCCGACGACGATCCCGCCTGCCGTCGGGCGGCGGCGCATGCCGCGGGGTCGAGCGCGTCGCGAAGCATGGGCTCGTCGATCTCGACGGGCCTACCGATCGCGGCCACGGACGCCGCAGCAAGGCGGGTCGGCGTCAGCTGCGAGGGCGGCTCACCGGCGTCGACGAGCTCGCGCACCGCGCGCCCGACGATCGTGTGCGCGCTGCGGTAGTCCACGTCCCCCTTCAGCGCGAGGACGTCGGCGACGTCGGCGGCGGTGACGAAGCTCTCGCGTGCGATCCGGGCGAAGCGCTCCGTGCGCAGCTCGATGCCGTCCAGCACGGAGGCCGTCAGGCGTGCGATCGCGACCGCCTCGTCGAGCGCCCGTGGAACGGTGCCGTTGAGCAGATGGAAGTGATCGGTGCGGGCCGACCCGGTGTGCAGGCCGACAAGCGCACCCGCCAGGTCGCCCGCGGCCTGGCCCGCCTGCGCACGGATCGCGGCGAGCGCATAGGGGTTCTTCTTCTGCGGCATCAGCGCGCTCGCCCGGCTGTGGGCGTCCGAGAGCTCGACCAGGCCGAACTCCTGACTGGCGTAGATCTCGAAGTCCTGGCCGAGCTGGCTCTGGTGCGTCGCGGCGATTGCGAGGGTCGCGAGGAGCTCGAGGTAGACGTCGGCTTGCCACGCGGCGTCCTTCGCGTGCTCGACGATTCCGTCGCAGCCGAGCAGCTCGGCGAGTCGGGCGCGATCGAGCGACCAGCGCGAGCCGGCGCTCCCGCCTGCGCCCGCCACGCTCGCTCCGAGTGCCTCGTGCGAGGCGCGCGCCCGGTCGGCGTCGCGAAGCGCGGGGTAGGCGTACGCGAGGAGCAGGTGGCCGACGGTCGTCGGCTGCGCCGGCTGGAGGTAGGTGTAGTCGGTCGCGAGCGCGTTGCGGGTCTCGTCGGCGTGCCTGGCGAGCGCCGCAACCTGCGCGACGAGCGCGTCGTGCAGCTCCCTCGCGCCCGTGCGGGCGGTCAGCCGGAGCGCGACACGAAACGCCTCGCGCCGTGGACGGCCGGCGCTCAGCCAGCCGGCGGCGGACCGCCCGACGCGCCGCTCCAGCTCGGCCTCGCGTGCGTTGAACGCGTCGCCGCGGGACGGGTCCCACGGGAACTCGTCGCCGGGGATCGCGTGGAGCTCGAGGAGTCCCCGCAGGAGCGACCTCGCATCCTCACCCGCGAGATCCCCGCCCTCGACGAGCGCGACAGCGTGTGCGAGGTCGGCGAGCGACAGCCCGCGGGCGAGGCGTGGCCCATGCGCGCTCTCCGCCGCGTAGGCCGCAGCCACGAGCTCGCCGGCGGCGGTGCCGCGCAGCCGCCCTTCCCGGCCAAGCTCCTCCGCGCCCGTCACGAGGGGGAGACTACGGCCTGAGCTCCGCGGCGACGCCCTGCATGCCGACGAGGCGAGGGACGACCTCGAGCACGCCCTCCCGGGCGCACCACGGGATGTCCGCCTCGAGCACCGGGCCGCTCTCGATCAGGTCGCGGCCCGACCGCGACGCACGGAACGCCTCCTCGGCGGTCGCGTACGACCGCGCGACGCGGAGGGCTGCCTCGGCGGCGTCGCTGCGCTCGGTCCCGAGCCCCTCGACGATGCGTCCCGCCACGTAGGCGTCGTCGAGGGCGAACGCGCCCTTCACGCCGGCGCAGAAGACCGCGACGTCCTCCCCGTGCGCCGCCGCCGCCTTCGTGACCGCATCGAGGTTGAGCAGCGACGCGATCAGCACGCGTTCGCAGCGCGCCGCCGCTGTGACGATCGCCCGCGTCCCGTTCGTCGTCGAGAGCGCGAGGCCGGGCGTCCTCGGCTCCAGGTACTCGCGGGGCGAGTTGCCGAGGTCGAACCCCTCGATCCGGACGCCGAGACGCTCGCCGCCGAGGGTCACCTCGTCGCTGCCGAGGGCGCGCGCGTCCTCCACCTCGGCCGCGCAGAGCACGCGCTCGTAGCCCGCATCGAGCGCCTGGCAGATCGTGGACGTGGCCCGGATCACGTCGATCACGACGCCCGTGGGAGCCGCGGCGGCCTCGTCGGGCGTGAACGCGACGTGAACCCGCACGCGGGTACGCTAGCCGTCCCTGTGGCAACCGCCCCGGTTCCCCGCTGCTATCGGCACCCCGACCGCGAGACGCTCGTCTCGTGCTCGGAGTGCGGGCGCCCGATCTGCGAGGAGTGCATGAACTTCGCGCCGGTCGGGATCAAGTGCCCGGAGCACGCCGCCGTGAAGGCGGGCCACCGACCCCGCGTGACCACCGCCCAGCCGCGCGCCGTTCGACAGGCGCAGCGCACGGTCGCCGGTCTCGACGCGCCCGCGACCGTCGCGCTCGTGGCGATCAACGTGCTCGTCTACCTCGTCACCGTCTACCAGGGCGCGGGCCTCAACGCCCCGGGCGGGAAGGTCTTCGAGGACGGTGCCCTGATCGGGGCGGCGATCGACCTGAACGGCGACTGGTACCGCCTAGTCACCGCGATGTTCCTCCACGCGGGGGTCCTGCACATCGCGTTCAACATGCTGGCCCTCTACTGGCTCGGCACGGTCGTGGAGCAGGCCCTAGGCACCTGGCGCTTCCTGCTCGTGTACTTCGTCTCCGGGCTCGCGGGCTCGGCGGGTGCGCTGCTGCTCACGGGGCCTTTCGCCGTGACGGTCGGCGCCTCGGGCGCGATCTTCGGGATCATGGGCTCGCTGCTCGTCCTCGAGTACGTCGCGACGGGCACCTTCGCGGGGCAGGCGATGGCGCTCATCGTCCTCAACCTCGCGCTCACGTTCACGATCCCGAACATCTCCGTGGGCGGCCACCTCGGTGGCCTCGTCGGCGGAGTGCTCGCGACGTTCGCGCTCGTCCAGTTCAGGCACGCGCGCCAGCGCTGGCTCGGCCCGGCCCTCGTCGTCGGGATCGCCGTCGTCAGCGTCGCCGTGGCGTCCGTGCGGGTCGGCGACTACGACTACGGCGGGCAGGCTCAGCCGCCGACCGCGACCGCGGTGACGCCGGTCTCGGCGAGCGCAGCCTGGGCGGCGGCGAGCCGCGCGAGCGGCACCCGGTACGGCGAGCAGGACACGTAGTCGAGCCCCAGCTCGTGGCAGAAGGCGACCGAGCGCGGCTCGCCGCCGTGCTCGCCGCAGATCCCCAGCTTGATCCCGGGCTTCGCGCCCCGCCCCCGCTCGACCGCGATCCGCATCAGCTCCCCGACGCCCTCGATGTCGAGCACCTCGAACGGGTTCTGCTCGAGGATCCCCTGCTCGAGGTAGTAGGTCAGGAACTTCCCCTCCGCGTCGTCGCGTGAGAAGCCGAGGGCCGTCTGCGTGAGGTCGTTCGTGCCGAACGAGAAGAAGTCCGCGAGCTCGGCGATCTCGTCCGCCCGCATGCAGGCGCGCGGCAGCTCGATCATCGTCCCGATCAGGTGCTCCGTCGCCTGCTCCTCCGCGGCGACCCGCTCGGTCAGGTCGCGCAGCCGGCGGAGCTCCTCGCCGAAGCCGACGAGCGGATGCATGATCTCGACGAGCGGCGTCTCCCCGGTCCGCTCGCGCACCGCCGCGGCGGCCCGGACGATCGCGCGCACCTGCATCTCGTAGATCTCCGGGTACTGGAGACCGAGCCGGCAGCCCCGGGTGCCGAGCATCGGATTCGCCTCGCGCAGCTGCTCGATCCGGCGCCGCATCGCCTCCGAGGTCGCCTCGTCGGCCGACGGGAGGAACTCGTGGAGGGGCGGGTCGAGCAGGCGGATCGTGACGGGCAGCCCCGCCATCGCCTCGAAGATCCCCTCGAAGTCCGCCTGCTGGACGGGCAGCAGCCGGTCGAGCACCGCGCGCCTCGCCTGCTCGTCGGAGGCGAGGATCATCTCCTGAACGACGGGGAGCCGGTCGGGCGCCATGAACATGTGCTCGGTGCGGCAGAGACCGATCCCCTCCGCGCCGAACTCGCGCGCCTTCGCCGCGTCCTCGGGCGTGTCGGCGTTCGCGCGAACGTGCAGTCGCCGGAGCCCGTCCGCCCAGCCGAGGATCGTCTCGAAGCGCTCGTCGATCTCCGGCGCCACGAGCGGGACGGCGCCGACGATGACGCGGCCGGTGCCGCCGTCGATCGTCAGCTGGTCGCCCTCCGCGAGCTCGTGCTCGCCGATCCGGATCGTCCGCGCCTTCAGGTCGATCGAAAGCGACTCGCACCCGGCGACGCACGGTTTCCCCATCCCTCGCGCGACCACCGCCGCGTGCGAGGTCATCCCGCCGTGGGCGGTGAGCACCCCGCGCGCCTGGATGAGCCCGTGGATGTCGTCGGGCGTGGTCTCCCAGCGCACGAGGAGGACGTCGTCCCCGTTCCGCCCGCGCTCCTCGGCGAGGTCGGCGTCGAGCACGATCGCGCCTGACGCGGCGCCGGGGGACGCGTTGAGCCCCGTCGCCACGACGTCGAGCCGCGCCTTCGGGTCGATCATCGGATGGAGGAGCTGGTCGAGCTGGCCCGGGTCGATCCTCGCGACGGCCTCCTCGCGCGAGATGAGCCCCTCGTCCGTCATCTCGACGGCGATCCGCAGGGCGGCTCGTGCGGTCCGCTTCCCGGTGCGCGTCTGGAGGAGATAGAGCTCCCCCTCCTCGACCGTGAACTCGATGTCCTGCATCTCGCGGTAGTGCTCCTCCAGGCGGTCGAGGGTCGCCACCAGCTGCCGGTACGCCTCCGGGAAGCGGTCGAGCATCACCTCGATCGGCTCGGGCGTGCGGATGCCGGCGACGACATCCTCGCCCTGCGCGTCGACGAGGAACTCGCCGAACAACTTCCGCTCCCCGGTCGACGGGTCACGCGTGAAGCAGACGCCGGTCCCGGACGACTCGCCCTTGTTGCCGAACACCATCTGGACGACATTGACCGCGGTGCCGAGGTCGTCGGGGATGTCGTACGTCCGGCGATAGACCTTCGCGCGCGGGGAGTCCCACGAGTCGAAGACCGCCCTCACGGCGCGCCGGAGCTGCTCCGAGGCGTCGCCTGGGAACGGCATCCCGACCTCGCGCTCGTAGATCTCCTGGAACGTCCCGATCAACCCGCGCAGATCGTCGGCGTCGAGCTCGACGTCGAGCTCGACACCGCGGCCCTCTTTCAGCTCCTGGAGCTCCTGCTCGAACAGATGCGCATCGATCGCGTCGACGACCTCGCCGTACATCTGGATCAGCCGTCGGTACGAGTCGTAGGCGAAGCGCGGGTTCCCGGTCACGGCGGCGAGCCCTTCCACCGCCACGTCGTTCAGGCCGAGGTTGAGGATCGTGTCCATCATCCCCGGCATCGAGATCGCCGCACCCGAGCGGACCGACACGAGGAGGGGGTCCTGGGGGTCGCCGAACCGCTTCCCTGCCCTCTCCTCGAGCCGCGCGATGTGCGCGTCGACCTGCTCCCACAGCTCGGCCGGCACGTCGCCCGTCCTCATCACCTCGCGGCACGCATCGGTGGTGACCGTGAACCCCGCGGGGACGGGCACGCCGAGCGCCGTCATCTCCGCCAGGCCGATCCCCTTGCCGCCGAGCAGCTCTCGCCCGCCGGGCGCCTGCTCGTCGAACGCGTAGACGAACTCCATCATCCGATCCTATGCGCGTCACGCGAGTTCGTCGCGCGCTAGAACGTATGCGGGGTGCCGTCGTCCATCGCCTCTCGCCTCGTCCGGGTGCTCGCGCTTGCGGGCGGCATCGCACTTGCCCTTTCGCTCGCGGGCGAGGCGGGTGACGCACCCGCCGCGGCGCCCAACGCGGTCACCATCAGGGTGGTCGCGAAGGACTTCTCGTTCACGCTTTCTCGCCGCAGCGTCCCGAAGGGCGCGCCGGTGACGTTTCTCGTGAGGAACGCCGGCGCGGTCGTCCACGACTTCGTGATCGCGGGTCGCCGGACCCGGCCGCTGAGGCCCGGCCAGACGGCGACGCTGCGGGTGCGGTTCACCAAGAAGGGGCAGAGGCGGTACGTGTGCAGCGTCCCGGGCCATGCGCGTCTCGGGATGAA
>Ga0075429_100003583_pt1 | contig 13233 bp, 9 predicted proteins | sample RhiMetdeltSRZDD3_FD_75295 | JGI IMG/M metagenome (GOLD analysis project Ga0075429, IMG submission 75295) | Populus rhizosphere microbial communities from Tennessee, USA - Rhizosphere MetaG P. deltoides SRZDD3 | ecosystem: Host-associated > Plants > Roots > Rhizosphere > Soil | place: USA...
GAGGCCGCCACCGCCCACACCATCGGCCTGACCGGGGGGCGAGCTCCGCTTCGAACCGGGGCGGCGCGGCCCTCACCGAGCTCCTGCCGGACGGTCGTCACGAGTGCGCGGATGAAGACGTATCTCTCGCGCCGCCGCCCCGAGGCCAGGAAGTGATTCTCGAAGCGCGTGTGGTCTTCGGCGGATAACTTCCCGGCCAGATAGGCGCGGATGAGCTCGTCCGAGGCGGCCAGCAGCTCCTCGTGGAAGTCGGCATCCGCCAGCATCCGGTCTTCAACCGCGCCCTGTTCCTCGTCGGAGAGCGTTCCGAGGAGAAATTGCACGCAGCGCTCCTCGTTCTCGTCCCAGAGGCGGCTGCGTTCCGACATCTTCTCACTCACTTGTGGCCCCGACGGCTCGCTTTGTTACAGGACCGCCGCGGGCCAGGCAGCCGCGCAGGCACCCCTCCAGGGTGCCCCGCAACCGGTGTACGCGCACGCGAAGGGCCCCATAAGAGACGTGGCGCTGCTCCGCCAGCTTCATGCGCTCGGACAGATGGGCGCGGGCGTCGCTCTCGTAGTAGGCGAGGATCAACTGCCGATTCTCCGGGCTGAGTGCAGACAGGCAGTCCCGGAGACACAGGGAACGCGTCTCGTCCTCGTCTTCGGCGCGCGTGGCTGGAGGTGTGAGGGCGACCAGTGTGTGGAGCATCACTCGCTCCCGTGCCCCGCTCCGGTGGGATTCCAGCAACACGTGCCGCGCGACACCACGCGCGTAGCCGGCCACTTGTTCCACGATCACGCCTTGCTGGAGCTTGCGGGCGACGCGATCGAGCGTCTCGTCGGCCCGGGCCTCGGGCGAAGGCGTCCCGCGCCAGTCGAAGAAGTCGATGAGCCGCCTTCGCAACATCTCGTACTCGTGCGAAGCCCGCTCGGTGTCCGGGGCCAGGCGGGCGAGGAGCCCCTGGAAGGCTTCCGCATTCAACGTCCACCGCGCATCGTTCATCACGGTCAGCGCTCAGCATCGCCGCAGGCCCATGCGGCGGTCAAGCCGCGCGGTTGCTCGCGGCGGACGACCGCAATAGTCTCTCGCATCGTGAAGGTCCCTTTCGCGCTCGCCCTTGCCCTCGCCCTGGCGACGTGGGCGGACGCGGCCGAACACGGGCTCCGGTTGGAGAGCCTGGGCCGCGGCTCCGTCTTCGCCGCCGCGGGCGTGCTCCCGGGGGACGAGCTCTTGACGGCGGAGCCCCTGCGCCCTGGCGCCCGGTCAGGACGGCGACGGCTTCAAACGCCGTTTGATCTGCACGTTCTCGAGACGGAGGAGGCGCCCCGCGGCGACATTCGTTTCCGCGTCCGCCGCGCCGGGCACGTGTTCTCCGTGGTCCCGACACGAGGAGAGTGGCGGCTCGACGCGCGGCCGGTGCGAGAGGGGACCGACTGGCGCGCGCAGTGCTGGCGTTTCCTCCGCGAGGCGCGCTCGCACGCCGAGCGCTCGGCGTGGCCCTCCGCGATCGAGGCCGTCCAGCAGGCGAGTGCCGCGGCCGCCGAGGACCCCGACGGGTCCGTGGTGCGACTGCTGCTGCTGGAGGAAGGGCGGTCCCTCGAGCGCAGCAACCGGCTGGAGGCGGCGGCCGCGCGCTATCGGGTGGCCGTCGACGATGCCGAACGGCGGGCTCCCGGAAGCCTCGCGCTGGCCTCGGCGATGTACCACGCGGCCGAGCTCGAGCGAAGGCGCAGCCGCATCGAGGAGGCCGAGGGCCTGCTCGTGCGAGTGCTCTCCTTGCAGCGTGCCCTGGCGCCGGGGAGCTTGCCGCTGGCCCGCAGCTTGAGGACGCACGCCCAGGTCTGCATCCTCCGCGGGCGGCCCGACGTGGCGCGCACATCGCTCGACGAAGCCCTGGCCATTGTGGAACGCCTCGCGCCGACGAGCTCCCTGATGGCCGGCGTCCTCAGCTCGGTAGCCGACGCGTCCTGGCTTCGAGGCGACCTCGATGCCGTCGAATCCAACTGCCAGCGCGCGGTGACGCTCTTTCAGGCCGAGGGAGAGGAGACCGCGGACTGGGTCTCGACCCTCGACCTGTGGTCCAGCGCTCTGAGCCGGCGGGGTGAGTCACCCAAGGCGTTGCAACTGGCCGACGACGCGCTGGAGATGGCCAACCGGGCGCTGCCGGGAAGTCTCACCGTGGCGGCGGCGCTCATGGTCCTCGGGAACACCATGGATCTCCGGCGCGACTACGAGCGATCCGAAGACTTCTACAGGAAGGCGATGGCGATCACCCAGGAGCTGGCGCCCGGGACATTCAGGCATGCGCTCCTCTTCCTGGGCCTCGGAATGACGGCCCTGCGTCGCAACGACCTCGGGGCCGCGGAGAAGAATCTGTCTGCCGCACTCGCCATCCTCGAGGTGAGCGCCCCCGGGAGCGACAAGGTGGCGCGGGTCCATCTCAATCTCGCCACGCTCGCGGAGCGCCGCCACGATCTGGTCCGGAGCAAGGAACACCATCGTCGGGCGCTGGAGCTCTTCGCGGTCCACGCCCCGCGCTCCCGTGCCGTCGCCCACACCGCGAGCGCGGCGGGCGACGCGGCGCGGAAGCTGGGCCAGCTCGAGGAGGCAGAGACTTATCTCGCACGAGCCGTCGAGCTCCTGCCCGTCATGGCCGCCGACGAGGCGTCGGCCTATGTCATCCAGGGCCGCCTCGCCCATTTGCGCTGGGACCAGGGCCGCCGGCAGGAAGCCGTCGAGATCATGGGCCGCGTGCTCGATGCCCACGAAAGCCGCGCCGAGCGCATGGGTGGAGGTCTCGAGGACCGATCGCGGTTCCTGGCCGAGTGGTTCGAGGCCTACCAGCTCCACATCGCCTGGTCCTACGCGTTGGGCGACGAGGAGACCGCGTTTCGCGTGCTCGAGCGCTGTCGCGGACGTGCCCTGCTCGACATGCTCGGCCAGCGCGATCTCCTGGGGGCGGGGGGAGTGCCGACGGGGCTGGTGGAGAAACGCCGGCAGATCAATACGGAATACGATCGGGTCCTCCGCGAGCTGGCCAAGGCGCAGGCCGGCGGCGACGAGGCGCAGGTGCAGGCGCAGCAGGCGAGCCTGCGCGAGCTCCGCGCCGAGAGCGACGCGCTCGTCGGCCAGCTCCGGCGGGCGTCCCCGGCGGCCGCCGCCTGGCGTTACCCGCTGCCGGCAGATTCGGCGTCCGTGCGCGCCGGCCTCGAGCCGCGCACGCTGATGTTGTCGTATTGGACGGGTGAGGACGAGACGCTGCTCTTCGTCCTCTCCTCCGCGGCTCTCGTCGTTCACCGGATCCCGATCAAGGCGAGCGACCTGCGCGAGGACGTCGAGCGGTTTCGGCGCCGGATCGAGCAGCCGGTCGCCGACCAGGGCCCCCTCTTCGAGCAGGCCCAGAAGCTCTTCGACATGCTGCTGGGGCCGGCCGAAGCGGCGGTGGCGGGCGCGGAGCGGGTCCTCATCTGTCCCGACGGGGCCCTCCACACGCTGCCTTGGGCCGCGCTGCGCCGTGCGCGGCCCGGCGGGCGGCCGCGCTGGCTCGTGGAGTGGAAGCACTTCCTCATCGTCCCCTCGGCCGCGGTCTACGCGGAGCTCAAGAAGGCCCGGCCCGCGCCCGGGCTCGCGCCATGGACCAAGACCCTGGTCGCCTTCGGTGCTCCCGACTATTCCGGCACCGACTTGACCGCGCTGCCAGGCACCCACGACGAGGTGAACGCGGTCAAAGCGTTGTTTTCCGCCGATGAGGTCCAGGCCTACGTCGGCTCCGAGGCCACCGAGGAGAACGCACGCGCTTCGGTCTCGGCCGCCCGATACGTGCACTTCGCCTGCCACGGGGTCCTCGACGAAGCCTCACCGCTCGATTCCACGCTGATGCTCAGCGTGCCGAAATCGCCGGACGAGGGACAGGCCAACGGCCGGCTGCAAGCCTGGGAGATCATGACGGACCTGCCGCTGCGGGCCGAGCTCGTCACGCTGTCGGCCTGCAACACGGGCCTGGGCACGGAGCGCAAGGGCGACGGCCTGCTCGGGCTGACGCGGGCCTTCCAGTTCGCGGGCGCGCGCTCCGTGGTGGCGTCGCTGTGGAGCGTGGCCGACGTGTCCACGCCCGTTCTCATGCGGGCGTTCTACCGCAACTTGCGCGCCGGCCGCCCCAAGGACGAGGCCCTGCAGGCCGCGCAGAGAGAGCTCATCGCGTCCGCCGAGTTCGCCATCCCGTTCCGATGGGCGGGCTTCCAGCTCATCGGCGACTGGCGATAGTCCGGTCTACTTTCCCTGGGCCTGTACCTTCGCCCACGTGTCGCGCAGGGTGACGATGCGATTGAAGACGGGGCGCTCCGCCGTCGAATCCTTGTCGGCCGCGAAGTAGCCGACGCGCTCGAACTGCAGCGCGGTGCGGGCGCGTACGCCGCGCAACGACGATTCGAGCCGCGCGTCGGTGAGGATCTCCTCCGACTTCGGGTTGAGGTCGTCGAGCAGATCACCTTCGGCGCCGGGGTCGGGCCGCGTGAAGAGATGATCGTAGAGCCGGATCTCCGCCGGGATCGATTGTGCGGCCGAGACCCAGTGCATCGTGGCCTTCGGCGAGCGGCCGTCGGGTGAGCTGCCGCCGCGCGTGGTCGGATCGTAGGTGCAGCGCAGCTCGACGATCTCGCCTTGCGCGTTCTTCACCACCTCCTGGCAGGTGATGAAGTACGCCGCGCGCAGGCGCACCTCGCGGCCGGGCGAGAGCCGATAGAACTTCTTCGGCGGGTCCTCCATGAAGTCCTCGCGCTCGATGTACAGCTCGCGCGAGAACGGGACCTTCCGCGTGCCCGCCTCGGGGTTCTCGGGGTTGTTCTGCGCCTCGAACTCCTCGACCTGGCCCTCCGGGTAGTTCGTGATCACGACCTTGATCGGACGCAGCACGGCCATGCGGCGCTCGGACGTGCGGTTCAGGACGTCGCGCACGTTGTGCTCGAGGGCGGCGTACTCGATCGTGCTCTCGCGCTTGGCCACGCCGACCATGTCGCAGAACTGGCGCAGCGCTTCGGCGGGAAAGCCGCGCCGCCTTATCCCCACGAGCGTCGGCATCCGCGGATCGTCCCAGCCGCGCACGCGGCCTTCGTTGACGAGGCGCAGGAGGAAGCGCTTCGAGAGCACGGTGTAGGTGATGTTGAGCCGAGCGAACTCGTATTGGCGCGGACGCGACGGCACCGGCAGGTTCTCCACGAACCAGTCGTACAGCGGCCGATGGTCCTCGAACTCCAGCGTGCAGATCGAGTGGCTGATGTGCTCGAGGGCGTCGGACTGGCCGTGGGCGTAGTCGTAGCTGGGGTAGACGCACCACTTGTCGCCCGTCATGGGATGAGACGCATGCAGGATGCGGTACATCACGGGATCCCGCATGTTGATGTTGCCCGAGGCCATGTCGATCTTCGCCCGCAGCACGCGGGCGCCGTCGGGGAACTCACCCTTGCCCATGCGCTCGAACAGGTCGAGGTTTTCCTCGATGCTCCGATCGCGGAAGGGGCTGTTCTTGCCGGGCTCGGTCAAGGTGCCGCGGTGCTCGCGGATCTGGTCGGCGGTGAGGTCGTCGACGTAGGCCTTGCCCGCCTTGATGAGCAGCACCGCCCAGTCGTAGAGCCGCGGGAAGTAGTCCGACGCGTGATAGAGGTGGGTGCCCCAGTCGAAGCCGAGCCAGCGCACATCCTCTTGTATGGCGTCGATGTACTCCTGCTCTTCCTTCGTCGGGTTCGTGTCGTCGAAGCGCAGGTGGCAGCGGCCGCCGAACTCCTTCGCGATGCCGAAGTTCAGGCAGATCGACTTCGCATGGCCGAGATGGAGGTAGCCGTTGGGCTCGGGCGGGAACCGGGTGACGATCGTCTTGTGTTTGCCGTCGGCGACGTCCTTCGCCACGATCTCCCGGATGAAATCGAGAGGCTCCTGGCTCGTCGCTTCGGCGGGCTTGCCGGCCTCGCTCATGCCTTGGACTCCTTCAGTACCGCGGCCGCACGCCGGAGCCGGCGCCGGCAGACCTCCTTGCCGAGGACGACCATCGTCTCGAAGAGGGGCGGCGTGGCCGCCCGCCCGGTGACGGCCAGGCGCACCGTCATGAAGAGATCCTTGGCCGGCCAACCCGTTTCGTCCGCGAACGCCTTCAGCTCGGTCTCGACCACGCTCGCGTTCCATTCGAGGAGCGGGTCGATCGACTTCTCGACGAGCGCGCTCAGCGCCTTGCTCACCTCGGCGGCGCCGCGCTCCTTGGGAACCAGGGCGCGCACCGCCTCCGCGTCGTAAGCCACCTCGCCCACGAAAAAGAACGACGCGTAGTCGTAGAAGGCCTCGAGCGTATCGACGCGCTCGCGGCACAGCGTCCAGACCTGGGCGAGATACGCGTCCGAGAGCAGGTGCTCGCGCAGGCGGCCGACGAACTGATCGTTCGAGAGCCGCCTCAGGTACTTGCCGTTCAGCCAGCTCAGCTTCTCGAGATCGAAGACGGGACCGCCGAGGGAGACGCGCTTCAAGTCGAAGGCATCGACGAACTCTTGGAGCGAGAACTCCTCCCGGCCATCCGGCATCGAGAAGCTCATCATGGCCAGGAAGTTGACCATCGCCTCCGGCAGGAAGCCCGCGCGCCGATAGTGGTTGAGGCTCACGGGGTTCTTGCGCTTGCTGATCTTCGACTTGTCCGCGTTTCGCAACAGCGGCAGGTGGCAGAAGACCGGCATCTCCCAGTCGAACGATCGGTAGAGCTGCACGTGTTTGGGCAGCGACGAAAGCCACTCCTCGGCGCGGACGACGTGCGTGATCCCCATCAGGTGGTCGTCGACGACGTTGGCGAGGTGGTAGGTGGGGAAGCCGTCGCTCTTCATCAGGACCTGATCGTCCATCTGCGGGCGCTCGAAGCGGACCTCGCCGCGCAGCAGGTCCGTCACCGTCATCGACGGGTCTTCGGGCATGGCCAGGCGGATGACATGCGCCTCACCGGCCGCGCGCCGGCGCGCGGCTTCGGCGGGATCGAGGCGACGGCAGAGGCCGTCGTAACCCAGCACGCTCGCCTTCTTCGCCTTCTGCTCCTCGCGCAGCGCGTCGAGACGCTCGGCCGTGCAGAAGCACGGGTACGCCGCGCCCTTGGCCACCAGCGCGTCGGCGTGCTCACGATAGATCGCGGAGCGCTCGCTCTGGCGATACGGACCGTGCGGGCCGCCGATGTCCGGGCCCTCGTCCCACTCGAGGCCGAGCCAGCGGAGCGCCTCGAAGATCATCCGCTCGCTGGCGGGATGGCTGCGCTGCCGATCCGTATCCTCGATGCGAAGGATGAACTGCCCGCCCGTCTGTCGCGCAAGGGCGAGATTGAAGAGAGCCACGTAGGCGGTGCCGACGTGGGGATCTCCGGTGGGACTGGGAGCGATCCGTGTGCGCGCGGGGGCCATCAAGAGAACCCCAATGCTACCATGCGCCTCAGGGAGGGCACCTTCCTTGAACGACGATCTGGCCGCACAGGACGCGGAGCATCTACGGCTCCTGTCGATCCTGCACTACGTGATGGCGGGCCTCATGTCTTTCGTGGCCTGCTTCCCGATCATCCACTTCGTGATCGGGGGGACGCTGTTCTTCGCGTCGCTCGTCGGGCACGGCAAGGATGGGGCGCCGCCCGCGCTGGTCGGCGGGTTCTTCATGATCGTCGCCGGGACCGTGATGCTGGTGGGCTGGACGATGGTCATCTGCGTCGCCATGGCCGGACGCTTCCTGGCTCAGCGCCGGCGGCGTGTGTATTGCATGGTGGTTGGAGGGGTGCTCGCGGGCACGTGTGTGCCGCTCGGCACCGCCCTGGGGATATTCACGATCATCGTGCTCCAACGTCCATCCGTCGTCCAGGCCTTCGAGGGGACGAACGCCTGACCGAGCGAGGTTCCCCCGGCGAGGGGCAGCGCTCGTCGCCCTGAGCGCGGCCCTGGCCGGCGCGGGGTTCGTCTTCTATCGCGAGTTCGATCCGACCCTGGGTGTATCGCCGGCCTCGCGCCCGCCGGGCCGCTACGAAGCGCGCGAGAGTCCGAAGCTGGCCGGGGCCGCGGACGCCCTGGCCACGTTCCGCGAGGATGCGCTCTCCCGCGCGCAGGTCTGGCGCCGGCCCGCTCAGCCCATCGAGCAAGCCGATTTGGCGCGCAATGTGGACTCGGCTTTCGGCGCCGCCGACATCGTGTCGTGTGAGTACCAGTTCGACGACTCGAAGGGTTGGACGCCGAAGTTCGACTGCGTCCTTCCCGACGGAGAGGTCGTGCGGGTGAAGTACGGCGATCACAACGGCGAGGTCTTCGCCGAGGTGGCGGCGACGCGCCTGCTCGCGGCCCTGGGCTTCGGTGCCGATCACGTGTCGGTGGTGCGTGCTGTCCACTGCTTCGGCTGCCCGCCGCTGCCGCACCCGCGCTGGGGCGAGCTGTGGAACCGCCTCTTCCGTGCCCGCGCGGGTTACCGTGAGTTCGATGTCGCCGTCGTCGAGCGGCCGCACGTGGGCACGCCCGTCGTCAGCGCCGGGCACAAGGGCTGGGGATGGAACGAGCTCGAGGTGGTGGCGCCGGCGCGCGGCGGGGCGGCTCGTGCCGAGGTCGATGCCTTGCGGCTCATGGCTGTCTTTCTCGCGCATTGGGACAACAAGCCCGACAACCAGCGGCTCGTCTGTCTCGATCTGCCGAAGCAGGTGGAGGACGGCTGCGCGCGGCCGTTCGCGTACATCCAGGACACGGGGGCGTCGTTCGGTCCGCGCCGCCTCGATGTCGAGAGCTGGAGGCGCATTACCGTGTGGTCGGACGCGTCCTCCTGCCGTGTGAGCCTGGCGTCGATGCCGTACGAGGGTGGGACGTTTCCCGAGGGCGTGATCTCCGACGGCGGCCGCCGCTTTCTCGCCGAGCGCCTCGGCCGGCTCTCGCGCTCACAGATCCGCGCGCTGTTTGCCGGCGCCCGTGTGTCCGCCGCGCCGGAGCTCTCGGAGGCGAGTCACGATCCCGAGGCGTGGGCGGACGCCTTCCTCGATCGCGTGCGGCAGATCGCCGAAGCCGGTCCGTGTCCCTAGTCCAGCCGCTTGCGGAAGCGCAGCGAGGCCAGGGTCAGGATCGCGAGCCCCATCACCAGCAGCGTCAACGCCTCCGGCCACAACACGTCGATGCCGGAGCCGCGCAGGAAGATCCCGCGGATGATGTTCGCGTAGTACCGGAGCGGGATCGCGTACGTGATCGTCTGGATCGCATGCGGCATGTTCTCGATGGGGAAGATGAGGCCGGAGAGGTAGAGCATCGGCAGCATCATCGTGAAGGCGGCCACCATCATGGCCTGCTGCTGCGTGCGCACGAGCGTGGACACGAGGAGCCCGAGGCCGAGGGTGTTGAGGACGAAGAGCTGCGTGAGCAGGAGCAGCAGCAGGAACGAGCCGCGGAGCGGCACCCCGAAGCCGAAGACGGCGACGCCGGTCACGAGGAACACCTGGATGAGGCCGATGGCGGCGAAGGGGAAGAGCTTGCCCACGATGAGCTGCCAGGCCGCGATCGGCGTCACGATGATCTGCTCCATGGTGCCGATCTCCTTCTCGCGCACCACCGCCATCGCGGAGAGCAGCATGGTCATGATCATGAGGATCATGGCGAGCACGGCGGGCACGTAGAACCAGCGGCTGCGCAGGTCGGGGTTGTAGAAGACCCGCGGCCGCAGATCGGTGAGGCCCACCGCGGGCAGCTCGCCTTCGGCGTCGACGTGGCGGCGGTATTCGGCCAGGCGCACACCCGCCTCGCGCGCGACGATGGCCGAGCCGAATCCGAGGGCGACGGTGGCGGGGGCGGCGTCGCTGCCGTCGGCGATGAGCTGCACGCGCGCCGGCCGGCCTGTGGCATCGGCCTCGGCGTAGCCGGCGGCGATCACGAGCCCGAGCTGAGCGCGGCCGCCCACGAGCCAGGCGTCCACCGCGTCGGGCGTCTCCTCGGAGCCGACGAGATCGAAGTAGCCGGACTCGACGAAGCGATCGAGGAGGGCGCGGCTGGCACTGGTGCGGTCCTGGTCCACGAGCACCATCGGCACGTGGGTCACGTCGGTGTTCACTGCGAAGCCGAAGATCACGAGCTGCACGATGGGCGCCACGAAGATGATGGGGATCATCTTCTTGTCCTGGCGGAGCTGGAGCAGCTCCTTCACGATGATGCGCCACAGGACGTACACGTCAGGCCTCTCGCTTGACGAGCAGCAGCGAGGCCAGCGCCAGCGTGGCGAGGGCGAAGAGGCCGAGGTACGCCATCTGGTCCCAGTACGGTCCGAGGCCGGAGCCTTTCAGGATCACACCGCGCAGGATCACGAGGTAGTAGCGCGCGGGCACCAGGTACGTCACGAGCTGCAGCGCGGGTGGCATCGCGCGGATCTGGAAAATGAAGCCGGAGAGCAGCACCGCGGGCAACAAGGAGACGAGCAGCCCGCCCTGGAACGCGATCGCCTGCGAGTCGGCGAGGGTGGAGATGAGGATGCCGAGGCCGAGGGCGCCGATGAGATACACGAGGGTGGCCGCGAATAGCGCGAGGTACGGCCCCTTCACCTCGACGCCGAACAGCACGCGGGCGGCCACCAGGATGAGCACGGAGGCCAGCAGGGAGATCGCGAGGTACGGCAGCGTCTTGCCGATGATCAGCTCGGCGGTGCGCAGCGGCGCGACGCGGAGCTGCTCCATCGTGCCGCGCTCCTTCTCGCGGACGACGGAGAGGGCCGTCGCCAGCACGGCCGTCAGCATCAGGAGCACACCCATCAGGCCGGGAACGAGGAAACGCGTCGAGCTGAGCTCCGGGTTGAACCACACCCGCGGCCGGTACTCGATGCCCGCGGGGACGTCGCGGCCGCTCGCACGCAGGACCGTGCGCCGGATCGCGTCGGCGTTGGCGTCGGCCACCAGCGCGCCCGCGTAGCCGAGCACGGTGGTGGCGGTGTTGGCGTCGGCGCCGTCGAGCAGGAGCTGCACGGGCACCGTGCGTCCGGCGGCGAGATCGGCCCCGTAGCCTTCGGGGATCACGAGGACGGCGCGGGCGCGCCGCGTCTCCATCAGGCGCTCGAGATCGTCGCCGGGGGCCGGGCTCGCGGCCAGGTCGAAGTACGTCGAGTTCACGAACGTCGACACGAGGTCGCGGCTGGCCGCGGTCTTGTCGCGGTCCTGCACGGCGAGCGGCACGTGGCGCACGTCGAAGTTGAGGGCGAAGCCGTAGAGCACGAGCATGAACGCGGGCAACCCGATGAGAAGCAGCAGGCTCAGCGGATCGCGGGAGACCTGGCGCACCTCCTTCCAGGCGACGGCGCGGATCTTCTTCATGCCGAGACCGTCCTCTTCTCGGCGCCGGCCGCCTCGACGTGATGGATGAAGACGTCTTCGAGCGACGGCACGATGCGGTCGATGCGCACGGGGACGTTACCCGTGGCCTGCAGCCGTTCGAGGATCCGGCGCTGCCCGTCCTCGGCGTTCTCGACCACCACGTGCAGGCGCGTGCCGAAGGCGGAGACCTCGCGGACCCACGGCTCACTGGCGAGAAGGTCCAGCGCCTCCGCCACGCGCGGGGCGGTGACCTCGAGCACGGCCTGGGTGGCGAAGACCGCCTTGAGCTCGTCCACCGTACCGAGGGCGGTCAGGCGGCCGGCGTGGATCAAGGCCAGGCGATGACAATGCTCGGCCTCGTCGAGGTAGTGCGTGGTCACGAACACGGTGACGCCGTCCTCGGACATCGCGTCGATGAGGCGCCAGAAGCGCCGGCGTGAGAGCGGGTCGACGCCGCTCGTCGGCTCGTCGAGGAACACGACCCGCGGGCGATGGAGGACGGCGCAGGCCAGGGCCAGGCGCTGCTTCCAGCCGCCGGCCAGCGCGCGGGTGAGGACGTCTTCCTTTCCCGCGAGGCCCGCCGTCTCGATGGCCCACGCCTCGCGCTCCGCCTGCAGCGCGCCGCGCAGCCCGTAGACCCCGCCGTAGAAGCGCAGGTTCTGGCGGACGGTGAGGTCGTCGTACAGGCTGAAGCGCTGGCTCATGTAGCCGATGCGCCGCTTCACCTCTTCGGGCTCGCGCCCGACGTCGATGCCGAGGACGCGGCCGGTGCCGGCGGTCGGGCGCAGCAGGCCGCACAACATGCGGATGGTGGTCGACTTGCCCGCGCCGTTGGCGCCCAGGAAGCCGAAGATCTCGCCCTCCTCGACGTCGAGGCTGATGCCGTCGACGGCGACGAAGGCGCCGAAGCGCTTCGTGAGGCCGTGCAGCTCGACGGCGAGGGCCAAGTTATCGCCCCACCGCGCGGTCGAGGGCGGCGGCGGCGAGCCGCACCTGCACCAGCGCGTCCTTGTGGTCGAGGGCGGCGCGGAGACGGACGGCCTCGGCATCGAGACGCTCGGACGACGCTGCTACGCCGGCGCGATGGCGGTCGCCGGTGACGCGCTCGTTCTCCATCGACGAGGCCACGCCGCGCGCCGCCACTTCCACGGCGCGATGGGCGGCGGCGAGCTCGAGGACGCGCTGCGTCACCTGCAGGCGCACGCGGCGATCGAGATCCTCGAGCTGCAGGCGCATCGCCTCCGCCCGCGCCGACGCGCGATCGGCGGCCGCCCGCGCCTTCCCGCCGTCGAACGGCGTCCAGGCCACGTTCAGCGTCACGTCCCACGAGTCCTTCCACGCCGCTTCCGGGGGCAGGATGCGGCGGTTCGGGTTCGCATAGTCGACGCCGGCGGCCACTCCGGCCTGCGGCAGGCGGGCTGCGTTCTCCATGCGGGTGCGCGCCTGCGCGGCCTTCACCCGCGTGGCCAGCGCAATGCGCTCCGCGCGATGGGAGAGGGCGGCTTCCACGAGCGCGTCCAGGTTCTCTCCCGCGCCGGTGGTGGTGGCGGCATCGAGGGTATCGCGGGGATCGATGTCGGTGCCGGGGGGCAGGCCCAGAAGACGGACGAGGTTCGCCTCCGCCAGCGCGGCCGCGTTCTCGCTGCGCAGGCGGGCGAGCTCGGCGCGGTCGCGCTCGACCTCGACGGCCAGCACCTCGTTGCGCGCGGCCACGCCGAACGTTTCCCGGTTGCGCGCGTCCACCAGGTGCGCGTCGTACGCGGCGAGGGCGTGATCGAGGACGGCGGCGGCCTCCCGCGCGGTGACCAGCGACCAGTACGCCGATGTCGTCTCGAGGACGAGGTCGGCGGTGCCGGCCCGCAGGTCGTAACCCGTTGCCTCCTGCTCGTAGCGAGCGGCCTCGGCAAGGGCGCCGATACGGCCGCCGGTGTACA
>Ga0075429_100003590_pt1 | contig 13221 bp, 15 predicted proteins | sample RhiMetdeltSRZDD3_FD_75295 | JGI IMG/M metagenome (GOLD analysis project Ga0075429, IMG submission 75295) | Populus rhizosphere microbial communities from Tennessee, USA - Rhizosphere MetaG P. deltoides SRZDD3 | ecosystem: Host-associated > Plants > Roots > Rhizosphere > Soil | place: USA...
CAGCCACCTGCCACGCGGTCGTTCGAGTCGACGATCGCGGTGTCGCGACCAGTTCCGCAGCTCACCCGGTCGGCGGCTCCGTCGACGCTCCCCACGAAGTCGTCGCCGGCCCCCGCGTCGATGCGATCTCGCCCGCCCCCTCCCTTCAGGGAGTCGTCGCCGGCGCCGCCGGAGAGCGTGTCGTCGTCGCCGGCGCCGTCCATGCGGTCGTTCCCGCCCGCGCCGTCCAGCGCGTCGTCGCCCGCGTCGCCGCCGATGCTGTCGGATCCGGAGCCGCCGCGCAGGGAGTCATCTCCAACGTTCCCGGCCAGCACGTCGATCCCGGCGCCGCCGAGTAGACGGTCGGCGCCCGCGGCGCCGAACAGCGAGTCGTCTTGAGTGCCCCCTGAGAGTCGGTCGTCGCCGCCCTCGCCGGAGAGCCGGTCACGCCCGCCGGCCCCGGTGATCTCGTCGTCCCCAGCGCCGCCGGCGAAGCGGTCGCTGCCGCCGCCACCCGACAGCTGGTCGGCTCCCTCGCCGCCCGCGAAGGCGTCGGCGCCGGGGCCGCCGATGAGGGCGTCGGCGCTCCCGGCGCCCACGAGGCGATCGGCTCCCTCACCGCCCTCGAGGCTGTCGAAGCCGGCGTCCCCGGTGAGCCGGTCGTCGCCCGCCTCACCGAACCCGATGTTCTCGCCCGGGCCCAGGGCCACCTCGTCGTCGCCGTCCCCGGCGAGCACGCAGTCGTCGCCGCCGAAGGCGATCACCCGGTCGTTCCCGGCGCCGGCCACGAAGGTCTCGGCGGCATCGGTGCCGCGTAGGTTGTCCCGCCCCGGCGAGCCCTCGACCAGGACGCCGGACTCGGGGCAGACGGCGGCCGCGGCCTGCGCCGACGGCCATGCGCTGGCCACCGGCCAGGCGCAGAGCAGCGCCGCGGCGGGAAGGAGCAGGGCTACGAGGCGAGGGCGCGTCACTCAGCCTCACGCTACGTCGAGGCGCGCAGCGGCGCAAGCGGCGCCGCGCTGGCAGAATCGCGCCCCGTGAGCAGCGCCACCGGCAGCCGCCTGGGCACGGTGCTCCGGTCGGAGGACCGCGTGACTCCGCTCGAGCTCTTCTTCGACCTCGTATTCGTGCTCGCGCTCACGCAGTGCACGGCGCTGATGGCCAGCGACCCGACCTGGCAGGGCCTCGTCCGGGGCCTGCTGGTGCTCGGAGTGCTCTGGTGGTCGTGGGTGGCGTACGCCTGGCTCACGAGCGTGGTGGACCCGGAGGAGGGCGTGGTCCGCCTCACGATCTTCGCTGCGATGGGTGCGCTGCTCGTGGTGGCGCTCACGGTGCCCGAGGCGTTCGACGAGTCGGCGCTCCTGTTCGCCTGCGCCTATGGAGGCGTGCGTGTGGCGCAGATCGTGCTGTTCGAGATCGCGAGCCGGGACGACCCGGGCCTGCGTCACTCGATCAACGGGCTGGCGATCTCCACCGGCATCGGCGTCAGCCTGCTCGTGGCTGCGTCATTCACGGACGGCGCCCTGCAGGGGGCGCTCTGGGCCCTGGCGCTCGCGCTCGACATGGGAGGGCCGCTCCTGATCGACTCGAGCGGCTGGCGGCTGATGCCCGAGCACTTCGCGGAGCGGCACGGGCTGATCCTGATCATCGCGCTCGGGGAGTCGATCGTCGCGATCGGCGTGGGCGCCGAGGGGATCGACGTGGACGCCGGCGTGGTGGTCGCGGCCCTGCTGGGCGTGGCGGCCGCCGCGGCGCTTTGGTGGCTCTACTTCGACGTCGTCGCCCTAGTGGCGGAGCGGCGGCTGTCGAACGCGGAGCCGGGCCGGGAGCAGAACGAGGTGGCGCGCGACTCGTACTCCTACCTGCACTTCCCGATGGTCGCCGGCATCGTGCTGCTGGCGCTCGGCCTCAAGAAGACGATCGAGCACGTGGACGACCCGCTCAAGATCGAGCCGGCCGTTGCCATGCTGGGCGGCACGGCGATCTACCTGCTCGCGCACGTGGCCTTCCGCTGGCGCAACGTGCGGCGCCTCAGCCGGCAGCGGGTGCTGGCCGCGCTCGTCCTGATCGCCCTCGTTCCGGCCGGGGTGGAGCTGCCCGCGCTGGCCACGCTCGCGATCGTGGTGGCCGTGCTCGCGGCGGTGATCGCCTACGAGCGCACCCGCTTCGCCGAGCTGCGAGCGCGGTTGCGCCACCAGCTCGTGGCCGAGCAGCCACCGTCCCCCGCGAACGTCCCGGACTAGCTGCCAGAGCGCATACTCCGGGACGTTCAATGTGCGGGAGGTAGCGGCTAGCCGACCCCGGGCGCCGCCGGGCCGCACGCGACCAGCGCGTCGCGCGTGCGCCGGGCCATCCGGCGCGGCCAGCGGCCGACCGCCACGAGGCCGTCGACCAGCGACAGCGCCTCGTCGGCGGGAGCGGGCGCGCGTGCCTCGGCGTCGGCGCAGAAGAGCAGCGCGTCGGCGCCGGCGCGGATCTGGTCCGCCTCGACCGGCAGCAGCCCGCCGACCGACTCGAGACGCCGCAGCGTGGTCATCAACTTCGCGTATGCGCGGGCTCGTTCCCCAGTCATCCCGGACCCCTCCCGGGTGGTTGACGTGGGGCCCTTTCCCAGAGGGGCGCCGGCACTAACACGCTCTGCGCGGTCAGCGTCCGAAGGCGCCCAGCTGGCGCAATGAGACCCGCTTGAACAGGCCGTGCCGGGTGCCGGGTGGCGGGGACTCCCAGGGGGTGGCGAGCCGCGAGTACATGAGCGCCCGCCGCGGCCACCAGGCGCCGACCGGCGTGGGACCGCCGTTGCAGGACCCCGCCGAGTAGCCCGGCCGGTTGATGTACAGGTAGGCGTCCACCTTTGCGTGCGAGGTGAGCGTGGTGGGCGCCGGCCCCAGCCCGCGCAGGCCGGGGTTGCACCAGACGTTTATCCGGCGCCAGATTCCGCGCCTGCGGTTGATCCAGCGCTTCCAGTGCACCGGCCCGCGCCCGTTGTACGAGGTGTTGACCACGAACGGCTTGCCCCCCACGCGGCGCGAGATCTCGAGCCCGTGCCGGATGCTGGCGCGCGTCCAGTCGTGATGCGTCACGTTGACCATGAACCCGCGCACGCGGTGGATGCCGATCGCGCGCAGCTGGCGAGCGGTGCGGCCCGCCGGCTCCCAGTCGGCCGCGCCCCCCTCGAGATAGATCGTGGCCCGGGGCAGCTTCGAGAGCACCTTCACGCCGTAACGGAGCAGGCGCAGCCGGTCGTCGCGGCGGCGGCGCACGAGGCAGTCGATCGCGCCGAGCGAGTCGGGCTCGAAGCCGATCACCACCCGGCGCCGCCCGACCGCGCGCGCGAAGCGCCGGTACCAGCGGCGGGTGGCCCGGTCCTCGCGGCGCCCGCCGCCCGTGTAGCCGGGCGCGCAGCTGCGCCCTTGATGGCGCATCACCACCATGAACGGGACGGTGCCCGGCTGGTCGCAGCGAACACGGTTGAGGAAGCCGCGCACCGTGCGGACCACGCTGGGGCGGCTCCACTTGCCGAACCAGCGGAAGCGCGGCTCGCGGGCGAGCCGCCAGAGCATGCTCGCCTTGCGCGGGCGCCCGGCGCGCCGGTACCGCGCCCACTGCCGGTAGGCGGGCTCCAGGCGATCGACGAAGAACGTGAGCCCAAGCAGCGGATTCGTGGCGGCCGGATCCACGCCGCGCGGGTCGATGCCGTACGGCACCACCTGGCCGGCCGGGCGCCGGCTCGCGCAGCGCGCCCACTGCCTGGCGCGGTGGCCGACCGGGGGCCGCGGCACGTGAGCGGGCTCGATCGCGAAGGACGCGGGCGTGAGCGGCCCAGGGGTGGTCGCCGCCGCCATTGGGGCATCCAGCCCAGCGATGGACATGACGCAGGCGAGGGCGAGCGCGCACGGCAGCGCGCGCACCCTCGGGGTGCGGGTCTTCAAGCTCTGGCTCCTTCTCCCGGCAGGCCCGGGATTAGGTGTGGGTTCCTCTTCGACGCGACATTCCCCGGGACACCCAGAACCACACCCGGAGATTCAGGCGGGCGCGATCTTGCCGTTCGAGTCGGACGGGGAGGCGCGTGGCACAATCGGCGTCGATGGATGACGCCGGCCTTAACGAGGTTCCGCTGTTCGCGTCGCTGTCGGCGCACGACCGGCGCGAGCTGGCTCAGCGAATCGACGAGATCGACATCGGCGAGGGCGAGCGCCTGGTGCGCCAGGGCGAGTTCGCCTACGAGTTCTTCGTCATCCTCGAGGGGCGGGCCGAGGTCACGAGGGACGGGCAGCGCGTGGCCGGTCTGGGCCCGGGGGACTTCCTCGGCGAGATGGGCATCGTCGGCCACACCGTGCGGAACGCGTCGGTCACGACCCTCACCCCCGTCCGCGCGCTCGTGATGAGCGAGCAGGACTTCCGCGGGATGGCGCGCTCGCTGCCCCGCGTGGCCGACCGGATCCGGGCCGCCATCGAGGAGCGCGCCCGCGCGCTCGACGCCTGACCGCTTGCTGCTCCGGGGCGAGCGAGTGACCCTCCGGCCGCTTCGGGCGGAGGATCTGCCCGGGATCGCGGCCATCCTCTCCGAGCCGGAGGCCGCGCTCTGGTGGGGCGAGGCCGACGAGGAGAGCCTGCGCGACGACTACCTGGGCGAGTCCGGCGACGACCACGCGTTCTCGGTGGAGCTCGAAGGCGAGCTGATCGGGATCGTTGCCTACTGGGAGGAGAACGAGCCCGACTACCGGCACGCGGGCATGGACATCACGCTGGCGGCGCCGCACCGGGGCCGCGGCCTCGGGCAGGACAGCCTGCGGACGCTCGCCCGCTACCTCATCTCGGAGCGCGGCCACTGGCGGCTCACGATCGACCCTGACGCCGAGAACGTCCGGGCGATCCGCTCCTACGAGGCGCTCGGCTTCCGACCGGTGGGGATCATGCGGAAGGTGGAGCGGCGCGCCGACGGCGAGCTCCGCGACGGGCTCCTCATGGACCTGCTGGCCGAGGAGCTGCGCTAGGTGGGCAAGCGAGCGCGCAAGCGGGCTCGCGATGCGGGGGGCGGCGGCGCTCCGGCGCCCGCCGCCCGGACGGACTACCGCGACGCCGACGGCAACGTGCTCACCCTGCGCGACGAGCTGAGCGCCGGCACGCTTCGCAAGCTCCGCGACCTCGACGCGCGGCCAGGTTCATCCGCCGAGGATCGCTGGCAGCGCCGCATGGAGCTGCTCTTCGAGCGCCTCGCGGTGCGCTGGGAGATCGCCGGGCTGGCGCTCGAGAGCCAGAAGGAGCTGCTCGGCCGCTTCCGGATGGCGAGTGCGGAGGAGCGCCGCTGGGTGCGCGAGACGCTCGACGAGCACCTGCGCAGCCATCACCCGGATGCCTGAGCCGCTCACCGTCGCCGCCGCGCAGCCTCCCTGCACGCCATACGACGTCGCCGCCAACGCGCTCGCTCACGCCGCCGTGATCCGCTCGGCGGCGGCGCGGGTGGTGATCTTCCCCGAGCTCTCGATCACGGGCTACGAGCTCGACGCGGAGCCGGTCGACCCAGGCGATCCGCACCTCGAGCCGCTGGTCGCCGCCTGCGCCGAGGCGGGATCGCTGGCGCTCTTCGGCGCCCCCGCGGCGGGTGCGGCGGGCCGCCCGCACATCGCGATGCTGGCCGCCGACGGGAGCGGGGTGAGCGTGGCCTATCGCAAGATGTGGCTGGGCGGCGCCGAGCCGGAGCGCTTCGCCCCCGGTGAGGCTCCGGCCACGCTCGAGGTGGCCGGCTGGCGCCTCGGCCTCGCGATCTGCAAGGACACCGGCGTGCCCGAGCACGCCGCCGCCACCGCCGCTCTCGGCATCGACGCCTACGTGGCCGGCATGCTCGAGGCGGCTGCCGACGCGCCCGTGCTCGACGAGCGGGCCCGGCGCGTGGCGGCCGAGCACGGCGTGCCCGTGGCGATCGCGAGCTTCGCGGGCTCGACGGGCGGCGAGTACGACAGGGCCGCCGGACGCTCCGGTATCTGGGGTCCGGATGGCGCCGCCATCGCGCGGGCGGGACCCGAGCCGGGCGAGCTGGCGCGCGCGACGCTCGGCGAGTGACCTGAATCGGAAGTGCGGCCTCAGCTTCCCGAGCGGCTGGGCGGGGCTGCCGACGCACACGGGATGAGTCGATGCCAGAGCATCGGCGATTCCCGTGGGTGGCGTGCGCGACGCTCGGCTAGGCCCGCCGGCGCCGGCCTAGGGTGCGAACCAGGGCGTGGCCAGCCAGCGCTGCAGCGTGTGGAAGCTCGCCCGCGGCTTGCCGTTCGCCCGCAGGAGCCCGGCGTCGAAGCGGTTGGCGAAGGCGTCCTGGCGCCAGTGGTACACGTACATCCGCTCGATGCGGCTGCGGTACTGCTTGGCCAGCCGGAACAGCCGGCCGATCGCCACGTTGGCGCGCCGCTCGCTGTACGGAAACAGCGTGCGCCCGTCGGGCAGGATGAACTTGACGATGCCGCCGGTCTCCGTGAGCCACACCTTGCCCGGCACGGCGTCGAGCAGCGCCTTCGTGCCGCCGTAGCGCTGGCCGCGGCGCGGGTTGGTGTCGCGGTAGTTGTGGAGCCCCCAGAGCCGGGCGCCGCGCGCCACCCTGCGGAAGTCGCCGAGCCAGCGGACCATGTTCCGGTCGTCGATCACGTCGGCGGCCACGATCCGGCAGCTGCGGCAGGCCTTTCGCAGCGCCAGGTAGTACTGCGCCGCGCGGTCGGGGCGGCGGAAGGTGGGCTGTGTGCGGTGGTTGGCCTCGTTCCAGACGCCGATCGCGCGCACCTGAGGCCACTTGCGCCGGAAGACGCGCACGGCCTTGCTGAACTCACCGACGCTCGGGAGCTTGCAGGGCTTGGCCGGGCAGCGCGAGCCGTACGAGGCGCCGAAGCTCACGAACGGGTCGATGCCGTTGGCGCTCGCCGCCGTGAGCCAGTCGTTCAGGTTGCGGCGGTCCCCCGCGCGCAGCGCCACGTTCCACGGGACGATGATGCGGGCCTTCTTCAGGCCGAGCGATCCGAAGTGCGGATCGCCGAAGGCGCTGTAGCCGTGGTCTCCCAGGCCGACGCTCACAGCGCCCGAGGCGCCGGCGGGCAGGGCGGCCAGGGCGAGGACCAGCAGGGTGAGTGTGAGGGTGATCGTGCGAGTCATGGGCATCTCCAACCCACATTCGGCCAGAGACGTACGAGCTTGAATCCGGGTGTCAGTCAGACGCCCCGAGAACGGGTTCCGGTGGGCCCATCCCGGCCGCCTGCCGGGCGTCCCTGCCCGCGGCTGAGACTAGCTGGGCGGCACTGCGTGCGGCTGACTCTAGCGTCGCCAGCGCCGCCGGCGTGGGCAGATCCGGGCCGGGGACCTCCGCGGGCGGCTCCGGCTCGGATGGGCGCGACGGCTCGAGCGTGGCCTTGCCGGACGGCGCTGGGATGCCGCTCAGGTCGGCGCCTCCACCCCCGCCCCCGCCTCCGCCGGTGCAGGCCGACACCGCCTCGGCCAGCAGGCGTCCGCGCAGGGCGTAGCCCTCGGGCCTGGCGTGGTAGCCGTCCTCGTAGAGCAGCTCGGGGGAGCTCGTGACCGCTCCGTACCAGTCCACGAGCTGGACGTTCGCCTGCTCGGACGCGAAGCGCTCGACGGCTCCGGACAGCCCCTCCGGCCCCACGCCGTTGTAGGGCGGGCGCAGGATCGTGGCCACGATCATGCAGCGATCGCCGCTGATCGAGCGCGCCTTCGAAAGGTCCTGATAGAGGGCGTCCGGCATTCGCGGATCGTCGTTCGTGCCGAGGTCGAAGATCACGATCGTGTGCTCGGGGCGCAGGCGCAGCTGGAGCCGCCCCACGCCCTCGGCGCTCCCGCGGCCGGTGCGCTGATCGAACTCGACCGGGATGCGTCCGAGCTCCTGCTCCAGGTACGGCCCGGTTCCGACCTGAAGGCTGTCGCCCACCACGAGCACGGACGGACCGGCGCCGTGCGCCGGCGCCACGGACGCCAGGACGAGCAAAACTGCCGACGCGCCCGACAGAATGCGCGCCGTGAGCTTCCCGACTATCGAGTTCGCGGCCTTCTTCGTGGTCGTGTTCATCCTGTCGTGGGCTTTCATGCCCCATCCCAGAGCCTGGCGGCCGTTCATCCTGGTCGCCTCCTACGTCTTCTACGGCTGGGTCGACTGGCGCTGGGTCCTGTTGCTCATCGCCTCCAGTGTGGTGAACACGGTGGCGGCGCGGGTGATCGCCCGATCACCGTCGCAGATCGCCCGCAAGCGCGCGCTGATCGTCGCCATCGTGTTCGACCTCGGCTTGTTGTGCACCTTCAAGTACCTCGGCTTCTTCGTCTCCGAGGTTGATGACTTCCTCGACTCGCTCGGCCTCGGCTCGCCGCTCCCGCTCGTGCAGATCGTGCTCCCCATCGGGATCTCGTTCTTCACCTTCCAGGCGATCTCGTACGTGGTCGACGTCTACCGCGGCGAGACGCGAGCGGCCTCGCTCATGGACGTGGCCATCCTCCAAGCCTTCTTTCCCCACCTGGTCGCGGGTCCTATCGTGCGCGCCAACGAGCTGCTGCCGCAGCTGCGCACCCCGCGCGACCCGCGCCAGGTGCTGGCCGGGCCCGGGCTGTTCCTCGTAGCGGGCGGCCTCGTGAAGAAGACCGTGGTCGCCGACGAGCTGGCGCGGCGCGTCGTCGATCCGGTCTACAGCGACCCGTCTGCCCACTCGGGCGGCGAGATCCTGCTCGCCTTCTACGCCTTCGCGGCCCAGATCTACTGCGACTTCTCGGGCTACACGGACATGGCGATTGGCATCGCCCTGCTGCTCGGCTTCCAGCTGCCGCAGAACTTCAACCGGCCCTACATGGCGCTCTCGCTCCAGGAGTTTTGGCGACGCTGGCACATGACCCTGTCGCGCTGGCTGCGCGACTACCTGTACATCCCGCTCGGCGGCAACCGCGACGGCCCGCGGCGCACCTACCGCAACCTCATGATCACGATGCTGCTCGGCGGGCTCTGGCACGGCGCGTCGTTTACCTTCGTGATCTGGGGCGGCATCCATGGCGGCGCGCTGTCGGTCGAGCGCTGGGCGCGCGAGCACTACCCGCGCTTCCGAATGCCGACCTGGGCGGCGTGGTTCGTCACGTTCAACGTCGTGTGCGTCGCCTGGGTCTTCTTCCGAGCGCCCAACCTCGACATCGCCTTCCAGGTGCTGGGCGGCCTGGGGCTGTCGGGTCCCTCACCGCTCGTCACGCTCCCTATGGTGTTCCTGGTGCTGGCGGCGATTGGGGTTCAGGCACTCCCGTCGGGCTGGTGGAGGCAGGGCGAGGCGTGGATCGTCGCGCGGCCCGTGGCCGCGCAGGGCGTGGCGTTCGGCCTCGTGATCCTGATCGCGGACGCCGCGGTGGGACAGCAAGGCGTGGCGCCCTTCATCTACTTCCAGTTCTGACCCATGGACCCGAGACGCAACAGGGACCTCACGATGCCCGCCGGCAAGGTGCTCGGCGTGGTGCTGATCGCGCTCGTGTTCGCCGCGCTGTTCAACTCCGAGGCGATCGTTCGCGCCGGCGAGGGGATGGAGCAGGGCACCACGCGGGACGTGGTGCTCTCGGTGGGCCGGCCGCTCGATGACGTGGCCGGCACGATCGGCTTCCACCTGCCGCGCGAGGGGCTCGACCTCGCCTTCGGCCAGGAGGACAAGACCGCGTCGGGCACAGAGCTGGAGGAGGGCTCGACCGCCATCCTGAAGCGCCGGCGCCGCCAGGCCAGGGAGGAGAAGGAGGAGCCGACCTTCCGCCAGCCCGGCCCCGGGCGGCCGCTCGAGGTGCTCGTTACCGGCGACTCCGAGGCGGACTTCCTCGGGCAGCGGCTCACCGACCAGTCGCCCCCCGGGCTGCTCCAGGTCGAGACGGTGGCGCGCAATGCCACAGGGCTCACCAACCCCGCGTTCTTCAACTGGGAGCTGAACGCCCAGCAGGAGGTCGACGCGCGCGACCCGGACGCCGTGGTGATGGCGATCGGCGGCAACGACGGTTTCAACGTGGAGTCGGGCGGGAACCTCTACGGTCCTCATGATCCGGAGTGGGAGACCGAGTTCGCGCGCCGCGTGGCGGTGGTCGCGGGCGTGCTCTCCGGCGACGGCGAGCGGCCGGTCTACTGGGTGCCCCCACCCACCGCGCGCGATCCCGAGTTCAACGAGATCTACAAGACGCAGAACCGCGCCGTGGAGAAGGCCGAGGCCGCGGTGCCGGGGCTGCGCTACGTGGATGTCTACTCGACTCTCGGAAAGGGCAAGTACAGCGATGACCTCAAGATCGACGGACAGAAGGTGTTGGCGCGCCAGCCGGACGGCGTGCACTTCACCCGCGACGGGGCGGTGGCGCCCGTGCGCCTGATCCTGAGGGAGATGGCACGGGACTTCCCCGCTCTCGAGAAGGACTCGGGGCCGTGACGCGCGCTCTTCCGATCGCGGCCGTGGCCCTGGCGCTGTCGCTCGCGCCGGCCGGCGCCTCGACGGCGGACGAGCATGCGAGAGCGTCGCTCAGCCGCAACCTGCTCGTGAACGGCGACTCGCTGGCGGTAGGCACGCGGCCCTACCTTCCGAGCGAGCTGCGTCGCTGGCGGGTCTCCCAGTCGACCTCGGTGAGCCGCCATGCCTACGAGGGCCCGGGCGTGATGCGCGCCTACGGGAGCTCGCTGCCGCGCGTGATTCACGTGAGCCTCGGCACCAACGACGACCCCCGCCAGACGGACTCCTTCCGCTCGGCGATCCGCCAGGTGATGGCGGTAGCCGGCCCGCGCCGCTGCGTCGTCTGGACGAACATCGTGCGCCCGCCCGTGGCCGGCGCGAGCTACGCCGGGTACAACCGCGTGCTGGCCGAGGAGTCACGACCCCGCGAGAACCTGCGCGTGGTCAACTGGGCGCGCATGATGCGCCAGAACCCGTCCTGGAGCGCGAGCGACGGCGTGCACGTCACGGCAACGGGCTACCAGGCGCGCGCCGACGCGATCGCGAGGTCGGTGCGGCGCTGCCGCTGAGCCGGCCCGTGGGCTAGTTGAGCGACGGGTCGGACGGCATCGTGGCCAGCACGCGGTACCTGCCGCCCTTCCGGCGCAGCGCCTCGGACCAGATGTCGTCCTCGCGGAAGGGGTCCTCGGACTCGGCGTCCAGCACGATCCAGGCGTCCTCCTCGAGCTCGCCGTCGAGCTGGCCCGCGGCCCAGCCGGCGTAGCCCGCGTACACGCGCAGCCGCCTGAGCGACTCGTTCGGGCCGTCGGGGTCGAGCGTGCCGAGCGATCCGCACACGCGCGTGCCCGCCTCCTCGGGATGTCCGAAGTCACCGAGCGCCACCACCGCCTGCGGCGCCACCGGGCCGCCGATGCGAACGGCGTCGTCGGCGCCGGGCAGCTCCGCGAGCGCAGGCACCACGTCGGCCACGCGCGTCTCGGACACGCGGTTCAGCACCACGCCCATGGCGCCGTCGGGAGTGTGCTCGATCACGAGGATCACGGTGCGCCGGAAATAGTCGAACAGCGAGGGCGCCGCCACGAGGAGCTGTCCACGGAGGCTGTCGCTCACGGAGGTAGATTCTGGGGCATGCGCGTGCTCAGCGTCGTCCACCACGACAACGCCGCCGAGGGCGTGTTCCGCGATCCCGCGACAAACGCGGGGCACGAGCTCGTCGAGTGGCTGCCCGAGCAGGGCTCGCCGCCGGCGCTGGACGGCTTCGAGGCCGCGCTTGTGTTCGGCGGCGCGATGAACGTGGACTCCGAGGGCGCGAATCCCTGGCTGCGGCAGGAGAAGGAGCTGGTGCGCGAGCTGATCGCGCGCGGGATCCCCACGCTGGGGGTCTGCCTCGGGTCCCAGCTGCTCGCCGAGGCGGCCGGCGGCTCGGCCGCGCGCGCCACGGTCTCCGAGATCGGCTGGTACGAGATCGAGCTCACCGCGGAGGGGGTGGCGGACCCTCTGCTCGGCGCGCTGCCCGAGCGCTTCGAGGGCTTCCAGTACCACCACTACGAGTGGCAGCTGCCGCCCGAGGCCACCGCCCTCGCGCGCAGCAGCGCCTGCCTCCAGGCCTTCCGCGTCGACGACCGGCCGGCCTGGGGCCTGCAGTTCCACCCCGAGGTCACCATGCGCGACCTCAGCTCCTGGCTCGACACGTTCGGCGAGGATCCGGACGCGGTGGCGAGCGGCCTCGATCCCGAGCTGATCCGCAGCCAGAGCCAGACGCGGATCGAGGCCTGGAACGACCTCGGTCGCACGCTGTCCGAACGCTTCTTCTCGCTCGCGCGCTACTCCGGCGTCACGTAGGCGCCGGTCATACCGCCGTCCACGAGGAAGGTCTGGGCGGTCACGTACGAGGACTCGTCGCTGGCGAGGAAGAGTGCGCCGAAGGCGATCTCGCGCGCCTCGGCGAAGCGGCCCATCGGCAGGTGCACCAGGCGGCGCGCCGCCTTCTCCGGGTCATTCGCGTACAGCTCCTGAAGGAGCGGCGTGTTCACCGGCCCGGGGCAGAGCGCGTTCACGCGAACGCCGCGGCGGGCGAACTCCACCCCCAGCTCGCGCGACAGGGCCAGCACCGCCCCCTTCGAGGCGGTGTAGGAGATCTGTGAGGTGGCGGCGCCCACCACCGCCACGAACGACGCCGTGTTGATCACCGAGCCGCCGCCCGACGCAAGCAGGTGCGGGATCCCGTGCTTGCAGCACAGGAACACCGACCTCAGGTTCACGTCCTGCACGCGCTGCCACGCCTCGAGCCCGGTGTCGAGCACGGAGGCGTCGTCGGGCGGCGAGATGCCCGCGTTGTTGAAGAGCACGTCGATGCGGCCGAAGCGCTCGCGCGCCTGCGCGTACACGTCGCGGACCTGCGCCTCGTCAGTCACATCGGCCTGGATCGCGAAGTCGCCGGCGGAGCCCTCGGACAGGTCAACGCCCACGACCGTCGCTCCCTCCTCCTTGAAGAGCGTGGCCGTCGCAGCGCCGATACCGCTCGCCGAGCCGGTGATCACGCAGACCTTGCCGTCGAGCCTTCCCGCCACTCAGCTGCCTCCCGTCGCGTAATAGACGTTCTTGACCTCGGTGTAGTGGTCGAGCGCCCGCGGGCCGAGCTCGCGCCCGAAACCCGACTGCTTGAAGCCACCGAACGGGGTCGTCACGCGCACCGAGGTGTTCGAGTTGATCGAGATCACGCCGGTGTCGAGCGCGCGCGCCACCCGCAGCGCCTTGGCGCCGTCGCGCGTCCAGACCGAGCCCGAGAGCCCGTAGATCGTGTCGTTGGCGA
>Ga0075429_100003594_pt1 | contig 13214 bp, 13 predicted proteins | sample RhiMetdeltSRZDD3_FD_75295 | JGI IMG/M metagenome (GOLD analysis project Ga0075429, IMG submission 75295) | Populus rhizosphere microbial communities from Tennessee, USA - Rhizosphere MetaG P. deltoides SRZDD3 | ecosystem: Host-associated > Plants > Roots > Rhizosphere > Soil | place: USA...
TGTTCCTATTATAGATTCTATAAAAATTTTAGAATATGCTGAAAAAAGAGGTGCCAGAATGATTGGGCCAAATACCCCCGGAGTAATAGTACCAGAAATAATGAAGGTTGGGATTATGCCTGCCAAACCATTTACTCAAGGTTCAACAGTAGTTTTTTCAAGGAGTGGAACCCTCATGTATGAAGTATCATATACACTATCGAATGCAGGATATGGACAAAAATTTTGCCTTGGAATAGGAGGAGATCCTATAAACGGTACAAATCTGATTGAAGCATTTGATCTCATAAAAGAAAGGGAAGATATTGAATCAATTGTAGTCGTAGGTGAAATAGGTGGCGACGCTGAAGAAAAATTAGCAGACTATATCATTTCTACTACTTTTTCCAAACCAGTAGTTGCTTATGTTGCAGGTAGAGCTGCTCCAAAGGAAAAGAAAATGGGTCATGCCGGTGCAATTGTATATGGAAATTATGGTTCAGCAGAGTCAAAGGTTTCAAACTATTCAAAGGCAAATGTACCGGTAGCAAAAAGACCTGGTGAAGTTCCAGAATTATTAAAATCTAAATTGAAAAAATAAGAGATACCAAGGATCTTTTTAATAACTCCTCTTTTTTTATATATTTTAGAACAATGCAGGAAAATAGATTTTGTGACAAATGTATGCAAAAAACTTTACATGAAATTATTGAAAATGAAAATATTATATACACATATAAACGTAAAAGAATTTACAAGTGTACAATTTGTCAATCTTCCTCCTACAAAAGAGGTTTAAGACCATCTGCAGAGTCTGTTTACTAAGTAAGAAAAGAATAACTATTATCCCAAAAAAATGTTTGAAAAAATTTTAAATAATTTCCTAGAAACTAAAAGAATTTACATACAAGACTTTAAACCAACAAATATAATAGCAGAAATACTCCCAGCCGAATATTGCGATTTTCTTCCTATTGATAAACAAATGTTATCAAAGCTTCACCAATTTGTTTCTTATAATCCAATTTATTTTAAGAAAACAAATATTTCAATTAACAATCTGAATTTTATCTCATATGAGGGAGATGTGAATGACTTTTATTTAAGCAGTAAGAAGTATGACACAAATTATCAACCATTTTATCCAACATGGATGTTGTCTGCATTTTTATTATGTCTAAAAGCAAAAGAATTAGGTTTTACAGAAATAATTGATATTGGTGCTGGAGATGGAAGATTATCTTATTGTGGATCATTGCTGAAGTTAAGATCAATCGGGATTGAGTTAGATACGAATTTAAGTGAATTACAAATTGATCTATGTAAAAAAACTAATATAAATTTTGAGATAGTAAATGGAGATGCTTCCAGTTTCGATTTTGGTAAACTTAATTTATCTAACCCCCTTTTTTTTGTTTCTGGGCTTCCTGAAATGGGCGAGATGTTCTTTGATAACTTAATTCATACAACTCTCCAAACTAAATTTCTATCATTAGGTATTGTATTCTTGGGAAGCATAAACCAAAGAAAGTTTGTAAAGGATAATACGCTTTATGGTTGGGGAGAAATAATAAAAAAAAATAATTTAAAACTAATAAAAGAAATAAATTTACCTACCCATTGGACTAATGATAATAATAGTGAATCAAAATATTTAATAACAAAAAAAATTAGTAAATAATTCAAAAAGCTTGAATGGGACAAATTTCATATTTTTTTAGCTCTCTTTATTTAATATTTTATATGATGTTTAAATTTTGATTATATTTTGTATCTTATATGTTGGTAAATGATACTCTTATTATAATAAAAATCAAAATTTCCTAATGTAGAATCTGAGTGAAAAGAGCGGATAAAAAATTAACAATCATAAAAATAAATATTCAATTGAGAAAATAGTTCCTGAAGGGAGATATATAAGAAAGGTTGAAACATTTAGTAATAATATTAAAATGATTAGTTAACCATGATAAGAGAGGTAGCTCTTAAATTGTTGTAATTTTTAATTAATAGGCTAATATTTGTATTCAACGGATAAGGGCTAATTTCCAATTTTCTCGTAGTAAATTTTTGAAGCATTTTTGAAATACTCTGCTGCTAATTGCGATTCTCCTAGTTCTTCTAGCGATCGAGTTTTATAATAAATAGACACAAGAAGAGCTGGATCTATTTTTAATGCTTTATTTAACCATTCTAATGCATTTGCATATTGACCAATTCTGTAAAAAGCAGAACCTTTATTGGCGAGTGCATCAATAAATTTAGGATCTATTTTTAATGCTTTATCATAAAGTTCTATAGCTTGGGTATATTTACCTAACAAGAATAGAGAATATCCTTTATTATTTAAAATTTGTTTATTGTTCGGATCTATTTTTAATGCTTTATCATAAAGTTCTATAGCTTCCTGATGTTTACCTACTTCATCTAAAGTATAACCTTTATTATTTAAAACTTTTTTATTGTTCGGATCTATTTTTAATGCTTTATCATAAAGTTCTATAGCTTCATGAGGTTTTCCCAATTCAGACAAGGATAAGCCTTTTCCATTAATCGCCTCAATTGATAACGGATCTAAGTTTATCGCTTTATTATACCACATAATTGCACTTTTATAATCATCAGAATTAAAGGAGGATAAAGCATTCTTAATGACATTAGTAAAATTAAACTCTTCAATGATAGACGTACTGGAACTAGTACCTGTTGTATTGCTAATATTTTTTAGAGCTGAATCTGTTCCGCTTGTATCAGAATATGAATGTCCAAGAAAAAAGAAATTCAAAAGTGATATAAAAAAAATTACTAAATAAAAAGTCATTTTATATTTATAAAAGAAGTCAAATATAAAGTTTTCAATAGTATCCAATTTTTAGTTACAAAAAGTATATATCAAATACTCGCACCAAAATACAAATATAGTTTTTTATTGATATTAATGATGAAAATACTATAGGGGCTTCAAAAAAAATTGATAAATAATCCAACCCCTTCATTGGCTAATATCATCAATTGATCATATCTAAAAGTAAATAGATTATTTTTGAAACAAAATAATGTAAATTCTTATAATTATATTCTTAAAATGCTTGAAAATTATTAAATTATAGCTGGAAACCAAAAAATATTTAAACTAGAGATAAATATCAAAACTGTGAAAGAGATACTTTTCACATCAATAGTTGTACTAACTGTCATGGCAGTATTGCTTAGTCTATACGGAGTACCTGTAACAGCCCAAGAAACCACCGGAGTTATTGACGCACAGAATATGACAGGACCAGATTCCAACAATCTCACCTCAGATGATAATGCTAGTGAACCTGAAGCAGGTATGATATCAAGAAAAGATTAATTGATATAATCTAATGCTACATTCAAAAAATAAATTTTTAACTTTTTTTTCTAATTTAAAGGGACCAGAAAAAATAATCTTTATTCTCATAAATGTTTGCCTAATTATTGATGTTGCTATTTGTACAAGTCCCGAATTTATTCCGGAACAAGTCAAATCATCGTTTAGTTTTGTTCTATTTAATTTAATAACTATTGTAATAATAATCGGTCAAATGTATTTACAAAAATTTGCCGAAAAAGATAACAAATTACTTTTAACAAAATCCAAATATTTGAACTATTTGTCTAAGATAACAAAAATATCTTGTTTTCTATTAACAGCAAATTTAATTTTTGTTACCGGCTCTATGATTATTTTGAATGAATACTTTATAATAAATCTCTTAATTGCAAATAATATCTCATGTTTTGTTGGCTCATTCTTTTTAGGCTCACTAGGACTTAGGTTCATTATATGGTTTTCAATTAAAAGAGACTCTTATGTATTATTATTTTATGGCATGGGATTGATCTTTCTTTTTCTCTCCTTTTTTACAATATTTTTGTCAGATAATTTTTTAATTATTGCTAAACCGTTATCAATTAATGCAAATTTGGAAATCACTTATCCTGAAATTGAAAATAATATTTTTGACATTATTAATAATTCTTACATTTTTCTACGTACTGCATCATATGTTATGATGCTTATGGGCACTTTTGTCTTATTATCCTACTATTCAAATAAAACTCAAAAGATTAAATTATTTGTTGCTCTCGTTATTGTTTTTATTATATATTTTCTTTCATCTCTTGATGCTTTTCAAATTATGGAAATATCTATCTATGATGAAGAACTATTTGTCTACTATATCTTTCAATCTCTTATCACTACAGTTGGAGGAGTTATTTTTGGATATTCCTTTTTGAAAGTAGCAAGTAAATTGGAGGTAGATAATCCAATAAAAAAATTATTAATTATTACTGGATTTGGATTTATTTTGATATATACTGTAAATCAAACAACAGTAATAGCTACTGCTTATCCTCCCTATGGTCTACCGACTCTATCTTTCATCGTGATAAGTGTATATTTGCTATGCTTTGGAATTTATTCATCTGCTATTTCGCTTTCCAATACAATAGTTCTTAGAAATAAAATAAGATTACTAACGCAAAATAATAGTAATTTATTTAGTAGTATAGGTGAAGCTCAAGTGACCTCTCAACTAAAAAATGCTGTGAAAGCTGTTAAAACAATAGTAGAACAAGAAGAAGAGAAATTAAAAGAAGAAACAGGTCTAGAAGTTAATTTTACCGAAGATAAAGTTCAGGATTATATGGAACAAGTAGTGCAAGAAATCCTTAAAAGTAAATCACTTTCTAAAAAAACATCATGATATTTTTTTCAAATCTTTGATGAATAAATTTTATGAACTTTACAAGCTAACTTCTAATAGCTTGAATTTAGAGCGGTTTATTTTCTTTAAGTTCTTTATACTCATAGATTAAAGGAAAGTGAGAAACATATTTCACTAATGAGATGTCTCTAGTTACTAATTTATTGAAAATTATAAGAAATAGTTTTTCAATATTTGGAAAGAGTCTTGTATTATGTTAAAGATAATAATTCCGAAATATTTCACTTTCAGTTAAATTTATCTTAATTTTTCAATTATAGTTATCATTGTGAAAATGCAATTTATATTATAAATATAAAAATGGCAACTCTTGAATATTATGAACTAAATTGATTTGGTAATTCTCAATATATGCATAAATAAGAAAGTGTAGTTTTTAAGTAAAAGCGTATACTCAATAAAGAACATAATAATTGATCTATGTCAAGAAAGAATACAAAAGCTAAATTAGAATATTAGACTGAAATCAATGGAATAAATTAATGAAAACGATAAAAAGAATAATCAAAATTTGATTTTCCAAATGAAGAGTTAAATTGGATTTTTGAGGTATTTTATTTAATAACAATTGAATAAAGAGAATATAAATCAAGAAATTCGAATACGAATATAAAAAATGACATATAATTGAGGAATGGTAATTTGGTAATTGTAAATTGTCTACCATAAACTCAAATTCCATTATAATGGTTATTTACGCTTACATTCTGGCTTAGCAAAGATAACATAAACAAGTAATTTATTATCTTATATTAGATATTTTTAATAGTAAAAGGTATAAAAACTTCTCTTTATATACCTGATAATAGAAGGGGATTAATATATTTGCAGAGAGAGGAAGACAATAATAAGAATATCAAGTCTCAGGAAAATGCCTCAAATACAAAAGAAATGACATCTTCCAACAAATCATCCTATCGAATTTTGTTTGTAGACGATAATAAGGATATTCTACTAACCATTCAAAGTGGTTTGGAATCTTATGGCTTTATAGTTGATACATTTTCAAATCCTTCTGAAGCACTATCCTCTTTTAAACCTGGCTTATATGATTTAGTTTTAATTGATATTAAGATGCCTCAGATGAGTGGCTTTGAATTTCATCAAGAATTACTAAAAAAGGCACCTTATGGCACTGAAATAAAGACATGCTTTATTACAGCATATGAGGTATATTTTGAGACATTAAAGAAAGAATTTCCTGAATTATATGGAGGATGTTTTATACGCAAACCTATCAAAATAGAAGATTTGGTTACCAGGATAAACGAAGAATTAATGCAATAATTAACATATCAAGGTATTATAATAAAGTTAAAATTTTATTAATCTCTTCAGATTATCTATTTTACAACCTAATTCAAAATATCAACATACTTTTCAAACACATACCCGAGAATAGGATTAATTATCTTTTAATTCATAAAATAACAAATAAATTAACAATTAAAATATTAGGTAATTTTTTGTTGAAAGGTTTGATGTTGTATTTCCAACAAATTAAATTAAAGAGTCAAGCTGGCAAACATTTCATTTTTAAGGGAATATCTTTATTTCCAAATTTATTTCCCTGATATGCAGAATATAATTTTATAATTTGACCGTGTTTAATCTGATAATCACCTATATAATGGATGATTTCCTCGTATTTATCGTCCAATGTTAACAAAGAGTGTGCTAACCCAGCATCAAGTAAAATATGGTTATCATCACCAATATCCATAACCCTTCTTGCAAAAATAATTCCAGGCCCCCAAATATTTTGATTGTTGTTCGCATCATTGACTATAAAAACTGGACCCGATGCAATTCCAATCCTAACAGCTAAGGAGGATTCGTTATCTTTCCCTATATTATGTTTTTTTAATTTAGTATGTAATTGTATACTCAAGTCTAGAGGTGCTTCAGGATTTGCTGTAAATCCGATTGCCATTCCATCACCGGTAGGAAGGACCTTTTTATCTAAATTTTTTCTAAATATTTCACTTGATATTACAAAATTGTTTAAAAATTCTATTTTTTCTATTTGTTTTCTAACAGACAAGCTAGGGCTTGAAAGTCCAACAATATCAATAAAGAAAAAATTAGCATTTATAACACTAGAGGGACCAAGATCAGATATTCCAGTATTTCCATAGATACCTATTAATTTTTTATATAACTCTAAATGATGTTCATGAAAAGCCATATCAAGGTAAAAAACAGGTTCAGTTTTTATTGATGCTTTACAAACACTACAAATAAGAGATGAGGAATTAGGGAATGACAGCGAGTTTTTATCCAATTCGAATTTAATCCATGAATGATATGTAGAACTGAATCCAGTTAATGATAAAAATTTCATTCTTCTAACTATTTCTTCATCTTTTTCATCTAATTTTATTTGTAATACTCCATCGAAGAGAGGACGTATCTTGTCGATGAGAGACTGGTCAACAACTGTGTTATCTATTGTAAAAAGTGAAAGTATATTATTATGTTTTAATGAAAAGGACAAAGAATTAATAAATCGTAAAACTTCTTTTTCATCGAAAATATTAAAAAGGTGGGAAAGAGAATCAATAACCATGCATATTTTTTTCTGGTGGGGAGAAGAAGACAAACTATTTTCTCCTTTTTCATTATTATGGTGATTTTTTTGTTCCATCTTTGAGGATAAAATAATTTTATCTATTTCTTTTTTAATATCAGCTAAACTATCCGTAGATTCAGAATTGTTGGATTCTAAAGAATTCATTTGTTCTCTCAAAAAAGGATTAATAAAGAAAGAATTAGATTCAATAATAGAAGATAAGCTATTAAATAAATTTTGATACTGTCTTTTAGTTAATGTTGAACTCAAGAAAATACCGCTATTACCAATTTTCAAAAGTGATTCAAAAAAGGTTTTGCAATATGTAGTTTTTCCAGATCTAGTAGGGCCCATTATTAAGAAAAGTGTATTGTCGCTATTTTGATCTTCGGAATGATCCTTTCCAAGTAATTCTTTATATCCCGGGATTGGCAATATGATCTTAAATATAGATGCTGATTTATTTAAAGTTAGAGATAATTTTTAAAGGTAATTTACATCATAAATAATTAGCTCGATCAATATTAATGATATAATTTTGTGTCATTTATTTCCATAGTATTTTTAGAAAATAAATCAATTAAATTCAAAACCTTCTATTAAAAATTTCTTCCCTCCTGTGTATTGATTTAATTTGCTTTTTATGGAATCAATAAAAAATATTCTTATTACACTTGTACCTTAGTTAAAACTATGAAAAAATGTATAGCTTTTCATTCATATAAAGGTGGTACAGGAAAATCTACAATTAGTGCTAATATTTCTGTGTTACTGGTTAAAATGGGATACAATGTTCTTCTTCTTGATATGGACGTTTATGCTCCAACCTTACAAACTTATTTCAATCAAGAACCCAAGTATTGGATCAATAATTTTCTATTTAATACAGCAGAATTTGAAAATGTTATTTACGATCTCACGCATATTATAAGAAATTTTCCCGATACAAAAGAATCTCCAGAAAAATTGGGGAAATTTTTTGTTGCTTTTTCAAATTCTTCAAAAGAAGAAATAACAAAATTAGATGGAACATTAAGACATGATGCCTCAAAACTAGAATTATTACGTAAATTTATCATAATTAAAGAAGAAATGGCTTATCAAAATAATATTGATTACGTAATTATAGATACGAGTCCTGGAGTACGCTATTGGTCTATAAATTCTCTGGCAATAGCGGATCTCATCATATTATCCTTAAAAATGGATAGCATTGATATTGAAGGCACAAAAAAAATGGCTAGTGAAATTTATTCAGCTTTTACAAAATTAGGGACCAAGTCTCTTTTGCTTTTCAATAGAGCGGCTGGATATTGTCTTCCACCAAATTTGATTATAGAAACTTCCTATGCTCCAGAGTCTAATTATGCAAATGTACTAGCCGAACAGTCCCAGGTTACTAGTACACTTAAAAAAGATGTAAATATGGAGATTATCGGTAATATACCCTGTTATTGTGATATCCAATTCGATAACAAAGAATTTCTAACTGTATTGAAACATCCTTATCATCCATTTACTCATTTACTGAAGGATTTGGTGAATAAGATAGAAAAAATCTAGAAATTTTTTTTCTATTTAATATTTTTAACAACTATGTGATGTACATTTTTTTCTTTAAGGTTGAAATAAAGTCTTAAAGTATTTATAGGATCTAAATCCAATTCCATGGTTTAATATTTCTTAGATGACATTGTTTAGCAATTATTGACTTTGCTTTATTAGATGCATGTGTTTCGTCTTTGAGATTTTTTAAATAATACAGAAATAACTTTTCATACAGTTGTTTTGCTTTTTCTTCTGTAAATTCTTTATAAATAGATTGTTTTCCTTGGCTTTCTCCAATATTTTTGTTGATAATAAAGCCATCTTTATCTTCTAACCCCTTAACAAAGAAATATTCTTTCTTACACATTTCACATGTTTCATCAAAAAATTTTTGATGTTTTAAACATGAAACCACAAATCTATTAAACTAAATTAATATAAAAGAGTAATTTATAATTTTTAATATATCAATATTGATTTTTGAAACGATATCCATATTTAATAGATTTAAGTAAAAATAATTCTGGGTTGTCAGATCTCAATCAGTTACTCGTCCGAAGGATTAAGGAAGGAACCGTAATAGATCATATCGTTCCTGGAAAGGCTTTTAATGTTCTAAAAACTCTTAATATAACTGGAAAAGAAGGAAATATAGTTACAGTTGCATTAAATGTACCTAGTAGTAAAAAAATTAAAAAAGATATTATTAAAGTTGAGAATAAATTCCTAGAAAATTCTGATACAGATAAAATAGCCCTCATCTCCCCTCATGCAACTATAAACATAATAAAGAATTACAAGGTTGCTGAAAAAAGGAAGATTCAAGTCCCAGATTCTATTGCACGAATATTTAAATGTACCAATATTAACTGTATTAGTAATGAAGAAAAAGCAATTGTTCCTACTATCATAGTTTTAGATAAAACCAAAATACTCTTGAAATGTAAATATTGTGCTAGGTTAATTGATATTAATGAATTAGAAGAAATATAGTTCTTTCTTGGCAATGAAAAAACATTTTTTTATTTGTAATTAAACAAAGAAAAATAAGGGTTATGTTTGTCCCAATATAATGATAGCCATAACAATACCATAAATAGCTACTGCTTCTCCTAATGCTGTAAATACTAAAGCTTGAGATCTCAACTCGGGTTTTTCACTGATTACCGCTAAACCGGCCGCACCAACACCGCCGATTGCAACACCAGCTCCAAGTGCAGCTAAACCAAAAGCCAACCCCGCTCCGACGAATTTCATCCCTGCACTTCCACTAGGTTGTGCCTCCTGGGCAACAGCTTCATTTGTAAAATAATTATGTGTAATTAAAGCAATCGTTGCTATCAATGCCATGGTCGAAATTGATTTCATTTCCATAATTTAATTACGTAAGCAAGTTAAAAGATGCCATATTTATTTATATCTAATATTTAATAAGTATATAAAATATTTAGTTGTTTATTTTGAATATAATGAATATTTTATTTGTTTGGCTTGGGTTACATCAAAAATTTACATATAGAATTATTATGAGAGATACTAACAATAGAGTTTTATATTCGAACTACTTGAATAATTAAAAAGAAGCTCGACAACTAGATTCTTTTTATCTTATACAATGTCTGTTGTCTTAATTTGGTAAGATCTTCTTTAATTTTCACAATGAAGCTTTGATATTCTTCTTTGAGTTTAGTCTTTGAATCTTCAAAGAGTTTTTCAATTGGTTCACTTTTTCTGGTCATTTTATTACCTTCCGATGTCATTTTATTGCCTTCCTCTCTATCACCGCTTTTACTTTCTTAAGTCTTACGAATTCTTCTCTTTCTCTTTCCTCCAACGTAGATTTAATAAATGTTAATGCCCCTTGATACTGTGGGATAATGACATACTCTAATGCATTGATAAGTTTCTGAGTTTTCTCTAACTCTTTTGCAAGACTAAAAATCGCATTTTCATATTCTGCGGCTTTACATATACCAGGTAAAATCTCCCTAATTAGTTTTGTAGCTTGATCCAAAGAAGAATTAGTGTCTGCAAATCCGTAGGTCAGATATGATTTATTTTTTGAAGATATTTCTAATGAAGGAATTTTAACATCTACTATTCTTTTTATATGCACATCAACTGAGATTGAAGAAGGAGTAGAAGTAGCTAAAGACTGTATAGCAGACGTTCCCAAGGTAAGATAAGAATTAAAAATTGCCTTATATATATCCCCTAAGGGATTCCAAATGTCCTCTCTTGCTTTATTTGCTTCATCTATCATTTCATCAATTTTTTTTAATAATACTTCTCTTTTATCATCAAGAATTTTATGAACCATTTTCGAAATTTGCATGGAGCGTCGAATCTTGATTAATTCAATCTTTGTTGCGACAACTTGTTTTCCAAAAGACATCTTAATACACTACCCCACTAGAGTCCATTACTGTTTTGAACCTTCCTTGTAGTATTGTTCGATGTTTTTATCTTTAATTTTTGTAAGTTCACCTTTTGGAAGATTGGCTAAAATCTCCCATGCTCTCGTAAGGGTTTCTTCAAGGTTTCTATTTTCCTCTATACTTTGTTTCAAATAATTTGTTTCAAATTTGTCTCCCACATCAAGATATTTCAAATCTACTCCTGTTAATCCTGCTCTTCCTACAATATCAGCTAACGCGCGGACTTCTTGTGAGCGAGAATATGCATCATATAATTGATTTCCAACTTCCATGTGATCGCCTCTTGTTTTTCCTTCACCTACACCATCTTTCATTAACCTCGAGAGGGACATTAATACATTAACAGGTGGATATACCCCTTTTCTAAAAAGTTCTCTACTCAATACAATTTGACCCTCCGTGATGTACCCTGTAAGATCAGCAATTGGATGAGTGATATCATCCGCAGGCATAGACAAAATCGGAACTTGAGTTACACTGCCATTCCTACCTTTAATCCTACCAGCTCTTTCATAATTATTTGCAAGATCTGTATACAAATAACCAGGATACCCTTTTCTTCCCGGAACTTCTTCCCTCGCAGCACTGATTTCTCGAAGGGCTTCACAGTAATTAGTCATATCAGTCAAAATTGCGAGAACATGCATCCCTAGATCAAATGCTAAATATTCTGCCACTGTCAATGCAACTCTTGGTGTAATGATTCGTTCTATTGCAGGATCATCAGCTAAATTAAGAAACAATACGCTACGCCTTAAAGCACCCGATTCCTCCAAGCTTCTTTTAAAGTATTGAGCTTCAGAGTACTGAACTCCAATTGCAGCGAAAACTACAGCAAAATCTTCATTGGCTCCTACTACATTAGCTTGTCTAGCAATTTGAGCTGCTAAAATATTATGAGGAAGTCCAGATCCAGAAAAAATTGGCAATTTTTGTCCTCTTACCAGAGTAAGCATTCCATCAATTACAGATATACCAGTCTGTATAAAGGAAGTTGGATATTCTCTTCTTTCTGGATTCATGGGTTCACCATTTACATCTAAAAATTTATCAGCAATAGGTTCGGGTAAATCATCATTTGGTCTTCCCAACCCATCAAAAACTCTACCCAATAGTTCGTTAGAAACTGGCATAACCATAGTTTTTCCTAAAAACTTTGCCTTTGTTCCGGTAATAGCAAGTCCTGATGTTCCTTCAAATATCTGGACTATTGCTTTTCCATATCCAACTTCTAAAACTCTTCCAAGTCTTCTTTCCCCTTCTGATGTTTCAATTTCTACCAACTCATCAAATGATGCTTTTGTTATTCCATCTACAACAATAATAGGCCCTTTAATTTCGGCAACCTTGGTGTATTCGACACTACTACTTGTATCAAAATCAGACAATGAGTTCTACCTCCTCTTTTTTTGATCTGATTTCATTGAATTGTGTATCCATTTTTGATTCTAATTCTTTAAGCTGAGAAATTTGTTCATCTGGAATTTCAAACTTTGCTTTAATTAAGGAAGGAATAATTGGCATTGATCGTATATCTGATAGAGATATCCCTTCTTTGAGAGATTTGAGGGATTCTTTGTAAAATTTGACCATCAAGTTGACAAGCTTTAACTGTTTTTCGGGACCACAATAAGTATCAATTTTATCAAAGGAATTTTGTTGAAGGATACCTATTTTGATCATTCGAGCCATTTCCAGTATTAATTTCTCTTCATCAGGTAATGCTTCAGGACCTAACAATCTAACAATTTCTTTTAGTGTATCTTCTCTTTGTAGAATGTTATAAGATTCTGCTCTCAAATTATACCAATCCGGACTTATGTTTTCAGTCCACCATTTGGAAACATCTTCTAAATAACCAGAATATGATTGCATCCAATTAATGGAAGGATAGTGCCTTGAATATGCTAATCTAGTATC
>Ga0075429_100003599_pt1 | contig 13208 bp, 14 predicted proteins | sample RhiMetdeltSRZDD3_FD_75295 | JGI IMG/M metagenome (GOLD analysis project Ga0075429, IMG submission 75295) | Populus rhizosphere microbial communities from Tennessee, USA - Rhizosphere MetaG P. deltoides SRZDD3 | ecosystem: Host-associated > Plants > Roots > Rhizosphere > Soil | place: USA...
GAGTATTATACTAATGCATTATCTAAAGAGTTCGAACATTTACATAAATTTCTTTCTTCTTTTATTTTGGGAATAATTGTTAGTAACAATTTTTTAGTTTTATTAACATTTTTATTTAATGTTTCGATTATTTCCTTTGAATTTACAGAAACTTCCGCCCATACATCATAATCAGTCACTGTAGAAATGGACACATAACACATCTCCATTTCTTTAGCTAATATGCATTCTGGAATTAAGGTCATTCCTATTATGTCAGCTTTTAGTAATGTTCTATAGAAATTAGATTCAGCTTTAGTAGAAAATCTTGGACCTTCTATACAAATATAGGTTCCAAGAGGATGAAACTTAAATTCTAAATTCTTTAATTCTCTTATAATAATTTCTCTCAAATTAGGACAAAATGGATCAGATAGAGAAATATGACAAACTACTGGACCATCATAGAAAGTATATTCCCTTTTTTTTGTAAAATCTATAAACTGATCAGGTAATACTATATCCCCAGGCGTGTACTGTGTTTGTAGACTCCCTACCGCCGAAGGTGCAAGGATTACTTTAACACCTAATTCCTTCAGAGCCCAAATATTTGCTCGGTAATTAACTTTGTGAGGAGGAAGCCGATGGTTTTTTCCATGGCGAGGAAGGAACGCTATTTTTTTGTCATGAAATGTACAAATAGTTATTCTATCTGAGGTTTCTCCATATGGAGTATTAATTTTAATTTCATCTAGAATGTTAAAAATTTTGGAGTCATAGATACCTGTTCCACCAATAATACCTATTGTTGAATGATATTTTACATTTTTAATCATAATATTTCACCAATGAACGCACGTCGTAGCCTTTGTTTCTTAAAATCTCTGCGCCTTTGAGATACACTAATTCTATGATAACTGCAAATCCAAAAACCGTACCTCCCATTTCCTCGATTAATTCAGCTGTTGCAATCGCAGTGCCGCCAGTAGCAATTAAGTCATCAGCAATCAGAATAGTTTCACCCTTTTTTATTGCCTCCTCTTGAATTTCAATTATTGAACTACCGTATTCAATATTATATGTTTTTTTTACTGTTTTTCCAGGTAGCTTTCCTACTTTTCTCACAAGTATCATCCCCTTGTTAAAATTTTTTGCTAATAAGGATGCAACAGTAAATCCCCTAGATTCTATCCCTGCAATATGATCAATTTTTGACAATTCCTCTTCATGAATAAATTCTTTGGCTATTACTTGGATTGCAGCTGAATTTCTAAATAATGGATTTACATCTCTGAAAATCACCCCCTTTTTGGGAAAATCATTATAACTTTTGATTAAAGCTTTCCAATCGACCTTGTTGACAGACAACACCAGAAAACTTACATTAGGATATAAATAACTTCCTCCCACTAGCAAAAAATCTTTTAAACTTATTATGCTTCATATGATATACCAATAATTCTTCCTTATTATCATTAAATATATTAGCAAATTATATGTCATTGGCTACTGTGTATTATTTCTATTAGATTCTATTTTGAATGCTATTTTTTTGTAAATAATTTTTTAGGAAGAAGAAAACTATTTTTTCTAAGATTACCCTGCAGTACATTTATCTATAAATAGTACCTAAAGTTGTTGCATGATTAACATTTCCAGGCAGTAAATTCTATTTTTGCGTATTTAATATACGCATTATTTTTGTTTAACTCATTCAAAATAGAATGTTGTAAATTTGCTTCTATGAAGATTGTATTAGCTAGGTTGCTATTACTCAAATCTGAATTTTGTAAATTTGTCCACATAAAATTTGATTTATTCATATTACAATTTCTTAGCTTACATTCCTTCATTTCAGCGTACATAAATAATGCACTTGTTAGATTAGAGTTATCAAAATTCGCGTTGTTGAGTTCAGCTTGAACAAAATTGGTTTTTTTCAGAATACAATTAGAAAAATTAGTTTTAATGCAAATTGCTCCATTGAGGAAAGCGGAAGAAAGATTTTTACCAGCAAGATCTTGGCTAGATAAATTTGGTTTAAAAGTTAAATTCTTCATTCGAAAAGTATTAAATTCTTTTATTTTTTCAGCATGAAGTAGTTCTGCTCCTTCTTTATTTAAATTATTCATTAAATAAAAAATAGACTTAAGGTATATCAGTATTACATATCAAATCATTATTTTTTTTAATTCTTTGGAGAAAAATCACTACGTAATTATGGAATAGATAACATTTTTAGTAGGAACTTATAAATAAAATAGGCGTGAAACGTCCCAATACTACTAACATACCGCCTAGGGTAATGGTTGTTGATGATGAAAGAGATATTTTATCTATTTTAAAAAGAGGACTTGAATCTAAGAACCGCTTTCAAGTTGACACGTTCATGGATGCAGAATCAGCTTTGGAATCGCTGAAGGAGAATTCAGATGATTATTATGATTTGGTTCTTACAGATATTAGAATGCCTAAGATTAATGGATTCGAATTATATAGACGAATTAAGGAAAGTAATCCTCATATGAAAATAGTATTTATAACGGCTTTTGAAATAAATAAGGACGAATTCAGTAAAGTTATTCCTTCTGTAGATGTTATTGACTTCATAAGCAAGCCTGTTAGTATGTCCACTTTAATTACTAAACTGAATTCGATTTTGAATAATAATCATTGAAGTTTTTAGAGTCAATCATTATTGACAATTCTAAATCTGATATCAATCAATTCCAACTATTGGTAATGCCTTTTTCTGGGGAAAATTAAAACTGTTATCGTCTATCTCTTCTTTTGTCACTCTTTCAAATTCGACTGTTATTTCGACAGGAATTGAAAACTTTAAACTAATTTCATTTGCTAATTGACCAATATTATTAGAGTCGTTGATTTCTGTTGACCCTTCTAGAAATACTCTTGATTGTCTACGTAAAATTTTCCCACCAAATTTTGTTACTAGATAATTTAGTAACTCTTTAATTATATTTTCTGGTATCTCATTATAGTAAAAACAAATTCCATGGACTGGTTCTTTATCGAAAGGAGTTCCATATTTGTACCAAAAAATCCCAAAATGTTCATGTTCTCCATATAGACACTTTATCTCCCAATGGTTTACCTTATCAAGCGGGTATCTTGCATTTAGAATTTCTGATATAGTAAGATGCCAATATCTTATACGCATAAAAAGATCTTGTGTTTACAAATATATAATTTATGAAAGATTAATATGAAGATTAAGATTAAAAAATCATGACCAAATTAATCGTGAAGAGTAATTACAATAAAAATTACGAGAGATTAAAATTAATAGAAGAAATGGAAAAAGAATTTAACAATAAGAATATTTGGTTTTTTAGTCGATTAACATTCCATGAGGATCCTGTTATTCGAACTCGGGCTATTTGTATTATAGCTGACCTTGGAGGAGAGCCTGCCGTTGAAACCATAAGCAAGGCATTAAAGGAGGATGTTGATGAATTAGTAAGACACGAGGCTGCTTTTTCACTTGGACAGTTAGGATTTACGAGTGCAATAAAGCCTTTATCTGAGGCAGTAGAAAAAGATCCGAGTATTTTTGTTAGACATGAAGCAGCTGTTGCTTTGGGTGTGATAGGATCTGAGGATGCTAGATCGACATTGTTGTCCGCCTTAAATGATCCAAGTGAAGAAGTAAAAAAGTCAGCTATTGTTGCTTTATCTAACTTGGATTATATATATAATTATAAAAAAATAAACAAATTTACTAGAATGACTGGAGGATAATTACTAAGCAATCAAGTTATAATTTTGTCTAACCTATTTGATTTAATTGCTTCTTTAATTTCTCTACTTATTCGTCTTCCCATACTCATAGGTTCATCATATAAAAGATCTGAATACGGTGATCCATTGGTAAAGAGATTAGTACCTGCTACTATCCTAGCAGAAAATTCGAATATAACAAATTTGCCATTTTTGTCATAAACTCCCTCTAAACAGAAAGGACCAGGGATTCCAGGAGCAACCAATTCTTTTGTTTTTTTAGCAAAATTTTCAGCCATTGAAAATACTTCTTGTAATAGTGACTCTCGAAGAACCAATGGAAAATTACCAATAACATTATAGGAAGGCTCAAGATTTAGGTTAATCTGAATATTAGATGGTATTCTTCCAATGCCATCAATGTCACTTTCATATCGTCTATCGATACCTAATAATTCCACTTCATCTTTTAAAGGAGAATAAAAAAACTGCAAAAAAATAGGTACACCTACTACATATTCTTGAATATATAACTCTTTTTCAGATTTTATTACTTTTTGATCAATTAACTTTTGACATCCTTCATCAAAACTTTGTTCGTTCCAAGCAAGAAAATAGCCTTTTCCACCTGCAGCACCATGTAATTTAACTATGCATAAATTTTTAATTTCATTTTTATTATTAATTTGTTGTGGTATATTAAAATTGGAATCTTTCATTAATTTTTGTTTTAATACTCTATCCGCTTCCCATCTTAAAATCCATTTGTTACCAAATATTGGTATATTGATATTTTCTAACTCATCAAGTTTCAGATTGGATATTAAAGTACCATGAGGAATTAGAAGTATTCTTTTAGCTATTAGTTCATTTTGAATCTCTTTGCTTGATAAATCTGCAAAAGTATCCATGAAATATATTTCATCGATAAAATGAAATCTTTTATATAAATTTGCTCTTTTTTTTTCGCAGATTAACAAAGTTTTGAAACCTTCATCTTTGGCACCTTTTAGCACTTGTAAGGAACAATGAGATCCAAGTGTGCTAATAATGAGCTCTTTTATATCTGATACATTTGACAACATTTTCAAATGTTAATGAGGGTGATAAATTATTTATGATCATCTTTACTTCTTTTCTCTACTATAATTTAAAAAAAAACAAATATTGCCTTATATTTTAAAAATTTATGACAATTAAAAAAAATAGAGAAAAAAGTAATATGGATGAAAATGTATTTTTTAATAATAATATTTCACACTTGCCACTAAGCTTAGATAGTAAAATTCACTCTGGTGAATTTAAAATAGCAATATATGGGTTGGGTCATGTTGGCTCTCCTCTAGCTGCCGCCTGGTTGCGTGCAGGTGCACATGTAATAGGCGTTGATAAGTCTAAACAGATTTTAGAATATGCAAGAAAAGGAAAAACACATATCCCTGAACCTGGGGTAAACGATGCATTTGAAAAGGGTATCATCAATAAGAAATTTTATATTTATGAGGATCTGGTTAAAGCATCTAAAGATTCTTTCCTTAAGATGATATGCGTTCCTGTTTTGGCTCCTGATGGAACAGCTGATTTGTCTGCGGTAAAGAATGTAGCGGTAGCAATAGGAAAAGGATTGAAGAAAAATGATGTGGTAGCCCTCAATCCAAGTGTACCTCCTGGTACAACTGAGGAGGTGGTTATTCCTCTGTTACAAAAAGAGAGTGGGTTTAAAGTAGAAAATGATTTTTATGTTGTCTATAATCCTGAACGTATTTATGAAGGAAGAGCAATTGAGGATATTGAACAAAGGTATCCAGGGATTGTTGCTGGATCAGGAAAAAAAAGTTTAGAAATTAGTAAAAAGGTTTTTTCCTTTATCTATCAAAAAGGAATAATTGCTATGAGTAATATCAAGGCGGCAGAAACTGAAAAACTCTTTGAAGGAGTATATAGAGATGTAAATATAGCTTTAGCAAATGAATTAGCTATATTTTCTGAACGTCTAGGAATAAATTTCTGGGAAGTACGTAATGCTGCAAATTCTCAACCTTTTTGTAATCTTCACAAGCCCGGAATTGGAGTAGGTGGCGCGTGTATTCCTGTATATCCCCAATTTATTCTAAAAACTGCCAAGATACTTGAATTAGATTGCAAACTCACTAGATCAGGTAGATCACTCAACAATTTAATGCCTAAATATTGTGTTATACAAGCACTAAAATTGATAAAGCCAAAAAAATACAAAGACTTGCGAATAACATTATTAGGTCTCGCATTTAGAGGAGGAGTTTCAGATACTCGATTATCTCCAACATACGACGTTATCAAAGAATTACAAAAACTGAAAGTTAAAGAAGTTATAGTTCATGACCCTCTTGTTAAAGAAGATGATCATTTATCTAAATATACAAATACGTACCTCATAAATGATCTCGATGAAGCATTAAAAGGAGCTGATTTGATTATGGTTATTGCTGATCATGAAGAGTATAAAAATTTAACACGTATTAATATAGGAAAAAGTGCGTTATATGATGGCAGAGGCATTATTATGGAAAAGAAGTTTAGCGGATTAAACCATGCCATGATAGGTAGTCGTACAGGTTAGCTCTCTTTGTGTTTATTAGAGCTTTTTTAATTCAATAAATTATATTATCTTATGAAAGTGTAAAACTATTGGATAAATTGGATAAATCACCTTCAAGGCTTCTTACTGTTGAATGGAAGAATAATTCTCTTATTTTGATTGACCAAACTAAACTTCCATCAAAACTATGTTACGTGAGATGTAGAAATTATCTTGAGGTTGCAGATGCTATAAAAAAACTGGTTGTTAGAGGCGCTCCTGCTATTGGAGTTACCGCGGGATTTGGATTAGCTATGGCGGCACTTAATAGTAAAACAACTAACTGGAAAGTTTTTTTTAAAGAACTAGATAAAGCTTATAATATAATACGATCAACTCGTCCAACTGCTGTTAACCTTCAATGGGCTCTTGATAGACTCATGCAAAAAATCATAAATCTCAGGGATATTTCTTTAATAAAAAAAGTTATACTCGATGAAGCTATTTTAATGGCTAAAGAGGACATAGCAACTAACAAATCAATGGGAATAAATGGAGCTCATTTATTTGCAGATGGTGATACTATTATGACTCATTGCAATGCTGGTTCCCTAGCTACCGTGGGTTATGGAACTGCATTAGGAGTGATAAGAGCTGTCAAGGAATCAGGTAAAAAAATTAGTGTTATTGCTACTGAAACCAGACCTGTAATGCAAGGGTCTAGATTAACCGCATTTGAGCTTAAACATGAAAATATAGATGTTAAGCTAATTCCTGATACTGCCGTGGGACACATAATGGCTAGAGGAATTGTTAAACATGTTGTAGTAGGAGCAGACAGGATATTACGTACTGGGCATGTATTTAACAAAATTGGTACATATCAATTAGCGGTATTAGCGAAAACACACCATATTCCCTTTTATGTAGTTGCTCCTTCTTCTACCTTCGACTTGAAAAACAATCCAAATGATATAATTATTGAAGAACGTTCAAAGGATGAAGTTATTAAAATTGGTAAAAAAATACTCGCTCCTAAAGACATTGGAGTTATTAATCCCGCATTCGATATGACTCCTCCTAATCTAATTACAAAAATAATAACAGAGAAAGGAATTGTTTCACCTCCTTACACTAAGAGCATTAAAAAATTAATGGAATAATTTTTAATTTTTTTTAATAGCAAATGAATTATTCATTAATAACATTTTTATCATCTTTTTGCTTAGATTTTAATATAAAATGTCAAAAGAATCAATAACTACGGATCAAGTTTATCTGCAGTTAAAAAAATGTATGGATCCTGAAATTCCGGTAAATGTAGTTGATCTGGGACTTATTTATGGTGTAGAAATTAAGGAAGATAAAGATGTTAATATTAAAATGACAATGACAACTCGAGGATGTCCCTTACATAATACTATGGTTAATGATGTAAAAAAATATGTTGGTAAAATCAATGGAATCGGGACTATTAACGTTGATATTGTATGGGATCCACCATGGTCTATTGATAAAATGGATCCTAAAGCGAGAGAATCCTTAGGGTTTGGAAAACCCAAACTAAGATTTCAGATAGATTATGAGAAAGCACTCCCAAAAAAAATAGGCTCATTTATAAAATCTGAAGACGGTTCGTTAATCCTACTCAATAAAGATGAAAAAAGTTTTATGGTCAATGACGCAATCGTCCAATTCTGGGAATCTTGTGATGGAACAAAAACTATAAACCAACTTACCGATTATTTTTCTGAAAAATTAGGAATTCCTCGACAACAAGTAGAACAAGAAATGGTTCAACTTTTAGAGCAATTATTTGATTCTCATCTTATTGAAGTATAGTGTAATTTTACATAAAGATACCACCTGCTATGTCTTATGCCCATGTATCAGTCTGATATGATTATCTAAACAATTCATCGAACAAAATATATGTTTACAATTTTCCTGTAAACAGGGAATAGGTTCCATCTCGTTAAAGATTCTATTACAATAGACACAAATAGATTCTAATTGAGGAAACTTTTTTGAGATAAAATAATATGAACAATTTCGCTTTTCTTTAAACCAAATTATCTCGAGAGCTAATTTTTCTGCGTAGGTTCTTATAATATCATATGCTTCATAATACCCTTGAGCATAAAATTGACGAATTAATACTCGTGGATTTACACTACTTCTATTATTGTTGTTCTTAAAGGACACTAGCCATTTTTCTGAGGGTATAATTTCCTTTTCGAATTTATTATCAGATTTTTTTTTGATTTTTTTTTTAGTTTCCATTGATTATAAATATAATTATGGCTTTTTAGTTTTTTCAAAAAAACTTGTTAGCTCTTTGATTTGCATACGTTTTTGCTCCATAGTATCTCTATATCGAATAGTTACACTGTGATCCTGAAGTGTATCATAATCAACTGTTATTGCAAATGGAACCCCAATTTCTTCTAATCTTCTATATCTTCTTCCGATAGATCCAGATCCATCATAATAAATATCAAAGTCTTTTTTAAGAGAAAAATAAATATTTTTCGCGATTTCTTCTAATTCTGGTTTCTTTACTAAGGGAAGAATTCCAGCCAAAATTGGTGCGAGATATGGTTTTAATTTTAAGAGCACTCTGTTATTTTCATGGTCTTCCACAAAGGAATGCTCTAAAATTGAATATATACTCCTATCTATACCTAGCGATAGCTCGAATACATGAGGTAAAACCTTTTCATTTGTAACGGGATCCATTATTTCCATTTTTTCCTTGCTGATTTTGGAATGTTGAGATAGGTCATAATTGGATCGGTAATTGCAGGCCACTAATTCTAACCAACCTAAATTAGTTTTTACCTCAAAATCGAAAGCAATTGTTGCATAAAAAGCTTTTTCCTGATCAGATAATTTTCTAAGGCGTGTTTGATTCATATCGATCCCTGTCTTTTCGTAAAATTCATATAAAAGAGCTAAATAATATGCGATTAGTTTATTAGGAATAATCTTTCTCTCTAATGCTTCTTTTGCAGTAAGTTTAGAAATTTGTGTACCTTCATCTATATTTAAAGTAGTTTCTTGTATCTCATCAAATTGTGGTATAACGTCTAACTGACTGGGATTACAAAATACTTCAATTTCTGCCTGATAAAACTCTCTTAATCTTAATAAACTTTGCCGAGGAGCAATTTCATTTCTGAAACTTTTGCCTACTTGAGCTATGGGAAATGGAAATTTTCCTCTCATAATTTTAAAAATCCTCATAAAGTCTACAAATATAGCTTGACAAGTTTCAGGTCGTAAATAAGCTTCATCATGATTAGGACCAATTTCTACTTTAAACATCATATTAAATCGCTCAGTCTTCTGAAATGCAGAATGACATTTAGGACAGTTTAAATTATATTGATTTAATATCTTATCTACTTCATCATTAGGTATCCTTTCAGGGACATCAATCCCTTCTTTCTCAAGGATGAATTTATCAGCTCGAAAAACAGATTTGCATTTACTACATGCTATTACAGGATCAGAAAAATTGTCAATATGCCCGGAAGCAACAAACACATTTCTACTCATTATCTGTGATCCATCAATCTCAACCATATCATCTCTTCTAACCAATTCTCTTCTCCATAAATCAATAAACTTATTTTTAACGTTGTTCCCATTGGGTCCGTATTCCCAAAAACCTGCTGGAGAGTCAGAGTAAATTTCGGAGCTAGGAAAATAAAATCCTCTTTCCAATGAGAGTTTCATAATTCTATCGTAACTAACCATAAGTATTATCCATGAGAATAAGGTTCTATATTTTTCTTGATATATTCAGATCAATTCATTGATCCTCAATTAAATCTAATACAACTTTCATGTTTTCTTTATCTCCTCTGATTCCATCATTCGGAGTTTCCATTATTATTGGGATATTTTGAATATATTTATCTTTTAAAAATTCTCCCAGTCCATTTTTGCCTATTAAACCTAGGCCAATATGTTGGTGTCTATCTTTATTCTCATTTATTTTTCCTTTTGAGTCATTCAGATGCAAAACTTTTAAATTTTCAATGTTTATAATCTCATTAAAATTATTAATCGTTTCTATTACTTTTTCGGATGATCTTATATCATACCCAGAAGCGAATGCATGACAAGTATCGAAACATACACCAAATGTTTTGTCATTTAGTTCATCTAATATATCTTTAATTTCATTAAAACTGCTACCTATGCTATTTTTTTGACCGGCACTATTTTCAATTAAAATATTTAAGTGTAAATGTCTTCGATATGATGAATTAAAATTGTCAAGGGCAAAATTGCATGCATCGACTATTTGTTTTATTCCATTCTTTTCCCCCAAACCAAGGTGGCTTCCCAAATGAAGAATAAGATAAGGAATATCTAATAAATAACATCTAATAATCTCTTCACATAGAACATTTTTGGATTTATCATATGATTCACCCTTTGGTGCTGCGAGATTAGGTAAATATGGCATATGAACAACGATATTTTTTTTATCAATATGACTATTATCGAGTTTTCTTTTAAATTCGTCTACATCTTTCATTTCTAAAGGTTTGGCTGTCCATCCACGAGGATTTCTAGTAAAAATTTGAAAAGCAGTACAACCAATTCCTTCTGCATTTCTAACTGAGTTACTTAGTGAACCAGTAATAGATACATGGAATCCCATTTTCAATTGTTGTCTAACAGTTTTTATTTATTACATGGATAATATCTTTACGAAGTAGTTTTATTTTGGTAATGGGTAATATTACTAGTATTGAGTATCATTTTAGGAAAGGATGACTTGGCAAAGTACCCCTTTTTAGAAGAGGCTGGAACTTACATACGAGAAAGTTATTTTGATTTGGATGATTTTAATCGATCTGAATTTTTACATATTATTGAGAGAGCTACTAAAAGGGTCGAATTTGCTTTGATTCAAGGAAAGGTCTTTATTGATCTTGAAAAATATGATATTGAATTATTTACCTTTCTCGTTTCTCTAATTATTATGAAGTATATAGATGAAGATTCGGCTATCAAAAAGTTTTCACTTTTCGAAGCTAGGCGTGTGGAGAAATTTTTAATATCTGATCTCTTGAAAGAAAAAGATTTAAAAAAAAATCTTCTTATCTCGAAGATTTTCAAAGAACTTTTTCAGTTAAATGTAGAATTAGAGCCTAAAAAAAATAATTTATTTAAAATGAATATTTCTGATTATTTACAAAGAGCTACACAATTTAATGAAGAAGAATGGAAATTAATCAATAGATCGGTTGATAATGGTTATGTATATCTGGATGGAGATGAAACTGTCAGACTTATAAGATCTGAAATTTACAAATTGATATATAATAAGATTAAGAACATGAATATTACTCAAATACCAGAGCAAATTAAAATTCATGCAATTTTGATTAAAAATAAATTGACTCCTCCTGTTAAATACCTAAGAAATAGAACCGATTTTCCTCCTTGTATAAAAAAGGCGCTTGAATTATTAAATAAAAGTGAAAACTTGCCTCACTCGGCAAGATTTATGTTAGCTACTTTTATGCTATCATCAGGAAGGAGTGTAGAAGAAATAGTTTTACTATTTCAAAACGCTCCAGATTTTAATGAAAAAATTACTAGATATCAAGTTGAACATTTAGCAGGGAAAAAAGGTAGTCAGACAAAATATTCAGTTCCTGCCTGTAGCAAACTGATAAATGAAAACCTTTGCTATGCAACTATCGATTGTAAAGGAATCACTAATCCTATACAATTTGGTAGAAAAAGATAGAAAATGAAAAAAGAAATTAACAATAAAAATAAAGATTTTTTAGTTAGACTTTTTAAAGAATATTATTTTAAAAATCTCGGTATTCTTAGCCCCCCTACTCAAATGCATAACCGTGAGTTTGGTATTATGACCTTTGGCGGCACGGTAATTAGGCACTTATCATTTTCAAAAATCGGAAGTTTAAAAGCATTTATAATTCATAATGTTCCTTCTGATGTTTATTGCTCGAATGCATATTATCAATTTCCTACTTTCCCTATTACTGAGAAATGTTGGAAAGGAGCAGATCTGATATTTGATATTGATCTTAACGATATATTATTACCATGTCAAAAAGAGCATACATTTTATATTTGTTCTAATTGTAGTTTTGTGTCTACGGATTTCCTCAAGTTGTGTCATGAATGTCATAATACTAGAATTCTTAAAAATACAATACCATGTTTTAAATGTATAAATTCTTTAAAAAAGGAAACTAAAAATTTACTCGCATTTTTAAAAAAAGATTTTGGAATACAAGAACAAAATCTAGAGGTCTCTTTTTCAGGTAATACCGGATTTCATGTTGTAGTCTTTCAGAATAATTATTTATTATTAGATTCTAAATCCAGAGCTGATATAGTAGGATATTTAATGGGTAAAAATCTCTCCCCAAACAGTTTAGGCGTGAGAAATAACAAAGGGGGATATAAAATTAAGGTCCCATTAAGTGGTTTTTCTTATGGATGGAGAAAAAGAATTGTTGAAAAGGTGAAAATGCCTGAAGGTTCGAATGATAATTTATATAAGTTTATAAAAAAAATCGGAGGTTATCAATCATTCAAGAATGAATTGGACAAAATTGCTTACGAATTTGGACTCAAATTAGATCCGCAGGTGACTACTGATATTCATAGAATTTTTAGAATGGTAGGGTCATTAAATAGTAAAAGTGGACTTACCAAGATTGTATGTAAAGACCTAGACAAATTTGATCCACTGAATGATTCTTGTTTTTTTGAGAATGATAAAAATGTTGATATTTCAATTAATACACCCATAAAGTTTCATATTAAAGGAAAAAAATATGCCTTAGATAAATCTATATCTACAGTTCCTGTTTCAGTTGCTGTTTTTTTGATATCTAAACGACTAGCACATATAGCCAATTATTCG
>Ga0075429_100003601_pt1 | contig 13205 bp, 11 predicted proteins | sample RhiMetdeltSRZDD3_FD_75295 | JGI IMG/M metagenome (GOLD analysis project Ga0075429, IMG submission 75295) | Populus rhizosphere microbial communities from Tennessee, USA - Rhizosphere MetaG P. deltoides SRZDD3 | ecosystem: Host-associated > Plants > Roots > Rhizosphere > Soil | place: USA...
CAATACCGAAGGAATTACATTGCGCATCCGATTTTTGGGTAACGAAGATCATTCCACTTAATAAAAAAAGCATCGTCAAAAAATTCATGACATTGCTTTTAAAAAATAAAAATAGAAATGAAGAAAAGGCTACAGTAAGTTTTTTTACCGGCCGGATCAGCGAAAGCCCAAAAGATAATGTGCTGACAAAAATAGTACAGATAAAAGTGAAAAGCCTCAGTAAATTCCATTTACAGGAAGGCTGTTCCGTTGTTGTTTTCATAAACAATTAGTGTTGTTTAAAATGTTAAATGGTCGAACTAGTTAAAAAGCAATAAGCTTTTCAGCGGACATTATAAAATGTGCTTTCGAGAGGGTATGACAGATAAAAGTGTTCAACAAAGGGATGAATCGGGTCGGTATTTGGGAGGATTTTGGATGAGATTAATGAGCAAAGTGTAGACTAAGGTAGGATATTGTCGTTAATCTCCAAATGTTTTGCTAATATTTTTTTCGAATAAGTCAGTGGAAATCAGTATAGTAAATATACGAGCAACTGTTTATTATTTATTTATGAACAGTATTTTTACGAACTATTTTTTTACAAATTTTTGAGGACTCGTTTCCCCAATCACGCTGTGGGCAACGCTTTTATGGGGATTAGAAAATGATTTAAATCAAGCAAGTTGAAGAAAAAAAACTTCTGTTAATACATTTTTGTTCATGGTGCTGGTTATAACATCGGGTTAATTTTGGGTATTAAAATTTAGTATGCTTAGAACATTTTTTTTGCTTTCATTATTATTTATGCAGCAAATTTTATTTGCACAAGAAAAACCAGAAGGCTTATTTATTAATTCAAAGGCACCCGATTTCAAAGCAATTGATCAATATGGAAATGAAATTCGATTAAAGGATGTCTTGAGGGATAGTCTTGTTGTTCTCATATTTTATCGTGGCCAGTGGTGTCCTTATTGCAATAAACAATTAAAGAGGCTTGAAGATTCATTGCAGTTAATAAAAAGTAAGGGTGCAAGATTAATTGCAGTTACTCCCGAAAAACCTGAGTACATTTCTAAAACAATTGAGAAAACAAAAGCAAGCTATCATTTATTATATGATAAGGATATGAAAATTATGAAAGCTTATGGGGTTAGTTTCCAGGTGGACGATAAATCTGTTTCGCGATATAAAAATGCGGATATAGATCTTTTAACGGCAAATGGTCAAAGGGATAAAGCTTTTTTACCCGTGCCAGCTACGTATATTATCAGTAAAGAGGGAACGATTCTCTATCGTTATTTTGATACTGATTATAAAAAAAGGCCATCGGTACAGGAGATACTCGACAATCTTAAATAAAATTTTATTCCGGCCAGACTAGTTTCCCGATTTTACCATTACCACCGGCGAAGTATACCGTGTTACCTATCCTCGCCCGGCGACAAACATGGAAACCTTCTTTACTTATAGAATAGAAATCTTTTCCTCCATCGAAAGAATAATCAACCCCATTTAAACCACAGGTAACTATTGTTTCTTTATTTAAAAATTCAACACAGCTTCGATAACCATTCGGTGGTGATTTTGGTTTTTCCCATGATCTGCCTCCGTTATTGGAAACAAAACAATTATTGTTGGTTATTGAATCAGCTGTAAAATCTCCTCCCACAATAATGATCTTATTTGCCTTGGTTTTTTTATAATTGTCAAAGACCGCTACTGAATTTGTGCCGGCGGTTTCCTTTCCTTTTGTCATTGGCAGATCAATAATTGTTTTGTCGTAAAACAATCTTGAGTTTTTTCCTCCACTTGCTAATACTAATGATTCATTATATAAAAAACGAAGATTTGTGCCGCTGGATGCAAAGAATGCTTCACCACTGTCAGCAGCAAATCTTTCTTCAGCCGCTAACTCTTGCCATGAATTGCCTCCGTCACTTGTTTTTGCAATAAAAAATCTTCCGTCAACAGGATCCCCGATAACATAGCCATTCCTTGGATCACGAAATTCCATCGCATCTAAAAACATTCCTTTGGTCTTATTTTCATAAACTACTTTCCATGTTTCGCCACCATCGGTTGTTTTTAAAATATAGGCAGGATCGGCGATCGCCATAATAATCGCATTGTTTGCGTCAAAGGCTTCTATATCCCTGAAATCGTTCTTTTCAAATCCTTTTACTGTCATCCATTTCCAGTTCTTACCTCCATTGGAACTTTTCCCAACCATACCATTGCTGCCACTTACCCAAACCACGTTATTATTTACAACCGATAAACCACGAAGACTTGTTTTTATGCCAGTATTGAACACTTCAACATGTGGCAAGATTTTTCTTTGCGATAAGATGTCAGGTGAAAAGCCAATTAATAATAGTAAGAAGAAAGAAAAAAATAATCTTCTGCGATTGATCATAAGAATTGTTTTGAGCAAAATAATAAAGTATTTACGCACCCCCTAACAGATGTACGAAAAATTATAAAATGAAAATAAGATCAGAATGCTTTTCTCTCAGAAGATTTTAGTTTGGGAACCGTAAAGTTATCTAATGCGCTTTTCTCGGCGATCATTTTTTCAATCTCTTCTACCTTGCGTGGTGCAAACACGGAAAGCAACTCGTAACCATTCTGCGTAATCAATGCGTCATCTTCGATTCTTACAGCAATGCTCCACCATTTCTTATCGCAATTGCTATTGGGTGGAATATAAATTCCAGGTTCAATGGTTATGACCATATCTTTCTTTAGCGTCCGTGAAATGCTACGATCATGCACGTCAAGACCAATATGATGCGAAAGCCCGTGCGGATAATAAGTCCACACTTCACCTTTATCCTTAATGATGCCTAATTTGACAAGCCCTTCTGCAATGATATCTCTTGCTGCTATTGTTGCGTCGTCCCATTTAGCACCATCTTTTAAAACTTTAAGGGCTGCTTCCTGTGCATCATATACAAGATTGTAAATTATTTTTTGTTCTTCCGTGAATTTTCCATTTGCAGGAACTGTTCTTGTAACATCAGCGGTATACCCATGATACTCGGCGCCAACATCCATCAACAACAACTCGGTGCCAATTTTTGTTTTTGAATTTTCCATATAATGCAATACACAGCCATTTGCGCCGGCACCAACGATAGAACCATAGCCAACTTCCTCTGCGCCATATTTTTTATGTATGAATTCATGAAGACCCTGTATCTCTAATTCACTCATGCCAGGATGTACAGCTTTCATTACTTCATTTTGTCCCCGACATGAAATTTCAACAGCTTTACGGATTAAGTCCATTTCTTCGGGAGTTTTTATTTCACGTAGCTTACCGGTAAGTTCATGAAAGAGACGGGTATCATATTTACCATTCCTGGGAAATTCGGCTGGGATCTTTGCCATTGCCTTGAATTGTTCAATAAGATCATAAAGATCTGCTTTATCACGACCATCATTACCAATATCATCAGGAAACCTGTCAAAAATTATTTTATCAAATTTTGAAAAATCAAGTTGTGCATTGCTGAAGTCTTTTCCATTATATGCATAAGCAAAACCAAGTTTTCCTTTTGCACCTTCCACACCTAATCTCCTTCCCGTCCATTGCTCAGCCAATGCATTTTTCTCCTGCACAAATATTATTTCTTTGTACGCCGCACCATCAAGTCCTTTTTGTTCTTCTTTAAAAATTACTAACGCTGAATGCGGTTCTTTATACCCGCTGAAATAATACATATCGGGATTCTGATGATAGAAATAATCTACATCGTTACTGAAATTACGGGTGGGATATGCAAAGACTATGAAAACAGAATTATCTGGCATAATCTTCCGCAACGCATCCCGACGGCCTGCATGAAATTCTTTAGGTAAATAATCTGTAGGAAGATTGTCTTGTGCCTGCAATGAAAATGATAGACTAAGAATGCAAATGAAAGTAAGAAAACGGCAACGATATTTTTTCATAAAAAAAGTGGTAGTTGATGATGAACTAAAATAGTCCTTTTCAACTACCACTCAATAAAAATTATATGAATGGAGTTAGCTAAGCGATCGTTAATCTTCGTCATCCTCCTCGGAGTAGGCATCTTCGCTGCTTTTGTAATAGAGTTCCCATTCTTTTACAGCTGCATCACTCAGGCATTCTATGATATCGAACAGCGGATCTTTTTTCAATTTCCATTCTGTGTCGGTGGGATCTTCAAATTTCATGATAAATAAACAATGATCTGATTCCATAGCAACTTTGATCAATGTGATCATTGAGTCTTCTTTGTCCTTGATCAGGTAGTAACAACCTGTCTCCAGCAATTCGTAAGTATACATAACGCCTCCGCTTTTTGAATAAATAAATCGTTCCTCTGGTTTCTATAAACAAGCTGGGAATCGGTAGAAAAAAATCAGAATTTAACGGGTAATACTGAACTGATGGGTTAAATTTTCAACAGGGTCAGCAGGTCAAATTTAGGGGTTTTGTTTTGAGACAGCCAAGCCATTGGGAGCAAAATTTTTTTTTGACAAAAAATTAAATTCCATCGGAACCCGATTACCCGGAATTAAAAAATAAGGGTCTGAAAAACAGGCATTTTTCAGACGAATCCAATCCTTGATCTCGGGCAACCCGAACCGGATTTCCCGGTAAATAGTGATTTAAATAGTTTTGAAACTTTCAAACAATTCTGAAAAGATAGGAGAGTTGATGATCAAAAATAAAAAAGCCTTCTGCGAAACAGAAGGCTTTTTGCCGGTGATCATATACTATACATGCAAGTACGTTTGCATTCTTTTTTCTTTTTTGTTTCGGTCTTTTTTTCTGTCTTCGTTTTTTTAGTAGATGCAGATGAAGAATCAAAAGCCGCGAATGCAATTGCTGTAACACCGGAGGCCAGAATGAAAGCAACGATGATTTTTTTCATAGCCTTTTTTATTTAGTAGCGAAAAGTTACGACAGTTTATCCGATAGGAGAGAATATTTTTTTATGAGTGGCAAAAAAATTATTCACAGCAGGAAAAGGCGTTATTCGAAATAGGATTTGATATCGCAGCTTTCTCAAAAAATAAGCGTATTAAAAAGATGATTCAGTAGTGTCTTTTCCCCACTTGTTAATAACTCAAAAAATAAGCGGCAACTTTCGTTTTATTATATTTGCCCGAATGTAAAAGCTGATAACCTATAAAAAATTAATGAGGAGATTGCTTCGCCCCGATTTAATCGGGGCTCGCAAAAGTACCTATGGCAAAGGAAAAACCCAAAGACACTTCTAATCTTTTCGACTATACCGAAGAGAGTATCAAATCCCTCGACTGGAAAGAACATATCCGCTTGCGGCCGGGTATGTACATTGGTAAATTGGGTGATGGCTCATCGCCTGACGATGGTATTTATGTGCTGGCCAAAGAAGTGATCGATAACTGCATTGATGAATACACGATGGGTTACGGAAAAACAGTTGAAATAACTGTGGAAGGCAAGCAAGTAACGATCCGTGATTATGGCCGCGGCATTCCGCTTGGCAAAGTGGTGGACGTGGTAAGTAAAATAAATACCGGCGCAAAATATGATAGCAAGGTTTTCCAAAAATCAGTTGGTCTGAATGGTGTGGGTACAAAAGCGGTGAATGCATTGAGTACTTATTTTAAAGTAAAAGCCATCCGTGATGGTAAAGAAAAAACTGCTGAGTTTGAACGAGGCTTTTTGATCAAAGAGTATAAAGAAACAAAGACGGGTGATGAGAATGGTACGATAGTCACTTTTATTCCTGATGAAACTGTTTTCAAGAATTTCAAATTTCATCCTGAATTTCTGGAGAATCAAATTTGGAATTATTGTTTTTTGAATGCAGGCTTAAAAATTATCTTTAATGGCAAAACCTTTGTAAGTAAGAATGGCTTGCTTGATCTTTTGCAACGCAAAACCAATGAAGATGAAATTCGTTATCCTATCATTCATTTAAAAGGTGATGATATTGAAGTTGCTATTTCACATACAAATGAATATGGGGAAGATATTTACAGTTTTGTAAATGGTCAGCATACTACGCAAGGTGGCACACACCAGCAGGCTTTCCGTGAAGCTTATGTAAAAACAATCCGTGATTTTTATAAAAAGGATTATGATGCTGCCGACATAAGAACAGGAATTGTTGCCGCCATTTCCGTTCGTGTGGTTGAACCCGTTTTTGAAAGCCAGACAAAAACAAAACTTGGTTCAGTGAATGTTGCCGAAGGCGGACCAAGCATGAGAAATTTTATTGGTGATTTTTTTTCTAAGGAGCTTGAGATCTTCTTACATAGAAATTCAACCACGGCAGAGGAACTAAAGAAACGCATCGAACAAAGTGAGAGAGAGAGAAAAGAACTTTCGGGAATTAAAAAACTGGCGAATGAAAGGGCGAAGAAAGCAAATCTGCATAACCGTAAGCTGCGTGATTGCCGTTATCATTTAAATGACGACCCGCCTTCAAAAGGCAAAGAGGAGTTTGTGGCAAAGCTGAAAGAAACGACGGTTTTTATTACGGAAGGTGACAGCGCCAGCGGTTCCATCACAAAATCAAGAAATGTAGAAACCCAGGCGGTGTTTAGTTTGCGTGGTAAACCACTGAACTGCTTTGGTCTTACTAAAAAGGTAGTGTATGAAAATGAAGAGTTCAATCTTTTGCAACATGCCTTGAATATTGAAGAGGGTCTCGATGGCTTGCGGTATAATAATATTGTAATCGCTACCGATGCCGATGTGGATGGTATGCATATTCGTTTGTTGCTGATGACTTTCTTTTTGCAGTTTTTTCCTGACCTGGTAAAGCATGAAAAAGTGTATGTCTTGGAAACGCCATTATTCCGCGTAAGAAATAAACAGGAGACTATTTATTGTTATAGCGATGAAGAAAGAAAAACGGCAATAAATAAATTGGGCGCTAAACCCGAGATCACACGATTCAAAGGTCTTGGTGAAATAAGTCCTGATGAATTTTCCCTGTTTATTGGCGCTGATATGCGCAAGTCCTTAATGCGTTTGGAACATGGCGATCATATTCAGCAATTGCTGGAATATTACATGGGAAAAAATACACCCGAAAGACAGGAGTTTATTATTGAGAATTTGAAAATTGAAATGGATAAGGTAGGAGAGGGAGCAATTGAGCTTAAGGCATAATTATTTTTTGACCAAACTTTTTGTGATTCTATTGAACATCCGTTGCGTCGCACTCTTCAACGTTTTGTAATTCTATTGAGCAAATGATTATTGAAGTTTCTCATAAAAAAATACTCTTTTTTGCTTCGTTCTTCGTCCTTTCTTTTTTGACGCGGTCACAGATAAGAACTGATGGCTATTACTATAGTATTACAAGAACAACTGACGGAGGCACTATTATAGGAATTTTTCAGTTTCGCAATAACGGTTTTTGGATGGATAGTCTAGTTTACGACACTTTGCCTGAGTTACGTAATGGATTATTAAATGGACGGAATATGATGAAATATTCGGTCGATAGAGAAGGGAATGAGATAGTCATCACATATGAACACGTGAATATGGGTCCATATGAGGTTTCAGATTGCCCTTGCAAGCAAAGAGTACGAATTTGAAGATGATGGGTTTTTATCGGTTCGATGAGAAATAGAAACAAAGCTTGGAAAAAAGCAAAAGGTAAATATTTCTTTGTGCCTTTTACCAATAACTAGTTTACATTTTTTGACAAAGCTCGATATCATACGAAAATCTAAATCACTTTTTATGAAGTGGAAGCTTCATGGAATATTCGAGCCATTCACCGGATTTTTTTTGAATGCTTATCACATGAGCAAACTAAGTAAATGGAGAAGTCAGACAAAAGTGAATGGTTACAATGATTGGTATCAGGCCAATTGGGATTATAACAGGAGGTTTAAATTATATGAGGAAATCAGCCGGGCAGAAAAGTTGGATGTTCTTGCAATTGATTATTTTGAATTTGGTGTTAGCGGAGGCTATTCTTTCAGGTGGTGGTTAAGTCATAATAGAAATGTAGTTTCAAATTTCTATGGTTTTGATACGTTTGAAGGATTGCCTGAAAACTTTGGCGCGTATGGGAAAGGATCCATGGCGGTTGCTTTAGAATCATTAAATATTGATGATCCGAGAGCAAGTTTCTATAAGGGTCTTTTCCAGGACACATTAGTTCAGTTTCTGGATCGCTATAAAAATGGAAAAAAGAAATTGATCCATTTGGATGCTGATCTTTTCAGCGCCACTTTATTTTCACTATCGCAGTTATATCGTTTTTTGAATGATGGCGATATCCTTGTATTTGACGAATTTGCAGTGCCAAAACATGAATTCATGGCATTTAAAATATTTACCGAAAGCTTTTATGTGAATTATGAAGTGATCGGCGCTGCAAATAATTATTTATTCCTGGCAGTTAAAATAAAAAAGAGTCTGCCTTAAAAAAATGATGATGATAGTAACACAAAGAACACAACGGACACAATGGAATTCATCATACAATTTACTTTGTGTACCTAGTGAATCCTTCGTGCCCTTTGCGTTCTCAAATTTTAAGTAAAGAATTTTTTATATGATACATATAGTTTTTCAACACGCAGACGTGAATTTGTTGACCGAAGCAATGAAACTTGATGAGTCTTTGCATGGTGAGGTGATTGAGATCAAAGATGAATGGGGTGTTGGCCCATTAAAAGATATTGACACAAATGAAGGTTGGCAGGCAAGAATAACCTGGTGGAGAGAATTGTTAGCTGGGTCACCTTATGAAAAAAATATCGGCACTTTTGATGACAGGGAAACTGTAAAGTCTCTCAAAGAGAAATTGGATGCTGAAGAAACAATGGAAGCATGGATATGGATGGGACAGAATCAACATGATGTTACTGGTTATTTTTGGCTAATGCCACAATTAAAAATGTACCAGGGAAGAATAATGATCTTATATCTGAACAATCTTCCTTTTATCAATGAGAAAGGACATTTGTTTTATCCCTGGTCTGTTCATGATATTCTTCCGAAAGAAGTAATTAAGGCGAAAAAGCTGGCAAGATCAATTACATTAAGTGAATTCGAAGTTGATCCTGATGAGTGGAAAAGGATCAGCGAGGAAAATGCAACGGTCAGAATTTTGGAAGGCGGAAAAAAGATCGTTGGAAAGGATGATTCATTTTATGATAATGAAATAGTAAAAAACATAACTCCTGATTGGCAGAAAGCAACAAGAGTTTTGACGAATACACTTCATCGCATGAAAATAAAAACTGGTGATGTGTTTTTAATGTGGCGAATGAAACGACTCATCAATGATGGTAAAATTGAAACAATGGGCGATGTGAATGCCGGATGGAAAGAGTTTGATGTTCGTAAACCAGGCAGTCAGCCGGAGAGTATTAATCTAGAAACTGAATCCTATAATAACCAATAATTATTAATTAATAGTTATTGATTATTATTTGAAAAACCGAAAAGTAAAATATAGAATGGCAAAAGCAAAAGTTTCCGATATCCAACATAACGAATCAGGTTTGCCGGGTCAGTACAGGACCTGGTTTCTTGATTATGCTTCTTATGTAATTCTTGAAAGAGCGGTCCCTGCGATTGAAGATGGTTTGAAGCCGGTGCAGCGTCGCATTCTTCATGCGATGAAAGAAATGGATGATGGCCGTTTCAACAAAGTAGCGAATGTGATTGGGCAAACCATGCAATACCACCCGCACGGTGATGCGAGTATTGGTGATGCATTGGTGAATCTTGGTCAAAAGGATCTTTTAATAGAAACACAAGGTAACTGGGGTGATGTAAGAACTGGTGACGATGCCGCAGCGCCAAGATACATTGAAGGTCGCTTAAGCAAGTTTGCGTTAGAAGTTGCTTTTAATGCCAAAACAACCGAATGGCAACTGAGTTATGATGGCCGGAAGAATGAACCGGTTACATTGCCAATGAAATTTCCATTATTACTTGCACAAGGCGCAGACGGAATCGCGGTTGGTCTTGCTACAAAGATCCTTCCTCATAATTTTTGCGAACTCATCGATGCCTCGATAAAATATTTACGGGGAAAGAGATTTGAACTCTATCCCGATTTTCAAACCGGTGGGCAAATCGATGTTGATGAATACAACCAGGGAAAGCGCGGGGGTAAGGTAAAGGTTAGAGCACATATTGAGGAACTGGATAAGAAAACAGTTGTGATCAAGAGTGTGCCTTATGGAGTTACCACGACTCAAATAATGGATTCGATTGTAAAGGCAAATGACCAGGGAAAAATAAAAATCAAAAAGGTAACTGATAATACAGCGGCTGAAGTTGAGATACAAGTTGATTTAGCGCCGGGCATTTCTCCTGACATTACAATTGATGCATTATATAAATTTACTGATTGTGAAATTTCAATTTCTCCCAATGCTTGTGTCATCGTTGATCAGAAACCACAATTTCTCGGTGTCAATGAGCTGCTGAAACTTTCTACTGATAAAACAAAAGATCTTCTTGAACAGGAATTAAAAATTAAACTGGCAGAATTGCAGGAGAAGTGGCATTATACTTCTTTGGAAAAAATATTCTTTGAAGAAAAGATATATAAGGAACTTGAAAAGAAGCATGCTACCTGGGATAAAGTGCTTGAAGCGATTGATGAAGCGTTCAAGCCATTTAAAAAACAATTGAGGAGAGCAATTACGAGGGAAGACATTATTAAGCTTACCGAAAAACCAGTAAGAAGAATTTATAAGCTTGATATTGACGAATTGAATGAACAGATAAAAGGATTAGAAGGAGATATCAAGCAGGTGAAGCATGATATTGCCAACCTTGTTGATTATGCTGTTGCTTATTTTGAAAATCTTTTGAAAAAATATGGCAAAAACAGGGAAAGAAAAACTGAGATAAAGACGATAGAAGTGATCGAAGCCAAGCATGTGGCAATTGCCAATACACGACTTTATGTAAATCGTGAAGATGGATTTATTGGAACTGGATTGAGAAAAGATGAATTTCTTTTTGAGTGTTCAACACTTGATGACATAATTGTATTTACTAAACGTGGAGTAATGAAGGTGGTAAAAGTAGGAGAGAAGACTTATATCGGGAAAGATATATTACATGCCGCTGTTTTTCAAAAGAATGATGAACGTACCACCTATAATATGATCTATATGGATGGTGATAGCGGTAAAAGTTTTGCAAAGAGATTTAATGTTACGGGTGTAACAAGAGATAAAGAATATTTTCTTGCTAAAGAAAATGAAAAAAGTAAGGTTCATTACCTGAGTGTAAATCCAAATGCTGAAGCGGAAGTTGTGAGAATTGTTTTAACTCCCGGGAGCAAAGCACATAAAAAAGAATTTGAATACAATTTTGCTGAACTGGAGATCACAGGACGTAGCAGCAAGGGGATTACTGTAACTAAATATCCGATTAAATCAGATGGCGTTAAGTTAAAAGAAGCCGGCAAATCAACTATTGCCGGTAAAAAGCTTTGGTATGATGATCAGTTTGGAAGATTGAATGCAGATGAAAAAGGTCAGTATCTCGGAATGTTTGATGGCGATGATAAAATATTTGTTGTTTACAATGAAGGTAATTATGAGATCACTGACCAGGAACTTACGCAAAAGCTGGACGCTGAAAAAGTATTGCTGATCGAAAAGTTTGATCCTGAAAAAATAATTACCGCTGTGTATGCCGATATGGATAAGAAGCAATACATGGTAAAAAGATTTAAGATCGAAACGACTACCCTAAAAAATAAATTCTTTTTTATAAAAGAAGGTGAAGGCAATTATGTGGAGGCCGTAACTACGGATGCTGAGCCAATTTTAGCGGTACAGCAGGGCAGGGGCGCACAAATAAGAAAAGGAAAAATGAAATTGGAAAAGGTTGCTGAGTTATCTGGATGGAGAACCGTTGGAACAAGATTGCTCGATTATAGTAAGAGTGTTGAAATGGAATGGGTAAAACCCAAAAAAAGCAGCCAGCCAGAATTGTTTGAGTAATTATTTTTTTAATTTATTATCAACCTTCTTTTTCTTAAATCGTATAGTGGCACTTTTTTCCAAATTGCTGGTCAACCTGACTTCATAACGTTTCTTTCCATCGTTTACCAACATTAAGGCAGTGTTAGGTGGAATGGCACCAAGATTATCTGCAAACATGGTCAGCTCATTTATTTCTTTTGTTGAATCCAGCGTAATGTCAAAATGAACTGATCGTGTACTTAGAATTCGATTAAATGCGATCAGCTTATCATTATAAAAAATCGAAATCGAGTCACCATCAATTTCGCCATTATCATAAAAATCAACCTTGATCGAATCAGCTTCAACTGTTAATTCTTGGGCAACTACTTTTTCTCTTTCTTTGTATTGATTGCTCACAACATAATTCACAACATTCCGTGGCTGAATTCTTACAGCAGCTATAGTATCTGTTTCCGATGGCCGCCATACCTGGTAAGTTTCTTTTAAAACTTTGATCGCATGCTTTACGGAATCTTGTTTTAATGAATCGGTATTTAATTTAAGTGTAAATAAAATTTCCGGGCAGGTGTACTTATATTCAGGCTTGCTGATAAATGATCCTTTCAATACTGAGCTTAGTTGAGAGACTCTTAAGGTGGCTGCAAAATTCATTGCACAATCCACATCACGATTATAATATGAGCCATAATATGAAACAGGAATGTTTGAAATATAAACCAATCTTGTGTTTGAATTATAAGTGCCACGGACAGGAATGCTGCGATAAGTATTTTTAAAAAAATAATTCAGGACACCCTTCACATTGTTTTTATCCTGTTCAAGAATAAGCTCAACCAAATAGTTGCTGTACGAATTACGCAGTTTTACATTGGCTGCGCCATACCAATATCCTGTTGGTGATTGAGAAAGAACTTGTAAAGAGAGAAATAAGACGATAAAGAGAATTGGTTTTTTCATGGAAACAGGGGATTATCGCAAAAATTGTGCTTAAATATAACGCAGTTTCAACCGAAAAATTACCTGATAAACCGTTTCATCTCCCTTTCTACATCACGTTTTTTGATGGTTTCACGTTTGTCATGAAGTTTTTTGCCTTTACCAAGACCGATCTCAACTTTTATAAGATTCTTTTCATTGAAAAAAATAAGAAGCGGGATCAATGTATATCCTTGTTCTTTCAGCTTTGCTTCTATTTTTCTTATTTCTCTTTTCTGTAAAAGCAGCTTGCGTTCCCTAACAGGATCATGATTATTGACTGTACC
>Ga0075429_100003605_pt1 | contig 13196 bp, 13 predicted proteins | sample RhiMetdeltSRZDD3_FD_75295 | JGI IMG/M metagenome (GOLD analysis project Ga0075429, IMG submission 75295) | Populus rhizosphere microbial communities from Tennessee, USA - Rhizosphere MetaG P. deltoides SRZDD3 | ecosystem: Host-associated > Plants > Roots > Rhizosphere > Soil | place: USA...
CGGTGGACTGGTGCGAGGGCCGCGGAGGTGGCTGGCACGCTCACCCGCCTGCGCGGGGTGGCCTGCCGGCTCGACGGATTCCTCGCGGCGCTTCGTCGGCCGTAGGACGGGTATCAGATTGTGGTATAGCTGGGTCGTGAACATCGGCATAGTCGGCTCGGGCCGTATCGGCGGTGCACTCGCCCGCCGCCTGACCACACTGGGCCATCACGTCACGGTGGCCAACTCGCGTGGTCCTGAGTCGCTCGCGTTGCTGGCCGAGGAGACCGGCGCGACGGCGGGCACGGTTGCCGACGCGGCCGGCGCCGAGCTCGTCGTGATCGCCATCCCGGTGCGGGCCGTGCCCGACCTGCCGGCCGACGCGTTCGCCGGCACGGTGGTCGTCGACGCCAACAACTACTACGTCGGCCGCGACGGCGACATCCCGGAGATCGCCGGCGGTCGCGTCACCTCCAGCCGGTGGACCGCCGACCGGCTCGCCGGGGCGCGCGTGGTCAAGGCGTTCAACACCATCCATGCCCTGCACCTTTTCGGGTACGGGCAGCCGAGCGGCACTCTCGGCCGGATCGCGCTGCCGGTCGCGGCCGACGACGAGGAGGCGAAGCGGCTCGTCATGTCCATTGTGGACGAGCTGGGCTTCGAGCCGGTCGACGCCGGATCGCTCGACGAGAGCTGGCGCCAGGAGCCGGATACGCCCGTCTACGGCGCCGACTGGGACGCGAGCGGCGTCCGGGCGGGACTCGCCACGGCGACCCGGCCATGAGGGTCGTCCTGTTCGGCGCGAGCGGCATGGTCGGGCAGGGTGTGCTCCGCGAATGCCTGCTGGACCCGGAAGTCGAGTGGGTGCGCAGCGTCGTCCGGCGGCCGACCGGTGTCACGCATCCCAAGCTGACCGAGCTCGTCCACGACGATTTCACCGACTTCGACGGCCTGGCCGGCGAGTTCGCCGGTGCCGGCGCGTGCTTCTACTGCCTCGGCGTCTCGGCCGCCGGCATGAGCGAGGCGCAGTACACGCGCATCACGTACGACTACACGATGGCGGCGGCGCGAACCCTCGCCCGGGTCAACCCGGAGTTGACGTTTGTGTACGTCACGGGCCAGGGCACCGATTCCACCGAGCACGGCCGGCGCATGTGGGCACGCGTCAAGGGCCGTACGGAGAACGCGCTGTTCGATCTCTTCCCGCACGCGTACGCGTTCCGTCCCGGCTTCATCCAGCCGATGCACGGCGAGAAGGCGCGTACCCGGTGGTACCGCTACGCGTACGCCGTCATGGCCCCGGTCGCGCCCCTGCTGCGGCGGCTCTTCCCGCGCAGCGTCACGACGACCGAGCAGGTGGGCCGGGCGATGCTGCACGTGGCCAGGTCGGGCGCGCCACAGCGGATCCTGCACAACCGCGACCTGACCAGCCTATGATCGTGCACTGAGGATGCGGCGGGCGCCCGTGATGCGGCGCAGCACGTCCCACCAGAACGGCGCGCCGAAGTTCAGCGCGACGATCGTGAGCGCGAAGCCGAGCCAGTGCGCGGGGTTCAGCCGGTCGCGCCAGTCGGTGTGGTTCCACGCCCAGGTGGGCGTACCGCTCCGGGCGAGGTCGAAGCGGACGGGCGCGTGCTGGAACAGCTTGATGAAGGCCGGTGTGCTCAGGTTCTGCGTGAGGCACGCGTACGGGTCGGTGCTGGTGCTCCCGGCGGCCCCCGCGCCGGCCGCACAGTCCCGCTGCAGCCGCTCCATCGCCTCCGGGTTGCCGTTGGCCACCGCCACGATCTCGGTGCGGTACGCCTCGTCGGCGAGCAGCATCTTGCCGTACTCCAGGGAGTCGACGCTGAACAGCAGCACAACCGCGGTGGCGATGACGGTCAGCACCAGCCGGATGTGCCGGCGGTAGAGCTGGGTCAGCCGCTGCATCTCCGTGTCGAACCAGGTTTCGACGCCCTTGCGGAGCAGCTCGAGGTCCCCGTTCGCCGTCGCCCACAGGCTCTTCACCGGCAGCGAGAGCGGGCTCTTCGCCGCCTCCAGCGCGGCGACGAACTCGTCCACATCGGAGTTGTACCGGCCGGTCACGATCTCGAGGATCGCGACCGCGAACCGGGCCGGCGGGATCTGCGAGATCGCCGTCCGGCTCCACTTCGGACGGTCGATCTCCTGGAGCCTCTCGTACAGCTCCCGGGTGAAGGGTGGCACCTCCTCGGCCATCGTCGAGGGCGCCGGGGTGGGGCTGTACGCGGGCCGTGGATCCCCGCCGGGAATCAGGTTGAACGGCAGCTTGACGAATACGTCACGGATCCGGGCGGGCAGCCGGGACACCTGTTTCTCGGCGCCGTCCAGCGTGTCCCGCAGGTAGGCCCAGAGGTACTTGCCGCGGATGCTGAAGACCCGGACGACCGTCTCGTTCAACCAGCTGACGAGCAGCGACAGCAGGAAGAACGCGAGTACGAGGCCGATGGCGAGTTCGACATAGGTGGAAGACACGGCTGAGTGTGGCATGGTCGCGCGTCGATGGACGGCCCACTTTCCGACAGTCCGCGCGGCACCGGGGATACTGCGGGCATGGCACGACGAGTCACGTGGAAGCCCCGTGGCGGTGGGCCGCTGCCACCGAACACGAAAAGCGTGATGCGGCCGACACGGTGGGGCAACCCGTACAAGATCGGGCGGGACACGGACGACCACGCCGAAGCGGTGGCGCTCTTCCGGGGGTACCTGCGCGAGCACCCGGAGCTGGTCGAGGCGGCCCGGCGGGAGCTGGCCGGATACGACCTGGCCTGCGTGTGCCAGCAGGGGGAGGTCTGCCACGGCGAGCTGTGGCTGCGGATCGTCGCCGGCGAAGATCCCTGATTATTCTTTCCGGGGTCTGTCGATTCCGCGCGACCCCGTCCGTCGGGTAGGTGTCCGATCGAAAATGCACAGGAGGGTCCCGCCATGGCTCAGTATCTGATTCTCATCTACGAGAACGAGGGTTCCTACGCCACCGCGTCGCCGGAGGTCTTCAACGAGGTGATGCAGGCGCACAACCGGTTCGCCGAGCAGGTCGTCGAGCAGGGCGGCAAGCTCCTCGGCGGCAACGCGCTGCAGGGCACCAACACCGCGACGACGATCCGCACCGACGTCGTCACCGACGGCCCGTTCGTGGAGACCAAGGAGGCCCTCGGCGGTTACTACCTGATCGAGGCCAACGACCTCGACCAGGCGCTGGCCATCGGCAAGCTGTGCCCGGCGCGGTTCGGTGGAGTCGAAGTGCGCCCGATCATGCACTTCGAGTGACCTCGCCGGCGGGCGAACCGGGCCGCGACTCCGTCAGCGCCGCGGTCGCCGACGCGCACCGTCGCGAGTGGGCCTACGTGCTCGCCGCGACGGCGCGCGTCGCCGGCGACATCGACCTTGCCGAGGAGTGCGTGCAGGACGCGTACCTGTCGGCGCTCGAGGCGTGGACCCGGGAGGGCGTGCCGCGCAACCCGGCCGCCTGGTTGACCGTCGCCGCCCGGCGCAAGGCGCTCGACGCCCACCGGCGCGACAAGACCCTGCGGACCAAGCTGCCGCTGCTCGTCGAGCCCGACGCGACGCCACCCGATGCGGAGGACGACGACGTGATCGGCGACGACCGGCTCCGGCTCGTGTTCACCTGCTGCCACCCCGCCCTGGCCCGCGAGGCACAGGTGGCGCTGACCCTGCGGCTCGTATGCGGGCTGACGACGGGGGAGATCGCCCAGGCCTTCCTCGTCTCCGAGGCGACGATGGCCGCGCGGGTCACCCGGGCCAAGAAGAAGATCTCGGCGACGCGGATCCCGTACCGGGTGCCCGGCGCCGCCGAGCTGCCCGACCGGCTCGACGCCGTGCTCACGGTCGTCCACCTGCTCTACACGACCGGGCACACCGCACCCATCGGCGACGCGCTGGTGCGGCCCGACCTCGTCGAGCGCGCGCTCGACCTGGCCCGCATGCTGCAGTACCTGATGCCCGACGAGCGCGAGGTCCGCGGGCTGCTCGCGCTCCTCCTGCTCACGGACGCCAGGCGCTCCTCGCGTACGTCGGCCGACGGCAAGCTGCTCCTGCTGGCCGACCAGTCGCGCGCCGGCTGGGACCGCGCGATGATCGCCGACGGCATCCGGCTCGTCCGGGAGGCGCTGCGCGGGGCACGGCCGGGCCGCTTCGTGCTGCAGGCCGCGATCGCCGCGCTGCACGCCGAGGCGCCGAGCTACGCCGAGACCGACTGGGCGCAGGTCGTGGCGCTGTACGACCTGCTGGTGCGGGTATGGCCGTCGCCGGTCGTGGCGCTGAACCGGGCCGCGGCACTGTCCATGAAGGACGGTCCCGAGGCCGCGCTCACGGCGATCGAGCAGCTGGAGCGCGACGGCCGGCTCGACGGGTACCGGTACCTCCCGGCCACGAAGGCCGACCTGCTACGCCGCCTGGGCCGGCGCGCCGAGGCGGCGACGGCCTACCGGGCCGCCCTCGACCTGGCGGAGAACGCCCAGGAGCGCGAGTTTCTCACACAGCGTCTGGCTGAAGTGGCGCCGGACTGACGTCGTCCACTGTGGACGGCGCCGCCGGCTCCGGGGCGTCCGCCCCGCGCAGCATCACCATGGCGAAGATCGCTCCGCCGACCGTCAGGAGCCCGGCGACCGCGAATATCGTGTCGTACGTGCGCAGGTGTACGCCTCCGACGGTGGTGTCGAGCCCGCGCAGGACGGAGCTGGCGAGCCAGCCGGCGATACCGATCGACAGCATCGTGCACAGCTTGACGGCCGTCTGGAAGGCGGAGATCACCCGGCCGAGGTACTCCCGCGGCGTGACGCGCAGGATGATCGGCCCGACGACCGAGTTCAGCGCCGCGATCGGTACGGCCGCCAGCGTCAGTAGCAGCAGGCCGCCCCCGAAGTTCGTGGCGCGGGCGTAGCCGACGGTCAGGACCCCGGCGACCAGCATCGTGACCCAGTACGTCCGGGTCAGCCCGAGCCGGTTCGCGATCAGGCCGGCGACGATGGCGCCGACGATCGACCCGACGCCGAACCCGGTGCCGAACAGGCCGTACAGCTTGGGGTCGACGCCGAGGTTGGTGGTCACGAAGAACACGTCCAGCGCGTTGATCGACCCCGCGCCGAACAGAGTGATCATCGCGGCGATGGCGACCGTGACGAGGACCCGGCTGCGGCCGAAGAACTGCAGCCCGCCGACGAACTCCCGCCAGGCGTTGGATCGCCCGGCCGGCGCGGGCCGGGTCAGGCCCTCCGGTACCTGGACCGACCGGATCGCGACGAACGACAGCAGGAACGACGCCGCGTTGATGGCCAGCGCCCACTCCACGCCGGCGGTGAACAGTAGCGGCGCCGCGAGCGGGGGACCGATGATGGACGCGATCGCGCCCGTGCCCTGGCCGATGCTGCTCGCCCTGGCCCGGTCGGCCGGATCCATGACGTCACCGAGGATGGCGAACCGCGCCGGGGTGAAGAACTGCGAGGAGGCGCTGACGAGGAAGACGGCCGCGTACACGATGGTCAGTTGAGCGGCGACCGGCAGCGCGCCGTCCGGGAGGAGCGGGACCGCGACGAGCGCTCCGGCCACGGCGGCCCGGACGAGGTCGTTGACGAGCATGGTGCGTTTGAAGTCCCACCGGTCGACGAACACCCCGGCGATCGGACCGATGAGCACGATCGGCACGATCGCGACGACGAAGGCGGCGCCGGCCGCGGCAGGGGCCCAGGCCTCCCCTTTGGCGATGACCACCGCGATCCACAGCACGACCGTCGTCTCGAAGACGTAGTCACCCACGAGGGAGATCGCCTGGCCCACCCACAGGCGGGCGAACCGCCGGTTGATCAGGACCGGGACGCGGTCGTCCGTCATGGCCGCAGTGTAGGAGCCCGGCCGGTGCGCATCGCCCGCCGGTATAGACACGTGTGGTTAACGTGGCCCGCATGGACGACCGGACGCTGGTTGCCGCCATGGTGGCGGGGGATCCGCGCGGGCTCGACGGGGCCTACCGGCGCTACGCCGACCGGCTCCACGCCTACTGCCGGGCGCTGCTCGGCGACGGGGACTCGGCGGCGGACGCGGTGCACGACACGTTCGTCATCGCGAGCCAGCGGGCCGGTCAGCTCCGCGAGCCGGACCGGCTGCGCAGCTGGCTGTACGCGATCGCCCGCCACGAGTGCCTGCGCCACCTGCGGCACCGGTCGCGGGCCGCGGCGCTGGACGACGCCGACGAGCTGCGGGCGGACACGGTCGATCTCGCGGCGCAGGTACAGGCCGAGCAGCTCCGCGCGCTTGTCGCGGCGGCCGCCGCGGGGCTCGGCCACGGGGACCGGGAGGTCATCGACCTGGCCGTCCGGCACGGGCTGTCCGCCGCCGACATCGGCGCGGTACTCGGCGTCGCCACCAACCACGCGCACGCCCGGCTCACCCGCGCCCGCGGCCAGCTGGAGCGGGCTCTCGGCGCGCTGCTCGTGGCGCGGGCCGGGGCCGGTCGGTGCCCGACCCTCGCCGGCCTGCTGTCCGGCTGGGACGGTCAGCTGACCCCCTTGCTGCGCAAGCGACTCAGCCGGCACATCGACGGTTGCGCGGCGTGCACCGCGGTCCGTGGCGAGCAGCTGCATCCGGCGGCGTTGCTCGGTGCGTACACCGGCCTGCCGTTCGCGGCCGTGCTGGCGGTGGCCGCCGGCCCGGGCGCCGGGGTGGCGGGTACCGGCGCCGCGGGCCATGACCGCCAACCCGGGTCCGACCTCGTGCTCGATCCCGGCACCGGGTTCCCCGCCCGGCCCGGGCGGCGCCGGGCTACGGCCCTCGGCGTCGCGGCCGCGGTACTGCTGATCCTCGTGCTGATCGGCACGCTGGCGGCGCCGTCGCGCCCCCGGCCGGCTGCCGCGGAGCCGACGCCCGGGCCGCTGCCGACGGTGCCGGTCCTCCCGTCGCCGACCGGTCCGGTGCCGACGAGCCCGGCACCGGTGAGCCCGGGACCGGCGAGCCCCGCGCCGGCGGGGACCAGCCCGAGCGGCCCGGGCGGCACGCCCAGCCGCCGGCCAACGGTGAGCCCGTCCCTCCGGCCACCACCGCCGCCAACCCCGTTCACGCTGCGGCTCACCAGCGGCGGGGTCATGTGCAACAGCAACGGGTTCAGCTTCGACCTGCGGGGCAAGGCGGCCGCGACCGGCGCGACCCTCCAGAGTGGACACCTGTTCTGGAAGAGCATCCCGTCGGGCGTCGAGAGCGTACCGGCCACGGTGCAACCGTCCACCTTGGACGGTTACAAGGCGGGCCTGCGGTACCCGGAGATCGAATGGTGGGTCCGCGGGACCGCGACGGACGGTCGGGTCGCCGAGACGAGCCACCGGTTCGTGACGAACCCCTGCTTCCGCTAGCGGGTGCACCGTGATCCGGCCGTGATCCGGCGCTGAGGCCGGCCGCGACCCTCGAGCGAGGCGCGGCCCGCACCGGACCGCCCGGCGAACGGAGCATCGGATGAACAGAAGGACCCTGCTCGGCGTCGTCACCGCGTTCCTCGCGAGCATCGGGCTCGCGGTCGCCGTGTCCACCCCGGCGTACGCCTGGAACGTGGACCGGCCCCGGATCACCGACTCGGGCATCGACTTCGGTGGCGAGGTCTTCTCGCTCGGCGTACCGGTGGCGGGCGGGCACCTGTACTGGCGGGTCGGCCCGCCGGACTACGACATCGTGTCGCCCGAGCTGGACGGCACCCTCCACCTCGACGGCGTCGCCCAGCACTGCGGGCGGATGCACATGTCGTTCCACGACGCGGGCGGCAACCTGCTGCACCTGACCCACGGCGGCGAGGTGTGTACGAACGACAACGCCCACCACCACTGGCACGTCAACCTGCAGCCGTTCAGCAGCGAGGACATCACGGACGTGACGATCTGCACGGAGCTGCGCCTCGACGTCGCCGGTGCGGACTGGGACATCATCGGCTGCGACACGATGATCAAGGACCTGAAAACCCAGTAGCGGCGGCATCTAGCGGTATCGATCGATCTCTGGTAGGAATCCTCCTAACACGGCGCCGTATCCGAAAGTAATCTTCGCGCGATCCAGGGAGGATCGATGATCCGTACCGTCCGGCGCGTGCTCGTCGGGTTAGCCGGCGCCGCCGTCGCCACGGTCGTCTCGCTCGGCTTCGCCAGTCCCGCACACGCCGCCACGTTCCTGACCCACGCCCAGGCCACGGCGCAGCTCAGCGCCGCGGGCATCTCGTGGACGTCGAGCGGCGGGTGCAGCGACCGGAACAACCCGACCTGCACGTCGTTCAGCCAGATCCGCCAGTCGACGATCAGCGGAATCATCACGTTCAAGAACGTCAGCGGCTGTGGCATCACGATCACCGCGGGCACCGAGGCCGGGCACGCGTCCGGCACGTACAGCCACTGGAACGGGTACAAGGTCGACGTCCGGAAGACCACGTGTGTCACCAACTACATCCACAACCATTACGCCTTTGTCGGGTACATCTCCGGCTGGGGGTACCAGTACCGGGCGGCGTCCGGGAACCTCTACACGGACGAGGGCAACCACTGGGACATCCTCTACTACACCTGCGGCTGCTAGGTGATAGGGCGGTGGACGGCTCCGGTCAGCCGTCCACCGCCCTTACGATGTCGCCGTGCCACTCGTCTCGCCTCCACGCCGGGGCATCGCCGCGGCCGCCGCCCTGCTGGTGCTCGCCGCGCTCACCGTGCTGACCATCGTCAGCGTCCAGCCGCCCGCTCCGGCGGGCACCGGCGCACCGGCCGACGCGTTCAGCGCCGCCCGGGCGTTCGTCCACGACCAGCGGATCGCCGCGCAGACCCACGTCGTCGGCAGCCCCGCCCAGGACGAGGTCCGGGAGTACCTGGTCTCGACGCTCACCGGTTTCGGCCTGCAGCCGACCGTCCAGGACGGCGTCGGCCAGTTCAGCGACGACGACGGGTTGGTCGCGATGGCCCGGGTACGCAACGTCGTCGCCGTCCTGCCCGGCACCGCGCCGACCGGCCGGGTGTACCTCGTCGCGCACTACGACTCCGTACAGGTCGGACCGGGCGGCAGCGACGACGGTGCCGGCAGCTCGGCGCTGCTGGAGACCGCCCGGGCGCTCACCTCGGGCGGCACCAAGCCGCGCAACGACATCGTCTTCGTGTTCACCGACGGCGAGGAGGCCTGCCTCTGCGGAGCCGAGGCGTTCGCCGCGAGCAACCCGCTCGCGTCGAGCGGCGGCGTCGTGCTCAACCTGGAGGCCCGCGGCACCGGCGGACCCGTCATCATGTTCGAGACCTCGGCCGGCAACGCGCGCCTCGTCGGGGTGTACGGCGCCACCGTGCCGCACCCGGTCGCCACGAGCTTCGCGGTCGAGGTGTACCGCATCCTGCCGAACGACACCGACTTCAGCATCTTCCGCGACCGGCGCGGGTTCGCCGGGCTCAACGCCGCCTACATCGACGGCGTCGCCGCGTACCACACCCCGCAGGACACACCGTCCAATATGGACAAAGGCAGCCTGCAGGCGCACGGTGACAACGTCCTGGCGCTCGCCCGCGCGTTCGGCGCCGAGGACATCCCGAACCTGACCCTCGGGGGTACCGACGCCACGTACTTCCCCGCGCTCGGTCTGCTCGTCCGCTACCCGGGCGCTCTGGTGTGGCCGCTCGCGATCCTCGCGCTGCTGGCCGTGGTCGGGCTCGGGGTGCTCGCGGTACGCCGGGGGCTCGCCTCGATCGGCCGGATCGCGGCCGCGTTCGGGCTCGCGACCGTCCCGCTGGTGCTCGTACCGGTCGTGGCGCAGCTGTTCTGGACGCTGCTCGTCGTGCTGCGGCCCGGGTACGTCAACCTGATCGATCCGTGGCGCCCCGGCTGGTACCGGCTGGCCGTGGTCGCCCTGGTCGCGACCGTGCTGCTCGCCTGGTACGGCCTGCTGCGCCGGTGGTTGGGCCCGGCCGCGCTCGCGACCGGGGCGCTCGGCTGGCTCGCCGTCCTCGGCCTCGTGCTCGCCTCGGCCACCCCCGGCGGCGCCTACCTGGCCGCCCTGCCCGCCCTCTTCGGCGCGGTGGCCGGGGTGGCGGCGCTTTTCGTACGCCCGGTCGTCGCGCAGGTGGCGATCCTGGTCGCCGGCGGAGCCGTGGCCGTGCTCGTGCTCGCGCCGACCGTCTACCTGTTCTTCCCCGCGCTCGGCCTCGAACTGGGCGCCGCGGCGGCGCTGTTCGGCCTCATGCTGGCCTTCACGCTGCTACCGGTCGCCGAATGGCTGTACCCGGCGGGCCGGCGCCTCTGGCGGGCCGCCCCGGCCGTGGCGTGTGGCCTGGTGGCCGTGGCGTGTACGGTCGCCGGGCTCGCGGTCGACCGGTTCACGGTCGCGCACCCCGCACCGACCCAGCTCATGTACGCCCTCGACGCCGATACGGGCCAGGCCCGGTGGGTCAGCGCCGAACCCGACCCGGTGGCGTGGACGAGGCAGTACGTGACAGGCACCGAGGACCTGCACGGCGCGTTCCCGGTCGTCGGCACGGGTACGGTCGCCACCGGCCCCGCGCCGGCGGCCCAGCTGCCCGCCCCGGACCTGGCCGTCCTGTTCGACTCCACGACCAACGACCGTCGAACGCTCACGCTGCGGCTGCGGCCCCAGCGCACCGTACGACTCGCGTACCTGCGGCTGGACGGGGGCGGCACGATCGTCTCGGCGAACGTGGCCGGGCGTACGGTGGCCGTCCGCGGCGACCGGCTGGAGGTGCTGTTCCACGCCCCACCGGCCGACGGGATCGTCCTGACCGTGGTGCTCGACCGGCCGGAGCCGGTGAGCGTACGGGTGATGGACGGCAGCGACGGGCTGGACGGGCTACCCGGTTTCGTCCCGCGCCCGGCCGGGGTCGGCATCAAGGGGTCGCACCTGTCGGAGCTGGTGGTGGTCGCGAAGACGGTCAAGCTCGGCTGAGCGGGGTGTGGCGGAGGTGCGTACCCGGGAAATGGTCGATCCCCGGGCGTCTCCACGCTCTCGCGTGGGCCGGCTGGACTAGGGCCGGCGCCCGGGGATCGGGTAGTTGTCTCGTTTTCGCCGTGGCCGCCCTCACGCGGTCTCGACGATGCGGAGTCCAGGAGGACGGCGGTTAGCGGACAACCACCTCACGAGTCCAATAGCTATACAAAACTGGACCACCTCCCTTCTCGTGTACCGCCACACTATTGCGGCACCGGGCCGTCTGCAATGGTGTTTCGCGCCCGCCACGCGAGGACGAGCTGGACCGCGCCGAGGACGACCAGCCAGGCGCCGGCCAGCCAGACGAGTACCAGCAGCGTGATGCCCGGCCAGATGAGCACCAGCAGGCCGCCCAGCACCGCGGTGCCGCCGAGGATCGCACCGGCCGCCCGCGACCAGCCGCGCGCCGGGCCGAACAGGGCGCTCCAGAGCTGGACGAAGCCGAGCAGCAGCCAGGCGATGCCCACGAGCGCGGCCAGCAGTTCGAGCGTGTTGGCCAGGTGGCGCAGGCAGAGCACGCCCGCGACCACGAGCAGCAGGCCGGTCAGGGCTTCCAGCACGCGGGCCCCGCCGCTGCGGTCGCTGAGCAGCGCCGCCTGCACGATCTGGACCACCCCGCTGATCACGAGCCACAGCCCGAGCAGCACGGCCACGACGACCAGGGTCTCCTTCGGCCAGACCAGCAGCACCAGGCCGAGCAGCACGGACACCACTCCGCCGGCGAGCGCCAGGCGCCGCCACCAGCGCAGGAATGTGGCGTCGGCCGGGTTCACCCCCGACCCGCCAGCTCTTTCTGGATGGTACGGAGCCGGAAGGCCATCACGATGTCGCCGATCGCCCGGGACAGCGCGATGGCGGCGACGAACACGACGAGCAGGTACGCCGAGCGCTGGAACCGGCCGGCCGCCCAGAACCCGAGCAGCACCTCGACGATGCCCACGATCAGCAGCAGCCACCAGGCCTCGTTCTCCTGCTTGGTCGCGAACGACAGCACGATGTCGGCGGTGCCCTTGAACAGCAGGTACCAGCCGATGAACGCGGCCAGCCAGACGAACGACCGGCCGGGATGTATCAGCATCACGATCCCGGTGATGACGAACAGCACGCCGAGGAGCGCGTGCAGCCACTTCCAGCCCGGCGCGGTGAACCCCAGGAGGAACTCGTGCGCCGCGGCCACCAGGACGACGACACCGGCCAGCGTCGCTATCGACGTGACCGCGGTCCCGTTGAACCCCAGCACGAACCAGGAGACCACCAGCCACGCGGCGCCCGTGACAAGCAGCAGCCACCACGGCAACCCCCGGCCCGCCGAGCGCGGGACGGCCATACCTCGCAGAGTCGCGGTCATCAGACTTCCTCCACCTTCGGGCGATCGGGGATGACGAGGTTGATCAGCCAGCTGACGACGCCGACGATGATCGCGCCCCAGAACGCCGACCAGAACCCGTCGACGTGGAACGGCAGGTCCAGCTGGTCGGCCAGCCAGCTCACCAACAGGAACAGCAGGGCGTTCACCACGAACGCGATCAGTCCGAGCGTGACGACGTAGAACAGGCATCCGAAGATCTTGATGAGCGGCTTGAGGATCGCGTTGACGAGGCCGAAGATCAGCGCGACGGCGAGCAGTGTCAGCGCGTTCTTGGCCGCGCTGCCGCCCGTCACGGTGATGCCACTGACCAGTAGTTCGGCGATCCACAGGCCGACCGCGGTCACCACCAGCCTGATCAGAAAGCCCATTCGGAACCCCCTTTTGACCTGTACGATCAAAGTTACCGAGGTTACCGATAGTTTGAGTGGTATTCGGATAATCGTCCTACGCTGAACCCATGCGGGCACCGGCCGGAAGCAGGCGGGCACGGGCGCCTACATTTCTGCCCCTGCTCATCGGCATCCTCGTGGTGTACGCGGTGATCGTCGGTTCGGGGACGTCCACCGTCGGGCAGATCGCCCGGCTCGTCACGTTCGTCGGCGTGCTCATCGTCGCGATCGGGATCAGCCGGCGGCGCGGCTCCGTACTCCGGCTCGCCATCGGGGTCGGGGTCGGGCTGGGCGCGATCGTGCTGGTGGCCGCCTTCGGTACGCCAGCGCTCCTCGAGGGCACCCTGGCCGTCGTCCAGTTCGCCCTCGTCGCCGCCGCCATCGCCTCTCTCGCCCGCCTGCTGGCGAGCTGGCGGCGGGTCGACCTGGCGACCGTACTCGGCGTGCTGTGCGTGTACCTGCTGCTCGCCCTGCTGTTCGCCGAGCT
>Ga0075429_100003609_pt1 | contig 13192 bp, 16 predicted proteins | sample RhiMetdeltSRZDD3_FD_75295 | JGI IMG/M metagenome (GOLD analysis project Ga0075429, IMG submission 75295) | Populus rhizosphere microbial communities from Tennessee, USA - Rhizosphere MetaG P. deltoides SRZDD3 | ecosystem: Host-associated > Plants > Roots > Rhizosphere > Soil | place: USA...
TCATGACCGGCGGGCGGCCACTACCGAACCATCTGCTGGCGCTACACGACGCGTACCACCCCGAACAGTGGCCCATCTGCCTGCTCGACCCGCAGTGGCGATCCGAACTCGCCGCGATGTGCTACGCCATCGACCAGGCCGCCGCGCGGAGATAAACCGTCGGCAGGGCCACCAGCCAACAGATCACGATCCGGGGCCCTCTACGGGCGCGCCGGCACGGGCGTTCTGTATGGACATCCCTCAGCGGCCACGGGGGAAGCCGCTGAGGGAGTAGCAGCACCCTACGCCGTCGGCCCGTCCTCCGCCAGCGCCGAACAGCAGCCCAACACCAGGGCTCTCGACACCCGTGTCGACCCGGCGTGCACCCGGTCGGCGGCCCGGCCCACACCCGGCGCCGTACTGCCGGGTCCAGGCCGACCCCATCCACCCAACAGCCCAGCTAGGAGGCATCATGTCCGCTCACACCGTCGCCCGACAGTTCCCTTCAGGGGAACCTCTTTCATCGGGGAGCAGCCGTACGGCCGTGTCCCGAACGACCGACACCGTCCGCGTCTCCTCGGCCACAGGCACCCTGATCGACATCTCCTACCGACTGCGTCCCCGCGACTACACCATCGCCGCGCTGCTGGACGAGCACACCACCCTGACCACGGAACAGATCACCGCGATCCTGTTCACCAACCCGACCACCTGCCAGCACCGGCTGCACACCCTACGCAAGATCGGCTTCGTAGATCGGTTCATCCGTAACCGGCCCGGCGCACCCAACCCGACCTGCTGGGTCTCCGGCCCCCTGTCGGCCCGCTACATCGCCCTGGCCCGCGGGGACAGTCCACCCACACCGAAGGCGCTGCGGGAACGTCAGGACCGCATCTACGCCCGGCCCAGCCTGGAACACCTGCTGGCCACCAACCAGTTCTTCGTCGACCTGCTCGTGCACGCCCGCACCCATCCGGGCACCCGGCTTGCCCGCTGGTGGTCCGAACGCAGCACCGCAGCCCGCTTCGACGGAAAGATCAACCCCGATGGGCACGGGGTCTGGCGCGACGGCAACCGCAGCGTCGCCTTCCACCTGGAGCTGGACCGCGGCACCGAAGTGTTGGCCCGATTGGTCGACCGGTTGGCGTCGCACCGGCTGCTGCACGCCGAGGGCGGACCGCCGTGGCCGGTACTGTTCGTGCTGCCCAACCGTACCCGCGAGCAAAACCTGCACCGCAAGCTCGCCGACAGGCCGCAGCCCACCCTGACCGTGGCCACCACCTCACCGGAGGCCGGTAGGGATCCGGCCGGTCCGGTGTGGCGGCTTCTCGGCAACGGCCGCCACCGCCTCACATTGGCCGAACTCCCCGCCGGCGTCGGGGAGCCCGGCCCGCTCAACCCCGGCCTCCCCGAACCCGACGAGGACCCGCTGCGGCCGATGGCCACCGAATAGCCGCACGACCTACCCAACAGCGGCCGGTCCACCCAACAGCCGGCCACGGCGCGCCCAACAGCGGCCCGGATCCACCCAACAGTCACCCAACAGCGAGCGAGCCCAACGCCGCCCAGGTCACCCAACAGTGCAGGTCACGGCCATGATCACGCCGATCGTGGCCGAGGGACGGCTGTTGGGTGGCCGGGCTACGGTGAAGGCTCATCACCACCCCCACGCACCACACCCTCGGGCGCTCGCCCACGACCGCGGTAGCAACCGCCCACCCGCCTTCCGGCCGGTCGGCCTGCTCCGCCCGTCGGCACCCCGCCCACCCCGCACCACCGCATCACCTGCGCCTGACCCGCTTCGCGCGTCCGGCCTTCTCGCGGCCTGGTCCGCGCTTCACCGTTCGGCCGCCCTTCGGCCACCCCTTTCCTTCCGCGCGCCCGCGCATCAGCAAATTGCTCTCGTGCGCCTCACCCCCTTGACCTGTCTGGAGGAGATCAGCGTGTCCCACACCGCTGTGGTCATCGTGTGCCTGCCCAAGGCCACTGCCACCGATCAGTTGGCCGCCACGGCCATCGCCCGCCTCGCCTCGGCCACCCCGCTCGGCACGGCGAGCCTCGCCGGGCACTTCCCGGTCGCCACCCGGCTACGCCGGCGCAGCCTCGTGCAGCCCTGGCACGACACCGCCGCCGGCGGACCGGTCCGGCTGCTCGACCTCGACGCGATGCGCGCCAGCGCCCGCAACGCCTCCTGGTACCGCTGGCACATCTGGCAGCACGTGGTCGAGGGCACCCGCCCGGCCCAGCCCTACTGGCACTTCCTGGACCGCCACCGCGACGACCCGGCCCGCTACAGCCTGGCCAAGGCGCAACGCCAGTACCTGGCCCAACCACGCATCGCCGCGATGCGCACCTACAACGCCCTGCCCAACAAGGTCCTCACCGTGCCCACCGGCGACCTGGAAGCCTTCCAGACCGGGCCGCACGCCTACGCCCACCTCGGGGCGCTGGCCGCGGTCCCCGCCACCGGGATGCTCACCATCGACGGGCGTTACCTGACCACCAACTCCGGCCGCCACGCCGACCGACTGTCCTACCTGGACAGTGCCCAGGCCGAACTGACCAAGCTGCACACCCGCGACCACCTCGTCGCCCTCGCCACCTCCTAAACCCTTCGACCACCCGCACGACAAAGGCGAACCGGCAAACCCGGTTCGCCAGTCGGTGTCCGTCCACCACATCTAAGGAGATCTCACTGTGTCCTCGCTGCTGACCGCCATCCGACGTCGCCCGTCGCTGCTCGCCCTGCCCGTCATCCAAGGCTGGGTGGTCCTGTACATCCTCACCGACCATCCGCTCACCGCGGCGGTCATCGCCAGCTGCGGCATCGGCTGGATGGCCGTCCTGCTCGCCAGGGCCGACGACCGGGTCCACCGGGCCCGGGCCGAACGCGACACCGCCCGTACCCGCGTCAGTGATCTGGAAGCCGAACTGGCCGACGCCTACACCGACCCGGTCACCGGGCTTGCGGTGCGCCGGCTGGCCGAGCGGCACCTCACCGCCGCGGCCGGCGTACAGGTGACCGTGGTCCTCGCCGACGTCGATGACATGCACGCCATCAACGACGGTCACGGCCACCAGTTCGGCGACGACTACCTCGCCGGCATCGCCGCACGGCTCGACCGGATCACCGCCGACGGGGACCTGCTCGCCCGCCTCGGCGGGGACGAGTTCGCCCTCATCACCACCCGCACGCCGATCGCGGTGGCGCAGGCGTTGGCCGCCGCCACCCGCGACCCACTCGCCATCGGCGGCACGACGGTCCCGGTACGGGTCAGCCTCGGCGTGTGCCGGATCGCCGGAGGCGACGCCCACCTGGGGCTTGGCTGCGCCGACCTGGCCATGTTCACCGCCAAACGGCGCCGCAGCGGCATCGAGCACTACGACCCGAGCCGCGACGGTGTCCCGCAGCCGCATGGTGCGCGGCCCGCGATGCGGCCCCGCGACCGGCGCGGCGCCCGCGCCGGCACCGGCGAGGCGGCCTGACCCCGCTCTGTGTGGCGCCCGGCCTGCCGGGCGCCACAGCGCGCCAACCCTGCCCGTTAGCTGCGATCGAAGGAGGCGACTTCTCGTGGGCGCTGACATGATGGCCCGCACCTTCTACCTGCCCGCCGACACCACCATCGACCTGGCCGCCGCCAAGTCCACGGCCAGCCAGCTGTGCCAGCAGGCCAGCCGGGCCGATCTGCGCACCTTGCGCGAGCACGGGTGGATCGACGACGACACCCCGCCACACCCCGACTCCACCAGCGACGACCAGCTCGCCGCCCGCGCCGGGCACCTGCGCGTGCTCGCCGAGCAGAACCTGCACACGCTGCTGGACCGCTTCGCCCGCTCACTGCACCGCCGCGACGTCTACCGGCACCGCTTCGACCGGGGCGACCGCATCGGCATCGACGCGTACACCACTGGTGGTCTCAGCTACGGCGACGGCCCCACCGACGCGTTCGACGACTGGGACATCGTCTTCGACGACGACCGGTTTCCGCACCGCTGGCCCGCCCGGCTCGGCGCCGCCGCCGGCCTGCTGCACCCCTGGGGCGACGGAGCGGCCGTCGCCACGGTCACCCTCCACGCCTGGAGCTGACCGTCCACCGGCCCCGGCCGCCCACCACGGCCCGCCGGGTCCCGCTCGCCCACACGTGCGTATCGCGAAAGGCCATGACCATGAACGGTGTCCACCGCCCCACCGGCGACCACCATCCCGGCCCCGACGCCCAGGCGGCGCCCCGGGTCGCGCTCTACACCCGCGGGTACGAACCGTCCACACTCGACCGTCAGGACGCCGCCCTGCGGCAGTACCTGGCCACCCACCGGCCGGACTGGCGCGTCGTCGCCGTCTACCGCGACACCGCCCCGACCGACGGCTGGCGCGACATCCGCCCCGGCCTGCGGGCCGCTCTCGCCGCGGCCGGCGCCGGCAGGTACGACGTGCTGCTCGTCCAGCAGCCCGACCGGCTGTCGCGGCGCGTCGAGCAGCTCGCGACGATCATCGCCGTGTTCGAGGCCGCCTCGGTGACCGTGTGCTGCACCACACTGTCCGACTCGCCGCTGGCGATCCTGCGCCTGCTGCTGTGGGCGGCGTCGTTCGCTGACGGCCAGCTGACCGTCGTCGCGACGCGGCCACACGAGCAGCACACCGCCGCCCGCCACCAGCCGGGCACGGCCGCGCCGGTCGCGGTGCCGGACGCACCGACCCGCCTAGCCCTGACCGCCCACCCCCTACCCGGACCGGAGGTTGCCATGGCCCGCATCATCCGCAGCATCGACCGCGGTACCCGCACCGTCGACGGCGTCGATCCAGATCACCGAACTGGTCTGGGACGACGAGGGCCGCAGCTTCGAGGTGCACCGCACCGACACCGGTATCGACCTCACCGTCGACGGCTGCTTCGACACCTGGCCCACCGACGAGCAGATCGCCGACCTGCTGTACTCCTCCTACGGCCTGTGGTCGTGTCCCGGCTGCGGCGCCACCATCGACGCCGGCCAGCCGGATCTGGTCACCGACCACGTCCGTGACTGCGACCGGGTCGACGGTGCTGCAGCACCCATCCGCGGCGGTGGGCGGCGATGAGCGGCCGGGTCAGCCCGCACGAGGTGATCGCCGCCCTGTACCAGGCGGCGGATGACGACCGCCTGGCGTGGCTGGACGAGCTGTGCATCGCCGCCGGATTCCTGCGCCGCTGCCCGTGCGGCGCGGCGGCGGCGGCGGATGAGCGCTGCGAGCACTGCGGGCTCGACGACGAACCCGACGTCGAGGACTTCTTCGACGTCTACCGCTGCGACCCGGAGGTCACCGTGGACATCCCGCCGCTGCACGTGCGCGACGCGCCGCTGCAGATCCACATCGCCGCCACCGGCGGCGGCACCGTCGGCGACGCATACGCCGACAACGACTGGATCTACGAACTGCGCCTCGCCGGCGTGCGGGTGTGCTCCGGTGCGGACCTGCGCTGCGGCGCCATCCCGCACACCCACATCGCGATGGCGGCCGTCCTGGCCACCCATCTCGCCGACACCGACCAGGTGCCCGCCCTGCACCGCCATCGCGACCGGCTGGACCGGTCGGCCCACGACCACACCCAGGAGGGGAGCCGCTGATGAACCCTGCGGTCCGGATTGAAGCCGGCTACTACCTCATCGACACCGACGCCTGGATCGGCCAGCGCGTCGGCGACCGTGACGACGAGCACACCGCGCTGCTGCGCCAGTTCATCGGCCACGAGGCGTTCCGCGACCAACCCAACCGGATGGACATGGCCAGCCGGGTCGTGCTGTGGTGCGCCGCCCGCCGCTGGATGGTGGCCGAAGGCGCCCCGATCGACCACGACCACCCGCACCTGAGCCGGCCGGTGAGCATCGTCCTAGCCACCACACCGGATCCCGACCGGCGGGCGATGGCGATCGACGCCGTCGACTACCGGGACCCGGTCGTGCACCGGACACGAGGACTACTGGTACCAGGTGGCCAGCGTCGACATCACCTGCCACCGGCACCGCATGACCTGGGACGGCCGGCGCGGCCTGATCGACCACGAAGGCAAGGACACCACCATCACCGCGGTGTTCGGCCGATCGGTACGCCCCGTTCCAGCCGTGTTGGCTGTCCACCAGCTACGACGACGGCACCGGCGCCGGTGCGGGCTGCGACAGCGGCGGCTGGGCAACCTACTGCCGGGTCTGTGGCGCCCGCACCGCCCTGGCCCTTCCCGACATCCCGACCCACCACTGACAGCCCGGCGCCTCAACAACTATCCACAGAGGAGGGAGCGCCGACATGACGGGACCGGTGTTCACGTTCCTCGTCATCGCCGAGGACGGCACCAGCCACGAACACCACCACCGCATGACCGCCAGCGACACCATCGGCGACATCGTCCGCGCCGCGGTCGGCGGCTGGCTCGAAGCCATCCCCGTCGCCGACCCGACCCTGGCCCTGTGGTGCGACGAGGACGGCCGCCCACGCCGCCGCCTCCTCAACCCGGTCGGCTCCCGGCTGGCCGCGCTGCTCGGCGGCCGGCCCGCCGCCTACGTCGGCCCGATCGTCGTCACCGGCCGCCGCCGCCACACCACGGTGAGCCTCACCGAGACGCAGATCGCGCCGCTGCTGGCCGCGCTACACCGCTGCCGCCAGGGCTGACACCAGCCCACGTCGCCGCCGGCGGCTGACGCGCGCCGCACCCACGCAGGCGCACCAGCACCAACAGCCACCTTCTTCCATTCCGCTCTGGCCGTAGCCCGGCCGTCCGCGCGCACGCGCACCCCGGGCACGGCCAGCTCGCCGTGCCCGAACTCCGATCCACACCCGTGAAGGAGCCGAGCATGACCCACCACCCGCTCACCCCGCACCGGCCCCGCCCCGACCTTCGCCCCGGGCAGGCCGTCCACGTCAACGCCCACGCCGCGTGGCTGCCCGCCACCATCGTCTCGATCGCCCACACCTCCGTCGGCATCAGCCTCGCTACCACCGCCGGCACCCGGACCCGCACCGTCGCCCCGTGGGTGGTCCAACCCGCCGACGGGCACCGCCTCGCCCCGGTGCACCAGCTCCGCCATGGCGACGAGATCGTCGCCGCCGACGGCACCATCCACCTCCTCGCTGGCCCGCCCTGGCAGGGCCGCGACGGCTGGTGGGTGCTCACCTACGCAACCGGCGAACGCGTCAGCCTGCCACCCGCCGCGGTACTGCGGCTGACCGACCCCACCCCGGTGGTCACCATCAACGGCGCCATCACCGCTCCCGGCCGCTGACCAGCGATCACCTCGTCCGGCTGCCGGCCCACGCGACCGGCAGCCGGGCAGGCCGCACCCCACCCACCAACCTTCGACGCCGTCCGGTCCTGGCGCACCACCAAGCCCTGCACTGGTGTCGTGCCACCGCCGAACGGCGGAGAAGGCGAGGAACTCCACAATGGACGAGCACGTGGGATCTGCGGCTGGCCCGCCTAGGCCAGCCAGAACCGACCCGGACCCGGCCATACCGCTGTGGTTGCGTCCCGCGGACTGGGAGGACGTCCTCGACGGCCTCGGCACTGCGGCCGAACGCACCAGTACCGGTATCGACTGCTTAACCTGCGCCACTACCCAGCTGTGCATGCGGCATGACGCCGACTGGACGCGGGTGGACCGGTGGCGGATCCTCGCGGCCCAGCTACGCGGCCAGCTCGCGACCGCGGCTGCGCACTGACCCCGCGACCATGTCACGACCACCGTTGGCTGGCGCTGAAATCGCCGCGTCGGCCCGGTGAGGTCCTGCAGGACGCCTGTCATGGGTCCCGCCGGACCTGTCTAGCTCGACTTTTCCTTCCCTATCTCGGCGGACGCGAGGCGCGTAGATAGCGGAAGGTTTCCGCGCCTCCGTCTGCCCAATTCAGCAACCGGAGGTGGCCATGCCATGCATGGACTGCGCCGCGGACGTCCCAACCCAAGACGGTGAGCTGGTCTGCGTTGAATGCGCGCCCCAGGCTCACACCCGCTGCGCTGGCTGCGACGAGTGGTACCGGGACGGGTCGTCCGGTTCCGACTGTGTGACCTGTGACCGGTGCGACGCGCTGGTCCCGGATTCGCAGACCATCGAGACGGTCCGCGGTTCCACTATCTGCGACGAGTGCCGGCAGGACTGGTACTGGCAGTGTCAGTCCTGCGACGGCTGGAACCGCGACGGCGCCGACTGCGGCAACGGATGCTGCGGTGAGGACTGCGACTGCGAAGACTGCCGCGACGAGGATGACGAGGGCTGCGGCGGTCTGATCCACTCGTACGACTACAAGCCGTACCCGGTCTTCCACGGCGCCGGGCCGCTGTTTCTCGGCCCGGAGATCGAAATCGAAACGCCGTACTACCGTGACGACGACTGCGCGAAGATCGCCGACTCGCACCTCGGCGCGCTGGGTTACCTTGAAGTGCGACAGCTCGATCGGCAACGGGTTCGAGATCGTCACCCACCCGATGTCGTACGAGTGGGCGCTGGCCAACTTCCCATGGCGGATGCTTGACGACCTACGCGGCGCTGGCTGTACCGCCACCGACAGCACCGGAATCCACGTACACCTGTCCCGCGCCGGGTTCAGCTCACCGTGCCACATCTACCGGTGGATGGTGTTCATCTACCGCAACGAGGCGCAGGTCAAGGCGGTGGCCCGCCGCTCCTCGGATGAGTGGGCGGCGTTCACCGAACACGACCGGCGGGCGGCCAAGCACTACGCCAAGGGTGCCCGCGGCGACCGGTACCGGGCCATCAACACCGGCAACCAAGACACCTTCGAACTGCGCATCTTCGCCAGCTCGCTGAACCCGGCGCAGGTGCAGGCGGCATTCGCGTTCGCTGCCGCATCGGTCGAGTACACCCGCCAGCTGACCGTGACGGCCATCGCCGCTGGCGGCTGGGGTTGGCCAGCGTTCGCGACCTGGGTGACCCAACAGTCCACCTACTGGCCGCTGGCCAGGCAGTTGGAGGACCTGCAATGTGCCTGCTGACCTTCTTGCCGGCCGGCGTGCTGCCGGACACCGCCGCACTCCTCAACGGCGCCCAGTTCAACGACGACGGCCACGGCTTCGCCATCCTCGCCGGCGACCAGCTGCTCGTACGCCGCGGTATGCACGCCGAGGCGATGGTCGCCGCGTTCGCGTCGCTGCGACAGCAGCATCCGCACGGCCCGGCGCTGTTCCACTCCAGGTTCGCCACCCACGGCGAGTCGGGCCTGGACAACTGCCACCCCTTCCCCGTCGGCGGCGACGGCCGCACCGTGCTGGCCCACAACGGGATCCTGCCTAGCCTCGTGCAACCGGCCAAGGGCGACCCACGCTCGGACACCCGGATCACCGCCGAGGAGTTCCTGCCCCTGTTCGGACCGCTGCGGACCCGGCGAGCCCGGCTGCGGCTGCAGCGGTGGATCGGCCCGCACAACAAGATAGTGATCCTGACCGTGGACCGCAGGTTCCGGCAGCGGGCCTACATCCTCAACGAGGACGCCGGCATCTGGGACGGCGGCATCTGGTACTCCAACGACGGATACCTGCCGCCGCTACCCACCCGGCCACTGTGGCCGGACAACGACGGGTGGGACCTGCCGTCGTGGAGTCGGCACCGCTACATTCTGGACCGCTGCGGCGTCTGCCGCGCGGTCATCGACGTGGCCGACCACGAATGCCGGCACTGCGGCTGGTGCACCGACTGCGGCGAGATGCCCGAGGACTGCCTCTGCTACACCCCGGCCGCTTTAGATACGCATCTGGCCCGCCACGACTGGTAAACCCCTGCCGCCTCGGGCAATGAGCCGCGAACGCCGCGTGTAGCGGCTGAGCCGCGGCCCAGGCGTACCACCCCACGGGGGCGACGCCACGACATCCAATCCAGCACGGTCACCGGGAGAGGACGACCACATGTTCGAGGTCACCGTCTACCACAACACCGAAAGCCGGTTCATGCCTACGAGGACGGCCAGGAGCTGACCGCCATCACCTGCCACTGGCTGCCCGCCCGCGCGGACACCGATGCGCAGGCGATCGCCGACTGGGCCTGACACACCATCAACGCCGACCTGCCCCTCCTCGAAGCCGACCGCGCCCGTACCGACGGCGAGACCACCTTTCTCGCCGCCTGCGTCTACCGCCTGCTCGGTCACCGATCGCTATCCGTCGGCGACGTCATCGAAATCCTCCACGGCGAGCACACGCACTGGCTGGCCTGCGACCCGTACGGCTGGCGGCCCATCAGCGAGCCGGTCAACCGCAGTGGAACGCCGCTGAGCGCGGCCTCGGTGTACCGGCACCTGGCCGCCATACGCGCGACCAGATGACCCGACCCCGGCCGAATCCACTGTGGACCACTGCCCGCACACTCCCTGTCCGATGTGGATGTTCCTGAACCCTCATACCGAATGCTCCACACCGAGAGGACAACCAGATGGTGTACTGCCACCGCTGGGTATACCGACCCATCGACCAACCCTGGGCCCGAGCGTGGCCGCAGGTCCTCACCGACACCGCCCGCATACTCACCCGCACCACCGAGCTGGGCATCAGCGTGTTTGGCCCCGACGGCCACGGCGCGCCGCTGCTCGACCCGCACCGCGGGATCGCGTTCGCCAGCGCCGACGCAACAGCCGAGCCGCTGCGGCTGGCCGCACCGCACCGCAACCCCCACCCGTCGCCCTGCGGCGTCCCCGCGCCGGCGACCGGCAGCTGCCAGACCGGCCGCCGCCTATACGACGCCGCGGTGGCCGCCGTGCTGCTGCGCTGCCGGCTGCTGCTCGGCGGCGAGTTCCTGCTGATCAGCGACGGCGACTGGGACCTGGAATGGGTCGTCGGCGCCCGCGTCGGCCAGCCCGGCGCACGCCCGCTGCTCGCCGCCCTGTTCGGCGACGTACCGGCCCGCTCACCCCTGGGCCGGCCGCTGGCTGTCGCCGTTCCTCCCACCGGCCCGAGCCGGTCGACCTGACCGAGGAGCTGCGTATGCCTGACGTCCGTTTGCTGCTCGACCTGTCCACCGCCCACCTGCCCGAACAACTCTGCGCCGGCGGTCTAGACACCGCACCCCGGCGTCGTCGCCCACCGCACCAGCCACGGCTGGCTGTTGTGGGTGCCCGACGACCCGGACGAGTCCGCCGCCATCAGCGACGCCGTGCCGGCGGTGGTGTTGGACATCCAGCGCTACGCCCGTACCCACGGCTGCGACTACGTCCTGCTCGACGCCGACGCCGACCGCGTCGATGACCTGCCCACCTGGGACTGGTAGCACCACCACGTCCTCGCCTGTAGCCATCCTTTTCGCCCGTTCCCCGGGACCTGACCGCCGCGCTCGGCCGTCCCGGGAACCACCCCGGGGCATTGCGGCGCGGCCGGTCAGGTCCGGTGAACCCTAACCCGCGGAGAATCCCATGACCCCCGTCACGTTCGACCCCGCAGCCGCCATCCGGTGGCTGCGCCAACCTTGCCCCGACCTGCCCGAGGCCACCCGCGCAGAATGCCTCGGCGTCGACGACGAGCTGTTCGGGCCCGGCCTGGAAGGCTTCCTGACCACCCTCAGCGAGGTACTCGCGGCCGAACCGGCCGGGCTGAGCTACCGCGCCGACATCACGGCCGTGCTGCTGTGGCGCATCCCCAACGGTGAGGTGCTCGACCAGGGCGCCCTGATCACCGTCGACCTCGCCGACGGCAACCGGCTCTCGCCACCCTGCACCAGGACATCAAAGACTTCGCCGAGCGCCGCCAGCACGGCATCCCCGCCGCCATGTCGGCCCTGGCCCACACCGCTCGCCAGGCATGCCTGCTGCTGGAGCGCTACCAGCGCACCCACCCCGACTACGCGCCGCACGCGACGGCCGAGGCGGTGCTCGGATGACGCCCGTCAATCCCGCCAGACGTAGGCACCGCTGGTGGCACGGCCGGCACTCGTGGGCCTGCCCCGAGCACGGCGGCTTCGACCCGCGACGGGATCACCGGCGTGCCCTACCCGAAACGAGTGGACCCGCCGCCCGTCCACCGGCCCGCCTCACCCTCGGGCGCACCACACCTGACGGGTCGCCAACGTAGGCACCGGAAACTCACCGGGCCGAGGGCGGCGGCGCTCTCGGCCCTCTGCCAATCCACTGTCCAGAAAGGACACCTGTCTGATGGGGATCATCTCCTGGCCAACTCCCGCGCAGACCGACCTGCCGGTACGGGTCCGCACCGACGGGCTGCCCGGCGTGTACCCGGCAACGGTGCGGCTGGGCCGCGCCGAACTGTTCCACGATGGCTGGCAGCCGATGCTCGACCCGGCCGCCATCAGCATGCTGCTGGCCGACCTGGCCGGCCTGGGCGACGAGCCCACCCAACTGGACAGGCTCGGTTGGACCCTGCGTGCCGCCGACGAGAACCAGGTCGAGCTGGTCGAGGCCAACCTGGAGCCCGAACCGCTCGACCAGCTCGACGGCCGGTGGCGGCTGCCGCGCGAATGCGGCTTCACCGTGGTCGACGAGTTGCCGCCGCTGGCCCAGCTCTACCGCAGCCTCACCCTGCTGGAGGCCCACGCGTACGGCCCCACCGACCAGATCGTCGACACCGCCGACCTGCACGCCCAGGCAACCGTCGCAGCCCGCGCGCTCGGCACGATCCTCGGCGCGCTGATCGGGCTGGCCGTCGACACCGACGCCGACACCGCCCGCGCCGCACTCACCCATCCGCGGTGTTCCGCCGCCGGCAGCGCCAACCCCGCCGCGGCCCCGCAGCCGGCCGGTCCCGAGGAGGAAGCCGACCCCGGCCCGGCGATCGGCGCGACCCTCCACGACCTGATGGCCGCCGCCGCGCACACCGTGACCCGCTACCTGCCCACCGCCCGCTGAGCAACCAGCTCCGACACATCCCCACGAGGAGAGCACGTGACCCTGACCGACAGCCACCACCACGACGACGCGATAGCAACCGCCGACCACGCCCTGGTTCGCGGCCTGTGGCTCGACGCCCATCAGCACCAGTTGCTGCTCGCCGCGCTCACCACCGCCGCCAACCGCATCAGCGACGACCTCGACTGCGCCGACTGCGACCAGGCCGCCTGCACCCGCCCGGACCACGCCGAACCCGCCGAGACGATCCGGCAGTGGCGCGGCCTGGCCCAGCACCTCGCCGCCCCCGCCGCAGGCACCCCTGCGGCACCGGCAGTGGTGTACAACCCAGACGCGGGCCGCGCGTGGCTGCTGGACTGGGCCGCCGAGGAGTTCGGTATCGACGA
>Ga0075429_100003611_pt1 | contig 13189 bp, 9 predicted proteins | sample RhiMetdeltSRZDD3_FD_75295 | JGI IMG/M metagenome (GOLD analysis project Ga0075429, IMG submission 75295) | Populus rhizosphere microbial communities from Tennessee, USA - Rhizosphere MetaG P. deltoides SRZDD3 | ecosystem: Host-associated > Plants > Roots > Rhizosphere > Soil | place: USA...
TGATCTCGAATTGGTCCGCTTCCGCCGCTAAGAGGAGCCTCATATGCGGATTTCACGCAGCGTTACGCGCCGCAGCGAGCGCGGTCAAATCATCATCTTTGTTCTGATCGCCGTCGTATTCCTGTTGGTGGCCGCTGGAAGTCTGGCCTCCGACGTTGCCAAGATGATCGCATTGAAGAACGAGGTCCAATCGAGTCTGGACGCCGCGGCGCTGGCCGGTGCTGGCAAGCTCGGCTTCGACAATACCGTCTTTCCGACCGCGCGCGATTTCGCCGTCAACTTCGCGGCGGCGAACAAGACCCGCAGCGGCACTGTCACCCTCGACCGCAACGACGCCAACGACCCAGCTCCGTTCACCTCGCACACGATGCCCTATGGTGACGTGCTTCTTGGTGTCTGGGATCCGACCAAGCCGGACGGCATCGGGCCGACAAAGCGATTTGCGCCTTCGCTCGACGGGACGGTCGTGAATTCGGTGATGTGTCGATACAAGCGCCAGACCCCGGCGAATTTCATGTCGCTCTGGGGCCTGTTTCAGATGAACGTCGCGGCCTCGGCGGTGGCCACGGCGAATCCGCCGGCGACGGTGCCGCCCGACGCCTGCCTGTTCCCGATCGGTGTGGGTGACTGCCCGTTCGGCGGGAATACCTCCCTCGGATGCGGGGCGACGATCACGTTCATCACGAGCAGTGGGAAAAACGACGTGGGCGCGGGGTGTCTCGCGCCTCCCTGCACTAACACCGCCGCGTGGGTCAGCCTCGTTCCAGGTCAGCAGCCGAATACGCCGAACCTCAAGGCGCAGATCGACGCCGCTGCCGGAGGCGCGTGTGCCGGCTCGGCGTACAACACGGGGGACTCGATTCCTGTCAGTAATGGCATGGTACAGCCGGTGATGGACGAACTTCAGACGAAGTTCACCCAGGAGTTCAACGCCTCGGGCACCGTGACCGTCAAAGATTCCGACGGCAATGCGACCTACAGCGGCAAGGGCTGGAAAGTCTACATTCCGGTCATCGATACGGACTGTCCGGCCGGCGCGATTTCGGGCAGCAAGACCATCGTCGGCTGGACCGAGTTCGTGATGACCCAAGTCATCAACAAGGGCAACTGCGCCGTAGCCAACCATTTCGCCCCGCCGGGCGGCGGGAAGAATCCGTGGGATCCAATCGGGAATAAGACCAACTGCACCGCCGAGAACGCGCCGAAGAATAACGGGGCCCTGCGCGCGGTCTTCGGCTACTACTCCTGCAAGATCATTCCGACGAATCCGGTGCCGATACCCACGCCACGCTCGGCGCTGGCGACGAAACTGCGGCTGGTGCGCTGACGCCGGATGCGGCACGGACGCGTCGAGCACGAATAGCGTTTCTCAAGGGGGATGAGCGTGACTGATTCGGGCAGCGCTCATCCCTCGCCTCCTGTTCTCGTCGATACGCTGCGGTACCCGCGTGAGTTCAGCCTCTCGCTCGTATGCTCACTCCTCCTGCACGTGGCAGCGGCGACGCTGTTACTGCAGGAGGTCCGGTTCCCGAGCGATGTCATCCCTGATGTGTTCGTCGAGCCCGATTGGACACCGCGTGCGGAGATCCCCAAGCCGACAGGTGGTGGAGCTCCTGTTGCGCCGTCGCGCCGGCCGGCCGCGCCGGGTCCCATTCGTCCCCGAACGGCAGACGCCGACAAGCCGCGAGACTCGAAGCCAGGCGAATCGAAGGTCAAAGAGGAAGCGGCGGCCAAAGAGCCGACTGTGACGGCAAAGGCGGTCGCGCCGACGCCGGCGCCGACTCCGGCCCCGGCTGCGGTCCAGGCGACAGCACCCAGCGTGGCACCGGAGCCGAGCGCGCCGAGCGCTGCGGAGACATCGCCGGGCCCTGAGTCGAAAGCGGCGGTGACTGCTGTACCAGCGCTGCCGAATGTCGTTGCGCCGCCTCTTCCCGAACCGCGCTCCGAGATGGCCGCGCGCAAGATCGACGCAGAATCGCCCGCTCCGCGTCCAGCACCCGAACGCGCGCCCGAGCCTCCGCCCGCGGCTGCCGCCGAGCGTGGCAGGCCGCAAGCTCCGAAGGTCCAGCCAGGGGTCACCGAAACCGTCGCGCAGCCGACTGCTCCGCCTTCGGAGTGGCGCGCCGCACAGCCGCTCGTGCCGGTGGCGCCACTCGCGCCCGCGACGAGCATCGCACCAGGATCGACGCCCAGTACCGAAGGCGTCGCCGCGCCCCCGGCGCTGGGCATTCCAACGCCGGCGCCGCCCGAACCAGCGGTCGCCTCCGTGGCGCCGCCTCCGGCGACGCCATCACCACTGGACTGGGAAGTTCCGAAGGCCGAGGAGCGCGCTGCTACCTCCGTCGGGCGCGCGAGGGAAGGGGTGGAGCGTCTGACTGGAGCAGGGACGTCGGCCGCCGGGACAACGAGCGTCGCCGGCACAGTCTCGCCGCAAGTGGCTCCAGAAGGCCGGGTGTCCGGATCCGCCCGCGAATCGGAGCGTGCGAGATCTCCCGAAGCGGTCTCCATTCAGCCGTTCAGCGGCAGAGGCAATGCTCCGTTCGGCCGGCCCGGTGAACCTGGAAAGTCAGATTCGCCGGGCGGAGCGACGGGCGGAACTGCGACAACGCCGGCACCGCGCGTTGACGATCGCGCCGCTCGAGCCGGGGGAGCGGGTGATCGAGCGGTAGCGAGCGCCCCGAAGCGCTCCGATGATGTTCGCGTAGGCGGGCCTCAGACCGGGGCCTCTGTACCGCAAGTCGGCACGGGCGGCGCGACCGCTGGCGCTGGCGGTGCGACTCCGGGCACTGGTGGCGCAACCGCCGGCGGTGGTGGCACTGCCGGCAACACCATCGCTGACGCTGGCGGCACGGGCCCCGGCGGGGCGACCGGTGGCGGCAGCACGGGCGGCGCGTCGCGCGCGGATGCTGGCGGTGGTGGTGGAGGGACCGGTCCCGCTGTCGGGCCCGGTCAGGGCGCCGGGGCGGGCGCAGGCGCCGGCGACCAGGGTGGAGGCTCACGGCAGCCAGGGCGTGTCGTGATCGTCTCGCCTCAGAATGGCCATCGGCTGTCGGAGGACGATGCGCCGATCGTGATCGTCCGGGGCCGCGTGGACGACCCCGAGATATCGAGTGTGTGGCTGACCGCCAACTCACGCCGCGTGCAGGTGCGCGTCCGCGACGGCCACTTCGAGTATCCGCTGGTCGTCATCGACAGAACGACGACCATCTCCGCGGAAGTGCCATCGAGCTCGATCCGGCGGAGCGAGCTCGTCACCGTGCACGCGGCGCCCGGAGTCCCCGCTACGGGTGTGGTCATCCTCGATTGGGGCGAGACGAAGCCGGCCGGCGAAGTCGGCATGGCGGCGACGTGGCGGGCGCGCGCGGATCGGCTCGACAGTCAGGAGGGGAAGGTTTTCGTGAGGCCGGCGCCGCTGCCGGACGACATCCCGGCCACCGCCTTCTACGTCAGAAACATGCAGTCGGGCGTGTACACGTTCGTCCTCGGATACCGCGGCCTCGACGCGGGGACGCGCGTGGTCCCGAGGTTCTATCTCACGACGCCGGGTGTTCCGACCGCTCGGGAGACGAAGGGAGTGACGCTCGCCGGGAGCGGCAAGTCCAACACGATCCGGGTGATGTTGCCGCAAGGGGTGTTGTGGGACCAGGACGACTGGTTCACGGGTCGGAGCGAGTCCTCGGAGTCGATCATCAAGTTCCGGGACGACGGCACGAGCTGGATCGAGCGGAAAGGCGAGTGAGTACCGACGCAGTCACGCAACGGTGGCACCCGCGCTGGCTGCTGATGCTCGTGCTCGTGTACGCCGCGGTCGCGATCATCGTTGTGCGGCCTGTCATCGATCCGGACGTCTGGTGGCACCTTCGCGCCGGACAGTGGATCCTCGAGCACCGTGCGGTCCCGTGGACGGATCCGTTCTCGAGCTATGGCCTTGGCAAGGCGTGGATCGCGTACAACTGGTTGTTCGAGGTCTTGCTCTACGAGCTCTATCGCCTGCTCGGCCTGTTCGGCCCGCTCCTCTACGTGGTCTTCTCTACGCTGGCGATCACGGTCGCCCTGCACACGCTGATCTCCCGCTTCGAGTCTCGTTTCACCCGGGCGGCTGCCCTGACGGCGCTCGGGCTCGGAGCGATGGGGCCGGTGCTCATGCCCCGCTCATATCTCTTCTCGATTCTGTTCTTCCTCATCGAGCTTCATATCCTGTTTTCTGTACGCGAATCGAAGCAGGCGCGGCCGCTGCTGCTGCTGCCGCCGCTGTTCGCGGTATGGGCCAACGTTCACATCCAGTTCATTTACGGGCTCTTCGTCCTCGCTCTCGCGATCGCCGAGTCAGCGTTCTATCGCGTAATGCCACGGAGTCAGGCGTTCGGCCCGGCGTCGAGGTGTGCGCCGCTGCGCCCGCTCGTGCTCGTCACGCTCGCGTCGTGTGCCGCGACGCTGATCACGCCGTACCACATGTATCTCTTCGAGTCGATCGCGGGCGTGGCGCGGCAGAGCGGCATGTACGATCGGATCATCGAGCTGATGGCGATGGACTTTCGCCAGCCTGCGAACTGGCTCGTGCTTGGGCTCACCCTGGCCGGGGCATTTCTCGTCGGCCGCCAGCCCCGCATCGAGCCCTGGCCAGCGCTGTTGGTGGCCTTCGGCGTGTTTCCGGCCTTTCGCTCGCGTCGTGACGTCTGGGTTGTCGTCATCGCCGCGCTCGTCGTCATCGCTCGATCGCTGCCTGTGACGAAATCGCGTGAGCAATGGGTGACGTGGCCTCGGATCGCCGTCGCAGGCGTGGGTATCGCCCTGGCGTTCGTCGTCGTCGGCATCGTCCGCGATGTGTCTCCGCGCGGGCTGGAGGCGGCAGTGGCTCTCGAGTACCCGGTTGACGCGGCGCAGGTGGTCGAGCGGCGCGGCTACAAGGGGCCGCTCTTCAATCCCTATGACTGGGGCGGTTATCTGATCTGGCGCCTGCCGCAGCTGCCCGTGATCATGGACGGCCGCGCCAACGTGCACGGAGACCGTCGTATTGCCCAATCCATCGCGACGTGGCATGGCGAACGATCGTGGGCTTCGGACGCCGAGCTGGCGACGGCGAGGGTCGTCATCGCCCCGATGGGTCTGGGTCTGACGTCGCTTCTCCGCCTGGATCCCAGGTTCGAGCTGGCGTACGAGGACCGTGTCGCTGCCGTCTTCGTCGCTCGCGACACGCCGTCGCAGCGCATAGCCTGGCAAGCTGAATGACGACGACATGAGACGCGCGGGCCACACGATCGGACTCATCGTCATGCTCGTTCTGTCTACTGGAGCGGCGCCCAGCGACCTCGATCAGGCGGGCCGGGCGGCCTATGCGCGCGGCGATTACGAAGGCGCCGAGCGCGCGTTCAGAGAAGCCATCGTCCGTACGCCGAACGACGCGGTTCTTCGCTACCATCGGGCGGCGGCGCTCACCAAGCTCGGCCGCTGGAACGAGGCCATCGACGAGTACGAGCGCGTCCTTCAGCTACGTCCGAGCGAAGAGATAGCGGCGGCGTCTCGAGGCGCCCTCAACACGCTGATGCCGCTGGCCGGCCGAACGGCAACGAGACGTGGCGATGCTGACGAGACCACGATTGCGCTCGAGCGCTCAAGAGGCGGCTGGATCACCGAGGTCGTTCTCAACGATACGCGCAAAAGCCGGTTCCTTGTCGACACCGGAGCGAGCCTTACCGTGCTCACGCCCGAGCTGGCAGATGAGCTCGGGATCAAGCCGTCTCGGCGCGGGCGCGTCGTCCGGCTTCAGACGCTGTCGGGTGAGACGCAAGGCCCGGTCGTGACGATCCCACTGCTTCGGGTCGGGGACCTCGAAGCCAGGGACGTGATCGCGGTCATCCACGACCTCCCAGATCTGGACGGCATTCTCGGCAACACGTTCCTCGCACGTTATAGCGTGACGCTCGACGCCCGACGCGGACTGTTGACGGTTCGCCGCAGATGAACCGCATGGAGCCGGCGCCGAACAGCGCGCCGCTCGCGTTCGAGCTGACGCAAGACCGCACACGGCCGGATACGGACGCGGCCGCGCGGCGCCTCGACATCCTCCTTCCGATCGGGGTCGGGCTGGCGATCTTCGCCGTCTTCTCGCCGGCGCTTTGGTTCGGCTTCGTCGAGTGGGACGATTTCGCGAACTTCGTCTCGAATTTCGATTTTCGCGGGCTGACCCTCGCTCACGTGCACCGGATGTTGACATCGATCCGAGGCGGACACTGGATCCCCGCGACATGGGCCACCTTTGCGGTGGATCACGCGGTGTGGGGGATGGATCCGTTCGGCTACCACTTGACCAACATCCTTTTGCACTGCGCCAACGCGATCGCGTTCTTCTTCGTCGTCAAGCGTCTTCTTCGGCTGGCAATGCCCGAACGCTCGGCGGCGGCCTTGCAAGCCGGTGCTGCGGCTGCGGCCTTGTTCTTCGGCCTGCACCCACTGCGCGTCGAGTCGGTCGTGTGGATCACCGAGCGACGCGACGTGCTGTCCACATTGTTCTGGCTGCTGGCGATCCTCGCGTACCTGAGGGCTCCGGACCGCGCGGGCAAAAAGCGCGGAGGCTGGAAGATCGTTTCTCTTCTTTGCTACCAGCTTGCCGTCATGGCGAAGTCCATCACCGTCACGCTGCCCGTCGTGCTGCTGGTACTGGACGTCTACCCGCTACGACGGTATGGCCGGAACAATCGCCGGCTGCTCGCCGAGAAGGCACCCTACCTTCTCATCATGATGTTCGCGGTGTTCATGGCGTTCTTCGCCGCCCAACGCGGCGGCTACCTGTCGTCACTGGAGCGTGTGTCCCTCGTCGGACGGATCGCCGTGACAGCGTACAGCGTGTGGTTCTATTTTTCGACGACGGTGCTGCCGCTCCCGCCCCTTTCGCCGCTTTACGAGTTGCCGCCGTCGATGAATCCCCTCGCATGGCGATTCGTTGCGCCGCTGCTCATCGTCATCGCTATGAGTGCGACGCTTTTCGTCTTCAGGCGAAAGTGGCCCGGCGCTCTCGCCGCCTTGATCGTCTACCTCGTGAGCCTGTCGCCGGTAAGCGGAATCATCCACAATGGTCCGCAGCTCGTCGCGGACCGCTATAGTTACCTCTCGTGCCTGCCATGGGCCCTGTTCTTCGGTGTTATGGTCGCCGCTATTCTGCCCAGACTGTCTGGAAACGAGGCGTCGGCGGCATGGCGAAGCGTCGCCGTCGCTTGTCTGATCGTTCTCGCCGCGCTGCCTGTTCTGACGCGCCGCCAGCTGCCCGTGTGGCGTGACGGCGAGTCACTGTGGCGATACACCCTGGCCGTCGATCCGGACTGCTCGATGTGCCACTACTATTTCGGTCAGTATCTTCGGAATCGCGACAACCCGGCGCTCGCGGTCGAACACCTGTCTCGAGCCGCGGAGCTCCGCCCGGCGCTCAACTCGATGGCGCTGTACCACGCGAATCGCGCGCTGGCCAATTTTGCCGCGGGTCGAATCGATGCCGTCGAGAAAGACCTCGGCACCATTCGCTCGATCTCGCCCACGCTCGCCGACGAAATAGGTCCGTACCTCGTTACGGAATGGTGAGCTTCGTCGCATCGCGTCCCGTTTCAGGGACTATCGAGAAGCTCATACTGTCGCTCGTCGTCATCGGCGCCCCGCTGATCGCGTTCGGCCCTTCACTCGCAAACGGCTTCGTGTGGGACGACCACTTCAACCTCGTTGCGAATCACGATTATCGCGGGCTCGGCTGGACCCAGTTGATGTGGATGCTGAACAGCGCGCATCTCGCCCACTGGATTCCGGTCACATGGCTGACGCTCGGAGTCGATTATGCCCTCTGGGGAATGTGGCCGGCTGGCTATCACCTGAGCAACATCCTGTTCCATGCGGCAAACGCCTGGGTGTTCTACCTGGTGGCGCGATACCTCCTGCGCGCGGCGCTGCCCGGCCTGGAGAACGTGGCATGGGCGGCGGGAGCCACCGCCGCGGCGCTGTTCTTCGCGGTCCATCCACTACGTGTCGAGTCGGTCGCGTGGATCACGGAGCGTCGCGACCTCGTCTCGGGCCTCTTCTTCCTTCTCGCCGTCCTCGCCTACCTTCGCGCGTGCGCTCGCGACGTCCACGCGACTCGGTGGCGGATGATGTCCCTCGTGTGTTTCCAGCTGGCCGTTCTTTCGAAGGTGATCGTCGTCACTCTGCCGGTGGTGCTCCTGATCTTGGACGTGTATCCGCTGAAGCGGCTCGAGCCGTCGGTACGGCGATGGACGACGCCGGTGAACCGGCGAATCCTCACTGAGAAATTGTTGTATCTCCCGATGGCGATCCTCGGCGCTTTCGTCGCCGTCTCTACATTTGGCAAGAGCGGCGGTCTGACGTCGCTGGACAGGCTTCCGCTGCTCGACCGGGTGAGCGCCATGCTTTATAGCGCGTGGTTCTACGTGTGGAAGACCGTCATGCCGGTCGGGCTTTCACCGCTTTACGAGATGCCACCGACGATCGATCCGCTCACCTCACGGTTCGTCGGCGCGATGCTCGGGACGGTAGGCATGACCGCGCTCGCCGTGATCGTACGCCGACGTTTCCCGGCGGTGCTTGCAGCGTGGCTGGTCTATCTGTGCCTCCTCGCTCCGGTAAGCGGCGGCATGCACAACGGCCGTCATCTTGTCGCTGATCGGAACACGTATCTTCCGTGCTTGCCGTGGGCTCTGCTCTTCGGCGGTGCGGTGACCGCAATGGTGAACGCGGGAGCTGTCGGCACCATCACTCGATACACGTTCGTGCTCAGGTCGAGCATCGTGGCCGCCTGGCTCGTTGCGCTCGCCGTGCTCGCGTCGTATCAGACGACGGCCTGGCGTGACGATGAAGCACTGTGGCGCCACGCGCTCGCCGCCGATCCCGGATGCTTCACGTGCCATCACAATCTCGGCGCGGCGCTTGCGTCCAAGGGTATGCCGACGGCGGCGATTCCCTACTTACAGCGTGCGGTGGCGCTGCGGCCCGCCGAACCGGTTCCACATGGGGCGCTGGTCTTCGCCTATTTGGCCGTCGGCGCGCAGGAGAGTGCGGCAGCCGAACTGACTACACTGAAATCGCTAGACGCGGATCTGGCCCGCGATCTCGGTCCCGCCTTCCTCGACACATGGTAAGCCTCGGCTAAAGCCCGCGTTTCTCAGGCAGCCTGGCTGGTATCGTTCGCCGATTGATGAACACCGCCGCGACCTGATCCTCGTACGCAAGCTCGAAGCGGCCATCGGTTCGAAGAAGCGAGGCCAGGGGCGTATTGACATCGGCGACGACGATGTTCGCCGCGGCAAGATCCGGATCAGACCCCCAGCCCGGCGCCCCTCCCCATGTCCGAATCGATTGCCAAATCCTTGCATCGCCGTGCACCGGATTGCGCCCATCGAGACTGACGTCGAAATCGGGAAGGCGCCACATGAGGTAACCACCCCAGTCGTAGTGGTTGTACAGAGCGCCGCGATAGCCCTGCTTTTCGACGAAGGCGGCGGCCTTGGTCGGAAACGCCTCAGCGAGGGCGTGATCCAATCGGGACGCCGATGCGCGAGTCAGGCCCAGCGACAGGGACACCACCAGAACGATCACCACGACCGCGATGCGTTGTGGAATCGTGAGCGGTCTGCGCCCGACGGTCAGGCGCAGCTGCGCCATGGCGATGATCGTCACGGAGACGATCACGAGGAACCAGACGTCACGGCGAGCACGAAACGCCAGCGATGTGCTTGTCGCCAGCAGAAGCATCAGGAACGGCGATATCGTGCGCTGTCGGCCGAGTAGGAATGCGGCGATGAGGAGCAGGCCCAGCGCGAGCCAGTCGAAGATCAGCCGAAACGGCGGCGCTTGCAGCTCGGCGAGGAAGAGGAACGGGTCGGTGAGCCTGACGGCCGTGATCACCGGCAGATAAATCTTGACGTGATACGGCGTCAGGCATGTCGCAATCGTGCAGGCAGCGAGTGTGAACAGCATCGGCTTCGTGCGAAAGTGACCGTCAATATTCCACAGCGGGAGCCAGCGAATCAGAAGTGCCTCGGCAATGGCCAGCACGAGAATGAACAGCCCGTACACGAATTGAATGTTGATGCAGGCCCAGATGAGGAACAACGGTGGAAGCGCCCATAACGGGCGCGTGGTGCCCGAACGGCGAACCTGGAGTAGGACTGTCAACTCGAGAGTCACGAAGAGCACATTGAAGAGCCACGGCCGTGGCTGGGCGAGCGCGGGAAACATGCTGCCTAGAGCGATCGCAGTCAATCCGGACGCGACGATGAAGTCCTCAGTTTCTCGGCGCAACAATCGGTGCAATGCGAATGTCACAGCAAACGCGAGCAGTGTCGTGTACAGCACGACACCGAAGAGCCCGTAGGCCTGATACAGAACATAGACCACGACCTCGTAGAGCCAGCTGTAGGCGATCCATGTCTTACCCAGCCCGTACGACGTGAACGGGTCGGTCGTCGGCAGCGTCCAGTTCGCGAGAATCCACCCGCCCTGACGCAGGTGCCACCAGATGTCAAGGTCGACGATCGGCCGCATTCCAATGGCCGCGGGGATGGAATACAGCGCAGCGAGAATCATGACGTGAAGTAGTCGACCGGAGTTCGATTCGGCGATAGATCGCTCCATGCAACGAGGTGAGATTATAACCGATCGTCGCTTTTCATCGGAGCGCGCTCAGCGGGCTCGAATGATCGTCGGTCCATACCGCGCCCGCGCCCAGCGCAACTTCGCGCCAGCGTGGGTCGGTCGCCAGCGCACCCAGAGCGGCGGCGTCTGACGCCACCACCGCCCACGTCGATGGGATCACACCCCGGCGGATTTCGTTCGGGTCACTCACGTCATGGCGGCGAATTCGATAGCTCATTCGGGCGTCTCGTGTCAGACGCGCAACGACCGGCGCCAGGTCGAAGTGCCGGTTCGAGATGTGAAACGCGAGCACTCCTCCAGGCGTAAGCCTGGCTCGATAAATTCCGAGCGCCTCCCGGCTGAGAAGGTGTAACGGTATCGCCTCAGAGCTGTACGCATCGAGGATCAGGAGGTCGTATCGATCCTTCGCCGCTACCAACGACAGGCGTCCGTCTCCGAGAAAGACACGGATGGCGCCAGGTGAATCGGAGAGGTAGGTGAACCATCGCGGGTCACGGGCGATCCGCTCGACAGCCGCATCGATCTCAAAGAACGTCCAGGCCTCGTCGGGCAACGCATACGCGGCGAGCGTGCCGTTGCCAAGTCCGAGGACCGCAATGCGGGCCGGGCGTTGCGAGACGGAGCGAAGGATGTCTCCTGTCGGCCCGCCGTCGCTGTAGTACCCGAGCGGCTCCCGCCGGCGCGCGGGATCGAGGCTTTGGATGCCATGGATCGTTCCGCCATGAAAAAGCTGTCGGTAGAATTCGCTTGGATCAACCACGACGCGATGCACCCCGAAAAACGTCCGTTCACTGTGGATGGTGTGCCCTCGAGAATGGCCGAAGCTCGTGCTGACGATGAGGATGGCGCCGATGGCGAGGCCGAAGCGAAGAGACCGCCGGGAGAAGCCGAACGCGATCAGCATCGGTAGACCGAACGCAACGACGTATCGTGTCCGTGGCGTGGCCGGCGTAGTCTCCATGATCGCCACGAGGGCCAGCGTGAGGACGCCGACGGCGATCGGAAGCGACACGTCGAGCGTGCGTGCGATTTTGAGTGAACGCTCCACCGGGCCGTCGTCGCGCAAGCGACCGAGAGGAGCGATCACCAAAGCGGCGACGATCATCAGCGGGTACTCGACGACCGATTGAAAGAGCACTGGCGCTAACAGCGCATTGAAGATGCCGCCCAGAACCCCGCCGGCGGCAATCCACAGATAGAACTCCGTGAGCCTCGCCGCCGGCGGCCGATCGCGCGCGAGCTCGCCGTGGCACACCATCGAGGCTGTGAAGAGCAGCAGCAGGTGAAGCGGAATGACGAAGATGACGGGCTCGATCGCTTTGACGGCCAACGTGAACGCGACGCCGAACGCGGCGATGGGCAGAAGCCGCACGAAGAAGGGATGCGGCGGCGGGCGCCGCGCGAACACCAGCACGAACGACAACAGGTAGATCGACAGGGGCGCGATCCAGAGAAACGGGATCGCGGCGAGATCCGTGGATATGTGCGTGGTGACGCCCAGCATGAGACTCGATGGAATCACCGCGAGGAGCAGCCAACGAGCGCGCCTCGCCAGCGACGGGTTCTCGATCACATATGAGTCGACGACGGCGGTGCTGTGAAGAGCGTTTGCGCCGCGAAGCATGCCGAATGCGCTCGCGGCGATGAGGACGACGAAGATTCCGTATCCGATAGCCCACCATCGCGCCTGGATACTCAGTGGCAGAAGCGGTTCGATGAGCAGCGGATAAGAGAGAAGGGCCAGGAAGCTCCCGGCGTTGCTCGCCGCGTAGAGAAAATACGGATCGGCCGCTGACGGATGCCGGGTCTTGGTGAACCATCGCTGCAGAAGAGGCGCCGTCGTCGAGACGGCGAAAAAAGGGAGCCCGACCGCAGCGGCGAGCAGACCGAGCAGCGACATGGTGGGGTTGACGGTGGTCGGCGGGGCCCAATCGGCGGCGATGCGGATGGGCAGCGCCGCGAGCGCAGAGAGGAGTAGCAAGATGTGAAGGACCGCTTGACGCCGAACACCCAAGAGCCGAGTACTGAGGTCGGCGTACAGATACCCGACGAGCAGGGTGGCCTGATAGAAGACGAGTGCAGTGTTCCAGACGTTCGGGGAGCCGCCGAGCAAGGGCAAGGCCATCCGTGCGAAGAGCGGCTGAACGGCAAAGAGCAGAGCGGCGCTGAAGAACATCGTGACCGCGTAGAAGATGAGCATCGAGCATGGTCAGATTAGCGTGCTGGGCCGCGGTTTGACGACAGCGTTCTCACAATAAGAGCGCCCACCACGGAACGTCGGTGTCGACTATAATGCCTGCCACCCGATCACCGTTCAGGAGGCTGGCATGAAGAATCTCGGCCTGGCATTGATCGCGCTCGGGCTACTCGCCGCGATTCTGAAGCTGGTCGGCGCCGGCGGGCCAGCGGCGACGGCGCCGCTCATACTACTCGCGTTGGTGTTCGCCGGCGGTGGCTTCGTGCTCTATAGAGTCAATCGCAGGAAAGAATTGCGCGATCGCGGGTGACGCGGTAGACGGCAGCGCTTCAAGTGCCGGCC